>Ga0210384_10005475_pt1 | contig 13797 bp, 11 predicted proteins | sample IncBWH2MmetaG_FD_160574 | JGI IMG/M metagenome (GOLD analysis project Ga0210384, IMG submission 160574) | Forest soil microbial communities from Barre Woods Harvard Forest LTER site, Petersham, Massachusetts, United States - Inc-BW-H-2-M | ecosystem: Environmental > Terrestrial > Soil >...
TACGCTCTTCGCAAGAGTATCGCGTTGGGCGAGGAAGCGGACACCGACAACCTGCGGTGGGATGAAGACTCAAAACGAGTGTTTGTCGGCATCGTGGGCGGCATCGCCATGATCGACGCGGTGACGGAAGCCCATGTGGGAAAAGACCTCAAGGGTAGTGGTGGTCACTCCGAGTCGTTCCAGTTAGAAAAGAAGGGTTCTCGCGTTTTCGTCAACGTCCCGGACGACGGGAGTGTGGTCAACGTTATCGACAGGAAGACCGGCGAGTTGACCAAATGGGGGCTCAATGGAGTCAAAGCAAACTACCCAATGGCGCTCGATGAAGACGACCATCGGCTGTTCGTTGTCACTCGGAGGCCTCCGTTCGTGATGGTGCTTGATACCGATAGCGGTAAGGAAGTGGCAAGGATCCCCGTCGGAGGATCGTGCGACGACGTCTATTACGACGCGGAGCGCAAGCGCATTTATGCGTTGGGCGGCGAAGGATTTATCAGCGTGGTCCAACAGAATGACCCGGACCACTATGCGCTATCCGCGAATATCCCCTCTGCGGTAGGCGTGCGCACGGGCATTTTCTATGGAACGAGCTTGTACGTCGGCGTGCCTGCCTCGGGCGTGGAACCGGCGCAAATATGGAACTATGCAGTGCCGGAATAGAGTGTACAAAGGCTCAGGTGTGGGGGTCTTTGACTTGCTCCCAAATTTTTCGCAACCGTTCTATGCTGCATGCTTCGGTCGTGAAGCGGTTGCCGTTCCGCTCCGAGTGCCATTACGGAGCGTGCGGATTTTGAATTTTCTTTCCACCTCGAAGAAATTCGTGCAACTGCACCCGAACCGTCCCTCCGGCCAGTTGTTCCCGCGTACCCCGCCTGCTATCTTCAAACCCCGAGGTACAAGCGAATCAAGGTTCGACTGGCAATGTCCCTATTCCTTCCCTCCTCCTATCAGCCACCCTCACCGCATCCCGAAAACAATCGATTTTTAATCCCTTTATTTTCCGCAAGGTCTGAGTTGCTTTTTTCGCAACTCCTTTGTTTTCACAACCATCTGCGTTGCCCCCTAGTTTTTGCGTATCCCCTGAGAGTTCGGTCGCTGCACCGCTCTGCTCTGCTTCCCTCCCCGCGTTTTCATCGACTCACAAATGCCTCGGCGCGGAACCCTCTCCATTCAGATCCACACTCCCTGGCGCACAGTATCCTTTCCGCAACGCCAGTACCCCGAGCCTATTGCGCCAATCGCTCCTCCTCGCCACCATTGCCAAGGACGCACCAACTCCGTTTGCGTGCGCTGCCCGTCTCTCTAGCGGACAGGTGAAACCGTCATGGCGACCATCAACCGTCAGGAACTCGATCATCTCGAACGCCGCGAACTCCAGCTCACCATCGTCGCGGCCATCTTCGTCTTCGTGCTGGCCAGCGGCCTCGCCGTCTTCATGTACCCGATGGTCTTCGTCCACGCCGATCCGGCCAACAAGTGGACTCTCCGCGTCGCCTTCTTCGGATTCTGCGCGCTGACTCTTCTTTTCATCGGCTACTTGCTCGACCGCCAGCGCACCGTCCGCCAGCTCAAGCAGCAAATCCTCGAAGAGCTCGAGCGCAATATCGAACTCCGACTGCAAGCCAGCGCCGACCTGCTTCACACCATGCCGGACATCAATCATTTCTGGGATCGCCTCACCATGGAGTATCGCCGCGCCATGACCATGCAGCGCAACCTCACCCTGCTGATCGTCAAGGCCAAGCTCGGCGCCTCCCCGGACGGCGACAACACCTCCGCGCTCGGCGACGCCGCGAAAGCCATGTCTCGCAAGCTGCGCCCCACTGATTCCATTTATCGTCTCGCGCCCGAAATTTTCGGACTCGTGCTCCCCGAAACCGACACGCTCAACGCCAAGCGCATCGCCGTTCGCCTGCAAGAAGAGCTGCAAGCCGTCCGCACCAAACACGGCGGCATGTTCGAGACCAGCGTCCACAACTATCCCGAGAACGCGCAAAGCTCCCACGAACTGGAAGACATAGTGAAGTCCTTGCTCCCAGTAAAAGAAGACTACGCCGTCCCAGTCACCACGCCAGCCCCCGCAAAGGCGTAGCGATGTTTTGTAGCGCCCGCTTTCTGAAGCGGGCTCCTTGGTAGGAAAATTTACTGGAGGGATAAAAACTAAGCGAGCGCCTGCTGCAAATCGGCGATGAGGTCCTCGGAATCCTCGATACCGATGGACACGCGCACCATTCCCGGAGTCACTCCAGCGCGCGCCAATTCTTCCGCCGTCATGTTGTAGTGCGAAGTATAAATCGGCAAAACCACCAGCGACTCCACGCCGCCCAGACTCGCCGCCAGCAAGAACAATCGCACGCGATCGCAAACGCGCCGCGCCGCCGGCAAGCCGCCTTTCAGGTCAAACGCGAGCATCGAGCCGAATCCGCGCATTTGCCGCTTGGCCAGTTTGTAATCCGGATGCGAAGGCAAACCTGGGTAAAACACGCGGGCGACTTTCGGGTGCTTCTCCAGAAATTTTGCGACTGCCATCGCGTTCTCGCACTGCTTTCGAACGCGCAGCCCCAGCGTCTTGATTCCGCGATTCAGCAAGTACGCCGCTTCCGGATCCATGGAGCCGCCCAGATAAATCACCATGTGCTGTACGCGCTCCATCCATTTTTTGTTTCCCACCGCGACTCCGGCAATTACGTCGGAGTGGCCGGCCAGCGCTTTCGTTGCGCTGTGCACCACGATGTCGTATCCGAGTTTGATGGGCTGCTGCAGCACGGGCGTGGCAAACGTGTTGTCGATAATCGAGATCAAGTTGTGCTTTTTCGCAAACTGCGCCGCTTTCGAAACGTCCACCAAGCGCACAGTAGGATTCGTTGGACTTTCCACATACAAAACGCGCGTGCGCGAATTCACCAGCTCTTCAATTCCCGCCAGGTCCGTCCCGACGTGATGCACTTTGATTCCCAGGTCGCCGAACACGTCGCGCATCAACCGATACGTTCCGCCATAAAGTTGCGCCGTAGATATCAGTTCGTCCCCGTTTTTCAACGCGCCTAGCAGTGCGCTGGAAATTGCCGCCATGCCGGATGCCGTACAGACCGCCGCTTCCGCGCCCTCCAAAGCCGCAATTTTCTGCTCGGCAATCGCCAGCGTAGGATTTCCGTACCGGGTATAGATGTAGGCTTTGCTCTTGCCTTCCGCCCACAACTTCATCTCGGCCGTCGAGGAAAATGTGAAGGTGCTCGTGCGTGCGATCGGCGTCCCCACTCCCACGCCCACACCGTGCTTATTTCCTTCCCCAGCATGAACCGCATTCGTCTGCGAGCCGCGCACGCGTGCATTTCCGCCGGTGCGCGATCTCGCCATGCTGGCCGAACGTGACTTTGTGGACGAAGACTTGCTTTTCATAATCCTGCCATCTTGGACGCCCATTTTTTTGCAACAAGCACCAATTTGGGCTGGCGCGCAGACTACTGGCGGAAACTTAATTGCCGCCGCTAGATGTTAAGTCCGAGTCGGTCCTCGCTGACATTTCGAATCGCGACTTTGCCTCTCGGCGAAGAAGAAAAATAGCCAGAACAGGTGCTTTTTAGGAAAAAAACGGGCTTACTTTACGCCTTTGGAGCCCATAAATGAGCGAAACTAGATGTAATGCAGCCAATTCATGCCCCGGGGCGTGGGCGTTCTCTCTAATGGCATCAACAGCCACACACGTCCTGCGAGCGCCAAGGGCCAATGAAGAGAGGAGGTAGCTCGCGATGACAAAAAAGTTGGACTTGGAGCTACCCGCCTCCAAAGGGAAAAACCGGCGCAGTGACCGGTACCCTGTCGTTGTCCCGGTTAAAGTGAAATGGCTGGAACCTAGCGGCGCGAGCGTCATCGAGTTTGCGGAAGCAAAGGAAGTCAACATGCACGGCGGGCTGCTCGAAATGAAGGGCCGGCCGGCGATCAACAGCGTTATCGAGCTGACAAATCTCAGCTCCAGTCGAACGGCCTCCGCGCAGGTGATATCCCAGCGCCTCTCAAAAGCCGGCGGCGTTTTGGGATTAGCCATCGAGCTTCTTACGCCCAGCGAAACATTTTGGGGCGTGACCTTCCGCCTGAAAGTGGCGATCGACGACCTGCTGAAACTCGAAAAGGACATGAAGGACAGCCGATCCGGAGCAATGGATCCTCGTGTGCTTCGCGAGTTTCGCGACGCTGTGGACTATGTGCGCAAGACCGCCTGGGCTCTGCAAGAATTGCAGGAACGCCAGGCGCATCAGCGCGACATTGGCACCGTGCGCTCGTTGCTCACTGACGAACGGGTTCGCCGCGCCACGCAACTCAGCAAGGCGCTGGCCACCGATCTGGAATCCCGTGAAGTTAGCGAGGCAACCCCCGGCACTTCGGAACTTTTTCGCTCCATCGAAATCCTGTATCAACGGCTAACCGATTTATTCAAGGTCCGAGAATCTCGGTAGCCACTCCCGGAATTCCCAGGAATTGCGCGCCCCAGTTTCGCCGGAGTTTTACTTCGACCATGCCCGGCAGGTGCGGCCTGTATAGTGTTAGGACGATCCTATGCCGCGCCAACTCGCTTCGAACGAACATCTCGATTACATTGCGGCGCTCCTCGACGATATCTTCCGCATCCCTGGAACCAAGATTCGCTTCGGCCTTGACGCTCTGATCGGATGGGTACCTGGCGTCGGAGATGCCATGACCGGCATCGCCTCTTTTCTCATTGTGTTCGCGTCCTGGCGCCGCGGCACAAAGGGAGTGACGCTGGCGCGCATGATCGCGAACGTGCTGTTGGAAACTGGCATCGGAGCTATCCCGGTGGCCGGCGATGTCTTCCACGTGATTTGGAAAGCCAATCGGCGCAACTACCGGTTGCTGCTTCGAGAAAGGGAACAGCCCGGCGCCAGCACAAGCCTCGACTGGATGTTCCTCGCAGTTCTTCTGTTAGCTGTGATTGCGGCAGCCGCCATTCCGATCGCCATCTTGATTTGGCTGCTTCGCTCGCAAATCACAATCCCTCTACCCCGCTAACCCAGCGTTGGAAGTTGCCCGCTGTTCCCGACCTCTGCTACGCTCACGCCCCATGCGACTCTACCCAAGTCTTTTTTGCGTGTTAGTTATGAGCTCCTGCGCGCTTGCCCAGGATGTCAAACCGGTTGCTGAGCGTCTGGCGGCGCAGAACGCCCTGTTCGATGAGCAGTACGAGTCCGATCTGGGCAACTTTCCTACGCGCGCGACGGCGTACGGCGACTATCGATACAACGACAAGCTCGGAGAGTACTCCCTTGCTGCCATTGTCGAACGCAATCAAACGGACCACAGCTTCTTGAGCCGGCTCAATGCCATCGGCACCACCGGCTTCTCCGACCAGGATCAACTCTCGCACGACCTCCTTATTCGCGTCCTTCAGCAGCGCATAGCGGACTTCGATTTGAAGGAATACGAGATGCCGGTCAACCAGTTCAACGGCGTCCACACTTTTCTTGCCGATCTGCCGCTCTCCGTTCCTCTCGATTCCGTGAAGCATTATGAAGACTACGCAGCCCGGCTTCATCAGATTCCCCGCGCCCTGAACCAGACCATCGAGGTGCTCCGCGCCGGCACGAAGGACAACCTGATGCCCGTGCGTTTTCTTCTCGAGAAAATTCCCGCGCAGTGCCAGGGCATTGTGGATTCGGATCCGTTCCTGATTCCGACCAAGAAGTACCCGGCCAGCATCTATCCAGAAGATCAAAAGCGCCTGACACAGCAGATCACCGCCGCAATAGAGACCGAAGTGATCCCCGCCTACAAAGCCTTCGCCGCTTTCATTCGCACGGACTATGCCCCGCACGGGCGCACCACACTTGCGGTTGTTTCTCTGACGGACGGCGAGAAGCGATACCAAAACGACATTTACGGCCGCACGACCACGCACATGACGGCGGACCAGATACATCAGATCGGTCTCCGCGAAATCGATCGCATCGAGGCCGAGATGACGACGATCGCGAAAAAAGAGGGCTTTGCGGACCTCGCCTCTTTCCGCGCATCGCTCAAAACCAATCCCAAATACAAGCCCGCTTCCGCCGACCAGATTCTCGATGATTTTCGCCGTTACATCGGCCAGATGGAGCCCAAACTGCCCGAGCTCTTTACGCTGCTTCCCAAGTCGCCTGTAACGGTGGAGCCAATTCCCGCCTTCCAGGCCGCGGCGGCGACTCACTATGTCACCGGAACTCCGGACGGTAAGCGGCCCGGCCGCGTCGTAGTCGCCACCTCTAACTTCGCGGAGCGCTCACTGATCGACGACGAAGCGGTGGCTTACCATGAAGGCGTCCCGGGCCACCATATGCAACTGTCCGTGCAGCAGCAGCTCACGGGTTTGCCCAAATTCCGTCTCCACGGACTTGGGTTCAACGCTTACAGTGAAGGCTGGGCCTTGTACGCAGAGCAGCTTGGAAAAGAGGTTGGCTTTTATCAGGATCCCGTTTCGGACTACGGCCGGCTTTCCTCCGAACTCTTCCGCGCCGTCCGGTTAGTAGTCGATACGGGCATCCATTCGAAAAGCTGGAGTCGCGATCAAGTTGTGGATTTCATGCGCAAGTCGGGCGCGGTCGACGAACCCACCATCCAATCCGAAACCGACCGCTACATAGCTTGGCCCGCGCAGGCGCTGAGTTACAAGCTTGGCCAGCTCAAGTTCCGCGAGCTCCGCGACCGCGCGCAGAAAGAATTAGGCTCCAAGTTCGACATCCGGACCTTCCACGATGAGATGATCAATGGGGGAACTCTGCCGCTCGATATGCTTGAGGCGCGCACCGACAAATGGATCGCCCAGCAGAAGTCGAAATGACGTGTGTAGAAGAACCCACCAGAAAATTCGTGATCGTTGCCACCCCGGCTGCAATTACGCTGTTTGAATAGGTGATTTTGCCGTCTGGGGCTTGTGTGCTAATTTTCTTTGTTTATGGCTAAGCGGATTGGCGTGCTGTTGAGCGGGCGCGGGTCGAACTTTGAGGCGCTGGCGGACAGCGTGGCGGCGGGGCGCATACCTGGCGCGGAGATTGCGGTAGTCGTTAGCAATCGCGAGGGCGCGCCGGGGATCGAGAAAGCGAAAGAGCGGAAAATTGCGGCGCGCGTGATTCCCTCAAAAGGGCTGGAGCGCGAGGCTTACGACCGGCAAGTTGTTGCCGTTTTGAACGAGCATAAAGTGGATTTGGTGTGCTTGGCCGGATATATGCGGCTGCTTTCGCCTTTTTTCGTGGCTTCGTTTCCGAATCGCATCCTTAATATACATCCTTCGCTGTTGCCGTCTTTCCCGGGACTGGAATCGCAACGGCAGGCGCTCGAGTATGGCGTGAAATTTGCCGGCTGCACGGTGCATTTTGTGGACGAGAATCTGGACGCCGGGCCGATTGTGCTGCAAGCCACCGTGCCGGTTCGCGATAACGACACGGAGGAGACGCTTTCCACGCGCATTTTGGCCGAGGAGCATCGCATTTATACGGAGGCGGTGCGCATCGTGTTGGAAGGAAAATACAAGATCGTCGGCAGGCAAGTGATCAAGACAAGCTGAAAGGCCAAACTGGGCTCGATGAGCGAAGCACAATTCAAACCGGTGGAAGAACAGCTCGCGTACCTGAAAAAAGGCGTTGCGGAGATTATTCGCGAGAGTGAGCTGAAGGCGAAACTGGAAGAATCCCTGAAGACAGGCAAGCCGCTGCGCGCAAAACTCGGCGTCGACCCGACGGCTCCCGATTTGCACTTGGGCCATACCGTGGTCATTCGCAAGCTGAAACATTTTCAGGACTTGGGACATACAGCGGTGTTTCTGATTGGCGATTTCACCGCGCTGGTCGGCGATCCTACCGGGCAATCGGAAACGCGGCCGCCGCTTTCGCGGGAGCAGGTGCAGGCGAATGCGAAAACTTACCTGGAGCAAGTGTTCAAGATTTTGGATCCGAACAAAACCGAGGTGCGCTACAACAGCGAATGGCTGGACAAGCTTTCGAGCTACGATATCGTGCGCCTGTGCGCGAAATATCGCGTGGCGCGCATGCTGGAGCGCGAGGATTTTCGTACGCGCCTGGAGAACGAGCAGCCCATCTCGATGCACGAACTGCTCTACCCGCTGATCGTGGCCTATGACTCCGTGATGCTGAAAGCGGACGTGGAGCTGGGCGCTACGGAGCAAAAATTCAATTTGCTGATGGGGCGCGAAATTCAGCGCGAGTACGGCCAGGAATCGCAAGTGTGCATGACCATGCCGATCCTGGTGGGGACCGACGGGCAACGCAAAATGTCGAAGAGCCTCGGGAACTACGTGGGCATCACGGAATCGCCGGAGCAAATGTTTGGCAAGCTGATGTCCATTTCCGATGAGCTGATGTGGAGTTATTGGGAGCTGGTGACCGACCGCACGGAATCGTGGATTGCGGAGATACGGAAGACGATCGCAGAGGGCATCACGCACCCCATGGATGTGAAAATGCGGCTCGCGCAGGAAATTATCAGCCAGTTTCATGGCAGAGACGCGGCTAAGCAGGCGGCGGATAACTTTCAGCGCGTGTTTCGCAATCGGGAAGCGCCGGAAGAGATTCCAGAAATTCGCTTGAAGCGGGTTCCCGGCGGGGTGCATGCGACGCTCCCAAAAACCGGCGTCCTCGCAGAGGAAATGACGTTGCCGATTTCCAGCGGCTCCGAAAAATGGTCAAAAATCCTGGCGTTACTGGAACAGGTGCCATCGGCAACGGAAGCCGAGCGGGTTATGAAGCAGGGCGGGTTCGAAATCGATGGCCTGCCGATCAGCGATCCGACTTGCAAGTTGAATTTGGAGCAGGCTGGGTCGCACCGAGTGCGGTTTGGCAAGAAGAAGTTTCTACGGGTCGTTGTGGAGTAGCTTTGTTTCGCTCTCCGCTACAGGTACGACGATTATTTAATTCTTCGCTGGTTAGTTAGAAATGCCCTTTGGACGGATCGAATGTTGCAATCATCATAAGTGTGTCAGCAAGCTCATCTGAACCTGCAATCTTGGCAGAAAAATTCGCCGTGTGATCTGACTTTGGTCCGTCCAAGAGAAATGTAACCAGGAGAATATTTCCTGGCGGCAAACCCCGGTTTTTGTCCGGCTCCCATTGAGTCTTTAATTCAGGTTTAACAAGCGCATACCGCGCTACATACCCGTGTATCCGTTGTTCTCGATACCACGAATATTTGTTTCGCTCCTCTGGATTCTTCCACGAGCCTTCGTTCGGCCCGGCCTCAAAATAAATCCTAAGGCCGGTTTGTCCTGCAATCGTCCAAGCGACCGCGTCGGCAGATGAACCTCGCTTTGCCGAATAGCCCTCGAGCAGCTGAATGCCACCAAATCCTTCTGATCCGGTGGCCTGGATAGATACGAACAGCAGCACCGCTAGCATCAGCACGTTTCTCATGGAGGTCCTAATCAGCTCCTACTCTTCAGTCCATCATTTCTTCTACCATTTTGGCGACGTGGGCGGCGACTGCGGGGGCGGCGGTTAGTCCAGGGGACTCCATGCCGACTAGATGGATCGCTTGCGGCACGGCAGGATCGCGGGTGATTACGAAGTCGGCATAGCCTTTGCCTCCCGGCGGGACTAGCTTGGGGCGCAGACCGGAATAACCAAGCTGCAGATCGGCTTCTTCCACTTCGGGCAGCAGCGGTTTGGCGCCGCGCACAAAATCCGCAATGGTCAGGCGGTCGCGCTCGTAATCGTCTTTCGTGTCGACGTATCGCGCCGTTGGCCCCAGCAGCACCGTTCCCCACAGCGTTTTGGTGAAGTGGACGCCGAGGCTCAGCGCGTCTGCATGCGGCAACGGGTAAACCAAATTGTTGATCAGCGTGCGGCGCGGGCCGCGAATCTCGCAGTATTCGCCGCGCACGGGATAAATTTTCCAGGACATGTTGCCGAGCAGGGCGGCGACTTCGTCGGCGTATAGGCCGGCGGCGTTGATTACGCAGCGCGCTTCGATGGTTTCGTCCTGCGAATCCTCTTCATCGCCGATGCGCAAACCCACGCGGATTGCGCCGGGGATCGGTTCGAGCGAAATGACTTTGGCGCGCTGGACGATGTTCGCGCCCTGGTCGGCGGCGAGGCGCGCATACGTGCGAACGAGATCTTCCGCGGAGACAATGCCGGTGGAAGCCACGTCGAGGGCCGCAACACCCGCGATGTGCGGCTCGCGCGCGCGAATTTCCTTGGGCTCGATCAGCCGAAGGCCTTCGACGCCATTCTCTTCCCCATTCGTTTTTAGCGCGAGCAGCGCAGGTTCTTCATGCGCATCGGCGGCTACGACCAGCTTGCCTGTGTGGCGGAAGGGCACATTGTGCCTGGCGCAGAATTCGTACATCAGGCGATTGCCTTCGATGCAGAGGCGCGCCTTCAGGGAATTTTTCGGGTAATAAATGCCGGAGTGAATCACGCCGCTGTTGCGCGTGCTGGTGGCCATGCCGAGCTTGGGGTTTTGCTCGACGAGGAAGACATCGTCAGTATGCTGTGAAACAGCGTGGGCGATGGCGCAGCCGATTACGCCGCCGCCGATGATGAGGATGTTGGCCTGGTCCATGGGAAGTCGACGGTAGATAGTTTACCGTTGAAAGCCAGCGAAGAAAACTCTTGGCGCAGGCACGACGAGCGGCCCGACTAAAGCGTGCGTGGGAAAAGCCGCAGGGCTCCGCGGACTCCGCCCTGCGCTACAGGTCTTCGTGGTCGGCACCAACTAAAGCGTGGGGGGAAAAATCGCTATTCGCTGGTTCCGATTTCGTCGAAATACGGAGCGCACTCGACTAGTTTGGACTCGGTGCCGTCGTGCACGGCGTACATGGCGTGCTTGCTCGGCTCGTATCCATTGCGCCAGAGAGAGGCGGCGCCGTGCTGGCCGTCTTTATTGATCGCATAGAAATAGATGTGAAAGGTGGCGAGCTTCTTTTTGTCGTTGTTGTAATTGCGTGCGACGCGAGCCATGGCTTCGAGGCAAGCGTCTTTCGGAGACATTCCCTTGCGCATCATTTCCACGATGGTGTGGCCGCCGCAGATTTTGATGTTCTCTTCGCCCTTGCCCGTGGAACCGGCGGCGCCGACTTCATTGTCAACAAAGCAGCCGGCGCCGATGATGGGGGAATCGCCAACGCGGCCGGGAATTTTCCACGCGAGCCCGGACGTGGTGGTGGTCGCGGAGATGTCGCCCTTTTCGTTCACCGCCATGCATGGGATGGTGCCCGTGGGCGGATCGGCGATGACGCGCTGCGCGTAAGCGAGCAGCGCCTGATCTTCCGGCGTGTCGCTGAAGATGCTGGCCAACTTTTCTTTCCATTCGGGGCTGTCGATGCCGGGACGCCAATTGAAGGAACTAGAGGCTTTCCACGCGAGCCAGATTTTGCGCGAGTGCTCGGTAAGGAGATTTATCTCCTCGAATCCTTCGTCCACCGCGAAGCGCCGCGCGCCATCGCCCACGATCATCACGTGGTTGGTACGCTCCATCACCGTTTTCGCGAGGCGCGAAACATTTTTGATGCGCCGCACGGAAGCGACCGAGCCGGCGCGGTGCGTGGGCCCATGCATCACGCTGGCGTCGAGCTCGACTTCGCCCTGTTCGTTGGGCAATCCGCCGTACCCGACGGAGTCGTCATTGGGGTCGTCTTCGACGATAGTGACGGCGGCAACGACGGCTTCCAGCGTGTCGCCACCCTTTTTGAGAATGTCCATGCCGCGGCCAAGCGCGTTCACCCCGTTGGCACTGGAGATGATTAGGGGGCGTTTGCCTTGAGCAGCGGGCGCAACAGCGCGATTGCCTTTGGCGTCGCTTGGCGTAAGCTCGCTGGCCGCCGCGGCAGGCGTCGTACGTTCGAACAAATTGGCAACGCCAGCGGCAGCACTGCCAGCTAGCGAAGTAAGAAAGAATTTACGGCGTGACCACAAACTCATAGCGCCTCCATTTTGCGTGCGCGCCAATATACAACAACCCAGCTTCGAAATTCGAAGTACGAAACGCGAAGTGTAAGTGTAAGGATTGGAGGAGTACCAGGGGGACTGCGCGGCGCTAGTATCGGGGACGAGGCGAATCGAATTTACGCGAAGAGAACGCCTTTAGGTGAGTGAGATTTCTGCTTCGAATCGTGATGCGCCCACCACTGTTGCCAGGCTTGCGCGTTATTGCCCAGCGCCTCGCCGGTGATCAGCCGGAGCGCGCCGTAAACCCAGCCGCGCGTATCCGAGTCCAGAGCATCATCATCAAGAAAATTCAGCAGGTCGGGTACAGCCGCGAATCGCTGGTCGTGCGTGAGCATTCCGGACTCGGCGATGCCGACGGCAGCGCGCTGCCGCACGCGGGGCGAAGGATCGTGTGCGAAGCGGTCCAGCAGCGGATCGATTGCGCCATCCGTACCAAGCATAGCGAGACCCTCGACGGCCCAGAAGCGCGTTTGCTCGTCCCGGTCATGCGCGAACGCGAGCAGGTACGTGAGCACAAGTTTCGGTTGCACGCCGCGATTGCCCAACGCGCCAAGCCGCCACAATCCGAATGGGCGCTCGGCGGGATCCTTTCGAATCAGTTTCACCAGGCGCGCTACGGTGCGGGGCGATTTGCTGAGATTGTTTGCGGCGAGGTCGACTTCGATGGCGGCGCCGCGCACGCGCAGGTCCTCGGATTTCAGCGCAGTGAGCACGAGATCGAAGAGGCGGTCGGTATTTTGCAGGCGGCCGCGCCAGCTTTCCGCGTTCTGCCCGATCAGGTCCAGCGAACCTTGCTGCCGGCGGATCGCAAGTGCCAGCAACTGCTCGGCTTGCTGCTGCGGAGCCATTCGCGTGAGTTCGGCGAATTCCGCGTTTACGGCGTCGGCTGTCGGCTGGGATACCGCGGCCCGGGCGTTGGCCAGATCGCCCGCTTTCAGTGCTGCCCAGACGGCCTTGAGATGGGCAACTTCAAAACCGGCTAAGCCGGAGAGTGTCGCCAAAACCAGGAACGCCAGGCCGTACCAGCGCAGGATGCCGAGGGTGAGCGGGCGGGAGTCCCCATCGTGTGGAATGTGCGGATTGTGCAAAGCAGCCACGAATTGTGCCTTCGGCCCCCGTTACGCCGGCGTTTGATACAGCGGCGTGCAGGCACACAGTAAAAGTAGGGGGAGAGGCCAACAATGGTACGGTAAGCCAGCCGTCCCAGTACGCTAGGGCAAGCCACTTAAAGCGTTTGTTTACTTCAACGTAGAGACGCTTCCTGGCACGCGAAACGGTGTCAAACTGAACCCCGTCCTGAAGGGCAGGGTGCTCGCCCGGGCCGGAATCGGGGCGTCTCGTGCAGACAGGTCGACTATTGGGGGATTCGTTCGGCGGGACGTTGTTTGGTGGGCGCGGGGTTCTCGGCATAGGCGTTGTCCGGCGTCGGAGCGGGCGTCTGAATGTCTTCTTTGCGACGCACTTGCACGTTGGATTCGGTGCCGGTGCTTAGCGGGCGAAGGTCGGCCGGAGTTAAGGCGGGAAGCCGAACGATGCGCGGAATCAAAACGACCAATACCTCGTTTTCCTGATGATCCCTGCTCTCGCTGGAGAACAAGTAACGAAGCAAGGGAATATGCGCGAGTCCCGGCCAGCCGTTTAACGTTTTGGTGTCGATGCGCTCGAAGAGACCGCCCAGGATGCTGACTTCGCCTTCTTTCAACCGAATGTCGTGCTCAATCTTGCGCTGGCTAATGATCGGTTGTTGAATGCCACCGATGGTGGTGCTTCCGGTTACCGAGGAGACTTCTATCGAAATCTTCAGGCTCACTTCGTGGTCGGGATGGACGTGCGGCGTTATGTCCGCATTGAC
>Ga0210384_10005476_pt1 | contig 13796 bp, 10 predicted proteins | sample IncBWH2MmetaG_FD_160574 | JGI IMG/M metagenome (GOLD analysis project Ga0210384, IMG submission 160574) | Forest soil microbial communities from Barre Woods Harvard Forest LTER site, Petersham, Massachusetts, United States - Inc-BW-H-2-M | ecosystem: Environmental > Terrestrial > Soil >...
GACTGTTCCGCACGGGGTTTTGCCGATAGGCCGGTCCGTGGCCTGGGGGGGGTCACGTCTCCCTCACTCAGCAAACCGACCCTCCTCACCAAGTCTTCGGTGAGAAGGTCCTGACATGTCTGGCCACTGGTACTCCGCATTGAAAAATCCCGCCACCTCCTGAGAGCACGCGGGAACGGCAATCCGACGAGCGGCTGCAGGCTGCGGGCAGACAGCGCCGAACGTTGCATTTTAATGAAATGCGTTGGTGACAATTGGTTACTTGGTCGCGAAATCTGACGCGCATCCTTAGGCGAGGGCCACTCACAATCCGCGTACTCTACCGCCGATCTCAACACCTAACTTCGGGAGCACGGCGCGGACGTGTGTGCTGTGTCTCGTATGCATCCGACCCGTCCGCCCCCAAGCAACTTCGGCGCCAGAAGTTCCATCAGTTCGCGCCATTGCCCCGAAGTGCTCGCGTTCGAGTGAATGTATACGACCCTGAGACCGCTCCCGGCTCGCGAAAGAAGGGCTCAGGCTGGCTCACGCGTTCCATTGCGGTCTCTCACTTATGGCGGACTCTCAGTTCCGCGTGATAACGATCTCGAGGTACCCGCTCGGCACGACCATGGAGCCGTCCGTTGAGCGATTGAACTGATCGATCAATGCTAGAAGATCGCGCTCGAGCGCTGCTTGCGCGGTAGGGTCGAGCGCCGCGAAGGTCTTGAGAACCGGGCCGTAATAGCTCTTGAAGACTTCCAGCCAGTGCGCAGGCGATCGATAGCGAAACACAAAGTTTCGTTGCGCCGACGCGACGGAGACCGCGTGCGGCTCGAACAGCTCGGCGATCCGCGCCCGGGTACCCCACAGGGCTGGCGACCTGGCGCCGGGCGCGGGCGGAACATGCTTGCCAATTGTCTTGAACAGCTGGCCGATGAAGCCATCGGGCGTCCAATTGGCCAAGCCGATCTTGCCTCCGCGCTTGCAGACGCGCGTCATTTCGGCCGCAGCACGGTCCTGGTCGGGTGTAAACATCACCCCGAAGACTGAGACGACAACGTCGAAGCTGCTGTCCGGAAATGGCAGCGCTTCCGCGTCGGCCTCGCGGAATTCCATGTCGAGGCGGTCAGCTCTGGCGCGTTCGCGCGCGCGCTCGAGCAGCGCGGGCACGTAGTCGGTGGCGACCACGTCACACCAGCGACGCGCAGCCGCGAGGGAGGCGTTCCCGTTGCCGGCAGCCACATCGAGCACCTTCTGTCCCGAGCGGACGTCGAGTGCCTCGCACAGCTCCTCGCCTACGATCTGCAAGGTGGTGCCGATGACGGCATAATCGCCCGATGACCATGCCGCCTGTTGGCGGCTTTTGATCGCCTTGAGGTCTGCAGCGCTTGTGGATTGGCGGTGTTGACTATCGGTAACAGCGGCTGAATTCATGAGCCTTCTCCCTTCCGTTTGCGGTGGTTTCGCCTTTGCGTGCGATGGAGGAGATATCGTTGAAGTCCGGCTTCCTCCGTCCGCGGGCTGTGGCGGTGATTTCAACTTTAGCGGTCAGGCGTGGAGGCGAACGTGGTAACCCGCGTGGAAATGTGAGTGGAACATGATCGTTTGAACCTTCCGGGCAGCGTGCCATCGGTCCAGGTGCGCATGCTCGGGCCGATGACGATCTCTCGGAACGGCGCGACACTGGCGTTGCCGGCATCGCGCAAGGTACGCGCTCTTTTCGCGTACCTCGCGCTTGCGCCGGCCCCGATCCTGCGAAGCCGACTCTGCGAACTGCTGTGGGATGTTCCCAACGATCCGCGCGGAGAACTTCGTTGGTGCCTTAGCAAGATCAGAAGTATTGTTGATGACCATGACCGCCAACGCGTCTACACGCGCGGGGACACCGTTCAGCTCGACCTGACGGATTGCTCTGTCGACGCCGTCGAGATTGCCCGCGCCACCGCGCAAGGCATTGACACAATCACATCGGACCGGCTGCGTGCACTGTCGATGCTGTTCAACGGCGATTTTTTGGAAGGCCTGGAAGTCCAGCGCAGCCCCATCTTCAACGGCTGGCTCACCGCACAGCGCCGGCGATTCCGAGCCTGCCACGCCGCCTTGCTCGAACACCTCACCGGAAGCGTTCCCGACGATGAAGCGTTCGGATACCTGGACAAGTGGCTCGAGCTCGCGCCATTCGATCAGCGTGCCCACGGGACGCTGCTCGCCGCGCTCGCGCGCCGCGGCCGGATCCGCGAAGGCGAGGAGCATCTCGCGGCGACCATGCGACTGTACGAGGCCGAAGGCCTCGACAGCGCTCAGATTCGCACCGCTTGGCGATCAGCCAGGGCAGTAACGGTCGTTCCGATCGAAGGCCGCAGTGAACCCGCTGCGGCGGCTCCTCATCGCGGGTCCATCGCGGTCATGCCGTTCCTGGACCATTCCGGGGCGGCGCTCGGACGCGGCGGAGCTGCTGACGCGCTCGCGCACGACGTGATCACACGCCTCGCTAAGCTGCGAAGCCTCTTCGTCATCGCGCAGGGAACGGTGTTCTCGCTCCATGAACGACACATCGGCGCGGAAGAGGCCGGACGGATCCTAAACGTCGACTACGTCGTCAGCGGCTCCGTGCGGGCTAAGGGCAAGCGCCTCGCCGTCAACGTGGAACTGGCCGAGACGCGCAGCGCCCGGATCGTCTGGGCGGAGACCTACAACCGTACGCTGGACGACGCCTTCCTCGTCCTCGACGACATCGGTGACCGGCTCGTCGCCTCGGTCGCCGCCGAGATTGAGACCATTGAGCGCAACCGCGCCATCCTCAAACCGCCGAACTCGCTTGACGCCTGGGAGGCCTACCACCGCGGCCTGTGGCATATGTATCGGTATCTCAAGACGGACAACGACAAGGCCCGCCATTTTTTCCAGGCCGCGGTGCGCCTCGATCCGACCTTCTCGCGCGCCTACGCCGGCCTGTCCTTCACTCATTTTCAGGACGCGTTCCAGAACTGGGAAAAGCGCGAGCCGGGAGTGGAGCGAGCCTACGCGGCCGCGGCGCAAGGGCTGCTGGCTGACGAGCGCGACCCCGCAGTGCACTGGACCATGGGCCGAGCTCTATGGCTGCGCGGTCGCGCCGCCGAGTCCATGGTGGAACTGGAGCGATCCATCGATCTCAGCCCGAACTTCGCCCTCGGCCATTACAACCTCGCGTTCGTGCATTCAATTAGCGGCGACGCCCGCGCGGCCATCACCTACTCGGATCATTCGCGCAACCTGAGTCCCTTCGATCCGATGCTATTCGGAATGCTCGCCACACGCGCCATGGCGCTGGTGCGCCTAGGCCAGATCGAGGAGGCCGCCGACTGGGCAATCAAGGCCGCTGCGCGGCCCAACGCCTTTCCGCATATCCACGCGATTGCCGCCTTCACCCTGGCGCTGGTCGGCTCACTCGACCAGGCGCGTGCCTATGCCGCCGCGGCACGCAAGACCGCCCCGCGCTACGGCATCACAGAATTTCTCACCACTTTCCCATTCGATGCGGAAGGCGAAGCGCTCTTTCGCAAGGGCGCCAAGCGCATCGGGATGGCGTAATCAAGTGCAACGCGGATCGGGCGGTAGCCAACCAACCACTGACCTGATGACGCACGACCATTCATTGGGCGTACCGTGGGGGTCCGATTCGCTGAGACCGCGATGCCGGTCTCCCGGGCGCGCGCCGCAATGTTCGCGGCGACGAAGCCGGCGTCTTCGCCAACACCATACGATGTAGCGCTCGGCTTGCTCGAGACCCCATTCGTCCCTCGTGTACCTCCAGATCCCCTCCAGGTCCCGCTCGCCGCTGCATAGAGTTGGACTCAGGCATGTTGGCAGATTATGACCGGCCAAGCCGGACTTCAAGGCCGCTGAGAACGTGAGTGGGTAAACCAAATCATGCTGTTCCGATGCTTCGATGCTTCACCGCAGACGGCGAGTCTGTGGCCCTCGGGGGGCTCGTCGCGCTATTCAACCGGTCCAGCACATGTGCAAAGTCGTACCGGGGATTCCAGCCCAATTGTCCGCATTGTCGCTTGAGCGCGCGACGCTCAGATCTGCTACCCACGCCGCTCATTCATTTGAGACCGGGCTGGTAGCCGGAGCAGACGGTTGTGTTGAGCTCAGGGCCTGGGCGCCATGTCGCTGCGTGCGGCGGTAGCCAAGGTGCGCGATGTCAGGCGGAAAGAACATCGCCCAGTTCCATTCAAGGAACAGACGTGTCTTGCGCGCCAGAGTGGGAATTCTCAAGAGATAGAGCCCGCGCCACATCAGCCAGGCAATAAAACCCGAAAGCTTCAAGCCAAACACCTCGGCAACGGCTTTGTTGTGTCCGACCGATGAAAGCTGCCCTTTGGGTCGGAACTCAAAGGGGCGTGTCGGCTGGCGGGCAAGATGCGAGACAATGTTGGCGGCGAGTTGTCGCGCTTGCGCCTCGGCAAATTGGGCAGTTGGCGGACTCACCTTACTATCCAGCGCGTTAATGACAGCCGCACAGTCCCCGATGGCCCATACGCCTTCGAGACCCGGAACTGACATATCGGGATTGACCACAAGGCGACCCCGGCTTTTCATCGTCGGAATAGAGTCCAAAAGCGCATTGGGTTGTGTACCTATGGTGCAGACAACGGTGCCTCCCGGGATGATCTCGCCGCTCTCCAAGTGTACGGCACGATCCGTCACGCGCACGGCGCGGGCATTGAGTCGAACGTCAACTCCTCGGGCCATCATTTTGCGAAGGGTGAACTTGCCCAGGGTTGGTGAAAGCTCTGGCAGCAGTCGGTCGCCGCTGTGCAGCAGGACAATGCATAAATCCTCGCGGCTGACCCGCTTGTAAAACTTCAAACTCGCGTAAAGAAAGTCGACCAGCTCCCCGGCGGTCTCCACGCCGCTGAATCCGCCCCCGACGACGATGAAGCTCGTCAGCCAACGCCGGTGTTCGGGATCCGGCTGCAGCTCCGCCTGCTCCAGACGCGCGATAATTCGATTGCGCAGGAAGAGAGCATCGCCAAGGGTTTTAAGGGGCAAAGCTACTTGAGCCATCCCCTTGACAATGTCGAGATTCGCGTTCGTCCCGCACGCGAGAACGAGTTGGTCGTATCGCAGAGTGCCTGGACCCTCACCGAGGTGGTGTACCACGCGTTCGGTAGTATCGATCTCGAACACCTGCGCCATGCATACTTGGCTGCAATGCAGCATCTGGCGATGAGGAGCAATCACGTGGCTTGGCATGATCGACGCCCCCACGACCTCGGGAAGTAGCGGATTAAAGGTGATGAAGTTCTCCTGACTGATCAGCGTCAGGGTCCAGTCCGGCGGCAGCGTGTGCTCCAAAAGCTGAGCGGTCTTAGTTCCTGCGAATCCTCCGCCGACGATGACTAGGTTCCTGTACATGGCGTTCCCTCCCCGATCAGGCTCACATGTCCGTCCGGATCGCGCGTGATGAGGGCGCTGCGCCAGCCGAGCTCGGCTTGCGGTAGCGCAGTAGCGGTCGAAATCAATTGGAGGTGAGATTCTCTGAGTGAGGATTCGAACGCCGCAGGCCGAGTTGCGCACAGATTGATCTGCCAGCACCAAAGATCGGATGCTTGTGTGTCTGCGGGAAGAGGTCGCCCGCTTCCGGGTCTCAGATATTCCAAGAACTCGATGCCTGGGCCGCGCTCGGCACGCAGTGCGGTGATACGCAGACGGGCGCCGAATACGTTATTGAGATGCTCCTGTTCGATGCCGTAGTTCTCGCTCGAACCGGCAACACGCACTCCGAGTGTGTCCCGGTAGAAATGCAGACTGCGCTCGGTATCACTCACGACGATCGTAGTGTGATCAATACCCAGGACTAGTTGTCCACCTGCGTTGTGCCACTTCGCCAGGCCTTTGCCCGCAGGAAAGGCGAGTACTTCAAGATTGTGTCCGTCCGGGTCACGGAAATAGAACGCTTCGATTCCGCCCGCGTGGGGTTTCCAGTCTGGAAGACGCTGCGGACCACTCGAAGCGTGCACGACGTTGAAGGTGCGCAGGCGAGCGTATGCCGCAGCCATATCACTCACGATGATGGCCACGTGCTGAAACCAGCGATCATTGCTGCGCGAATCGAGCGGAATCGGCCGGCCGCCGGGCGCAAGAAACTGCAGCAGCTCAATCTGCTCCTCGCCCAGGCGCAGCCGCACGGCGCGCACGCGTAAGCCGAAAACGCCCCACAGATGCTCATAGCCGGTTAACGATCCGCGCCAGGTCCGGTTCGTAGTCGAACGTGCGCACGCCCAGCAAGCGCTCTGCCTGTTCGTAGTACGGTGCTAGATCGGTAGAGGTAATGAGCCACCCAAGACAGGCGTGTGAGTCGTCGGGCAGAAACTCGTGCGCGCCGAAGCGAAACAGGGCGGCGCCGTACCATTTGGTCGTGCCTCCCACATTGAAGTGCCGGAACTCGCTCCGGTGACGAGCGCCTTGTGCCCCAGAAGGAGCTTTTGGGGGGGAACCCGGGGCATGACGGGTCGGGGCAGGTGGGCATAGCAAGCCGGGGCATCCATGAGAGGACCTCGTTGATGTCAGGGGGTGGGGCGGACGGCGCGTGGACGACGGTCTTTAGGGGGCGCCGCAACTTTCAAGTGTTCAGGAGCACTCTCGGGAGCTGATAGCTCGCCCTTACACGGGCGCACCTCCGCGGCGTAGCGCGGCATGAGGAGTTTCGCCACCAGCCCGGTCCAGCCGGTCTGATGGGCGGCACCGACGCCACGACCGGTGTCGCCGTGGAAGTACTCATAGAAGAGGACGTAGTCCCGGAAGTTCGGGTCGACCTGGGTGCGTTCGTTGAGGCCGTGGACCGGCCGGCGTGCGTCCCCATTCGCAAGGAACAGCCGAGTCAAACGGCTGGCGATCTCGTTGGCGACCTCGTTGAGAGTTGCGAGGTTGCCCGAGCCCGTCGGGCATTCGACCCGGAAGTCATCACCGTAGTAGTGATGGAACTTTTGCAGGGACTCGATGATGAGGAAATTGACCGGAAACCAGATCGGCCCGCGCCAGTTCGAGTTTCCCCCGAACAACCCGCTGTCGGATTCGGCCGGTTGGTAGCGGATGGAAAGATCCATGCCGTCGTGACGGTACACGTAGGGCGAGTGCTCGTGGACCCGAGAGAGTGCACGCACTCCGTAAGGGGAGAGGAACTCGGTCTCGTCCAGCATTCGCGTCAAGAGACGCTTCATGCGGTGCCCGCGCAGCAAGGACAGCAGACGCCGGTGACCACGGCCTGGCTGGTTCCAGTGCGAGACCAGCGCGGCCAGCTTCGGGCGATAGGCGAGGAACCATTCCAGGCGGCGTTTGAAATCCGGGAGCTTTTCCAGCAGCTCCGGTTCGAGGGTCTCGACGGCGAAGAGCGGGATGAGTCCTACCATTGAGCGCACTTTCAAAGGTCGCGTGCTGCCGTCGGGTAAGTGAAGGACGTCATAGAAGAATTTGTCCTGGTCGTCCCACAGCCCGATGCCCCCGTCCTCCCCACCGACGTGGCTCATCGCCTCGGCAATGTGCAGGAAGTGCTCGAAGAACTTGGTGGCGATATCCTCGTACACCCGGTTGTGCCGGGCCAGCTCCAGCGCGATGCGCATGAGGTTCAAGGCGTACATCGCCATCCAGCTGGTGCCATCCGACTGATCGAGATGACCGCCGGTCGGCAATTGGCTACTGCGATCGAACACCCCGATGTTGTCGAGCCCGAGGAATCCACCCTGGAACACGTTGCGGCCCTCCGCATCCTTGCGGTTGACCCACCAGGTGAAGTTCAGCATCAGCTTGTGGAACACGCGCTCGAGGAACGCGAGGTCGCCCTGGCCCCCGCGTTGCTTGCGGTCGATCTGGAACACGCGCCACGTGGCCCAGGCATGAACCGGCGGGTTAACGTCCCCGAAGGCCCACTCGTAAGCGGGTATCTGGCCGTTCGGATGCATGTACCACTCGCGCGTCAGCAGCACGAGTTGCTCCTTGGCAAACTCTGCGTCGAGATCCGCGAGCGGAATGCAGTGGAAGGCGAGGTCCCACGCTGCGTACCAGGGGTATTCCCATTTGTCCGGCATCGAGATGATGTCGGCGTTGTTCAGATGCTCCCAATCGCAATTGCGACCGTGGCGTCGATTGGCCGGGGGGGCAGGCTGTGAGGGGTCCCCTTTAATCCACTCGGCGACGTCGAAATAGAAGTACTGCTTGCTCCAGATCATCCCGGCGAAGGCCTGGCGCTGAACGAGGCGGGCATCGGGGTTAGGAATGCCCCGCTGCAGCTGCGCGTAAAACTCGTCGGCTTCCCGGATCCGTCGCGCGAACGTTTCGTCGAAATGGCGGAACGCCGCGCTGTGAAGCTCCCGCGAGAGGCGCAGTCGGATCTGGATCCGTCCGTCGGCCGGCACCTCCTGCGTGTACCAGGGCGCGGCTCTGGTGCCGTACTGCTCAGGATTCACGGCCGTCCTGTCACCACGAACGACACGATCGTTAAAGCCGTCCTTGAAGAAGCCGGTGGTTCGGGGTTGGTTCCAGAGCCGGTGATTATTCGACTCGTTCTCGCAGAACAGCAGTTCCCTCGGGCTACCGTCGGCGTGCAGATGGTAGACGCCGAGCTTGGCATGTTCTGCCCTGATGACCCCCGGAGCCGACTGTACAAGGGCGGGACGTGCCGTGCCGGCCTTCCAGCTCCAGGTGTTGCGAAACCACAGCTGGGGAAGCAGGTGAATCGAGGCGGCTTCGGGTCCGCGGTTTTCGACCGTAATCTGGATCAGAATGTCGCCGGCTTCGGCCTGCGCATACTCGATGAAGACGTCGAAGTAGCGATTGGCCTCAAAGAGCCCGCTGTCGATGAGTTCGAATTCCGGCTGCCCGATGCCGCGTCGGCGGTTTTCTTCGACCAGACGGCCGTAGGGATACTCGCCCTGGGGATACTTGTAGAGCATCTTCAGATACGAGTGCGTCGGCGTGGCGTCGAGATAGTAATAGAGCTCCTTGACGTCCTCGCCGTGATTGCCCTCTCCGTTGGTCAACCCGAAAAGCCGCTCCTTTAGGATCGGATCCCGACCATTCCACAGTGCCAGTGCGAAGCACAGCCGTTGCTCACGGTCCGAAAAACCTGCAATGCCGTCTTCCCCCCAGCGATACGCGCGGCTGCGCGCATGATCGTGCGGGAAGTAGTCCCACGCATTGCCGTGCAGGCTGTAGTCCTCGCGAACCGTACCCCACTGCCGCTCTGACAGATAAGGACCCCAGTTCTTCCACCGTTCACCGTCGGTTGCGAGCCGGGAGTGTTCGACACTTGCGGGGGTCATCGTCATATCAACCTCCGACCGCGGGCGGTGTTGGTGCGGGCACGCTCGTGCGTCAGGCTATGAAAGGCGCGCAGGGTCTCAGAGACCCCCCACGCCTGGGCGAAGCAGCCGCGCGGCGCGTGGGGAGCATCGCCGTCCATGATCTCGCTGACGCTCCCGATGCAGATCTCATCGAGATGGTTGGCGAGCCCTTCGAGCAGGGCGACGGCATGTCCGGGATCGCGGTATACAGAGTGATGCGCGAGTGCAAAGGGGCCGAGAAGCCAGCTCCAGACGGTTCCCTGGTGGTAGGTTCCGTCGCGCTGACGCGAGTCTGCTACGTAGCGCCCAGCATAGTGCGGGTCGCTGGGTGCGAGGCTGCGCAAGCCGACGGGAGTCAGCAGCTCTGCGGCACACACATCTACGACCGCGCGTGCACACACAGGATCCAGCAGGTTCGTACCGAGAGAGACGGCAAAAATCTGATTGGGTCGCAGGCTCGCATCCACACGTCGCCCTTCGATGTCCACGATGCCGTCGGGTCCGTCGATCACGTCATAGAGATACCCGCCTTCGGGGTACCAGAATCGCTCCGCGAAGCTTGCGGCAACTCGGCCCGCCGCGGTGTCGTAGTCCGCGGCGGCCCGCCGGTCCTGAAGGATTCGGGCCCAACCCGCCATTTGGGTGAGGGCGTAGTGCCACAGCGCGTTGATCTCGACGGGTTTGCCGATCCGCGGTGTGACCACCCACTCGCCAAGCTTGGCGTCCATCCAGGTGAGCTGCACGCCGGACTGGCCCGCGAATAGCAATCCATCCTCGGGATCGACATGAATGCCGTATCGGGTGCCGCGGCGGTGCCAGTCGATGATGTCTCGCAGGGCCAGATACAGTTCGCGCAACAGCGCCTGATCGGCTGTGGCGGCGAAGTAGGCCGCGACGGCATGGAACAGCCATAAGGTCGCGTCCACCGTGTTGTACTCGGGTTCCTCGCCGCCATCCGGAAAGCGGTTGGGCAACATTCCCTCACTCACGTGGCTGGCGAACGTGCGCAGGATTGCGGCTGCGTCTTGGGTCCGCCCGGTGGCGACTGCCAGGCCCGGGAGCGCGATCATGGTGTCCCGCCCCCAGTCGCTGAACCAGGGATAGCCTGCAATGACGGTCGTGCCGCGTAACTCGCCGCTCGGCGCCGCGCGGCGGACGATGAACTGATCGGCCGCCAGCGTCAGTCGCTGCACCCAGTCGGGTGCTCCGGGGGGTACCGCTCGCAACAACGAACGGCGACGCTTGTGCTCCTGATCGAATGCGGTCGCGGGCGGCTCGAATTCGGACTCCGCTGTCGCGACCAGTGTCACCACCTCGCCAGGCTCGAGGCGCACCCGGAAGGTGCCGGGCCGGAACAGGTCTTCAGTAGTGTCGAGACCCCGTTCGGCCTCGGCACGATGGTAGAAATTCCAGTACCAGTCCGGCTCGCGTTGAAAATCGCCGCGCTCGATCAGAACGCGATAGGGGCGCGCCCCCGGGAAGGCCGTCACGCGGCACCCGCGCGGCTCGTCCGCCACCTCGAGTGACCAACCGCCCCGTGCATGGGCGTGATAGTCGCGATACGTGCACAGCGGCCGCAGCTCGAGATCCATGGCACCGCTGGCTTGCCGAAGCTGGAATCTGAGGTAGGTGGTATTGCGTCCGTCAGCCATCCACAGGCGCTGCTCGAGCCGGGCATCCGCACAGGCATAGGTCCATACCGGTAGGCCATCGTGATCTTCAAAGGCGCTCAGGAGCTCAAAGCCGCGTGGGCTGATCGTGCCGCCGGCAAACTCGTTCGAGCCGAGCTCGTAGCTGCGATTGCGGTAGCGCGCGAGAACATCCATCTTGGCCACCATCAGCACGCGCTGCACGGGCGGCTGGAGCGAGGCTACCAGAAGGCCGTGATAACGCCGCGTGTTCGCTTGCCCGAGGGTGCCGCAGGCAAAGCCACCGAGGGCGTTGGTCACCAGCCACTCGCGCTCGAAGGCGTTGGCGGCGGAGGCGAAATCAGCTCGGTGAAATGTCATGGCCGAATCCCCGGCTGCAGCAGCTCGATGCGATAGAGGGCGCGGCGTGCGCACAGATAGAGCGTGCGGCCGTCCTTGCCGCCCCAGGCGAAGTTGTGCACCGCTCGCGGGGCGGTGATCGTGCCCAGGTGGCGTCCTTGTCGATCGAAAATCCATACGCCGCCGGGCGCGGAGAGATACAGGTTGCCCCGCACGTCCGCCTTCATGCCGTCCGACGCTTCCTCCCGCGGTATCTGCTGTGTGAGGTTGATAAAAATGACGCCGTGTCCGAGCACCCCGTCGCGACTCACGGGATATCGAGTGACCGTCTTCGCCTTCGGATCCCAGTTGCTGACATACAGGTACTTCTCGTCGGGCGAAAAGACGATCCCGTTCGGGCCTTTAAGCTCGCGAGTGAGTAACCGCAGTCGCCCGTCCCTCCAGGAGAAGACCCCACTAGAGGGCAATTCCTTCCGCGGGTCGTCGAAAAATTTCGGTAAGCCGAAGGGCGGGTCAGTGAAATAGAGCGTTCCGTCCGAGCGGTAAACGAGATCGTTGGGGCTGTTGAGGCTTGCGCTGGTAGCGCTCAGCCAGCACCGAGAGGCTGCCGTCGCGCTCCAAGCGCGTCACACGATGCCGTCCATGCTCGTTGATCGTGAGTCGACCTTGCCGATCGAGCGTCAAGCCATTGGATCCGGGCTGGCCGTATTCTGCGATGTCGGCGCCGTCATATCCGCTTTTGTCACGGAATACCGAGAGCACGCCGTTCTCGGTGTCCCTTGTCGGGATGGGCGAACGAGCGCGAGATGCCGAAACCGGTCCTGCAGCGTCAGCGTTGACGCGCTCCGAAGGTGGCGGTCAGGTCAAGAGGCACGTGCATCTAGATTTTTCGCTTGCCGGTATCGACTTTCGTGCAGGTTCCTCGCGCCTCGACGTGTTGGGAGGCGTCGCCCACTATTGTAACGGAGTAAGCCGTGATGTGTCCGGTATTGCGGTCGATTGCCGCGGATTCGTCTGAAGCCACTATGCTCCGATCTCGGCGATTCGAGATGTCCCAGCGGTTCCCCTCGCTGTTATCAACAAACGACGTGACTGCGCCCCCTTTTTTGTTAGCCACGGCCACGGGTATGGCGATGGAGTGGATGAGGATTGCTTTAAAGCCCGTCGCCGCATCGAACAGCATTTCGACCACGGCGGTCTCGTGCGACTGCTTGGAGTCGCCGTAAGGCGGCTGCGTCGTTACATCGAGGTCGCAAGTCAGCTTGATTGCTTCTGTGTCGGCGTAGCTGACCGGTGACGCCACAACGCCGCATAAAAGCAAAGGAATTGTGAGGTTCACGGCGTGACCCTTAAATACGAAGCACTCGGCGTGTCGCGTCTGGGAGTGAAAACGGTGCGGTCACGTCCTCTCTGGTCTACGTTGGGTACGGACGTCAATCCAGCACCCAGCTCGTTTTCGATTCGTGATCCTGGATCTGCATTTCACCGCAATCCGGGATCGCCGCGGCGCGAGAGCCGCTCAGCCTGCCTTCTTCATTTCTCCGGCGATCTTGTCGCTTTTCTCCATGAATCGCTTATATGCGGGACGCTCTTGCAGACGGCTCACGTACCCCTGAAAAACGGGGTACGGTTCGAGAGCCTTCATCATCATCCCGAAGGCAATCTGCGAACCGATGTAGACGTCGGCAGCACTGAACTGCGGACCGAGTATGTAGGGGCCAGCCGTGAGAGACTTTCGCAGCGTTGCGACGGTGTCGTCATAGCTGCCGTAACCTAGCGCACCTGGCCGGGACGGTGCCGGGCGCGACAACATGCGATCTATCACCGCGGCCTCGACGCAATTCCCACCGAAGAACAGCCACCGGTAGTAAGTTCCGCGCAGAGGGCTCTCAGTGGGTGGTGCAAGGCGCGCGGCCGGAAAGGCATCCGCGAGGTACGCGCAAATGGCTCCGCACTCGGTCACGACCGTCCCGCGGTGTACGATCGCTGGAACCTTTCCCATCGGGTTGACGGCCAGGAAATCCGGCTTCTTCTGCTCCTCTGTCTCGAGGTTCACGACCTCGAACCGGTAGGGCACTCCCACTTCCTCCAGCATCCAGTGCACGATGCGTCCGCGGGACATCGGGCTGCTATAAAAGACCAGTTCTTCGCTCATCGGTGCGTCCCTCTCTGGTGATGCTTGCAGGTAGGTGCGCCCCCATTTTAAGCCCCGCACGCTACATCAGTCTCACGCCGTGGGCGTCACGACCTTCAAACCCGCTGCCCGCGCCAATTGGGGCCGGCGCACGTCGAAGCGCGCGAAGTGTTCGAGTTAACTGATCCATCAGGCTCTCTTCCAGACCCGATCGATCCACAGAATCACCTGAACCCACAAGCTTTTGTGTGTGGAAGAAACACTGCTACGTGGTCGACGCTGTCGGAACCGCACCCAGCGGTCGCGACTGCGGTTTTAACGACGGTACAACGCGAAGTCCAAGGCAGACGAAGGTGCCCAACATCG
>Ga0210384_10005477_pt1 | contig 13795 bp, 12 predicted proteins | sample IncBWH2MmetaG_FD_160574 | JGI IMG/M metagenome (GOLD analysis project Ga0210384, IMG submission 160574) | Forest soil microbial communities from Barre Woods Harvard Forest LTER site, Petersham, Massachusetts, United States - Inc-BW-H-2-M | ecosystem: Environmental > Terrestrial > Soil >...
CAGGTCGGGTTCCTGGTCTTCGTTCCGGACGCGGCGCGGCCCGGCCGCCTCTGGGCGGCACTCTCAACCGGCGGGCTGTGGCGGGGCGACTTCGCGCTCCCCTGACCGGCTCTGCCGGCCGCGGGGCCTGAGATTTATCTGCTGTGGCGAAAACGCGACAGTAGCAGCCTGGCCAAGCTAGCGATCCGAGGCCCTTCGCGAGCGCGACTCTATCGGCCGGCGACGCGGCCGAAAAGGGAGGCCCCGGCTCCTCTGGCGGCTCTGCTGTGCCGGGCCAGTGGAGGCGAGTATCCTATGTTCGACGATGCTTAGCCCTACTCGGCCCAGCCAGTTGTCTCCATACGCCGAGGCAGTCCTCGAGGCGCTGGCCGGCGCGGCCTTGGGGCACAAGATCTCTCTCGGCGGGGCGCTTGGTTTGCAGCACTACTGCGAATACCGCGTCACCAACGATATCGATGCCTGGTGGGAGCCTTCGGCTACCGGCGAGGAGAGAGAGCTCGTGCTGCGACTTGTGGAACGGGCCATGCGCCCTTTCGGATCGACGCGCCTAAGGCGTTGGGGCGAGGTGTCGAGCGTCGAGATGATGATCGAGGGAAAGGTCGTCTTCAGCTTTCAGGTTGCGGTCCGCTCCGCCCAGCTCGAGCCGACGACGACACTACCTTGGGTCGATGTCGCCCTCGACAGCCTGCCGGACCTGGTCGCGAGCAAGATGGTGGCGCTCGTCGAGCGGGGGGCCCCGCGGGACTTCCGGGATATCTATAGCTTGTGTCAGGAAGGGCTGGTTAGCGCCCGCGAATGCTGGCGGCTCTGGAGAGAACGGCAGCAACGCGCCGGCGCCGATCTCGATCCTTACCGCGCCCGGCTGGCGATCGAGACCCACCTGTCGCGGATCGCCCAGCATCGGCCCCTTGACACCATCGCCGAGGCAGAACAGCGAGCCGCTGCGGCAAGCCTCCGCAACTGGTTCGCCCAGGAGTTCTTAGGTGTTCTCGTGGATTGATGGTTCTCTCTACCCGGACAGGGCTGTCCCTGCAACCCTCGACTCGCTGGCGGAGCGGGTGGATTTCATCGTCCGCCTCTGCGGTGCCTGGGATTTCGGAGTGCTGCCAGGCCGCGAGACCATCGCCGAAATTCGCCGGTCAGATTGGAGGGAAGCCGTCGATGCGACGAGCCTCCTTACCTCTCCCAGCTATCACCTCGTTCGCCTCTGGCACGGCCTGCCGGCTCAACGCTACCTTGGCCAACAGCTCGCCTACATCCGAGACGATCCCAGCCTGAATTTTGTCTGACACCCTCGTCGCGAGTCGGGCCGCTTCGCCTGCAACCGCGGGCCAATCGCATTGTTCGGCGCATTGGCCGGTCCGTCGCGGCGGCGGCGAGGGCAACGCCCCCTGGGTCGCGCCTCAACGGGAGAGCAGCTCTTCGCGCAGCATCTGGCGCAACGCGCCTCCATCGTGACCGGCGCGGCCTCCGGTGCGATGGCCACCCGCGGGGCAGCGTTGGGAGGCGGCGCCCAGACTGCTCCTCCGCCTGTGCGCTCCGAGCCGGCGTCCAAGTCCGGTCCGCTCGGCGCCGAAAGTGCTCTCCCACCAGGAGAAGAAGGAGTGGGAGGGCGATGGAGCGATGGAGCCGAGGATCTCAGAGGCCGAGGACAATAGGGAGTAGACTTACGCGTCGCAGGAGGAGCCGAGATGGTGTTCAAGAAGCTCGAGAAGGCGGTCGAAGCGCTGAAGCGTGATCCAAGCCGCCCCGTCCGTGCCCAGGTGGACGATCTCGACCTGGAACTACGCGCGGTGGGCTCGGAATCCCGACCGGTCCGGTTGGGTGACTTTCTGTCCTCCTTGGGTCCCTGGGAGGGTGAGTCGACCGCGGAACTCTGTGCCCGGCTGAAAGAAGCTCGGGCGAGCGGAGGAAGCTCGGAACCTCCCCGACTCTGACGACTCTTCTCTTGAAATACGTTCTCGACACCAACATTCTGGTTCCAGCGGTGATTGCCCGCGCGGGATGGGAAGCGGCAAGACGAGCCGTGATCGACCTGATCTCGCTCGCCAGGCTGGTGGTCGACGCAGGGGTTCCCGAGAGCGTCTCTTTGTGTATGCGCTTTTGCGTGAATATCCCCAACGGTTCCCAGTTGGAACCGCCTCGAGCCGTGGCTGGTCAAGCTAAATCTCCTGTATAGAGAGCTTTACGTTGCCTGAGGCGGTCTCGGTGTAGCGAAGACGCGACAGATTGGTTCGATCGGTAACACCTTGGGCCTGGGCGGCCGGCCTGACGGAGCTGTCTGAGAAGGTCGTGCAGGCATCGGGAGCGCGAAGGTGCGGGGTCCCAGCACTGCGGCGCGAGGAGGCGGGTGGCGGCGGGTGTGGCGGAGAGGACACCCCGCCGCGGGAGGGGTGTTAGAATAGGATGTTCGTAAACTCGCTTAGGAGGAATCCCCTTGGCCGCGCGCTCGCGGAAGTCGAAAACGCCGATCGAGAGAATCCGGGTCATGCTGTCAGGCCGGAATAGGGACCTCATTCCCGACCGGGCCGGTGGTGGCGTGACGCTCTCAGAAGTTCGGCGGACGCTCCAAGAGGAGCTTCAAAGGGAAGTCTTCCTGGGCTACCAGCTGCTGGATGTGTGGATCAACGAAGAGGCCGGAGCGGAGAGCGGGGACGCCGACATTTGGGACCACTGCATGGACGAGTTGGACCGAGCCGACATTGTCGTCGTGATTTATAACGGTGAAGCAGGCTGGGGAGCCGAAGTGGGTGAGGTCGGTATCTGCCACGCGGAGATGCAGCGGGTGCGGGACCGGGCACCTTCGAAGTTGCGGATCATTGCCCTGGATTTCGACTCCGATTCGGCTCTTGGGCTAACCAGCCCCAAGGATGCGGCGCGGAAGAACGCTCCGAATCAAGACTTCGCGGAGGAAGTTGCCTCTCTCCTCAACGCCACAGCAAGAGACCGCTCTGAGCTGGAGGAGAGCGTCAAGCTCGCGGTGGTGCAGGCCGTCGCAAAACTGGCAAGAACCGGCAGCGAAGAGGGCCGAAAGGGTCAGTATTCTCTCGGTTCGCCTCTCATCTGGTCGCGTCTGACCTACCCCGAGCGCAAACGTGAGATGGAGAGAGTCGTGCGGACGTACCTGCTCGATGTGCGCAAGGCCAGCGGCGACGTGGGCACATCAAAGCCACTGCGGCTCGCCCTTGGCGGAGAGCGCGTGCTGATCTCGACTCACGCGGTGCCGGAAAGATTCGGCATCGCCGAGGCCCGCGAGTTGGTCGGCCGTCCCTTCCTCCGAGACCACAAGATCCAGCTTGGCGGAGAGGAAGGCGGAGTGGGTCCAATCCACCTCATCGCCTGCCACAAGTCATGCACGGAATCGCAGGTGAGCGCCTTCGTGGGTCATCCGGACGTCTTCATCGTGCAGACGCCCTTCGGCTTCTTCGTCGCAGACCAGGTGAGCTTCGCACAGACGTTCTTTGTAACTGGTTGCCGTGATGGGACCTCGACAAAGGTGGCTGTGCGGCGGATCTTCGACTGGATCGATCAGTCAGGAGAGCTCGACCGAATTGTCGCCCGCGCGCGCTCGCGAAAGGCGATCCTCGTGGCAGTGGCGAAAGAGATCCAGAAGGGGAAGGAGGATCTGGGCCGCTGAGTGGCGAGGGCCTATCCACGCTACCGGCTAACGCCGCTCCTCGTGCGATCTCTATGATCTGCCGGATGGCGCCTGGTGCGTTGGCCCTGCCGGCTCCGGCGTCCTGGCGGGCGGCGCGCGGTAGTATCGCCTGGTCACATGTTTGAGTGAGGTTGGACCGCTCGTCTAGGCCGATCAGCCGGAGCATCCTCGCCGGGGACGGGTCGGAGGGTTCGCCCCGCGGGGCTTCGGGTACGAGGATCGAATTGGGCATAACGCCTAGCCTTCTGCTGAGAAGGGACAGAGGATGAAAGGCACACTCAAGTTCGTCGATGGAAAGACCGGCAACTGGGGCTTCATTATCCCAGACGACGGCAGCCCAGACCTACATTTCGTGCAGCGTGACGTCGTCGGGACGCCACTGCTCCGCTCCCAGGCAGGCGTAGATCTTGAGTTCGACATCGACGAAGGTGCGTCGGGACGCCATGGACGTAGGGTTCGTCTCGTTAAGGCTGTTCAGCCAGAACCGGCTGTTCCAGATGCGTCGCCTGCTCCGATTCCCGAACCGCGGCCTCTCGTTAGAACATCATCTCCCGGTGATGAACTCTCGCAATATGCGTATATGGTCTTTCACGAGTTCGTGGCACGGAATGGCAAGACAGTGCTGTCACATCTGCCGGACCTCGCGACTAAGGCGTTGGACGAGCGGTGGTATTTCGGCGCCGCGCAGGACCCTCGCAACCCATACCCGATTCTCGAAAACTATCTTAAGTTCACGTTCTTTCGGTTGCGCCGAGAAGGGAAGGTGGCCGAGACGGCCAGTTCAGGCGAACACTGGGCTGCATTCAACACGGGGCTGGTGGACAAGCTCTACGATCCGATCTTCGCCCTCTTCCAGGAGAATGCCCAAAAGGACCTGCAGCCTTGGCGCTTCTTCGCATTTTGCGTACCTGGAAAGGCGCACGCCGGAAAGCAGCTTACGGGCGTGTTCGATCCGCTCCCAGAGCCAGCCTCTTATTTTCAGACTAACTTTGACATGTTGCTGGACACGTCGAAGGACATCCACATAGATTACGATCACGTCATCCTTGATGGCGTAGGCCGCGATAGATTCCCACCGAAGTTTCTCGCACAGCACCAGCCCAAGGCCTTCGCGTGGACAGACTACACACTGCTCGATCGGAACGACCGTGAGCAGCACTTGACCGAGCTGGCTCAGGCCATCGAGCGTGATGTCCAAACAATGCGCGCAATCAAACGTCGCCTTGAGGACGCCAAGCTCCTCGCGGAGAAGCGCACGAGGTGGAACTACAAGACCGCGATTCCACAGTACTATCCCCGCCAAGACATGATGAGCTTATTGCTGCCTCTCGCGATCGTGGACGATGAGAGGGTTGACCTAGCGCTAGTTGTTACGAAAAACCCTTCGGGATCTTATCAGGGGCGGACCGTATTCCCTCTTGACTGGGCGTATCAGAACGCGAGGTTGGTCTGTCGGCCGGACAGCGATTGGCTTTCGACTGAACGCGTGACTAGAACGTCGGTCGTCAGCTCACCGCCTCCTGATGCATAGTACGGCTGGCCGTCACCAGCTCGTAGCCGTGGCTGATCATAGTGGCCTCGATCGCGCGCTGGTGACACGGGTTCTATCGGTAACACCCTCGGCCTTCGCGCGCACGCTCTCGTTACGGACCCCTCGGAAGTGGACGATGGCAAGCCGGAACTGGTCTTGCCGGCCCGCGTCCCGGCCGGCGCTGCCCGCCGCGTTGAGGGCCACGGCCATCCAGCTCGGCCGGCGACGCCACGTTCGTAACCCTGCTTGCCGCCGACGTTGCCTAAGAGGGTGATGTGGCATAGTTCTGGCGAAAGACTGCGGCCATTAGGAGCAGCGATGAAAACGACCCTCACTGGTCCATGTCCCCCGTTCCTTGGTGTCGATCTGACCGACCGTTACTCGCAGCGCAGGAAGCCAATCGACGTGTGCGGCCTGAGTCCTCGGACCGACGGCACCCTTGATGCAACCTTCTGGCAATGGAAGTGGGGCCCGGCCGACCAGCCGATCGTCGTCCGCCGGCTGCTGCCCGAACTCAATGATGCCATGCTCGACGCCCCCCAGGGCTTGGCCGACTCGCCGGAACGGATGCGAGTGTGTGAGCGGATGGTCGGAGCGGCAGGAAAGACGCCGTTTGAGCGTCCTCGGGATATTTCTCAGCCCTTCGCCGGCTTCGTGTTGTCCGGACTTGACCTGTTTGATGCCCTTGAGCGGGCCCTTGACGGGGAGGGCTCTCAGCTTGCCTCGTCGGTGAATGTCACGGGGAAGGTGGGAGAGGTCTATCCTGGCGACCTGTGGCCCCGACTTGCCGCGCCAGGGCTGATGGCTGATAGGTTGTTGCCAAAGAAAACAAGTCGGGAGGGTCGGCTGATCCGGAGGGAACTCCTTAAGGCCGCCGGGGTTCGTTTTGAGCCAACGTTCGGGGAAGGCACGCATGACCAGTTGGACGCCTGTTTGGCGGCAATTGTCGCAGCCGCCCGCCGGTGCAAGGTGCCAGACCTTGAGACGCACCCCGTCGGCAAGCCGATCTACCGAGACTACCGGGACTCCAACTACAAGCTGCGTGAGGGAGAGATGTACCGGCTGGAGGTGACGGGGGAGCCGCTGCGCAATAAGATCCAGGGCGTTCTCGATAAATTCGCTAAAAGCCTGGTGGGCATCGCCCCGACCCTCCACCCCGATAGATCCCGAGCTGCTGCTGGCCTCCGCTCGGCCGTCGCCCAAGCGCAGGCACGGTCCGCATTGGAATGGATCTGGGGCTGCAAGTCGAGAGAACCGGCTGATCGCGCCGTCGCGCTCCTGTCGTGGCTTCTGCACGCAGCGGGGCCTGGCGGCTTTGGCCCGCTGCTCCTCGGGTACGGTGCGGCATGGAAACTGGTCCACCCCCACTTGCCTTACCCGGTCGGGCACGGAGCCAACGCCTGGCGCGAGATCATCGAGATCGCCGAGGCCACCCCGCAGCAAGGTCTCCCGGCTTTCGGTGCTGTCCGGCTCGACACCTTCCTTGTTGCCGAGTCGGGGAGTCGAGCAACGCCCGGATCAGGACACTGGGAGACCGCGCAGTATGACGAGGAAGATTGGCTGAAGGTGTTCGGCGAAGCACTGTTGATCAGGGCCAAGGATGTGCCCAACTGAATGAAGTTGCCTTCGTGGCGTGTTCAAGAGTCATTTCAATGCGGGTCCAAGATAGGCGCCAGCGCTACGAGCGCGCCTCTAGCGTACCTGGCAGGTGCGAGCGCGGGCGGGCGCTGCCAAGCCAAGTATTGCGCTACTAATCAACTTTTAGCTAGCGACTGGTCTTCGGCAGAGTCTTCCCATCTTGGTGCGGCCCTGCATCACTTAGACCAGCGTCGGCCATAAAACGTGAGATAGTGACGACTATCTCATCGTCAAGGCTCTTGGGCTGTACGATGTCGCTATGCCCAGCATTGAGGATAGGAACCGCATCAGGATCTAACCCTATCGCGTTGACTACGCTCACGATATGATCGCTGGTGCCAACGATAGAACGAATCAAGCAGTGTTGGGGGACATTCTTCTTAACCCAGCTTGCCCAATCACTATTCAGAGAAAATAGGAACGGTGAGTTAGGTTCCAGATCCTTCAGTTGAACGCCACTGAATGTTGGAACGCTATCGACGAGAGAAGAGAGTACGGCACCATTATGTGGTGACGCAATGAAAGTAGTTTGCTTTACCAGAGCATCCAGAGGTCGGCTTTTCCAGTGCTGGGATACCAAGAATTTGCGAACAATTACTCCTCCCATACTGTGGGCCACAATACCGATCTTCTCAGAGCGTAGATGATTGCGCATCCAATTGTCCAGGTTCCGGGCAATGAATTCCACTGACGGGGACTTCTTCGGTTTCCAGAGGCTAGTGGGATACGTGTAAATCTGGAAGCTTAACCCTAGAAGAGAGGAGAGAAACTCCGGCAGCCGCCCGAAAGAGTCAGGATCACCACGCCAACCATGAACAAACATCAGCTCCGCCCTGGATTCGGCCTTGCGCGTAAGGATCTGGAACCTGAGGGTAACTCCTCCTTCTACCTTCGTTATTGCATATTGTTCTAGAAAGAGTCGAGCCGATTCAGGTAGCTCTTTCGAACCCTTCTTCGCAAATAGTTCTATAACCTGAAGGACTGCCTCTTTCTCGAGATCTGCTTCAAAGATTATGCAACCGGGCCGGAAGCTTATTTTTGCGAACTGGTCACGCGGGCAGCCTGAGACGTGTTCGAGGTCGTTAAGGAACTGGTCTTGCTGTGCATCGTCGAAGGACTCAAAAGAGCGCTCCATTGTGATTTTGACGCGTAGCTGTTCAGATGTGTCAGAATGGCTTGTCATAAATGCCTCCTCTCGATCCGCGTAAACGTTGGCTTACCCCAACACTCGCTTGATTCACGCCTTCGTCTCCTTGGCGCCTGGCTCAATGGTCATTAGCAGAGTTTAGGCAACCAGTGTATACTCACCTTGACCAGTTGTCAAGAAGGCAAGCGATTCCTGCACGCACTCAGCCAGAGCGCTCAAGCGGCAAGCTCTGTGCTGAGTTTCACTAACCAGGAGGGAGCCTGCTCGGCCACGGCGCCCTGGGCGGCGTCGTCATGGCCGAGGACGAGGGCCAGCTTCTGGAGAGTCCACCCCTTGCTGGTCCGGCACCGCTGGACCAGCTTTCCCAAGCTCTGTTCGTAGCGGGAACGTAAGCGGTCAACCCCAGGGCTCCTCCGCCTCCGGAGAGAACAGCGAGAGGACCGGTAGCCCGAGCTGGTCGCGAACCGCCTGATGGCAGAGCTGCTCCCGGCAGGCGGCCAGGCCGCTCGGCGGCAGCCGGCCGGCCACCGCCGCCAGCGCGCGGTCCGCCGCGCCGGCGACGAGCTGCTGCTGCTCCGGGTCGAGGGCCGCCCCTGCGGCGGCCAGGAGCTCGCGGTCCAGGGAGGCGAGCAGGTCCTCGATTGCGGCCGGCTCGCCCTCGAACGCGGTAATGCGCGATACCCAGCTCCCCCGGTCGGGAAGCGCCCGAGGCAGGGCGGCGGCGAGGCGCCCGAGCCGTTCCGGCATGTCGAACTCGCGCGGCGCCTCTTTCACGGCCGGTTCCATGGGCGGGTAGGCGGACCAGTTGTCGGTCCAGCGGGCCTGCTGCAGGTAGTTCCACGCCGCCGGCACGAACCGGCCGCCTTCCGCGTGCCAGCGCCGCGAGCTCGCTTGTCGTCGTGATCGTGCACGACTGCGTCTCGCCGGCGTCCTCGCCGCTGTCTTCGGCGGCGTCCTCGTTGCCGTCCTCGCTGCAGTGCCGCGGGCGCGCGGAAGTCTCTGGCGTCTCAAGGTGATAGATGTCTCCGTCGGCGGTTCGCTTTTGCTTCGTGAGGTAGCCCATCTCGATCAAGATCCGCAGGAAGCGCTGGATGCGCCCGGTCGACCATCGCCAGCGAGTCGCCGCCTGCCGCAGGGAGAGCAGGACGTCGCCGCGGTCCAGGCGCACGCGCGTGATCTGGATGCTCACGCAGGACCTGGCGCAGCTGCGCGACCTGTATCCGCGGTCCTGGGAGACGCTGCTGGCGAACGTCAAGGTGCTGCAGGCGTTCGGGACGGCGGATCAGTTCACCGCCGAGTACCTGTCGAAGCTGACCGGGCAGGCCACGGTCTCGACGCGTGGCAGCAACCTGACGCGCGGCACCACGACGGCCGGGAACCTGCTGTTCCTGCACCGCCAGCAGGGGACTGCCGAGCAGACGGGCGAGACGGGGCGGCGGCTGCTGCTGGCCGACGAGGTACGGCGGCTGCCTGCGGACCGGCAGCTGCTGTTCATCAGTGGGCGGGAGCCGCTGCTGACGCGGCGCCTCGACTACCGGACGGCACGGGCGCTCGCCGGGCGAGCGGACCCCAATCCCATGTACCGCGAGATCTAGCTGACGATTCGATGGCTGATGGGCTGCGACCTCCGCGCACGGCCTACCAGGAGCGTAACTAAGGCGTAGCTTTTTCCCGAGCCCCGGCGTATGCTTTCTCTGGAGCAGTGTCGCAAGCTTCTCGGCCGCCGAGGCGCCCAGCTCAGCGACCTCGAGCTGGAGCGTCTACGGGACAGGATCTACGGCCTGGCTGACATTGCGGTCACGGTTTTTCTTGACAGGCACGCGCTGCCACGACACCACCATTCGTGGAGGAGCTGGACCGATGCGCGCAGTGATCTATGTGAGGGTGAGCAGCAAGGAACAGACCAAGAACCTGAGCCTACCTGTCCAAGAGGCCGCCTGCCGAGACTTCTGTGAGCGCCAGGGCTGGGAGGTCGCCGAGCTCTTCGTCGAGGAGGGAGAGTCGGCCAAGACTGCCGACCGCACGGCTCTCAGGGAGTCCTACTGTCGCAGCAACCGCGGCCGCCTTCACGCGTTGGTCGTCTACAGCGTGGATCGGCTCGCCCGCGACCTTCACGACCACGCCGTCATCCGTCATCTCCTCGCGACTCTCGGAATCAGCCTGCGATCGGTGACGCAGCCCATCGACGACACTGCATCCGGAAAACTGCTGGAAGGGGTGCTCGCCTCCTTTGCCGAGTACGAGAACCTACAGAAGCGGGAGAAGGTGGTTGCCGGGATGAAGGCCGCCGCCGCGCGCGGGCAGTGGGCCTGGCAGGCGCCGATCGGTTACCTGCAGGTGAGCGCCGGCCGCGGCAAGACGCTGCTCCCAGATCCGGAGCGCGCTGGCCTCGTGACCAGAGCGTTCGAGCTCTTCGCGACGGGACTGTACGATCGCAACCAGGTCTTGAAAATGGTTTCGGACCTTGGGCTCAAGACCAGGCGCGGAAGGCCGCTGACGCCTCAGACCTTCGCTTCGACGCTGCGCAACCCGGTCTACGTCGGGCGGGTTTCCGTGCCGAGGTGGCAGATCGAGGCGCAGGGCAACTTTCCTGCGCTCGTCGAAAACGCGACGTTCCAGCGCGTCCAGGCGCTCCTCGCCAACATGAGTCCCACGGTCACGGCCAAGCAACGGAACCACCCGGACTTTCCACTCCGCGGCTTCATGCGCTGCGGCAGTTGCAGTCGCCCGCTGACCGGATCGTGGTCGAAAGGGAGGTCTGCCCGCTACGCCTATTATCGCTGCCCGGCGCCTCGCTGTAACGCCGTCAATGTCGACAAGCGAACCCTCGAGCGACAATTCCTCGAGCTTCTCGACGGGCTGCGGCCCGACCAGGAATACCTCGATCTCTTTTCAGCGATCGTCCTCGATGTCTGGAGGGATCGGCGTAGCCACGTGACCGAGCGTCGTGCGGCGCTCGAGCGCCGGACGCTTGACCTGAAGGCCCGCAAGGATCGTGTCAACGAGGTCTTCATCTATCAGCAGGCGATCGACCGCGAGACCTACGAGGAACACGTCGCTCGTCTCAACGAGCAGATGGCGGTGACGCAGCTCGAACTGCATGATGTGCGGGCGAGTTCGCGCGGCACCTGATCCTGAACGCTGCGCAGATGTGGATCCAGGCCTCGCTCGATCAACGGCAACGGCTGCAGGGGGTTCTGTTCCCCGAGGGGCTGACGTACGCGGACGGGGCTATTGGAACCGCTGTAACCTGTCCTATTTTCAGCTACTTAGATGCCGTTCCGGGGGCCGTTTACGGTTTGGTATCCCCAACGGGATTCGAACCCGTGTTGCCGCCTTGAAAGGGCGGAGTCCTGGTCCACTAGACGATGGGGACGTGGTGCGGCTCTGGTCGGCCTCGCGCGGGGCTGACCGCCGGTAAGGCTAGCACAGGCTGGCTCCGGCAGCTGCGGCAGGCCCTTCGACCGTTGACCAGCCTCGGGAATGGAGATAACCTGCCTGTGAATCACGACATTCCTGCCGCCATCTCCGAGGCAGCCTGGCGCGAGGGCCGTGGCGGAGGGGGCGCGGCGAGGTTGCCGTGCGGAGGGTTCGGATGAACGTGAACAGGATGCGCGGCGCCTCGACGTTGATGGTGATCTTGCTGGCGGTCGGGCTCGGGGCCCGGGAGAGTCTTGCCCAGGGTGGACCTCGCGCCGCGGGCTTCGTGCCGCTCGCGGAGTTCCTGCCCGGCGTCGCGGCGGCGAGGTTCGAGGGCTTTCCTCGCGGCGCCGAGACGCGGGTGCGGACGGCCGAAGCGTTCGCGGAGATGCGCCGCCACATCCTCTCCCTGTACGAGGGAGTGGCCCTCGACGGCGTGCACAGCTTCCTCCTCGACGGGAATCATTTCGACTGCCTGCCCATCGAGCAGCAGCCGTCGGTGCGTGGCCTGGGCCTCACCCACGTCGAGGTGGCGCCTCCGCCGCTGAACAGTGCCGCGGAGGCGGGCGTGCCCGCGCCGGGCGAGCCGGCGGAGCCTGGCGCCAGGGCCACCTCTCCCTTGACCCTCGGTTCCCACGACGGCTTCGGCAACGAGATCCACTGCGCCGAGGGCACCATCCCCATGCGTCGCGTGACCCTCGCGGAGATGACCCGGTTCGAGACCCTGCGCCAGTTCTTCGAGAAGGGACCCGACGGTGCCGGCCAGATCGAGCGCGGCGAGCTCGAGCACGAGAAGGCGGCGCCGGCGAAGCCTGTCCACAAGTACGCGCATGCCTACGAGGTGGTCGACAATCTCGGCGGCAGCTCGCTGCTCAACCTCTGGATGCCGCCGATCAACACCGGCGCCACCCAGGTCTTCTCGCTGGCGCAGCATTGGTATACCGGCGGCAACCCCGTGCAGACCGTCGAGGGCGGCTGGCAGGCCTTTCCACAGAAGTACAACACCGTGAACTCGGTCCTGTTCATCTACTGGACCGCGGACGGCTACAATCGCACCGGCTGCTATAACCTCGACTGCGCCGCGTTCGTCCAGGTCAACTCGAACTGGGCGCTCGGCGCCAGCTTCTCGCACTACAGCACCCCCGGCGGGACGCAGTACGAGTTCGACCTGCAGTGGCAGCTGTCGGGCGGGAACTGGTGGCTCTTCCTGGGGGGGAGCGGGACCCCGCAGGCGGTCGGATACTACCCGACGACACTCTACGGCAACGGCCAGCTCGCCAACTTCGCGACCGAGATCGACTACGGCGGCGAGGTCGTCGGCACGACGTCGTGGCCGCAGATGGGGGCCGGCGTTCCCGCCAGCCGCGGCTTCCGGCACGCCGCCTACCAGCGCCAGATCTTCTATGGCGACCTGTCCGCGGCCACCCACTGGTCGACCTTGACTCCCTACGCGTCGCCACGCTTGCGCGGCAGGGGATCCTGCTACTCGATCCTCTTCACCCCCGCCTCCGCCGGCAGCTCGTGGGATTCCTACTTCTTCTTCGGCGGCGCCGGCGGCGGCGGCTGCTGAGGACTGCCGCGCAGGCGGTGTCGGGCTTCTCGCAGGACTACAGATCGAGCAGGTTGCTGTGTTGCAGCAGGCTCCGCACCGCGGCGACCACCAAGAGAGGATCGGTGTGCTCGGCATTGCCGATGCACACCGACACGTGCCCTTCCTGAATGGGATGGACGAGCTGGAAGAAGTTGCCGTAGCGGACCAACAGGTAGCGCAAGCCGCCGCAGTCGAGGTTGCCGCGCTGGGTGGTCAGCTTGAGCAGCACCGGGTTGACGAACAGCTCCTCGTAGCGGTCGGTCTCGTTGGAGCCGGCGCCGATCACCCCGGGCCGCTGGAACATGCTCAGCGCGTTGGCGCGATAGAGCGCCACGTAGCGCACGTCGGTCGAGGCGGCGAAGATCTCGGCGACCAGGGAGTCCGGCTCCACCCTGCCATTGTAGCGCCATGCCGGCGCCACGCCGCCCTGCGTTGCGGCAATCGCTGACACAAGCGAAAGCGCTTGCGCCGCCGCCCAGGTGGTGCAACGATGGGGTGCCGCCGGCGGCCTGCCGGCGGCTCTCCCTTACCGAGAGGAGGCCGGCATGGCCAACGTCGAACCGCGCACCACCCTGGGAGGCGTCGGACCCGGCGTGCACGAATTGGCGCCGCATTGGGGCTTGCTGCTGGGGCTGGGCGTCGTCGAGCTGCTGCTCGGCGTGATCGGGCTGGGCGTCGCCGGGCTGGTGACGCTCGCGTCGGTCATCTTCTTTGCCTGGCTGCTGCTGTTGAGCGGCATCATGCACCTGGTGCGGGCCTTCCGCACCCGTGGCTGGGAAGGCGTCGCGCTGCACATCCTGATCGGCATCC
>Ga0210384_10005480_pt1 | contig 13786 bp, 13 predicted proteins | sample IncBWH2MmetaG_FD_160574 | JGI IMG/M metagenome (GOLD analysis project Ga0210384, IMG submission 160574) | Forest soil microbial communities from Barre Woods Harvard Forest LTER site, Petersham, Massachusetts, United States - Inc-BW-H-2-M | ecosystem: Environmental > Terrestrial > Soil >...
TTGCGCCTTACGCGCCGCATCCGCTACGGGATCTCCGGTCTGTTGGCTCTGTGCAAAGGCCGGCGCGGCCGCCAGGCACAGCAGTGGCAGAAGCAAACCAGCTTTCCATCGAGAAGTAGCAAACATAGATCCCTGCTTTCTCCCTCACGCTGTTCTTATTCTACGCCTTCCCGGGCCTCTCAGGTCAGGCCCGAGTCATGGGTAGCGTAATCATAAAGGCGGCCCCGCCTTCCGGGCGGTTGTGGGCTTCCACCTGGCCGCCGTGCTGCAGCACGATTTTCTGCACCACCGCCAGGCCGAGTCCGGTACCGCTGGCTTTGGTGGTGAAAAAGGGGCGGAAAAGCTTGCGCAGCGCCGCGGGCGTCATTCCGGGCCCGTTGTCGAACACGGTGATGCGTTGCAAGGATCCTTGCTCAGCGGCTTTCTGCTCTCCGCGGAGAATCACGCGCCCGCCGTTCGCAGCGTCGGCACAAGCTTCCGCGGCATTGCGCGCCAGGTTGAGAAGCGCTTGGCGCAGCAAGCCTTCGTCACCGGCTACGCAGCCAAACTGGCCTTCGGAGCGCAAGCGCACGCGGGGATTGGCTTCGCTAACCTCGGCAACCACGCGTTCAATGGTGTTGCCGAGCTGTACTTCGTCGTTGGAAATTTCCAGCGGGCGCGCGTATTTCAGAAACTCCGTGACGACGTGGGTGATGCTGTGCGCCTGCTCGAGGATTTTTCCGGCGCATTCCGCCACTTCGCCTACGGTGGCTTCCGCCTGAATCATCTGCGCGTAACCCGAAATGGTGGCCAGCGCATTCTTGAATTCGTGAGCGATGCCCGCGGAGAGCTCGCCGAGCGCCGCAAGATTGTCTTTGAGCTGCACTTGCTGTTGCAGCGCGGCGAGCTGCGTCAAGTCGCTGAGCAGGCAGATGGCTCCGGTGATTTGGCCTTCGCCCTTGCGAATCGGCGAAATGGTCACGCCGAGGTGGCGCGCTTCGCCGGTTGGCGGCAGGTGCGGCACTTCCTCGCGGCGAAAAATCCTTCCTGATGCCAGGCACTCGCCGACCAGCCGGGTCAATTCCGATTTCTCTCCCAGCGCCTCGCTGTAACGCCGGAATACCAGCGCGCGGATTCCCAAGGTTTGTTCGGCTGCGGGATTGGCGCTGGAAATAATTCCCGTCGCGCTCACCACCAGAAGCCCCGCCGGCATATTCCGCGTCACTTCTTCGCTGACCCGCTCGGTAATCTCGGCGCGTTCCTTTTCCAGCTTGTGCAGGCGTTCGAGCTCTTTTTCCTGCTCGCGCAATTTCTGGATGACGCCTTGCATCGACGCGGCCATAAACGCGGACGGATTCTCCGTTCCCGGCGTAGTTGTAAGAATGGGCGCCTGCTGCGCTTCTCGCGTTCGGCGGAAAACGCGTCGAATGAGAAACACCACTCCGCCGACCATGGCTAGCAGCGCGACTCCCGCACCGATGGCGATGGTCCAGAGGCTTTCGCCGGTGCCCGCCTGAAAGGTGAGAAGGGCTTCGCAAATGTTTATGAAGGTCATAGCAAATTCGGTTCGCTGCGATCAGCGAAGGAGCAGCCCACCATGCGCCGGCGCTCCAGCAAAGAAAAACATTACCGCGAGCGAGCCCACGGCTAGAAACGTCCCCAGCGGCAACTGGTAGCGGGCGGCAATCGCCCAGCGCAGACCGCTTGGCGCGCCGAGTCCCCGGCGGCTGGCGCGATCCGCCAGGCCCTTCTTCCATCCTGAGAAATAGATGGCCAGGATGACCAGCACGCCGAGAATGCTTCCCAGCAGCGTGCCTATCAGGATGGTCAGAAACGCGCCGCGCAGGCCCACGAATGCGCCGACCAGCGCCATCATTTTGACGTCGCCGAGGCCCATGCCTTCGCGACCGCGGACGGCGCGATAGAGAATGGCCACGCCCCATAAAAACATGCTGCCGAAGATGGCGCCGAGCGCGGCGTCCAGCGCGCTCACTGCTGTCTCGGGAAGCGCGCGATGCAGGAGGCGCATGCCGAAGACGTAGCCGGAACCGTCATTTACGGGGATGAAGAGCGAGAAAATCATGCCGAGTGCGAAACCCGGCCAGGTGACCACGTCGGGCAACATGCGCACGCGCACATCGGTAATGGCCAGCACGACGATGAGGCAAGAGAAAACAATCCATTTGCCGGTTTCCGGCGTCAGGCCAAATCGCAAAAAGCAGCCTACGAAGAGCAATCCGCTGGTCATTTCGATGAGCGGATACATCGGGGAAATGGGCAGCTTGCAGGAACGGCATTTGCCACCGAGGGATAGCCAGCCGACGAGCGGGACGTTGTCGTAGGGCTTGATCGGCGTCAAGCAGCGCGGACAGCGCGAGCCCGGCGAGACGATGGATAGGCCCTCCGGAATGCGCGAGATGCACACATTCAGGAAGCTGCCGACGACTATGCCGAACAGGAAGAAAAACGCTGCGACGATGACCACAAGTTGACTGTGCCACAGGCGTTGCAGGGCCTCAACCAAGGCGGCTTACAGCGTGCCTCATCCCTAACGGTTTCCTCATCGCTCTTAACGACGGTAAACTAGCGTTCGGGCCCATTTCCAATGAACTGGTTCGAACGCCGCATTCGCCGCTACGAGCACCGCCGCTGGACGACCGATGACAATCGGCGGGTGCAGCCGTTCGCTTGGGGGCTGGAACATATTGGCGGCAACGCGCAGGACCCCGATCCTGCGGGTTTCTTGCGGCGGTATGCGCGGGAGGCCGTCGAGAACAGCCGGGAGTGGTACGCCACGGCGCCAGCGCCGGATTATCGGCTGGATGCGGAGAACGTGCTGACGTTCACGAGCTCGGTCAGTTCGGCTTGGCCTGAAAATAATACGGTTTACGGGCAGTTGTGGCCCGGTTCGAGCAAGCAGGCCGCAGTGCTGATCTTGCCGAACTGGAATGCCAAGTGGCATGGCCAGGATGGGTTGTGCGAATGGCTGCAGCGGCTGGGCATCACGGCGCTCAAGATGAGCATGCCGTATCACAATCGGCGCATGGCGCGCGGACACGAGCGCGCGGACCAACTGGTAGGCTCGAACGTTGGGTTGACGTTGCAGGCTAACCGGCAGGCGGTTCACGATGCGCGGCGTTGCTTGCGGTGGCTCGAACAGCAGGGATTCACGCGGCTGGGAATTCTGGGCACGAGTATCGGGTCTTCGATTGGCTATATCACGCTGGTGCACGATGACAACGTGGCTGCCGGTGGATTTTTCCACGTTTCTACGTATTTTGCGGATGTGCTTAGCCAAGGCATGAGCACGAACCACGTGTGGGAAGGGATGCGGGAGCACGTGAGCGTGGATGAAGCGCGGGAGTATTGGGCGCCGATCAGCCCGATGCCGTATGTCGAGCGCGGGATGGGGGCGGGGAAGAATGCGTTCATGATTTATGGCAAGTACGATCCGACGTTTCCGCCGCAGTTGACGCAGGATATGCTGGCGGCGCTGCGCAAGCACGGAGCGAAGCCGCGCACCCTGGAGCTGCATTGCGGGCACTATTCGCTGGAGCTGGCGCCGTTCAGCTACATTGCGGGTTACCGGATGCTGACGTTCCTGCGGTCGTCGCTGGTCTAGTTTTCTCGATCTGCGGCACGCCTGAAGGGCCCATCCGTAATGCACGATGGTTGTGTGGCAATCGTGCTGGGGTATCATCAGCGTCATGGAGAGATTGCTGCTGGTGGTATTTGGGCCGCTCGTGTTTGCGGCGGCGTTGCTGGTCCTGGTGATGGGCGTTCGGCGAGCCGTCACACGGCTCAGGTCCCGACTCACTCCCGAACAAATAGAGGCACAGCGAGAAGTGTACCGGAGCCGATTGCTGGATCCGCAGGTGGAGGCGGTCGAGCGCGAACTGGGGAGGATGCTGCCGGAGAGACTGCTGCGGTTGTATGCCGATCGATCCACCATTCAGTCTGGAGGCTTCGATGTAGAGAAGCCGGGCGAGAATCGACGGCGGCTGAGGCAGTGGCCGGTGTACTGCTTCGAGCCGCTGGACATCGAAGCGCTGAACGAATTGCCGTACGAGGAGGAATTGGGAGCCGGGTTTTGCTTTGCGACGACCGGGGGTGCGGGCTGGTATTGGGTCGCTGCGTCGGAGCACCGGGAGAACGACTCGGCGGTGATTTTTCTGGACTATGACGGGGGCAGGCGGCACGGGGAAAAAGTGGCGGAGAGTCTCGAGGAGTTTTTGGCTTGGCCGCGGACAGCGATGAAGTGAAGCGGCCCGCACTGAGTGCGCAATGCCAAGGCTCGCCGCGTTGCGGTAGGGTGTTACACGGGGGGAGACACGCGGATGGTGGTGGACACATTCCAAGTCAGCTGAATGGACACACTAGCTCCTTGGTACTATTGGTGCTGACGTACTTCGCGACCAGGCTGAGAGCAGGCCCGGGTAGGCGGAGGCTCTATGTTGCAGCCACGGCGGCTAGTTGCGGTTGGCGCGGGATTCCTGTTCCTGGCGCTTTCGTCGCGCGTTTACGGGCAGGACGCGGCGCAAAGCGGTTCCCAGAGCGCTGCGAAGACAACGGAGCAGTCTTCTTCGGCTTCAGCGGCTGCTACTTCCACCTCTACTTCCACTTCCATTGCGGCGATTGCGCAGGCGGATAAACCGGCGCCGGCAAACGAAGCGGTCTCGCTGGGCGAGCTGGCGCGCATCGCGCGAGCTAAAAAGCAGGCCGCCGCGAAGAGCGTGAAGGTGCTGGACGATGATAACTTTCAACGGGCCAATTATCCCGCCGATGAGAAGGCGCCGAGCGGCGGCGCCAATGGCAGTTCTGACGCAAAAGGTTCTGCGAATGAGGGTCACGGAAAGCTGGTGCTGCTGGATTTCTGGGCCACGTGGTGCGGGCCTTGCCGAAGCGCGCTGCCGGGCTTGAAACGTCTGCAAGCGGCTTACGGCGAGCAATTGCAAGTGATCAGTATCAGTGCCGATGACGACCAAGAGGCGTGGCGCAGTTTTGTGGCCAGCCACGATATGAGGTGGGAGCAGCGCTTCGACGCTGACGGCCGGATGAGAGAGCAATACGCGGTGCACAGCCTCCCGACCTATATCTTGCTGGGAGCCGATGGGAAAGTTGTGCAGCGACTGGTGGGCGAGGATCCTGCGCAGTCCATTGCGGAACGGCTGGGGCCAAGCCTGCGGGCGAGTGCGGAGAGTCCGCGCTAAGCAATTTCACAAATCTTTCACTTGAGGATGGCCGAGAACACAGCGTCCGCGGCTAGTGCGGCGACGGCGGCGATCTCTGCGGCGAGCGGGCGATCTTCGACGAGTTTCGGAGATATGGCGCGGACGGCGCTGTGCGCTTTTTTCGCGAGGGTGCCGGTCTGCAGGGGGGCGAGCAGATCGATGCCCTGGCAGGCGCAGAGAAGTTCGATGGCTAGAGTGAGGCGCAGATTGTGGAGCATGCGATCGAGGCGGCGAGCGCCACTCATGCCCATGGAGACGTAATCTTCCTGATTGCCGCTCGTTGATATGGAATCCACGGAGTGCGGAGTGGCTAGCGCTTTGTTTTCGCTGGTGAGGGCTGCGGCGGTGACTTGCGCGATCATAAAGCCGGAATTTAGGCCGGGCTCCGGCGTGAGGAAAGCGGGGAGCAGGCTGGTCAGCGGGTTGGTCATTTGCTCGATGCGGCGCTCGGAAATTCCGCCGAGGGTGGCGAGGGCGATGGCTACTTGGTCTGCGGCCATGGCTAACGGCTGACCGTGAAAATTTCCGCCGCTGACGATGTCGCCGTTGCCGGCGGCGCCGCTGGCAAAGACGAGCGGGTTGTCGGTGGCGCTGTTGAGCTCGACGGCGGCGATGTCGCGGGCTTGTGCGAGCGCATCACGCACGGCGCCGTGGACTTGCGGGGTGCAGCGCAGGCTGTAGGCGTCTTGCACGCGCGGGTCTTTTTCTGTGGAGCGATGCGATTCGCGAATCTGGCTGCCTTGGTTGAGATGCGCGAGATTTCTGGCGGCACGTGTTGCGCCGGCGTACGGGCGCGCCTGCATGATGCGTGCGTCGAAAGCGCCGGGGCTGCCGCGGAGGGCGTCCAGGGAGAGAGCTGCGGAGACGTCGGCGGTGTCCGCCAGTACATCGGCTTCGCGCAGAGCGAGGCCTAGCAGCGCGAGCATGCCTTGCGTGCCGTTGAGCAGCGAGAGTCCTTCTTTCGCTTCTAGAGCTACCGGTGCGATTCCTGCACCCCGCATAGCCTCGCTGCCTGCGAGAATTGCGCCGCGATAGGCAGCTTGCCCTTCGCCGATTACGACTTGTGCTAGATGCGCGAGCGGAGCGAGATCGCCTGAAGCGCCGACGGAGCCCTGCGAAGGGATAACCGGATGGACTTTGGCGTTGAGCATTTTGCAAAGCGTTTCGACTACTTCCGGGCGGAGGCCGCTGAGACCTTTGGCCAGAGCGTTGGCGCGCAGCAGCATCACGGCGCGGGTTTCGGATTCACTGAGCGGTGTGCCGACGCCGCACGCGTGCGAGCGCACGAGATTTACCTGAAGATGGCGGACTTGTTCGGCGGAGATGCGCACGGAGGCGAGTTTTCCGAATCCGGTGTTGATACCGTAAGCCGTTTGCCCGGAAGCTATGACGCGATCGACTACCGCACGCGAAGCCTTCATTCGCTCGACGGCGTCCGGCGACAACGTCACTTCGGCGCCGCCGAGCGCGACGGCGTAGAGCTGCTCGAAGGTCAAATCGTTCCCGGTCAAACTGATCATGGCGGAGCCGGCGCTCATGCGTGCTCCCGGGCGGCGTAGCGATCGGAGATTTCCTTGAAGCGCTCGCGATATTTTTGCGGGAGGAGTTTGGGGCGGCCATTGCTGCCACAGACGACATGAGTGGTTTCGCCGGTGGCGAGGAGTTGGTTGTCTTCATCACGAAAGAGCTCGTAGGAATAACGAACCATGCGATTCATCGTTTCGGCAATGCGGGTGCGGACGCGGAGAATGTCGTCGTACTTCGCGGGTTTCAGATAGCGACATTTGGCGTCGACTACCACGATGTGGCAGTCGTCGTCTTTCTCCATGAGCTTGTACTCGAAGCCCATGGAGCGCATGAGCTCGACGCGGCCGATCTCGAACCAGACGAAATAATTGCCGTGGTAGACGACGCCCATCTGGTCCGTCTCGGCGTAACGCACGCGTACCGCAGCATCGTGATATTCGATCATCAGGCTTCCTGAATTAACGGGATTCGGAATCGCCGTGCCACACGGGCTTGCGTTTTTCGAGGAACGACGCCAGACCTTCCTTGAAGTCCGGGGTACAGCGGATGCGCGCGTTTTCGAGCACCGCGCGTTCGAGATCGTGATCGATGCCGGCTTCCGCGGCGGTGGTCAGCAGGCGTTTGGCGCGCGTCAGGCTGCTGGGGCTGGCGGCGATCAGCACGCCGGCCAATTCGTAGGCACGACCCATCAAGCGATCCGCGGGAACGATTTCCGTTACCATGCCCATTTCCTTGGCTTCGGCGGGCTCGATGATTCTTCCGGTGAGGAGCAGATCGCGGGAGCGCTTGTCGCCGATCTGGCGGGTCAGAAAGACGGAAACGATGGCCGGCAGGAAGCCGATCTTTACTTCGGTGTATCCGAATCTCGCTTCGGGAGCGGCGAGCGTGAAATCGCAGAGTGTGGCGATGCCGCAGCCTCCGGCGAGGGCCGCGCCGTGCACCGCGGCGATCATGGGCTTGGGGAAACTCCAGATGCGGCGAAACATCTTGGCCATGCGGCGCGAATCTTCCTGATTCTCGACAGGGGATTGCTTGCCGATTGCCGCGAGCATATCGAGATCCATGCCTGCGCTGAAGGCTTTGCCCGCTCCGGTGACGATAGCGACGCGCGCTTTCGATTTCTCGATGACGTCGAGCACGGTCTGCAGCTCGGCGATCATGCGCGTGGAGATGGCGTTGCGTTTGTCGGGACGGTTCAGCGTCAGTTTGGCGATGTCGCCGTCGTGTTCGAGCAGTAGCGTTTCGTACATAGGTCGGGCTTCTCCACACGTTCCGGCGGCGGGGTGCACCGCCTGCGTGACTTTGATTCTAGTTCACTTGCGGGGCGTGCGCATACTTTGCGCGAATTTCGTTGGTGAGACGCAGCATATTGCCTAGCTTCGCCGGGTCGATCTTGAGATTGTCACCGAGATCGGCGCCGGCTTTGCTCAGAGCCGCAAGCACTTGCTCGGTGGCGATGTTGCCGACGAGTTCGTCTCCGGCAAAGGGGCAGCCGCCGAGTCCGGTGAGCGCGGAGTCGAAGCGGCGGCATCCCGCTTCGTACGCAGCGAGGATCTTGGCTTCCGCGTCTTCGGGCCGGCTGTGGAGGTGCACGCCGAGCTCGATGCCTGGGATGTGCTCTTTCACGCTGCGATAGAGATCGCCGACGAGTTCGGGCGAAGCTGTGCCTACGGTGTCGGCCAGCGAGACCGTCTGTACGCGAATATTTTTTAGCCATTCGAGAGCGTCGCCGACGATTTCCGGGCCCCAGGGCTCGTCGTAGGGATTGCCGAAGGCCATGGAGATATAGACGACAAGGTCTTTGTTAGCGGTGGCAGTATTCTTCTTGAGCGTTTCGACCAGGGCGCGCGACTCGTCGCGGGTCATGTTGGCGTTGGCGCGACGAAAGTAGGCGGAGATGGAATAAGGGTAGCCGATGGTGGTGACCCCGGGCGTGGCCAGGGCGCGCTCCAGGCCTTTTTGGTTGACGACGATGCCGATGATTTCGGGCGGCTCGACGCCGGCGGGAAGGGAAGCAGTGAATTTTGCCATCACTTCTTCGCTGTCAGCCATTTGCTTGACGTGTTTCGGCGAAACAAAGCTCACGGCATCAATGTGCCTGAAGCCAGCGAGCACCAGTTCCTTCAGGTACTGCGCTTTGGATTCGGTCGGGATTACGTCTGGCAGCCCTTGCCATGCATCGCGCGGGCATTCGATGATCTTAGTTCTTTCGGCCATGAGCCCCTCTTCTAACCCATGCAGCTAGATCAAATACCAGTAGAAAGAGCCCAACCAGCGTCAAGAGCCAGGCACTGATGCCGGACACCTCTCAACAGAGGAGGCACAGGAAACACAGCTGAGCCGAATTCATACCCGAACGGAGATTTTCGCACTTCGTGAAACACATACTCCATGTAAACCCACCCGGGCAAACCGGCAAGAATGAAGACCAATCCACGCTTTCTCATCAGGTCTGCAGCACGCCGGTCTTGAATTCGCGGACTTCGGGATTTAGGGCGGCGGCTTCGAGAGCCCAGATTAGAGCATCTCGCGTGTGCGCGGGATCGATTATCGCGTCGACCCACAAGCGCGCGGCAGCGTAGCGCGGGTCGGTTTGCTGTTCGTAAGTGGCGCGCGTTGCTTCGTAGAGTTCCTTCTTTTGCTTTTCGTCGACTTTCTTGCCTTCGCGTTCGAGTTGCTTCAGCTTGATTTCGGCGAGCGTGCTGGCTGCGGCGTCGCCGCTCATCACCGCGTAGCGCGCCGTAGGCCACGCAAAAATAAAGCGCGGATCGTAGGCTTTGCCGCACATGGCGTAATGGCCGGCGCCGAAGCTGCCGCCGCAAATCACGGTAATCTTGGGCACCACACTATTGGACACCGCGTTGACCATTTTTGCCCCGGCGCGAATGATGCCGCTCCATTCGGCGTCTTTGCCGACCATGAAACCGTTCACGTCGTGCATAAAAATCAGCGGTATGCGGTTCTGATTGCAATCGAGAATGAAGCGCGCGGCTTTTTCGGCGGATTCGGTGTAAATCACGCCGCCAAATTCGATGCGCTTTTGATCCGAGCCGCGCGCCAGCGTCTGTACGTGCTTCTTTTGGTTGGCCACAATGCCGACGGCCCAGCCGCCGATGCGCGCGTAGCCGCAAAGCACGGTTTCCCCATATTCCGCCCGGTATTCCTCGAATTCGCCGGCGTCCACGATGCGCGCGATGATTTCGCGCATGTCGTACTGCTTTCCGGGATCGTTGGTGAAGATGCCGTAGATTTCTTCCTGCTTGTGCAGGGGATGCCGCGCCGCAACGCGGCTGAACGGGGAGGGGGTAGGAGCGCCCATCTTGTCGACGAGCGCGCGAATGCGCCCGATGCAAGCGTCATCGTCTGGCTCGCGAAAATCGACGGTACCGCTGATCTGCGAGTGCATTTTTGCGCCGCCCAAGTCTTCCGCGGAAGTTTTCTGGCCGATGGCGGCTTGCACCAGCGCCGGCCCGGCGAGAAAAAGCCCGGAGCCTTCGGTCATCAGAATGTGATCGCACATCACTGGAAGGTACGCCCCGCCCGCAACGCACATGCCCATGATAGCCGTCAGTTGGGGGATGCCCATGGCGGACATCACGGCATTGTTACGAAAGACGCGGCCGAAATCATCGGTGTCCGGAAAGACATCTTCTTGCAGCGGCAGAAAAACGCCGGCCGAATCCACGAGGTAAATCGTTGGGATGCGGTTGTCGATGGCGATGTTTTGCGCGCGAATCACCTTTTTTGCGGTCATCGGGAAGAAGGCGCCGGCTTTTACGGTGGCGTCGTTGGCGATGATCATGAACGTGCGGCCGCAGACTTTCGCGAGCCCGGTGATCGTGCCTGCGGCGGGCGCGCCGCCCCATTCTTCGTACATTTCGTAGGCAGCGAAAATGCCCAGCTCGAAGAGTGATGTGCCGGGATCGATGAGCTTGGCGATACGCTCGCGCGCCGTCATGCGGCCTTTCTTGTGCTGCGATTCAATGGCCTTTGCGCCGCCTCCTTCACTGATCTGCACTTCTGCGTTCTTCAGGCTGGTCATCAAGTCGATCAGCCGGCGGCTGCTTTTCTCGAATTCCGGCGATTTCAGATTGACGGTGCTCTTCAGCGTCGAAGCAGACAAGACAAACCTCGCAGAGGCTCGGACGCGCTGCGACGGCGGCCACAGGAGTCCGGCAAAACCGCAAAACAGTATACGGTCTGAGGGCGGATTCCGCGAACTGGTCCGAAGTGCCGGTTCGCAAAACTGGCCGAAAGAAGTGGGCAGCGCGGGAAGGTTCGTCGGGACCGGCGTGCACAGGCAGGAGTGCATAGGCCCTTCGAAAATTCAGGGCAAACCCTTCAAAAATTCAATGTAAACAGGAGTCCCTGTGCTACAAATGACGGATTGCATGACGACGACAAATGTAATTCTCAGTCTGGAATTGGCGCGGCGTATCGAGTTGGGCGAGGCGCAAGCGGCGGTCGAGACCGCCGAGGCGTTCGAGCAGTCGGGTCCGGGGAGCGGCGCGGCCGTCGAACTCATAGCCGGCGGCTTTGCGGTGTACTGCGGAGCGAATTCGCCGGTGACCCAGGCAGTGGGGCTTGGGCTGGATGGGCCCGTGAGCGACGGAGAATTTGAGCGGCTCGAGAATTTCTACCGGACCAGAAATGAGCCGGTGCGCGTGGAGACTTGCCCGCTGGCCGATCCGTCGCTGATCGAACACTTCGGCAAGCGGAACTACCGCGTGACGGAATTCAGCAACGTGATGGCGCGGCCGATCGATCGTGATAGTTCGGAACATTGGCCGGCGCCGGCACTGGGCGTTTCGGTTGAGACGGCGACGCGGGAGCAATTGGAACTATGGACCCTGACGGTAGCGCAAGGGTTCGCCGAGATCTATCCGGTGACCCCGGAGCTGCTGGAAGTAATGAAAATGTTTGCGTCGGGCGCGAATGCGACGTGCTACCTCGCGCGAGTGGACGGAAAAGCGGCGGGCGGAGCGACGCTGACGCTGCGCAATGGCGTGGCAGGACTGTTTGGCGCGAGCACGCTGCCGGCATTTCGCGGTCGCGGTGTGCAGACGGCGCTCTTGCACGCGCGGCTGGCGCGCGCGGCGGAAGCGGGCAGCGATCTGGCGGTGTGCTTGGCGCAACCCGGGAGCATTTCGCAGCGGAACGTGGTGCGCCAGGGATTTCAGGTGCTGTACACGCGGGTGAAATTTGAGAAGGAGCTTGAGGCGGGCAATCTTGCCAAGTAGGGTGCAGCCCGTCGCGGCGGGCGCGCCAACCGAGCGCGGCGCTTGCAGGGCTAGTGGGTGACGCGTTTGTTGATGAAGTCGACGATGTCTTGCGTAGACGTTCCCGGCAGGAAAATTTCGGCGATCCCGGACTGTTTGAGCGCTGGAATGTCGGCCTCGGGAATGATGCCGCCAACGAGCACGGTCACATCGTTCATGCCTTTGTCGTGCAGCAGGCTCATCAGTTGGGGGCAAAGCGTGTTGTGCGCGCCGGAGAGGATCGACAGGCCGATGACGTCGACGTCTTCCTGCACGGCGGCAGAAGCGATCATCTCGGGAGTTTGCCGCAGGCCGGTGTAGATGACTTCCATGCCGGCGTCACGCAGGGCGCGAGCGATAATCTTCGCGCCCCGGTCATGCCCATCCAGCCCCGGCTTCGCAATCAGCACGCGTATCTTCTTCTCCGGCATTCTTCTCTGGGTCCTCTGTGTTCTTAGCTCGGTGATCTCTGTGTTATGTTTTTTCTTCGCTGCCTACATTTTGTAGCGTCGAATTCCGTCTTTCAATACCTTAACATTGAAGTTGATCAGCAAAGCCAGGTTCCTGCCGGACAGCCGCAGATACGTCAGCACGATGGCCTCGTGGATCGGACCGAGCGCTTCAACCGATTTCAGTTCCACCACGATTCCTTCCTCGACGAGTAAATCCACTCAATATCCGCATTCGAGCTTTACATCCTTATATACGACATATACGACGGGTATCGGTACGTGGCGCCGGACTTGCAGGCCGCGGATGGTGATTTCACGAGCCCAGCGCTCTTCGTAGGCTGACTCGAGCAGTCCTGGACCGAGCAAGCGGTGAACCTCCATGGCCGCACCAATGATTTTCGTGAGTGACTTGGTTGTCCGTCATCGAGTCGGAATCTAACACTAGAGATCACAGAGGGCACAGAGATCACAGTGAGGCCTCGGCGAGGCGGAGCACCGAGAAGAGCTAGGTGATGGCCACTTCTTCGTAGGTGCCGAACACGGCGCGCATGGCGTCGCAGAGTTCGCCGAGGGTGGCGTAGCTTTTCACGGCGTCGAAGAGGTACGGCATGAGATTTTCCTGGCCTTCGGCGGCTTTGCGGAGCGCATTGAGACGGCGCTCGACTTCTGCGTTGGAGCGCTCGGCGCGCAGTTTGGCGAGGCGTTCGGCCTGGCGATGCGCCACCGTGTCGTCAATCTGCAGAGTATCGAGCGGCTTCTCCTCGGACACGAAATCGTTCACGCCCACCATGAGCTTTTCTTTCTTGTCGAGCTCGCGCTGGTAGCGATAGGAAGCTTCAGCGATTTCGCGCTGCGGATAGCCGCGTTCAACGGCCGCGACCATGCCGCCCATAGCGTCAATCTTCTCGATGTAGTCCCACGCGCCGCGCTCGATTTCGTTAGTGAGCGCTTCGACGAAATAGGAGCCGCCAAGCGGATCGACGGTATTAGTGACTCCAGTTTCGTGCGCGATGATCTGCTGCGTGCGCAGCGCAATGGTCGCGGCAAACTCGGTAGGCAGCGCCCAGGCTTCGTCGAGCGAATTGGTGTGCAGCGATTGCGTGCCGCCGAGGACCGCCGCGAGCGCCTGCAGAGCGGTGCGTACCACGTTGTTGTACGGCTGCTGCGCAGTGAGCGAGCAGCCCGCCGTCTGCGTATGGAAGCGCAACGCCCAGGAGCGTCGATTCTTCGAGCCGTAGCGTTCGACCATAGCTTTGTGCCAGATACGCCGAGCCGCGCGGCACTTGGCAATTTCCTCAAAGAAGTCGCTGTGCGCGTTGTAGAAAAAGGCAAGCTGCGG
>Ga0210384_10005481_pt1 | contig 13785 bp, 8 predicted proteins | sample IncBWH2MmetaG_FD_160574 | JGI IMG/M metagenome (GOLD analysis project Ga0210384, IMG submission 160574) | Forest soil microbial communities from Barre Woods Harvard Forest LTER site, Petersham, Massachusetts, United States - Inc-BW-H-2-M | ecosystem: Environmental > Terrestrial > Soil >...
GCGGCCGGCGTCGCGGGCCGTGAAGACCAGCGAGCCGCCGTCCGGGGTGAAGGTGTACTCCTCGGTGCCGCCGAACGGCTTCGACGGCGAATCGGCCACCATGCCGCGCATCAGGTCGACCGGCTCGGACGCGGCCGGCGCCGCGGCGGCGGGCCCGCCGGCGGCGGGGAGCGGCAGCACGAAGAGATGCGAGCGGGTGCCGTCCTCCCACACGTCCCAGTGGCGGACGAAGCCGCCGCCGTCGGGGTAAAGACGTGCCTTGACGGTGCTCTTCGCCTTCTCGTCGAGGCGGTTCTTGGTGCAGGCGAGCGTCGGGCAGTCCGGGAACACGTCGGCGGCGATCGCCACCCGCGTGCCGTCGGGGGAGAGGATGAAGCTCGCGACGTCGACCGGCAGCCGGGTGACCTGCGTCAACGTCGCGGCGGGCGCGGCGCCCTTGGGCGTTCCGGTGGGCATCGGCGACAGGCGCCAGATCTGGCTCGAGCCCGAGCGGGTCGAGAGGAAGTAGAGCGCGCCGCCGTCCGGCGACCAGCGGGGATTGCCGTAGCCGGCGCCGTCGCTGGTCAGCGGCCGCGCGCCGCTGCCGTCCGCCGCGACCAGCCAGAGGTCGTTCCTGCCGCGGTTGGCCGCGAAGTCGGACGTGCGGACCGCGAAGGCGACCAGGTCGCCGCGCGGCGAGGCCTGCGGCTCGGTGATCCGTAGCATCGATTGCATGTCGACGGCGCTGAAGGGGTGGGAGGCGGCGGGCTCGTCCACCGCCGCGGCGGTGGCGGCCCGGGCTGGCGCCGGCTCGACCAGTGCCAGCGCCAGGATCGCCAGCCCGGCCAGCGCCGCCGCGGCACAGGGGAGGCATTTCCGGGCTGGCGCCGGCGGCAAGACCGGTTCGGCCGCCCGGGGGGAGACGTCGAAGCAAGCTGCAACGGGCCTGTGCATGTCGGGTCCTCCGCGCCAGACCAAGACCGAGCTCAAGGGACCGCCAGGCGGTGCGAGGCGCGATCATACCGTAGGGGCGCCGGCGGCGAGCTCGTATGCTCGGGTAGTGGGTCAGTCTCCCTCGGCGTCCCTTTGGGCGAGGGGCCGAGGGTGCGGGGCCGGATGACTTTGGCCCTCGTCCAAAGTGACGCCGAGGGAGACTGACCCACTACCTGCACTCGCGCGAGGTCCCAGACCGCGACCGCGGCATCGGCGAAGGCAGGCGGTCCCCAGGCGGCGGCGAACCGGGCCGCCGACCGCTCCCCCACCGCGGCGAGCTCGGCCGCGAGCGGTGGCGGCATGCGCCGCGGCGGCGGCGAGCCCGCCGGCAGCTCGAGGCGCTCTTCCTCCAGCGCGAGGTCCCGGTGCACGACGACATAGCGCGCGCCGCTGGCGAGCAGCGCGGCGGGCTCTGGGTCGACGCGGTTGCGCAGCCGCAGGCGCCCGGCCGGCGCCGCGCCGGCCGCTGCCGCGACCCGCACGCGCAGGCCGTGGACCTCCTGGTAGACATAGAAGGAGCGCCCGAAGTCCCACACCGGCGGCCAGGGCAGCTCGACGATCGAGCTGCCGGGCGGCCCGCCGAGGGCGAGATACGGACGCGGCACGCCGCCCGGCGGCGCCGTCGCCCGCGGCAGGGCGAAAGCGACCATGTCGTTGTGGTGCATGAACGAGCTGGCGCGGAAACCGGCATCGGCGAAGGGACCGGCCGCCAGCCACGCCAGCACCAGGCCGGCGGCGCCCAGCCGCTGGCCGGCGCGGCCGAGCCTGCCCTGCCGCGGCCACCACGGATGGGCGAGGCCGACCGCCACCCAGAGCAGGACCATGGGCAGCGCCGGCAGCAGGTAGCGGTCGAGGACCTGCAACCGCGCCAGTCCCAGCGGCGATAGCGCCAGGATGCCGAGCAGCTGCGCCAGCACCAGGGCCAGCAGGTAGATCCCCAACCGGCGGCGCACGCGCAGCAGGGCGGCAAGCCCGGCCAGCGCCGCCGCCCAGAACAGCACCGCCGGCAGCCGCTGGCCGGCGCGGGCGCCCGCTTGCAGCTGCAGCACTCCCCACCAGGTCGCGGCAGGCACCTCCTGGGGCTGGCGCTTGGCGGCGATCAGCCGAGCCAGCGACGGATAGGCGGGCACCAGGAACAGCGCGCAGCCGGCCGCCAGCCCGGCGGCCGCCGCGCCGAGAGCCGCCAGCCGGCGCCAGGGCCACCCGCGACTCTCGCGGCCCAGCGCCAGCTCGGCGCCGCCGAAGAGCAGCGGCGCGACGACGATCGGCGCGGTGCCGAGGTGGAACCACATCGCGAGCGCCGCCAGCGCCACGTAGGCGATGGCGGCAGCCGGCCCCCTGCGGGCATCGGCCTCGCTCGCATCCGCCGCGCGGCCCGGCGCGCTCGCCCGCTCCGGCGTCCACCAGCGGTCGAACGCCATGACCGCCGCGAAGCTGAGCAGGGTGGCAGGCATGTAGGAGCGGGCGATGCGGCTGTAGAGGACGAGCAGCGGCGAGGTCGCCACCAGGGCGCCGAAGAACGGCCAGGCGGCAGGCGGCAGGCGGCGGCGGACCAGCAGCGGCAGCAGCACCAGCGCCGCGAGCCCGCTCGCCAGCACCGGCAGCCGTAGCAGCCACTCGTCGAGCGCCACGCCGCGGTCGAGCAGCCACCGGTCGAGGGCGGTCAGCGGGATGCAGCTGTCGGCCAGCTGGTAGGTGGTGAGCAGCGCCGGCAGGGGCTGGGAGAGGGCGGCGCGCACCGCGTGCAGCTCGTCACCGCCCAGCACCTGGTCGCCGAGGTTCCAGAACCGCAGCACGACGCCCGCGGCCAGCACCAGACACGCGATGCCAGCGCCGCCCACGGCGCCCGCCAGGCTCCTGCCGCCCGCGCCGCCTGCACCGCTGATCCCGGGCAAGCGCACGGCGCCAATTCAGATGGAGATCGAGCCCTTGCGGAACTCGGTCTTGCCGATCAGGGCATTGACCAGCACCGGCGAGCCGGCGCGCGCGAGGCGGAGAGCCTCGGCGAGCACCGGCTCGACGTCCTCGGGACGCGCGACCGACAGCCCGCGGCCGCCGTAGCCTTCGGCGACGCGGTGGTAGTCGGTGCGCGCCAGCACCGTCCCGACGTCGTCGTGCAGCATCTCCACCTGCTCGCGGGCGATCTGCGACCAGCCGGCGTCGTTGCCCACCACCGCGATCACCGGCAGCCCGTGGCGGGCGAGGGTGTCGAACTCGGCGAGGCTGTAGGCCGAGGAGCCGTCGCCGTAGAGGATCCACACGTCCGCGCCCGGCCGGCAGAGCTTGGCGCCGAGGGCGAAGCCGCCGCCCACGCCGAGAGTGCCGAAGACCCCGGGGTCGAGCCAGGAGAGCGGCGCGCGCGGCCGCAGGATGTACGCGGCGGTGCCGACGAAATCGCCGCCGTCGGCGACGATGACGCTGTCCGGCGCGAGCAGCGCGTCGACCGCGCGGCAGAGCGCCAGCGGGTTGACCAGCCCGCCGGAAACCGGCGCCGCGGCCTGCTCGGCGATCTCCTGCTCGCGCGCGTCGTCCCGCGCCCGCAGCACGGCGATCCAGCCCGCTCGGCGCCCCTGAGGTTCTCGCGCAATCGATCCCACGGCGGCTCGCGCAATCGATCCCACGGCGGCTCGCGCAATCGATCCCATGGCGGCTGGCGCAAGCGATCCCATGGCGGCTGGCGCCGCCTGGGCAGCCAGGGCGCGGAGGAAGCGGCCGGGGTCGGCGTGCACGGCGAGCTGCGGGCGGCGGTTCTGGTGCAGGGCGGCGGCGTCGCGGTTGACCATCAGCAGCCGCGCGCGGCGGCCGACGTGTCGCCCGTAGTCGAGGCGGAAATCGTTCGGGATGCCGGCGAGCAGCACCAGGTCGGCCTCGCGCAGCGCCTCCTTGCGGCGGTGCCGCAGCTGCAGCGGGTGGCCCGGGCCGAGCAGGCCGCGAGCGCCGCCGGCGAGATAGACCGGTACGCCCAGCGCCGCGATGGCGCCTGCCAGCTCGCCGGCGGCGCCGGTCTCGAGCAGCGCCTGGCTGCCCACCACCAGCACCGGCCGCTCGCTGCGCGCGAGCAGCGCCGCCGCCCGGCGCAACTCGGCGCCTCCGGGACCCTGCGGAGCCGGCGCGCTGCGGCCGCCCGACCCGTCCGCACTGCCAGGAGCGCCCGGACCGCCGGGAGCGGGCGGGGCGAAGCGCGGCGGTTCGTACCGCGCCGGCCCCGGCCGGAACAACCGCCGGAGGTGGCGCCGCAGGTAGAGCCGCAGTGCTCGCTCCCCCAGGCTACCGCCACCTGCGGGCGAGGCAGCTGGCATCGCGTACATCTGGCGCACCAGCGCCTCGTCGTAGAGCAGGTCGATCGGGCACTCGAGGAAGACCGGTCCGGGGACGCCGCTCCGCGCCTCGCGGAACGCCTGCTCGAGCAACGGCGAGAGCTCGGCCAAGGCGCGGGCGGCGGCGGCCCACTTGACGTGCGGGCGGATGAGCGCCATCTGGTCGATGTCCTGCAGCGCCCCCCGGCCCTTGAGCAGCGTGGCCGCGGCGCCGCCGAGCACCACCACCGGCGATTGCGCGAGCTGCGCGTTCTTGACCGCGGTGATGGTGTTGGTGACGCCGGGCCCGGCGGTGACCGCCGCCACCCCCGGCACGCCGGTCAGCCGCGCCACCGCGTCGGCCGCGAAGACCGCCGCCACCTCGTCGCGCACGTCGACGACCCGGATGCCGAGCCGCTTGGCGCCCACCAGGATCGGCGAGATGTGGCCGCCGCAGAGCGTGAAGAGGAAGCGCACCCCCTGGCGCGCCAAGCCGACGGCGATGCGGTCGCCGCCGTTCATGCGGTCCTGCCGTTCATGTCATGCGCTCGCCGGCGCTCATGCGCTCGCCGCCGGCCGCGGCGCCGCCGCCAGGCCGTCGCCGCGCTCCTCGCCTGCCGGCGCGAGCACGTGCCGGTCGAGCGTGAAGCAGATCAGCTCGCCGTTCATCACCGTCTCCCCTCCGGTCTCGCCCGCGGCCGACTCCGCGTCGCCCGAGCCGCCCACACCGGCGTCGCGACCGCCCGCCACCCGCCGCACTTCCACCATCACCCGGCTCCTGCGGCCCGCGGTCTCGGCGACCGTGGCCTCGGCGATCAGGCGCTCGCCCACCGCCACCGGCCGCAGGAATCGCACCGCGGCGCTGCCGAGCACCACGTTGGGATGATTGACCGCAAGCATCGCGGCATGGTCGGCGAGACCGAAGACGAACCCGCCGTGCACCAGGCCGGCCGCGTCGGCCGCCATCTCGGGCACCGTGGTGAGACCGACGCGAGCGGTGCCCGCGGCCGTCGCCACAGAGTCCAGCGGCTCGCCGCACAGGCGCCGGTCGAGCTCGAGGTGGGTCCGGGGTTGCACCGCGGGCGAGTATAACCGGCAAGCGACGAGCCCGGGATCTGCTACGATTCCACCGCCATGGCAGGCACTTCTCCCAGCAGGCCCGGGTCGGCGCGCACCGCACCGCGAGCCAGATCCGTGGCCCAGGTCGGCTCGGCGGCGCTGCTGGCCGCCCTGGTCCTGCTGGGCGGGCTGGAGATCCATCCTGGCGGCGAAGCCCACGATCCGATCGCCGGCCTCGCCGGCCACCAGGACGTCTACTTCCCTGGCGCCAGCCACCCGGTCGCTCGGCCGCACGCCGAGGAGGCGACGGCGGTGCCGCGGCCCCCCTGCGCCGCCTGCCTCAATCGTCTGCAGGGCAGCGGCGCCCATCTCGCCCTGGCCGCATCCCTCTCGAGTCCTCTTGCCGGACAGCCGCTGCCGCCCGCCGCCGCGGTGACGCCGCTGCAGAAGTCGCTCCGCCCCGACGGCGCCCGCGCTCCGCCGGCCGCCTGAGCTCTCCCCGACCGTAGACCGACCCGACCTGCCGGCGGCTCCAGCCCGCCGGCCGGTGGCCCGCCCACCTCCGCTTCGCGTCAGCGCCGCATGTCCCGCGTGGACCTGCGGCGCTCTCCGGAGCGTGCGGCCGGCTCCCGAGCAGCTGCCTGACGCCGACCCTCTTATCCACGATCAGGGGCGGCGCCTCGGCAGACACCGGTCGGGCGGGAACGTGCCGGCCCGCGTGCCGCAGCCGCTGCGCACGGGGCCACGACCGCCAACCATCTCGCGCAGACGCCTCGACGGCGCCGCGGGAGTTGCAGATCTTCTGGGAGACTTCGATGTCCGACCCATCCGTGCTCGCGCACCGTGCCCCGCGGGCGCTTCACCGCCGCAAGACCTCCGTCCTGCTCGCGGCGCTGGCCGCCGGCGCGCTCTCGCTCGCGCTGCCGGCCGCCGCGCTGGCCGGCGTGGTCCGCGGCCGCGTCCTCGACCCCGCCGACTCGCCGCTACCCGGAGTCACGGTGAGCCTCACCAACGACCTGACCGGTTTCTCGCAACAGACCGTCTCCGGCAACGACGGCACCTATGTCCTGTACAACATCCCGAACAACCCCTACCACCTGCGCGCCGAGCTCGAGGGGTTCAAGGAAGCCCACGTCGACGTGGACGTGCGCGGCAGCGTGCCGGTCGTCCGCGACCTCCACCTGTCGGCGGCGCTCTCCGAGACCATCAACGTCACGGCCGAGAAAGAGAACGTCGCGCTCGAGACCGACGAGGTGACGACCCACACCGACATCGACAAATCGCTGATCCAGCGCTTCCCCGCCGCCGTCGCCTCGCGCGCCTTCGAGTCCATCGTCACCTCGGCGCCCGGCTTCAGCAAGGACGAGAACGGCCGCTACCACTTCCAGGGCGGCCACTCGCAGCAGCTGGTGGTCATCGACGGCCAGTCGATCGGCGACCAGGTCGGCATCACCTTCTCGAACTCCCTCAACCCGGCGATCGCGCAGGGGATCGAGATCGTCACCGGCGGCGTGCCGTCCGAGTACGGCGAGAAGGCCTATGGCGTGATCAACCTGACCACCAAGTCGGCCCTGGGTCAGAACGGCTTGAAGGGCGACGCCAGCGTCGGCGCCAGCAGCTTCAACACTTACGAGGGCGACGTCGGCGTGGGCTTCGGCGGCAAGCAGTCGGGCGCGTTCCTGAACCTCGACGGCACGAGATCGGACCGCTTCCTCGACCCGGTGACCTTCGACAACTTCCACAACCACGGCGACACGCTGCGCGGCTTCTTCCGCTACGACCTGCTGCCGGGCATTGGCCAGGGCTCGGACTCCTTCCGCTTCACCGCCAATGGCGGCAACACCCAGCGCGACGTCACCAACCTGCCGTCGCAGCAAGCGGCCGGCCAGAACGAGCGCGTCCACTCCCGCGATTGGAACTTGAACGCCGGCTACCAGCACCTCTTCTCCGGCGACATGGTCGCCGAGGGGCAGGTCTATGCGCGCGACAACCGCTTGCAGCTGCTCGGCTCGCCCAACGACACGCCGGTGATCGCGACGCAGAACCGCAAGCTCGACAACCAGGGCCTCAGCGCCTCGGCCTCGAAAGACGTCGCCGGCAACGAGATCAAGGTCGGAGTGCAGGCCAAGCGCTTCCCGATCGTCGAGCACTTCAGCTTCCTGATCACCGATCCCACCTTGAACGACCCGACGCAGCCCGGCTTCAACCCCAACCTGGCGCCGTACGACGGCACCCGCGGCGGCTCGCCGTTCGTCTTCGACGGCAGCCGCACCGGCCGTTACCTCGCGGGCTACGCACAGGACACCGTGCGCTGGCACAACCTGACGATCAACGCCGGCCTGCGCTATGACAACAACCACCTTTTCCTCTCCGAGAGCCAGCTGCAGCCGCGCATCGGCGCCGCCTACTACATCCCGCAGACCAACACCGTCGTGCGCGCGTCCTACGACAAGATGTTCATCACCCCCGAGTACGAGAACATCCTGCTGTCCTCTTCCGCCCAGGCGTCCTCGCTGGTGCCGCCGGACGTGCAGGCCTCGGCGCTCGCCGGCTTCGGCCACCTGTTCAACCGCTCCGAGCATCACAACTCCATCAACGCCGGCATCCAGCAAGGCATCGGCAGCAAGTTGCGCGTCGACGTCTCGTACTGGAAGCGCCAGGTCCAGTTCACCGCCGACCAGGATCAGTTCTTCAACACCGGCATCGTCTTCCCGCTCAACTTCAAGGGCGGCGACCTCTCCGGCTGGAACGTGCGCTTCGACGGCGGGCCGTGGAAGGGCCTGCGCGGCTACCTCTCGCTCGGCCACGTGCACGCGCTCTACGACCCGCCGCTGGTCGGCGGCCTGTTCATCAATACCTCGCCGCTGGATCTCAACCAGGGCCCATTCCTGATCGATCACGACCAGAAGCTGCAGGAGCAGCTGGGCCTGTTCTGGGACGTCCCCGGCACCGGCTTCTGGACCGGCGTGACGCAGCGCTACGACTCGGGCCTGGTGACCCACGCCAACAGCCCGGCGGACGTCCTCGCGGGCGGCCCCGACACCGCCTATGCCGAGCCCTTCATCAACTTCAACACCAACCCGACGCGCGTCAAGTCGCGCACCGTCTGGGACTTCTCCCTCGGCGCGCATCTCAAGCAGTACGGGGTGCCGTTCGAGCTGCAGCTCGACCTGCTGAACGCTTTCGACAAGCAGGGCCTCTACAACTTCATGTCGACCTTTGGCGGTACCCACGTCATCCCGCCGCGCGAGATCGCCGGCCGCGTCCGTTACAGCTTCTGATTCAGCCGCCGCCGTGCCCGGAGGCCGGTCGCCCGGGCGCGGCGGCGATGCCGGGCTTGACAGCCGCCGGCGCTCCGTGTATCGTTCGCCGCTCGGTCAGGGGAGCTGCCGAACGATCATGACAAAGCGTACACAGACAATCGATCACTTCCATGCCGGCCGCCGGCCTTCGCGGCCGTGGGCGCGCCGTGGTGCATGCCCCGCCGGCCTGATGGAACAAGGCTTCCGGCATGAGAAGAGGGTAGCGAAACTCTAGAACGGCTCCGTTCCAGGACGGGGTGGGTCGAAAGGCCTTCCGGGTTTCGCGCCCGGAGGGCTTTTTCGTTTTTTGGTCTCGAGGATGCGCTGGGCTCGCAGACGGTGCCGATCCGGTTCCGGCTCCGGCGGCGCGCGGACCTCACCGGCAAGCCCGGTGATCGGTGCCGCGCGTTCCGTGAACGGGTTCTGCAAGCGGACGGCGTCGGCACCACGGCTAGCTCAGTGGATAGAGCACCGGGCCGGGACCCGGGAGTCGCAGGTTCGAATCCTGCGCCGACTAGAACGCCACCTACGAAGTGGCTCCTCGAGGCCTCCGGGGGGCGGGCCGCGGCGCCCGCCAGCCGGCCATCACGGCTGTCCGGCCGGCCCTTGCGAGCGGCCGGCAGCCGTGGTCCGGCAGCACGCGAAGGCGCCTTGCGGCGCGCCGCGCGCGCGATCGTTGCGACGCCGCCTGGTCCGCGGGAGGTCCTCGCCGAGCTGCAACGGCGCGCGAGGACGAACGCGGCGCCGGCGGCGGGCGAACGGTCGCGGCTGGCGCGCCCCGCGCCGGAGGTGCGGCGGCGCCGCGTGCTCCGCCCCCCGGAGGTCATTTAGTGCGGTACGAAGGTTGGTTGACCGGATTTGGCCAGTCTCACCCTCCCCCTTCCCTCCGTTTGGGCGAGGGTTCAAGTCTAGAGGGCGGCGGAGGAGGACTGCGGACCCTCGCCCAAACGGCGGGAAGGGGAAGGGTGAGACTGACCCACTACCGGTCGATGAAGTGGAAAGGAGGTGTGGTGTGGTGACGATGATGCATTGGATCAAGGTCAAGGAGCACGAGCGCGGCTTGCTGTTCCGCGATGGCGTGTTCGAGCGGCTGCTCGGGCCGGGGCGTCACTTCGTGTTCGATCCCTTCCTGCGGGTGAGGATCGAGCGGGTGTCGGTGCGGCAGGCGTGGCTCGTGCACCGCGACGTCGAGGTGATCGTCCGGTCGGGTCAGCTCACCGGCCAGGCGGTCGCCCTCGACCTCAAGGACCACCAGCGGGCGCTGGTGTGGATCGACGGGCGTCTCGACGCGGTCGTCGGCCCGGGTCTGCACGTCCTCTGGACGGCCTTCCACGAGGTACGAACCGAGGTGATCGATGCGCGCAGCGTGCGCTTCGAGCACCCGGAGCTGGCGGTGGTCCTGGCGCCCGCCGGCCCGCGCGGCGCCCGCGAGCTGCTCGAGCCGGTGGTGGTCGTGGCCGGCTGGGTGGGCCTGGTGTTCGTCGACGGCCGTCACGTGGCGGCTCTCGAGCCGGGCGTGCACGCCTTCTGGAAGGGCGAGGGTCACGTGAAGGTGGTGCAGGTCGACCTGCGCGAGCAGGCTGCCGACGTCGCCGGCCAGGAGATCATGACCGGCGACAAGGTGACGCTGCGGCTCAACGCGCTGGTGGCCTACAAGGTGATCGATCCGGTCAAGGCCGTCACCGAGGTCGAGGACCACGCACAGGCGCTCTACCGCCAGGCGCAGCTCGTGCTGCGGGCGGTGGTCGGCACTCGCGAGCTCGACGTCCTCCTCGCCGACAAGGACGGGGTGACGCACGAGCTGCTCGAGATGCTGCGGTCGCGGGTCGCCACGTTCGGCCTGGAGGTGCGCGCCCTGGGTATCCGAGACGTCATCCTGCCGGGCGAGATGAAGGAGATCCTCAACCGCGTGACCACGGCCAAGAAGGTGGCCGAGGCTGCCCTCATCACCCGGCGTGAGGAGACGGCAGCCATGCGGTCGCAGGCCAACACCGCGCGGGTGTTCGAGTCGAACCCGACTCTCATGCGCCTCCGCGAGCTGGAGGTGCTGGAGAAGGTGGCCGAGAAGTCCAACCTCTCGGTCATCGTCGGCGAGGGCGGCCTCGCCGAGCGGGTGGTGAAGCTGCTGTGATGTCCGGGGCGCCGCCTCGCCAGGGCGGCGCTCTATTTTTTTTCTTTGAGCTCAGAACCGATAGGCCGCGACCAGCCGCAGGGAGCGCGGCTCGGCGGGATGGAAGTGGACGTCGGGGACGCCCGCCGCGGGCTCTCCGGGGAGACGGGAGATGTAGTAGTAGTCGACGTCGCTGGCCTTGGCGTCGAACAGGTTGAAGACCTCGACGATGAGACGGATGCCGCGCGGCAGGGTGCAGCCGGCGTCGAGATAGAAGAGCGAGGTCGAGTGCGAGCGCACGCTGCCGTCTTCGATCAGCGGCCGCGGACCGAAGTAGCGCCAGCGGAGGCTGCCGAAGAAGCGGTGCATGTCGGGCACCGTGGCGCCGATCGCCGCGGCGCTCCCGATGGCTCCCGGGACGTGATCGCCGATCGTCGCGAAGTCGGTGAAGCGCGCCCGCGACCGCGAATAATCGGCGTCGAGCGACAGCCACCGGCTCGGCCGGTAGAAGCTCTGCAGCTCGAAGCCGACACGCCGGCTGGGGCGGCTCGGCGCCGTGTCGCCGGCGTCGCCGTCGAACACCAGCTCCGACGCGAGATCGAGCCTGAAGAAAGTGATCGACGTCTGGAGGCCCGGCACCAGCGAGGTGCGGAAGCCGGCGTCGGCGCTCTTCGCCCGCACCAGCGGCGAGACCGGTCCGACCGGCTGCCCGCTGCGCGGATCGACGGTGATCGTGGCGCCGCGCGCATCGTTGCTGTGGAAGCCTTCCCCGAAGTTCAGATAGATCTCTGACGCCTGCCACGGCCCGAGGAGGAACGACAGCTTGGGCTCGGCGATCGCCCGGTCCCTGAAGCCGGAGCTCGCCGCGAGATTGCCGTCGACGCTGAAGCGGTAAGCGTCGGCGCGCAGGCCGGCGATCGTGCGCAGCCGTTCCGTCCACCGCACCTGGGCCTGCCCGTAGGGACCCACCGAGGTCTCCTGGATGGTGTCCTCGCGGGTCGTCGACAGGATTCTGCGGTCCTCGGTGTGGAAGATGCCATTGTGGATGCCGTCGTGGCGCGCCTGCAAGCCGAGCTCGCCCTCGACGTCGCGGCCAAGCAGCCGCCACGCCCACTGGTGCTGGAGCTTGACTCCTTCGACGGTGCGATCGTCGAACTGCTCGAACTGGTCGCCGTGGACGGGGTCCGCCAGGAAGTAGGTGAAATCCGAGAACAGCCGGAGCCGGGTGTCGTACACGAAGCCGGTGAGCGTGGTCAGCGAGGCGTCGCCGCCGCGGCGCAGCTCGCCCGCCAGGCTGAAGCGACGGGAGCTGCCGCCGTCCGTCGGGTCGATGCCGCCCAGCCGCGAGACGAGCCCCTCCCGTACGGCGCGCGACGGGACCTGGTCGGTCGCATTCCACGTCCCGTCGTACCCCTGCATGGTCACGGTGAAGCCGTTCGCCGCGTCGCCGCTGTTGTAGCGCACCAGGCCGTTCTTCTTCTGATAGTCGTCCGGCCGCACCCACGGGCCGTCGTAGTGCTCGTACTCGAGCGCCGCCAGCAGGTCCCCGCGGCCGACCCTGGCGGAGTCCGCCAGCAGGCCCCGCGCGAAGCCGTGGGTGCCGCCGGTGGCCTCGACGAGCCCCTGGTCGAGAGCGTTCTTGAACGTGATGTCGGCGGCGCCGGCGGCCGAGAAGTCGCCCTTGTCGGCGTAGTAGAGCCCCTTCTCGTAGCGGACGGTGTCGATCAGCTCGGGGATGAGGAAATTGAGGTCGCTGTAGCCCTGGCCATGGCCGTTGGTCGGCTGGTTGATCGGGATGCCGTCGACGGTGATGCTGAAGTCCGTGCCGTGGTCGAGGTTGAAGCCACGCAGGTAATACTGGTTGGCCTTGCCGTCGCCGCTGTGCTGGCTGACGATCAGCCCCGGCACGGTCTCGAGCACCTCGCCGGGACGCAGGATCGGCCGCTGCGCGAGCTCCAGCGGCCCGACCACCCCCTGGCTCGCCGACGCCGCGATGCCGACCATGTCCGAGCCGCGCCCGGTGACCTGGATCTGATCGTAGACCTGCAGCTTCTCCGGCCCGCCAGCCGCGGCGTCCCCGGCTGCCGCGTTCCCGGCCGCCGCCGCCGGCGCCTCGTCCGGTGCTCCGCCGGCCAGATCTGCCGCCCACGCGGGCACTGCGAGGGCAAGAGCCGCGACGCAGAGCGCCACGACCGGCGCGGACCTGTCGAGCCGCGGGAGCCGCAAGAGGGGATGGGGACGAAGCGGAAGCGGCAGACGATCCTCCACGCCGGAGCAACATTCTCTCGCTCAGTACGCGCCGCAGTCGTCGGGTGGATGAGCGATCGCCTTGACGCCCTGCGAGCGCTCCGCTAGATTCTCAGCGTCCGGTCCCATTCCCGGTCGCGTTGACTGGAAGCGCCACGGCCCGCGGGCCGCCCGCCGCTTCCGCCCGAACGGCGGGCGCATCTCCCTGGTGTCGCTCGCGCCGCCAGCTGCCAGGGAGGCGCCGATTGAACCCGAGCAACCTTCCCACCCCAGCCGCAGGGCAAACCGCGCCAGCCTGCCGCCGGCCGCTGCGGCTCCTGGCCGCCGCGGCCATCGCGGCGATCGCAGCCGTCGTGCTGGCCGCCGCCGTGCCGGGAGGCGCCAGGGCGGCGCAGGCCCAGGCGCCGCCGCCTTCAGGGCGGCCGCTTCCAGGGTGGCCGCAGCTGCAGGCCAGCGCCGTCTCCCAGATCCAGGTGCTGATGAGCGAGAAGGCCGCGCGCACGCCGGCGCAGCTGAAGATGGACTCGAACCTGGTCTACGCCCTGCTCCGGGAGCGCCGGGACCCGCGGCTGGCCGGCCTGACCCGGCTGCGGCTGCCGACGCCCGATCCCGACGGCACGATGGAGATCGACGTCGAGGCCGTCTCGCCCGCCGCCGTCGAGCCCATTGTCTCCCGCCTGGCCCGCCTGGCCCGCCTGCACGGCCTCGGCGCGCGCGTCGTCGCCGTCCAGGCCCGCTATGCCAGGATCCGCGCCCGCCTGCGGCTCGCCGACGCCGAGGCGGTCGCGGCGATGCCCGA
>Ga0210384_10005482_pt1 | contig 13785 bp, 11 predicted proteins | sample IncBWH2MmetaG_FD_160574 | JGI IMG/M metagenome (GOLD analysis project Ga0210384, IMG submission 160574) | Forest soil microbial communities from Barre Woods Harvard Forest LTER site, Petersham, Massachusetts, United States - Inc-BW-H-2-M | ecosystem: Environmental > Terrestrial > Soil >...
CGCCGCGTTCCAGCATCATCCAGGAAAAACCATACTGCAGCCCGTGTTTTCTGCGTCGCTGCCCGACCGATCACCGGTGCATGACGCGCGTTACTCCCGCCGCCGTCGAAGCCGCCGCGCAACAGTGGATTTCATTGGTGGAGGTGCGTCCTGCCTGATACCAGCGCCCTCCGCCCGGCAGTTTTTCTCGATCGCGACGGCACCATATCCGAAGAAGTCGGCTACTTGAATCACGTGAGCCGATTTCGTATCTTGCCGGGTGTTGCTGATTCCATTCGCCGCTTGAATCAGGCGGGGCTCGCGGTGATTGTAGTGACAAATCAGTCTGGCGTCGGCCGCGGCTATTTTCCGGAATCGCTGGTACACACGGTCCATGAACTCATGATCCGGCAACTCGAAGCCGCCGGCGCCCATCTCAACGCCGTATACTACTGCCCGCACAATTCCGCCGATGGCTGCGATTGCCGAAAGCCAAAGACCGGCATGCTCGAGCGCGCCGCCCAGGAGCACGCCATCGACTTGCAGGGCTCCTTCGTTGTCGGCGATCGCCATGGCGACATCGAGCTGGCCCGTCGTGCGGGCGCGCGAGGTATCCTCGTGCGCAGTGGTTACGGCGAAGGCGAATATCTCTGGAATGTCCCGAGATGGGAGTTTCAGCCCGATTTTGTCGCCGCCGATCTTCGAGAAGCCGCTGACTGGATCTTGAGGCCAACGAAATGAAGCGCCTCGCAAAAAACAGCGCGCCGTCATCGTCCGTCGATCTTCTCGCCCTCGCGGACTATGTCGAGCAATTCTCGTCGAAAACCGTCGTTCTCTTCGGCGATTTTGTCGCTGATGAGTTTCAGTTTGGCGAGATTTCGCGTGTCTCGCGCGAAGCCCCCGTCCTGATCCTTCGCCATCGGGAAACGCATCTCGTTCCAGGCGGAGGCGCCAACGCCGCCAACAATTTTGCGGCCTTCGGCACCCGGGTCTTTCCCCTCAGCGCCGTCGGCGATGATCCCGCCGGCGATGCGCTCATCGCTTATTTCCGCAGCAAACGCGTCGACGTTTCTGGTATCCTGCGCGTCAAAGGTTGGACCACTCCCACCAAAACACGCATCCTCGCCGGCTGGGCCCACACCGTGGGTCAGCAGGTTCTCCGCGTCGATCGCGAGCCGCAATCGCCGCTGCCCGAGCGCGTTCACAAAAAACTGCAAGCAAAGCTCGGCGCCAAGCTTCGTTCCGCGCATGCCCTGGCCGTCTCCGATTATGGCTTCGGCGTGGCCGCGCCTGCTCTCGTCCGCCAAGCCATCGCGGAGCGACGGAACACGCCACCCGTCACGCTCGATGCGCGCCACAATCTTCACGCCTACTCGCGGGCCGGCATTACCTCGGCCACGCCCAATGAGGCAGAGCTCGAAGCCCTGCATCATGTTTCCATCGGCCAGAATCTTTCTGAACTGACGCGCTGTGGCGCCGCTACACTCGCGGAAATGAAGTTGCGCGCCCTTCTTGTCACGCGCGGGCGCCATGGCATGGCGCTCTTCGAACCGGGAGGCCGCCAGAGGCAAATATCTGTCTACGGCAGCGACCAGGCCGTCGACGTCACCGGAGCGGGCGACACGGTTCTTGCGGCATATACGCTCGCATTGGCCTCGGGCGCTTCGCCTCTCGAAGCCGCGCACATCGCAAACATCGCCGGCGGTCTGGTGGTCATGAAGCGCGGCACGGCCACCATCACGCGCGATGAGCTTCTCGCTGCCATTCGCCACCAGGCCGGCGGGGCTGCCTCCTGACCCATGCGCCAGGCGGAATCCAAAATCGTCACGCGCGAATTGCTCCGCGGCAAACTGGCGGAGCGCCGGCAGCTCGGCGAGCGAATCGTCTTTGCCAACGGTTGTTTTGATACTCTTCACGTGGGTCACGTCCGCTATCTCGAAGGAGCCCGCCGCGAAGGCGACCTCCTGGTTGTCGGCGTCAATGCCGACTTGAGCGTCTCTCGACTGAAAGGCCCCGGCCGCCCCATTCTTGATGAGCGCGCCCGCGCCCTCCTCGTGGCCACGCTTCGCGCCGTCGACTACGTACTCCTGTTCAGCGAACCGGACGTAGAATCCCTGCTCGAAGACCTCCGCCCGGACGTTCACGCCAAAGGCACCGACTACACAGCCGAAACGGTGCCGGAGCGGGCTACGGCTCATCGCCTCGGCATTAAAGTTGCCATCGTCGGCGATCCCAAAGATCATTCCACGCGCGGTCTCTTTGAATCCGTGCGCAAGGCCCCGCATGGTTGATCCGCGCTTTTTGGTTGTGCGCCTCGGCTCTCTCGGCGATATCGTGCATACTTTTCCCGCTGTCTCCGGATTGCGCGAAACTTTTCCAAACGCGGAAATCGTCTGGCTCACACATCCACGCTGGAAACTTCTCGTGGAAAGCGGTGCTGTGGCCTCGCAAGTCTGGACGACGGAAACTCGCTCATTTCACGCGCTCCGCAAGACCATCGATGATTTACGAAGTGCCCGCTGGGACGCGGCGATTGACTATCAGGGCCTATGGAAATCAGCTGCGCTGCCTTTTTTCGGCGGCATCAAACGCCGCATCGGCTTTTCCTCGGGAACCATTCGCGAGTTTGGTGTTCCCGTCCTCTACACCGATAAGGTTCAATGCTCCGCGATCCACATTGCCGATCAGAACGGCGAGTTGTCTTTACGGGCAGGGGCTCGAAACCCTGTCGCGCCCTTTACATTGCACGTTCCTCAAGTGGATGACTGCGGCATCCGCGATTATCTGGCTAAACTTGGCCTGGATCGTTATGTCGTTTTAAGTCCCGGCGGCGGCTGGCGTTCAAAGTGCTGGCCACCCGAACGCTTTGGTCAACTCAGCCAGTTGATTCGAGGTACTCTCGGCCTGCGATCGGTCGTGAACTACGGTCCCGGCGAAGATGACCTGGCCCTGGCCGTCCGGGAATGCAGCGGCGACGCCGACCCTGTGCCTTACAATGGTCCGCTGGGTCCCCTGATGGCGCTCTTGCGCAACGCGGCTTGCCTCGTGGGCGGGGATACCGGTCCGCTCCATCTCGCGATCGCGCTTGGCGTTCCCACCGTCGCTCTGTTTGGCCCGACCGATCCGCGGCGCAACGGCCCATATCGCACCGACGACCTCGTTTTGCGCGCTCCCAACGTCATCACAACGCACCGTCGCCATGATCAAGCTCACCCTGCCCTGCTCGAAATCCAGGTGCCTGAAGTTCTCGACGCGGTTCGCCGCCGAATAGGGGTCGCTGCTTGAGCTCCGCCAGCGCTTTCTTTGTTCGCTGGCGCGTGCGCCTCAGCTATCCATGCGCCATTCTCGTTTTGTGGTTCGCGCGGCCAACTCCCCGCGCCATTCTTTGGGGAGCGCTTGTCGGTTTGCTCGGCTTACTCATCCGCGCCAGCGCCGCCGGCCATCTTCACAAGCAGGAAGTTCTCACCGTGGCCGGGCCCTACGCCTACACGCGGAATCCCTTGTACTTCGGCAGCGCCATACTTACGGTTGCAGCCTCCATCGCCACGCACTCCTGGATATCGGCTGTCATTCTGTGCGGCTATTTTGCGTTGTTTTATTCGATCGTCATGCGCAGAGAAGAAGCCGAGCTTCGCCAGCATCACGGTGCCGCGTTCGACGAGTATGCCAGGTCCGTGCCGCTGTTTTTTCCGCGACCGACGCCCGTCAGGCTCTCTTTCGCCGGCGCTGGTGCGTTTTCCTTGGCGCAGTACAAGAAAAACCACGAATATCAAGCCGCTATCGGATTTGTGCTCTTGCTCGCGTTGCTTCTCTTGATGTGGCGGTTTATGCCGGTGCCGTACTTCCGAATGCCTCCGGGCAGGCCACCAAGCAGTTGACTTCGGTTTCCGCCTATCGGGATGTGCACTCCGCCGCGGCGGTCTCGCGAGCGAATACCGCGGCGACCACTGGCAACCTCAGGGAACTCGTCGCAACCTGACCAGCGTTTCGATGTGATACGTCTGCGGAAACAAATCGAACAGGTGCATCTCGCTCAACTCGTACCGCACGCTCGGGCCGGCAATCTCCTTCGGTTTCCGCGGCGAACTCGTCAGAACCGCCAGATCCCTGGCCAAAGTGGATGGATCGCACGACAGGTAGACGATTTCCGCGGCTCCGAGATCGGCCAACTTCGCCGCTGTCTCGGCTCCCAGTCCGGCCCGCGGCGGATCCAGCACGACGAATTCTGGCTTCTCCTTGGTTTTCTTCAGAAAATCTATCGCGTGTTCGTTGTGAGTGATCACGGAGACTCCGGCAGCTTCCGCGTTTGCGTACAGGTCACGTGTAGCCGCGAGGTTGGCGTCCACGCTCACTACCTTTCGAAACGCCCGCGCCAGTGGCAGAGTAAAGAATCCCACACCCGAATACATATCCAGCGCCAACCGTCCCTTCGCGCCCGCCGTCACCGTCTCCAGCAAGTCCTCAATCAAAAACCGATTCACCTGGAAAAACGACAGATGGCTCACCCGAAATTTGAACCCGCCCGCCTCGTGCACCAGATACCCCGGTCCAGTCAATTCGAATTTGTCCTTCTTCTGGTCCAGAAGCAGCAAGCTATCGACTTGCGGAATCGCGTCTCTCAGCACCGCGGCGAGTTCCGCGGCAGGCTTCGGAAATCGCTCGAAAGCCACGTTCAGGGCAATCTTTTCGTCTGCCGAGTCCGCAAACGCTTCGATCTCAAGAATCCCGTCAGGCAGGACGCCGGACCTGGCCATTTCCTGTAGAGCTCCAAAGGTCTCGGCCAGTCGCGGTGATAACACCGGACACTGGTCGATGGGCACAATGAACGAGCTCTCTGGCAAAAAGTATCCCAGGGCCCGCGGCATCCCGGCGCGCACCGCCCACTGCGCGCGGTTCCTGTAATGGTAGGGCTCCGCGGTGTGCTCCTCGATCGCCCCGGGCCAGGAAATGCCGCCAAGCCGGGAAAGCGTCTCTCGCAAAATGTCTTTCTTTAATCGAACTTGCTCTCCGGCCGTGATGTGTTGATAGTGGCACCCTCCACATGTCTCGAAATGCGGGCAAGGCGCCGCAGTGCGCTCACTCGACGCGGACGTCACCTCCAGCAATTTTGCCCAAACCACCTTTTTCCTTTTCGATTTCTCTGCCGCGCGCACTTCTTCTCCGGGCAGCACGTAGGGCACAAAAACCGTATTCCCCTCGGCGTGCCCCAGGCCGTCGCCGCCATACACCAGCTTCTCAATCGACAATCGTAACTCGTCAGACATATTTCGAAGACCCCATTCTGCGATTGTTCGCGTGGAAAGAAAAGGCAGTTGCTTCCGGAAAGCGTGCTTCAGGAAAAGTAGTACAAGCTCAGCCGCGGCAACCCAAACTTCAGAAGCAGCCGCTTCTGCAGATATTGTTTTTCAACCAGAGCGATCTGTTCCGCTTTCATCTTCCGCCGGTAGGCCGCAAGCTGCCAGTCCATTTCGCGCCGAATCTCGAGCATCATCTCTTCGCTGGCGTGGCTTGTTAACGTGGCCTGCAGCTTGTCGTCCAAAACCGTCAAGCGCCTCTCCAAATCTTCCAAATCCAGTGCGCCCGGCGAATCGAGCAGCGTCACCATTCCGTTTAACGATTCTCTGACCTCGTCGAGACGCTTGGCCAGCCCGGGCATTGCCGATCCCGTGTCCTTCGCCCGGCTTCCAATCTGCGCAGCATTCTTTGTCATATAGATTCGCAGCTCGTCGCGTGAAAAAGGCTCTTTCGCCGCGGCGTTTCCATTCTTCGGCGCGCTCCCGGCCGCCGCCTCGAGTTGTTCTTCCGCCGCTTCCAGCACCGCGTCCGTGCAGTACGCCAGGCTCTTCAGCGGCTTTCCCGCGCCGCGCCGCGACCGGCGATAGCTCTCAAACGCGTGATCAATCCCTTTCATCACCGCTTCGAGAGGCACGCCCGCTTTCTGCCAGGTTTCCATGATCGCCCAGTCCAGCGGCGACACCAGCAAATGCGCCCCGCGCTTCTTCCAAAAATAACTCTCAATTTCCGTGAAGTAGTTGAAGTGGTTCCAGCCATCCATGTGATTGGTCATCGTGAGCGACGTGTGAACAGAATTTGCATCGCGCGCGCCCTTTAAAGGCCGAAGGCGCGGCAGCGCCTGTCTAGCGCTGCGCTTTCTTCGCCGTGGCCGCCACCGGCGCCGCAGCCTTCGCCCCGCGATTCGTTGCTGCCCCTTTTCCCGCTTCCGCAGGCTGGTTTTTCTCCCAGATCAGCCGCAGCCCGGTCAACGTCAGAAACTCATCGGTATCCTGGATCTGCTTCGAACCCTTCGCCACGAGTCTCGCTTGCCCGCCGGTAGCAACCACTTTCACATCGCCACCCATCTCCGCTTTCATCCGCGTCAGCATTCCGTCCACCATATCCACTGCGCCATAATAAAGCCCTGCCTGCATGTGGGTCACGGTATTCGTCCCAATCACTTTTCCGGGATCCTTGATCTCCACCCGCGGCAATCTCGCCGCCCGCGCAAATAAAGCTTCCGAAGCAATTCCCAACCCCGGCGCAATCACTCCACCAAGATATTCACCGCGCGCCGAAATCGCATCAAAGGTAATCGCCGTGCCAAAATCCACAACGATGCACGGCCCGCCATATTTGTGAAACGCCGCCACGCCGTTTACAATCCTGTCCGCCCCAACTTCCAGCGGATTATCTACCAGGACCGCCATCCCCGTTTTCACACCCAGTTCCACGAACAGCGCCTTCTGCCCAAAATAAATCCGCGACATTTCCGCCAGCGTCCAATTCACCGGCGGCACCACGGAGCTGATAATCACACCGCCAATCGAGTCGCGATCCAGCCCGGCCAAGGTAAACAAATTCCGCGTAAGCACGCCGTACTCGTCGATGGTCTGCTGCTTCGCCGTCGTCAACCGCCAGTTGGCAATCAACTCTTCACCACGAAAAACACCCAGCACCGTATTGGTGTTCCCGACATCGATGGTCAGCAGCATCTACCGCGCCTCCGCCACGTCTCCGGAAATTACCGTCACCACCAGGCCGTCGTCGCGCTTCACCAGCAGCAATCCCTCGGGACCGAGCCCCGCCGTCGTCCCTGCGAAACTCGCCGTACCATTCGTCACGCGCACGCGTTTTCCGTGCGCATAACTCGAAACCGCCTCAAATTTCTGCGTTACTCCAGCCGGCCCTTCGCGCAAAAAACGATTGTAGTCGTTCTCGAATTCCCGAAGCAGCCAAACCAGCAATTCCAGCCGCGAAACCTGTTTGCCCGTCTCGATGCGCAGGGAACTCGCCGTCGTCCCCAACTCCCCAGGGAACTTCTCCTGATTCACGTTCAATCCGATTCCTACGATCACAAAGCGCACCTGCGATGGTTCGGCGTGCATCTCCGTCAGAATTCCGCCCACTTTCTTTCCGCGCACCAGCAAATCATTCGGCCACTTCAGGTCCGTGGTCAGGCCCGTTTGCGCTTCAATAGCAGAGCGAGCGGAAAGGCCAGCCATCATGGTCAAGAGGGGCGCCTGCACCGGCGCAAGCCGTGGGCGCAAAAGCAAGCTCACGTAAATTCCCGCCGCCCGCTCGGATTGCCAGGCACGTCCCGCGCGCCCTTTGCCCGCCGTTTGCTCTTCTGCCAAAATCACGGCGCCTTCCGGCTCGCCGGCGTGCCCCAGTTCCAAGGCCACCCGATTCGTCGAATCCGTCTTGAAAAAATGGTAGATATGTTTTCCGAAAAGACTGCCCTTCAACCGCTGCCGCAACATCTCCGGAGTCAATATATCCGGCACTCCCTCCAAGAAATACCCGGCACCGCGCTGCGCCTTCACCCGCACGCCCAGCCCGCGCAATTGCCGCACCGACCTCCGCACCGTCGACGGCGCCACACCAATTTCCCGGGCAATCCGAACCCCGCTTGTAACGATGGTTGCGTTCTCCGCCAAAATCGTCAGCAGAGCCGCCAGCCGCCGGTCGGTTGTTCCTGGAAGAGTCTCTTGAGTCATCGAGGTCGCTCCGCGCGCATCCGCGCCGCCTAAGCTTACGTTCCCTCGCTCTTTTCCCACAAGCCGGCCCGGCTTAACCACGACGCAGGGTTGGTTTCCCCTTACGGGACGGACAGCGCTTCTCCTAGAGCTGCCCCAATCGCTCCACATTTTTCTCGAGCTCGACCAGCTGCTCCGCGAGCGTCGCTTCGAGCCCCCGAATTATCTTTTCAGGCGCTCGGCTTCGAAAAGTATCATCGGCCAGCTGTTTTTCCTTCGAGGCCACGGCTTTCTGCAAGCCGTCAATTTCCTTCTTCAATCGCGCCTTCTCGGCGGCCACATCGACGGCCTCGGAATACGCGATTCGTACATCAAATTGCGAAGTGGAGCGCACCGCGCCGCCAGACTGCGGCAGGCGCTCGCCAAAAATCTTCAAGTCCGAAAGTATCGCCAGCCGCAGAATTCCGTCGCGATTCGCCGCGACGAAGCTCCGCGTCTCCGCGTCCTCGCTGGAAAACTCCGCTCCAATCTTCTTTTTCGGATCCAGCTTCATCTCGGCCCGGATGTTTCTCAGCGCCACGATGATCTCCTGCACCAGCGAAAACTGGTCTTGGGCCCGCGCATTCTTCCATTCCTTTCGCGCTTCCGGATACTTATCCAGCGCAATCGACTTCGCTCGGGCGGGCTGCGGCAACCGGTGCCACAACTCCTCCGTCAAAAACGGCATGAACGGATGCAGCAGTCGCAGCGCAGCATCAAATCCTGCGAACAAGTTCTTCCACGCCACAACCGCCCGCTCGCGGTCGGCGTTCTGCAGCTCGGGCTTCACCCATTCGATATACCAGTCGCAAAAATCCCCCCAGAAAAACTGGTACACGCCCTGCGCCGCTTCGTGAAACCTGTAATTCGCCAGCGCATCATTCACCTGCTCGGTGATGCTGGCCAGCCGCGAAAACAACCACGCATCCACCAGCGGAACCGTTCCGCTAAACGCATAAGGTGCCTTCGCGCGTACTTCCGGAGAAGCCAACTCCTCAAGGCCCGTCCCACCCTGCTCGAACTTGTCTAAATTCACAAACAAAAACCGCGCCGCGTTCCAGATCTTGTTGGCGAAATTCCGCGCGCCACCCAGCCTGTCATCGGACAAAATAACATCCGTCCCGGGCGCCGCCATGGATGCCAGGCAAAACCGCATTGCATCCGTGCCATACTGCCGATTCAGCACTACCGGATCAAGCCCCGTGCCCTTCGACTTGGACATCTTTTCGCCGCTACCCGTGCGCACCAGCGAATGCAAATACACCGCTCGAAACGGAACTCTCCCCGCGAAGTGAATCCCCAGCATGGCCATCCGCGCCACCCAGAAAAACAAAATGTCATATCCGGTGATCAGCAAGCTCGTGGGATAGTATTTTTCAAAATCCGCCGTCTTCTCCGGCCATCCCAACGTTGAAAAAGGCCACAGCCCCGAGCTAAACCAGGTATCCAGCACATCCGGATCCTGCGTCAGTTTCTTCGATCCGCACTTCGGACACTTCGCTGGCGTCTCTTCCGCCACTACAATGTGCTCGCAATCCCCGCAATACCAAGCCGGGATGCGGTGTCCCCACCACAGCTGCCGCGAAATTGTCCAATCGCGGATATTGTCGAGCCAGTTCAGAAATTCCTGACGCCGGTTGTCCGGCACAATCTGGATGGTATTTTCTTTCCCCGGCTCGTATTCCCGCACCGCCTTGATCGCCGGAACCGCCAGCCCCTTCATCGCGCAGAACCACTGCGTCGATATTCGCGGCTCGACAATCGTTTTGCTCCGTTCGCAAATCCCAATCGAGTGCGCGTGCTCCGTCACCTTTTCGAGCAAACTGCTCGCTTTCAAATCCTCCACAATCTTCTTGCGCGCCTCGAAGCGCTCCAATCCCGCATAAGCGCCAGCGGCTCGGCTCATGTGCCCGTCATCGGTCATCACGTCGATTTGTGCCAGCCCATGCCGCTTGCCCACCTCAAAGTCGTTGGGGTCGTGCGCCGGCGTAATCTTCACCGCCCCGGTCCCGAATTCCCGGTCCACCATGGCATCCGCAATGATCGGAATCTCCCGGTTCATCAAGGGCAGTACCACACTCTTGCCAACCAACTGCTTGTACCGCTCATCCTCCGGATGCACCGCTACCGCCGTATCCCCCAGCATCGTTTCGGGCCGCGTTGTTGCCACGACTACATATTCCTTCGTCCCCGCCACCGGATAGCGTATATGCCAGAGATGCCCTTGGCGTTCTTCGTGGTTCACCTCCAAATCGCTCAACACCGTTAAACAAACCGGACACCAGTTCACCAGCCGCGTCTCGCGATAGATCAACCCCTCCTTGTAAAGTTGGACGAAAACCTTGCGCACCACTCGCGACATTTCCGGAGAAAGTGTAAATCTCTCCCTGGACCAGTCGCAGCTTTCCCCTATGGCGCGCATCTGCTCCGTGATTTGGCTTCCGGCCTCCTCTTTCCACTTCCAAACCCGCCTTTCAAACTCCTCCCGGCCAAGCTGGTGATAGTCAATACCCTCGTCCATCAACTGTTTCACGACGACGCGCTGCGTCGAGATGCCTGCGTGGTCCGTTCCCGGCAGGTACAAGGTGTTGTATCTCCGCATCCGATGCCAGCGGGTGAGAATATCGATCTCGGTGTGCTCCAGCATGTGCCCGATGTGCAGCGAACCCGTCACATTCGGCGGCGGAATGACAATCGAAAACACGGGTCCCGGAGCGCCCGGGTCTGCCTTAAATAGCTCTTCTTTAACCCAGTATTCCGCCCAGCGCGGCTCTATCTGCTGCGGTTCGTACGCTTTAGCGATTTCTCGAGCCATTCGTCAATCAACTCCTGACGTTGCGGCACCCGCACGCGTCAAGGTGCGCTTTCCACAGAACAAGGTAATCTTCGACTATACGGGGGGAAAACCAGCCCCGTCAATTACGGCCAAAGGAAGCCTCTTGGATTGGGGGGAGGGAACTACTGCTTCTTGGCGTTCAATTCGTCGCGAACCATCGATTCCACGACGTTCTTCAGGATATCTCGCGTAACCGCCTGCAACATATCCGGGCTCATCTTGGCGAGCACCTTGGCCACGAGGTCTTCCATACTCGGTTCAGGGGCCTTTGCGCTCGTATCCATGGAGGGCGCCTCGTGCACTGCCGCCTCCGCAACGTGCTGGGCCTCTTCACGAATCGCTTCCACAGTCGCTGCTGGCAACGCTGCCCGTTCCGCCTTGGCCTTGATGTCCTCGCTCAAAATCGGTGCGAGCGCATCGACTGTCGCAGCAGGATCTCCCTTTGCGACCTCTTCCGGTAACAACTTATGTCCGCCGGCGTACACCACCGTCTCGGGAATCGTGCTAGCCGCAGGATAGCTGGTTGCCGGAGTATCCCACGTCGAGGCGAGCCGGCTTGCCTTTTGCACTTCCTCGTCCCACGGGCTGGCCACAGAGGAAAACCAGGAGCCAGCCGCAGGCGCCGCAAGTTTTTCGGGCTCCGGGACTGCCGCTTCCGGCGCGGGTGCGATTACCCGAATCTCTCGGTGAACCTCTGCCTGAACTTCCGCCGCAATTTGTGCTGGTACTGCGGACTCTGCCACCGGCGCTTCCATCGTTGCCGCTTCCACGGCGATCTTGGGTCTCAAAGCAGTTACCCAAGCCTCTTCGGTGTATGGTGCAACCGGTGGAGGCGGCACGCTGGTTTCTGCAATCGGCGCATCCGTCACCATCGCGCCCACGCTCTGTTCTGTTTCTGCTGCTTCCTCAAATCTGGAAATCTCTTTCTGCGGCGCCCACGACTCGTTTCTCATCTTCCGCGCCGGCGCATCCGCGAATGCCGTCTCGCGCCAATCCTTCACCGGGCCGCCCGCCGGTTCCTCTTCCATGGCTTCGTCGCCGCCGTCGCGCCGCCACGAAGCGCTCTCGGTCTCTTCCTCTTCTTCAACAACCTCGTCTTCCTTGCCGCCGGACTTCCAATCGCGTTCCAAATGCGGCCGGGCGGTTGTTGCATACCCGAGATCTTCTTCCGGCTGCGTCACAGGCGATTCCAGGAGGTTTCCGAATGCCAGCGGCTGCGATCCTGCGTTAATCTTCACTCGTTCCGGTGGCGCGGGCATCTCTTCTTGCACTGGCTCGCTATCAACCATCGGGAACTCTTGAATAGGCGCGAGTGAACTCATGCTCGGTACCGCGCGGATGGGCGCGGCCGTTCGCGGCGCTATCATTTCCGTAACGCGCACCGGCTCCTCTTTCGCATGCGGCGGAGGTGCCACTCCGCCAATCGATACTCCCGCCCGAGCCAGCGCCGACTTCACCATGGCAATCAGCGGATCCGGCGGCACAAACGGCTTCTTCAATACACCGTCCGCGCCAACACGTTGCGCCTCTTGTTCGTCGAGCGGATCAAACGCCCCCACCAACAAAATCACAGGAATATGCGCAAGCGTGGGGTCGGATTTCACGTACTGACAAACCTCATATCCGTTGCGCACCGGCATGAACACATCCGCAAGCACCAGATCCGGGCGGATGTCGGAAATCTTTCGCACCGCTGCCTCGCCATTGCCCACGGCAACAACGTCGATACCCTGATCTTTCAGGGCAAGCCCCACCATCTTCTGGATGTTGCTGTTATCGTCGGCAACGAGGATCCTGGCCACTAAACGTCCTCCGGACCTGCTTCACCCGTATTTTGCGAGTCGACCGCTTGGCGGTCGCACCCAACATCGACCGCTTGGCGGTCGCACTGAACACCGACCGCCTCGCGATCGCGCATTCATCAAGACTCCACAGTATTTGAGCATCCAGCGTATTGGCCGTCAATCTCCACGCACGACCTGTGTGTCGGAAATGAATATAACCTCCCCGACGCTTCCCGGCGGCCACAGCCTCAAAAAAACAGGGGGTGCGGCCGAAGCCGCACCCCCTGTTCCCATCCCCGTTCCTGGTCAGAGATACCTACCAGGGAACAAGCTTGCGCAATCCCTTCTTTTTCTTGCTGCTCGATTCCTTCTTCGGGTCCCCGCTATTTTGCGAGTCGCCTGTTTTTGCCGCATCCGTTGCGTCACTCTTCGAATCTGCTCCTGCAACCGGCCCATCGCTCTTCGCTTCGGTCCCCGCCGCGGTCGCTTCTACTTTCGCAGGCGATTCTGCACCCTCCGCCGCTGGTGGATTCTTCGCCGCGTCATCGCTCGTTGCGGGGCTGGCCGTTGCCGGCGCCGCGCCCGCATCCTTTGCCGGATCACTCGCGCCTTCGCTTCCCGGCGCTGCCACGTTCTCCGATGTCGCCGCTGGTTCAGACGACCCGCCGACTCCGGGGGTAATCACCGCTACGAGCCCTGTGCCCGCCTTCGACGCTCCTCCTGGCGTCAGTATGTCCGCAGGGGACACGGCGGTCTCGGATTCGGGCTGCAAATTTGGCGCTCCATTCCTCGCCGCCACCATCAATTGTCCCTTTGGCCCGTTCGATATCAATGTCAGCGGCTTCTTAACCAGGCTCGTGTGCGGCCTGGGCGTATTTTGTTCCGCGGTCATCCATGCGACCGAGTTGGGATCGGGTTGCGGCACCGGCGCTCCAAACGACTTTAGCTTGTCTTTGGCCCCAGGCACCATGCCCGACAACGGGTAATTCTTCACAATTCTTCCGTAATACAGCACGGCGACCTCTTTATGCTCGCTCTTCTCCAATATATCGCCCATCATCCATAGCGCCTGGTCCGACTTGCTGTACAACGGATACCTGTTCGTCACTGCCAACAGCCTGGCCGCTGCTGCGCGCTTATCGCCCTTCACGTAATAGTAGTAGCCAATCCGGTT
>Ga0210384_10005486_pt1 | contig 13773 bp, 13 predicted proteins | sample IncBWH2MmetaG_FD_160574 | JGI IMG/M metagenome (GOLD analysis project Ga0210384, IMG submission 160574) | Forest soil microbial communities from Barre Woods Harvard Forest LTER site, Petersham, Massachusetts, United States - Inc-BW-H-2-M | ecosystem: Environmental > Terrestrial > Soil >...
ACCGAGAGGACTCTGAAGATCACGGTCGCCGCTGTAGCGCTCATCCGCCAGCCACTTGCCTTCGGGGCCCCAGAAGACGTCCTCTTCGGGCTCCCAGACATCCTCGCGCCCACCGCCGAAACCAAAGGTCTTGAAGCCCATCGACTCGAGGGCGACGTTGCCGGCGAGAATCATAAGGTCGGCCCAGGAGATTTTCCGGCCGTATTTCTGCTTGATCGGCCACAGCAGGCGGCGTGCCTTGTCGAGGTTCACGTTGTCCGGCCAGCTATTTAGTGGCGCGAAGCGCTGCTGCCCGGCTCCGGCGCCGCCGCGGCCGTCTCCAATGCGGTAGGTGCCTGCGCTGTGCCACGCCATCCGAATGAACAGCGGCCCGTAGTGGCCAAAATCGGCTGGCCACCAATCCTGCGAGTCCGTCATCACGGCATGAAGATCCTTGATCACGGCATTCAAATCGAGACTCTTGAATTCCTTGGCGTAGTCGAACTCCTCGCCCATCGGATTGCACAGGGTGGAGTGCTGATGGAGAACCTGAAGATTCAGCTGGTTCGGCCACCAGTCACGGTTCGTGTGTGCGGGGGTTGCGCCCGTGAACGGGCACTTGGCTTCGGTTGACACGTTTTGCTCCTGTTCCTTAATGAATTAGTAAAACTGAATTAGCAAAAAAGCAGCGACAAACTCCAAACCCATCCTGGCTTTATCATTCGACCGCTCCACTGCTGATGCGCGCCATTCATCTGGTATCCACGCGCCTACGACACTTAACGGGAAGCGTGTCGCGGAGCGCACTTCGCGCAGAGCCCACGGAAAATGAGTTCATATTCGCGAAGAATCCGCTTACCGAGGGAGCCCGAGCCAGGCCTGGGCACGTCGTACCACTCAATGTCCTCGACCTTGCCGCAGCGGTCGCAGATGAAGTGGTGATGCGGCATGCCCGTAGCATCGAATCGCGCGGCACGGCCCTCGGCGGCCACTTCACGAACCAAACCCGCCTCCACCAAGTCCCGCAGATTGTTATAAGTCGTGGCCCTTGAAGAGCGCGGATCCACGCGATTCACAGCTGCGAAGATTTCCGCAGCCGTGGGATGCCGGTTGTGTTCCATCAAACATGCCATCACGGCGTAGCGCTGCGGAGTACACCGCAACCCGCTGCCGTCGAAGGACCGTTTAATCGCTGCGGCGTCCATGAAGTTTTAGATTATGTCTAATGTGAGATTGTGTCAAGACTTAGGCTTTTGCTTGCTCAGAGATCGGCGGATGCGGTATTGACTATCCTCATCGGGTTCTGGGAAGCCTTACCCGGCCACGGCATGCCTGTTTCCAACCGATAGACCGCCCGAAAAGAAGTCCTGCCATAGGTTAGTGCGGAAGGCAGGAAAATCCTTATCTTCAGATGTGAGCTATCTTGCTCAGACACTACAGTCCCCCCCTGTCATTCTCTATTCTGTTGAGTGTGTAGATGGAGCCACGACCCCTAATTCGTAGCTCTCATCGTCTAGTCGCGGCGGGTCAGGTCCCTGCCAATTCAATCCAAGCGACCATACTCAGCGAATTGGGATTCTTCGCCCGTGTATGTCGCGAAACTCTACGACAACACGTTTCGACCTAAAAGCTTTTAGGAAAAAGCGGGACAAACACCTCCGGCGGAGAGGGGCGTTGGTCCGCGCAATCAGAAAGGTCAAGACCATGCCGTTAATTCAACTCCTGGAAGTGCTCATTGTGGTGGGTGTTCTTCTATGGCTGGTGAATCGCTTCATTCCGATGCAGTCATCGATCAAGTCAATTCTGAACGGCGTCGTGGTAATCGCCGTGGTTCTGTGGCTGCTGAACGTTTTTGGGCTATTTCACTCCCTTTCGCATATCCGCGTTGGGAAGGGATGAGTTGATCGTAAGCGCCTCTTAATGTGAGCGCACGAGTTCAAGAGAGAGTGGCACTTCTAGTGTCTGGCGAAGCCATCTGTAACCCGGTGAACGCGCAAACCGGAAGCTTGCGCTAGAGGCGGCATACGTACTCGGTAGCAACGGAGGTAGCACAGATGAAAATAATTGGAATCACTAGCACAGCCATTCTGTCCTTGGTTCTCGGAATCGCCGCTCCCGTATTCGCACAGCACGAGGAACAGGGCGAAAAGCAAGACCATGGCAAACAGGGACAGGGCGGCGGCCATGAGCCGCGCGGGCACGAGCAAGGCAGGCCCGAACAGCAGCATGCTCAGCAGCAACAGCAAGCTCAGCAGAAGCAGCAGGGCGAGCAGAGACAACAGCAGCAAGCCCAACATAGCCAACAACAGGCTGAGCAGAAACAACAGCAATATACCCAGCACAACCAGCAAGAGGCGCAGCAGAAGCAGCAGCAACAGGCCCAGCATAGCCAGCAACAGGCCCAGCAGAGGCAGGAGCAACAGATCCAACGCAACCAGAATCAGGTCCAGCGCAACCAGCAGCAGGCCCGAGACCGGCAGCCACAACGGGCGCAGCAGCAACAGCAGCGTGTCCAGCAAAGCGCCTGGCAAGAGCATCGCTCACACAACTGGCACTCCGACCACCGCAACTGGCAGCAACGCGGCGGCTACCGGGGTTACCGCATTCCCGACGACCGGTACCGCGGATACTTTGGCCCTAGCCACGGCTTCCGCATCAACGGCCTCCCCTTCCTGGTTGTAGGCGGATACCCACGCTTCCAGTACGAGGGCTATTGGATCAGCACCGTTGACCCGTGGCCGGAATATTGGGGGAATGACTGGTACGACAATGACGATGTCTACGTCAACTACGTCGACAACGGCTACTACCTCTATAACCGGAGGTATCCCGGCGAAGGAATTGCAATCAACATCACGCTGTAGCGTTCTAACCGGTGCAGCCTCGGGAGAGGCTGCACTTCATGAATGCAGGGAAAGGAACACAACATGCTTGGAACAATCCTGATCGTGGTCCTCATTCTGGCGCTTCTTGGAGCGTTGCCCCGGTGGTCTCATAGCCGGGATTGGGGCTACGCCCCGACCGGTAGCGTGGGAGTGGTCATTCTCATCGTGGTCGTTCTCGTAGTCCTCGGCCGCATCTGAGCCATGCGGTATCTCTTTATTTCGCCAGGCGCCATGGTCGAGAGTTGGCGTCTCCGGGCCAGGCGTGCCGGTGCGCTTGTTCTCATTGTGCTGATGTGCAGCGGGGGATCGTCCGCGTACTCGGTCCTGACCCACGAAGAAATCGTCGACCTACTCTGGACTGACGCGATCCGTCCTCTCTTACTGCACCGATATCCCGGACTGTCGGAAGACCAGATCACCCAGGCCCATGCCTACGCCTATGGCGGTGCGGTGATCCAGGACCTCGGCTATTATCCATTCGGCAGCACGGAGTTCAGTAGTCTGGTGCATTACGTCCGTAGCGGTGATTTCGTCCGCGAGTTGCTGCTCGAAAGCCACGATGTAAACGAGTACGCCTTCGCGCTGGGCGCTCTGTCGCACTACGCCTCGGACATTGCTGGCCACCCCGCGGTCAACCAGGCAGTCGCCATCGAGTATCCCAAGCTGCGAGCCAAGTTCGGCAAGTCGGTCCGCTATGCGCAGGACAAGACAGCCCATTTGAAAACGGAATTCGGGTTCGACATGGTGCAGGTAGCCAAGAATCGTTATGCGTCGCAGCAGTACCACGATTTCATCGGGTTCCAGGTGTCGAAATCACTGCTAGAGCGGGTTTTTCCCGTGGTTTACGGTGTGGAGTTGAAAGACGTCCTCACCCACGAAGACCTTGCGGTCGGCTCGTATCGCTATTCGGTCAGCCGGCTGATTCCGCAGATGACTCAGGTCGCGCTTCAAACTCATAAGAAGGACCTGATGCGCGAGACGCCTAATTTCGCGAAGCGAAAGTTTCTCTACCGCCTTTCGCGCTCCGATTACGAAAAGGAGTGGGGAAAGGACTACGTGAGACCGGGCTTGGGCACACGAATTGTGTCCACGCTCTTGCGTTACATGCCCAAGATTGGTCCCTTCAAAGGGTTGGCGTTCAATAGCCCTACTCCACAAACTGAAGATCTGTACATCAAGAGCATCAATACCACCGTCGATCAATACCGGGCCTTTCTTGAACAGGTGCGAACTGACGCGCTTTCGCTCCCTAATTGCGATTTCGATACCGGCAACGAAACCAAGCCGGCGGAATACTCGCTGACCGACGAGACCTACGCCAAGTTGCTGGGCCAGCTCTCCGATCGGAAGTTCGATCTGACGACGACGGAATTGCGGCAGAACATCCTGCACTTCTATTCCGATCTATCGCTGCCGATTGAAACCAAGAAGGACGAGGCTCACTGGAAGGGTGTGTTGACCGCTTTGGATGAGCTGAAGTCCACGTCTCCCGCTCCTACTCTCGCGGGCCGCACGGCACAGTGAGCCTCACTCGCATTTCGATCTGTTGCCTGATAACTCTCCTTGGGCTGGGGAAGACTGCCGTGGCGCAATCTGTTCCCGTAAAGAATGGTTGTGAAATGCCACCCGTGATCGTTATCGGGTTCGTCGGTGGGTTCATCCGACACGATAACCTCGCCCATAGCGAGGTACAGCTCGCGGCGCGCCTGCGCCAGGCTTACCCTTCGGGAATGGACGTTGAGACTTTTGAGAGCTACCACAAGGGAAACGCCCGAAACTGGGTCCTGAGCCTGCTCGATACCAACCATGACGGGACTTTAACTGCGGGCGAGAAGCAGAATGCCCGCATCATTATTTACGGACATAGCTGGGGCGGCTCTGAAGCTATCGACTTGGCACGGGAACTGGAAAAAGATGGCGTCCCCGTGCTCCTCACCGTACAAGTGGATAGTATTTCCTTTCGCCACAATGATCGCTTCATCCTCGCAAATGTCACCCGGGCAGCCAATTTTTATCAGCCTAATGGACTGCTCCGCGGCCAGTCCGACATTCGTGCCGCCGATGCAGGCCGGACGACCATCATCGGGAATTTTCGGTCCGATTACACAGCCAGCCCGTACAGCTGCGAAAAGTATCCCTGGTATGACCGCGTCTTCGTGAAGACCCATACCCAGATTGAATGTGATGCAGGGGTGTGGAAGCATGCGGAGGCTCTTATCCGGGCGGAATTGCCGCCAACGACGGCGAGCGAAACCGGACGCTGATCGTATCTATGGATAACTGGGATGGATCGGTCTCACCCGATGGCGTGTACAACGGGGCCATCACTTTGTTTTGGACAGGCGGGCTCCAGCACGGTTCTTTTTGGTCTCAGCGAGACGCGCCTGGTTCTTTGCTTCGGCTCTGGCCGAGAGCTGCCTCGTTCTTGACACCAGGTTCTTCGACTCCTGAACCATTTCCGCTTCCTTCGCATTTACGCGCCCGGTAATCTCGCGTCTCTCGCCTGTGTTCGGCATATGTCATCCTTTCAAAACGCCACGTGGGCTGAGGCTGCTCGCAGGCGAAATGGATGTGGCCGAGACCGGCATATGGTCTCGACCACAATAAGAGATGCTTATTCCATTACTTCTTGTCGTCGTTTACTTCCGCGATGGCTGCCTGATGCCCTGCTTCTGATACTGCCCTCATGAACGCTTCCGCACTCTTCGGACTTGACACCTTGCCTGAAAGGATATTGCGAAACGTCATGTGCTTGCCGTAAATGGCCCGGGTGGAATCGTTGTCCTGCTCGATCACTGCACCTTCGAGGGTGAGGCCGGCGAACACGCCTTTGGATCGTGAGTAGGTCAACATTTCAGTGTTCATCTTCCAGTCGGTTCCGGCGGAAGCGTGACGCCCAACTGGGCCTGCTGCCACCGATCCTTCACCCGAGAGTGCGAACTTGCTGGAAAGCAGATGCTGGAAACCGCGCTCATTCATGACCAGCACAACCAGGTCCACGCCTTCAAGGCCGATCTGCAATCCCCAACTTCCACCGCCGATCGATACAAACGCGGGCGCGCTCCAGCCATCGGAGGTGCGGCAGGATGCTATTCCGCGGCCATGTTTGCCGCCAATAATGAAGCCGCCTTTGATCAAATTAGGAACTACCAGGATGCACTTTGCATTGCTCAATACTTCTTCGGGAACGCCCTTGTCCGGGGCCTCCATGATCGCATGCAGGACCTCAACGGACGAATGGAAGCGTTCGACCGTGTCTTCGCGAGCGGTTCCCGCCCAGGAAAGCGTTGCAAACAGGCCCATGCAGCCCATCATTAAGACTGACATTATTTTTTTCATGTAATTGTTCCTTTAGGATCTACGAAACTAAGAGGAGAGAACTTCAGATGGGCTGACTTAGCTCAGAGAACCTGAAAGGAGACAGGAGGAATGCTCATCTCCAGCTCTATGATGGCCTAGAAGTTAGACAATAGCTGGTCTGAATTGCTCACATCGATGATGCGGCCGGAATCGCCTGCGATTACGACAATCACGCCGCGTCGCATGTCTCTTAACCAAAAGCGATCAATCTTGCACAGAATCGCCGGCGGGAGCCTGTCATGATTATCCTTGCCATACTGCCCGGTTGGGCAGGAATTTGAAGCGTGCGGAATTTCAGCCATGACTTCCCTTGCGCAATCGTTTCTTGGTCGTATTCGTAGTCTGCGGGCCTTCATAGCTGCGTGGCTAAGAAAGTCGCTGGGAATGAGCCCGCAGGATGGCGATTTTGCCTCACAGCGGATGTGCCCATTTTGCGGACTCATCACCCCGCGTCATCGCACCTGTTGCCTGGAGTGCGGCAAAGCGCTCAAGCCAGCTTAGGTTGATAGCGCCCTTACGCGAAGCTGATGCAGGCCTGTCAATACTGTAGAGTCATTGACTTAGGGGCAACAAGCCGGATTGCCCGTACCTCTTTTTGTACCCTTCGTCTTTAGGAAAAGTGTTCAAAATTGCTCAACTATTGAGAAACCAGTCGGGTTATCTTTGAGCTAGTCGAGTCCGCCGATGAAACTACACAGCCGTCCCCCCCACGTTGCATTAGCGTTGTTTATCGGCCTCATGCAGGCCGCAACGGCCCAGCCCTCGGATACACCTGCCGCGGATTCTCACGCCGTTCTCAACGCGGAAGAAGTCGTAAACCACCTGGTCCAAAGAAACCTTGAACGCGCCCGTGCGCTGGGCGCATACCAGGGAACTCGTACTTATCGTCTGGAATATCGCGGCTTCCCGGGCTCCAGAAGCGCGGAAATGATCGTGGATGTAAAGTACAGCACTCCGGGGACGAAAGAATTCAGCATCCGGTCGGAGAAAGGCTCTCAGTTAATCATCGAGAGAGTCTTCAAACGGATGTTGCAGAGTGAAAAAGAGGCGGTGAGCGAAGAGAATCAAAGTCATGTCGCGCTCAACCGCGACAACTACAACTTCACTCTAACCGGGTACGAGAGCGCAGCGACGGGATCGTCCTACATTCTTTCCGTCGAGCCCCGCACGAACAACAAGCTCCTGTACCGAGGTCGGATCTGGGTTGATGCGGAAGACTTTGCGGTGAAGCGAATCGAAGGCGCCCCTGCGAAGAATCCTTCCTTTTGGACGAAAGAAACCAAAATCGTTCAGGTCTACACGAAAGTTGGCGATTTCTGGCTGCCCGCGTCCAATCGCAGCACCAGTGCGATCCGGCTGGGAGGCCAGGCTAATTTCACCATTGACTATCAGAACTACCAGATCACAGCGGCTGCTGCGGTGGGGACACCGGATAAGCTCGCTGGCGCCGATAGCGCTACCTGGAAGAGAAAATCGGGGCAGAGTTGCTCAATCGTGAAGAACTACGTTCAGAAGTGAACTGTGGACCTGTAGCCCACCCTCCAAACCTCCAGCATAATGAATGAAGCCCATCTTCCTGAACCGGTTCATGAAAAAACTCACGCGCGAACGAGTGGTTCCCACCATTTCTGCCAGGGTCTCCTGACTGATCTTGGGAACCACGGCCTCGGGCACGCCTTCCTTGCCAAAATGGGCGAGCAGAAGAAGGACACGGGCCAGCCTTTTCTCGCTGGAATTAAACAACTGGTCTACCAGGTCCTCTTCATAACGGATATTCCGCGCCAACAGATAGCCTACGAACATGTCGGAAAACGCGTGTTCGCGGTGAAGGGCCGCCATCATCGCCTTCTTTTCGATGCGCAGAACCTCGCAGTCGGTCATCGCCGCCGCGGACCCCATACGGAGAGCCTGTCCGGCCAGCGCGCCTTCCCCAAAAAAATTTTCCTCCCCCAATATTCCAATTGTCGCTTCCCGGCCAATCTTGGATACGACCGTGAGCTTCACCCTGCCTTTCTGGATATAGAAAACGGCATCGGCCGCATCGCCCTGGGCGAAGATTACTTGCTTTTTCGAAACAGCGAGATTCTTCCTGCCCTCGCCGATGGTTGCCAGGAAGGTGTTGGGGTCGAAATCGCGGCTTTTCTTAGGTACTGCAGGAGGTCTCATCAGCTGTCATTTTAGCCGCAAAAACTGTCAAATTCGACAAAATCAACATGGGGGCGAGCAGTGGGGCCCAATTCCGACTGGCTCAAAGGCTGCTATTTGTCCGACGCCTGCAAGCGTCGGTCTCGATGAGGATCGGTGCGCGGCAGACCCGTGCTGAGCTCGCACTTCTCGCCGGGCTTGGCGCCACACGTCGGACAACGAATCGCCAGCGTCTCTTTCTTCGTGGCTTTCATGACTACATAATGCTGGGTGGCTGGGCATGAAGATGTTCAATTTTGACCACTAAAGATGAGAAATAATCTTCGCGACCTTGACTTCGTCTCCTGCACGAATGCCAGATTCGCCGGCTGGATTGGAATTGACTTAAACGTCTTGCCCGCGAGGAGCTGCTGCTGGTCCTCCACGCTTTTCTCCCACGAGGCAAAGCTCACGCTCAGCGAGACCATGGCCGCCCCGGACGGTGCGAGTAATCGAGACTATGTCCTGCACGCTGGAGATCTCTCCGATTCCGCCGAAACCCGACATTGCAATGTCCGCGCTGGCATTGGCGATGTTGTATCCCATCATGAACTTCTCCCCCCCGCTCATGCCTCAGTCCCCATCTTGGAATCCTCGAGTCCCGGACAACGCACAAACAGGCGGGTGTAGGTGTTGGCAAAGCGGCGCGCCTGTGGTCCCTCAACCGGCGTAAAGGACGGCAGGTAAATGGGGGACAGATAAACATCTTGCTAAGCAAGTTTGAGCATTTGGAAGACGTTCTTGGGCAAGCGGGAATGGACCCAAAAAACGAGAGCAGCGGCCTGGCGGCCGCCGCTCGTTTTGTGCGCATTAGAACCAGGAAAGCACTCGTAGCAACCTTCGGAACTAGAACGTCAAACTCAACGACATCTGAATCTGCCGCGCGCTTCCGATCGTTTTATTAGTAATACCTAGGCCGCTGAGCGTCGGGCAGACGTACAGAGATCCGGTAGGGCTTTGGTCGAAGCTCGAATTGCAAGGACTCAGAGTCGCCGGGGTGCCCTGTTGCGGAAAGCCCTGGAAGCCGGGGTTCTGGGTCACGTCGTTGATCGGGATATCGAAACTTGCGGTGTTGGTCAGGTTGTAAACATCAAAACTGTACTTCAGGGTGGAACGCTCGGTGATCTGCGTTATTTTCACCAGGGAAATATCAGCGCGTCTTTGCCAGGGTTGACGGAAAATATTGCGCTGACCGCTCGCAATGAAGTTGGTCTCGTAGGGATCGTTGGAAGGAATCGCTCCGTCCAAAGCGCCGGGACTCAGCAACGGCAGGGTAAAGCAGCTGGCATCGAGCGAAGGATCCGCGCCCGCACCCGAGTGCCCGGTAATGGCCTTTTGGGGTGAGCACCTGGCGGCCAGCGGAACGATGGGATTCGTGATGCCGTCGTTCACGCCGTAGAAAATACTGCCGACCGCTCCGGAGTAATCAACCACGCTATACGGCTGACCACTCTGAATGACCGTCAGACCGGTAATGGCCCATCCATTGGCAATCTTGCTTTTGAAAGATGATCCGGAGAAAAACTTCGGCAGCTCGTAGCGGTAGCTGAAATTGATCACATGCTTGCGATCGTAGTCGGACAATCCGTAACCGGAGCGCAGGTTGAGCGGGTTGTTCCCGTTGTAAAACAAACCCATTGCGCTTTGCTCATCCGTCGCGTGCGAGTACGTGTAGGAAAAACCAACCTGGACGCCGTGACTCAATCGCTTTTCAACGTGAGCCTGCAGCGCGTGGTAGGCGGAGATACCAGCTGCCGTATAGGACTCCGACTCGGAGGAATAACCGATGAAGGGGACACGCAGGTTCACATTTCCGCCTTCAAAGGTTTGCAGATATGGCTGCCCGTTGGGCAGGAGGGCCGGAGTGAAAGTGGCGCGGTCGGAGAGGATGGAATAGCCGTAAGTGAAATCTTGTTCAAACGGCGTGCCCGGACGGATGGGATGGGTGGGCGACGCAATTTGCGCCTGGTTGAACGGAATGGGAACGACTTCATGGCGGCCAAGATTCCCAACGTATCCGATCTGGATCACCAAGTCGTTACGCGGCTGCCACTGGATATCCAGCGTCTGATTCATCGTATAGGGAAGCTTGTTCGCCCGGTTGTAATCGGCGAAGGAAAAAAGCGGGATCCCACTTGAGGAGACCGCCGCGTTGGGTAGATTGAGATTCTTAGGGTTGCCGGAGGGAGGCGGCCCCAGAGTGGGGCCCCAGGGGTTGGCGAAGTCGGGACAGGTTACGTACCCAAAGCCCTCAGGGTCACAAGTCTGCGAACTCACCCACGGAGGAGTCTGGTTCACGCCAAACGGACCTCCCGTGATCACGCCGGAGGCAAAGCCGGGAGAGAGGTAAGCAAAGAGTTCGCCGCGATCGTAGTACAGGCCCCAGCCCGCGCGAACGACGATTTTGTCGTTGAACACTCTCGGGCTCCAGGCCATACCGAGGCGAGGCGCGATACCCCATTGCCGTCCGGTGAGAGTCGAATCACTGACGCCTTTGGTGGGAAAGTCCGGGTTGTTCCCCGCGAGAATCAGGCCGTTCGACGTGATGGTATCGGTGGCAGCATCGTAGCTGTATTGGGAAGGATCAAAGTTGAAAATGCGTCCATTCTTTTCTGTCAGACCGCCGTGATAGTCCATGCGCACGCCCGCGGTCACGCTGAGGTTGTGACGGATCTGAAATTTGTCCTGGAGATATCCACCCCACTCTTTCGAACGGTAGTAGCGGTTAGCATCGCCCTGCAGAAAGTTTGTCGTGATGAATCCATCGGCGGTATAGGTCGTGGGGTTGCCCGTAAGGAAGTTGGCGAAACTGGTGAACCCAATCATTCCGGAATTGGTCCGTTGGTCCCGCGCGTTAAGTTGGGTATAGGAGAAACTTCCGCCAAAGGTAAATGTGTGCTTGCCGCGAATCCAACTGGCATCGACTGAAGGCATCCAGCGGTTCTGAAAAACACCGGTGAACGCGCCTTGCGAAGCCGCCGTCGAACCAATATTCGCCCCCGCGTTGAAGACAAAGTTCGTATTCGCCGGGGACTCGTTTCCAAAGTCATCGACAATCGTTATGCCCGGAAAAACCGAAGAACCAAACGAGTTGATACCCACTGATTGAGGAGTAAAGGGCTGGGCAATCGTACTGAATATTTTTTCGCGGATAAAGCCGAAGACTTCGGCGACGCTGAAGTTCGGCGTGAGCGATTGGGTATTGGTAATGCTTCCCACCTGGCTGCCGGCGTCCAAATGCTGGGGGAACCCTTTGACGGAAGAGAACCCGAAAGGCGCAGTCGTGGGATCGTGCTGGTAGTAGTACTTCAAGGCCAGCGTGTCTTTGGCGGTCGCCAGGTAATCCAGGTTCGATACCGCCTGATCGGAAATAAAAAAGGCCGGCTGGGTTAAGAACACATTCTCCGGGAAGTTGAGAGTTGGCGTGAAATTAGGATTCGCCGATGGAAACATGTACTGGCCATTCACCTTGGCATTCAGCAAGGCGAAGGACACGGGACTGATGTCCGCCGTAGTCAGGGAAGTTCCAAAGTTAGCATTGGCGACATCGACTAGTGCCTGTGGACTGCGATCGTCGGTAAGTCCGGAGGGCACCGCGGTACGCGAAGTTCCGATTTCCAGATCAGAAACATGAACGTGCTGGTAGCCGACAAAACCGAACAATTTGTCCTTGATGAGGGGCCCACCCAGCGTTCCTCCCGTTGTGTAGCGGTGAAGTTCGGGCACTTTCTCACTGCTTGGGATGTTGTTGTCCTGCTTGTAGAAATAGGGTGCGGCGTTCAACCAATCCGTACCGCGGTGAATGTAGGCCCCGCCGTGAATGGTATTGGTTCCGGAGGAGGTATTCATATCGATGTGGGCGCCGCTGGTAGAACCCTGTTGCGCGTCGTACATCGAAGTGTTCATGTGGAATTCCTGAACCGTCTCCGGTGCGGGGGTGGGGATGGCCTGGCCAATTGCCAGATAAGGTGACGCCGTGCTCTGAATGATTTGGGCGGTCGTGCTACCCGCGCCGGCGACTCCGGTGTTATTCACAATGCGCGCGGAAGCGACCTGACTGGTGCTCTTGCCGTTAAACAGGTTGCTGGCGTCGACGCCGTTCAGCAGGAACGTGTTGCTGGTGTCGCGCTGGCCGTTGGCCCAGATGGGCTGATTGCCCAGGCCGGCGTTGGCTCCGGTACCGGCCGGCAGTTCCGCATTCACCCCCGGCGACAGAATGGCCAGTCCGGTGAAACTGCCGGTGGGCAGGGGTACTGCCTCGATCTGTGCACGGTCCAGAATGTATCCGTTCGTGGTGTCAACAGCATTGATCAGGGGAGTTTCCTCGACCGTAATCGTGGTGGCCACTTGACCCACCTGCATCGTCGTGTTCACAGTTGCGGTGCGATTGGCCTGCACGACAATCGAAGGCACCCGCTGTGTCTGGAACCCTTCGTGGGTAAAGGTGATGGTGTAGGCGCCGATGGGAAGGTTCACGAAATCATAGCTTCCGGTCGCGCTGCTGGTCCGGGTGCGCGTCAGTGTAGTCTCGTCCCCCACAATGGTCACGACCGTTCCGGGCAACACACTACCGGTGCTCTCCATGACCGTGCCAGTGATGCCACCCAGGGTCTGCTGTGCCTGAGTGAAGGGAGTGAGTGCGCACACCATGCACAGTGACGAGGCGATTACGAAAAAGGAATTCCCGATTTTCCCAAGCATAGACACGAACCTCCGGCGAGTTTCGAGCAAATCTCGAAAAGACATTACCCAAGCATGGAAGTCCGCGTTGCACGGCAGACTATCGTGTCTGCTTCAGCTCTGGCGCTCAGTCGTCGAAACCATCCGCCCCAAAACGATTGCAACAAAATGTACGCTACTTCTGCTTGCAACAAAAGCAAGACAGCCAATGATAATTTTTTTGCTGCGGATCAATTATTTTTATGGTGGCTTGGCGCAGCCGTCACGCGCGAGAAACCGGCGACATAGCCTTGGAAATCAACGGCGTTAGTTGGCTCGGGTGGTGAGACTTTTGCTTCGTCCCCGCAGCACAAACCAGAGCAGTCCCGCGGCCAGGTAAGTGAGATAGATGTAGGGCAGCTTGCCGTAAGGTCCTTCCGGCACGGGATAGAGATTGCCCGCCAGCGCGAACACCATGGCAGTGCAGGCCAGCCAGGGAATGATTTGCGCTCCCTGGCGGAAGACGCCACGGTCACGCAGGTAGCGCGGCAGCGCAATACAGACCAGTGCGTAGGTGACAATGAAGCCGTAGGTCGCGAGCGAACCCATCCAGCCGTAGACGTCCAACCCACTGGCTCCCCGCGCTGCCAACACCGCCACCGGCAACACGGCAGCCAGGCCGGTGACGATAATGGCGCGGCCGGGT
>Ga0210384_10005487_pt1 | contig 13770 bp, 6 predicted proteins | sample IncBWH2MmetaG_FD_160574 | JGI IMG/M metagenome (GOLD analysis project Ga0210384, IMG submission 160574) | Forest soil microbial communities from Barre Woods Harvard Forest LTER site, Petersham, Massachusetts, United States - Inc-BW-H-2-M | ecosystem: Environmental > Terrestrial > Soil >...
CGGTCGATCCGCGGCTGCCGCCGCCGGTGTTCAACCTCTGGGGGAGCTTCGTCATCCCGGCCCACGGCTCGGCGATCCTCACCCAGACCGCCTTCATCAACTTCGACACCAGCGACTACCCGATCTCGGGAGCGCCGGTGTTCTTCTGCATCCCGCCCGACCCGAACGATCCGCAGATCCCGAAGATCACGGTGACGATCGGCGGCCAGCCGGCGAGCTACCTCGACACCGCCCACATCATCGACACCTTCGGCGTCGACCGCAACGCCTGCGGCCACCCCAACGAGTCTTTGCAGTGGCGCCTGGTCAACACCAGCGCCAGTGACAGCGCCGGGCAGCTGGCACTGCTGCCGGCGGCGGCCGCCAACCCGCTCGGCGCCCTCTACACAGCGACCGCGGTGGCCACCGACGCCGGCGGCTCGGCGCTCGCCGGCGTGACCGTCCTCTTCACGGTGGCCTCGGGACCGAACGCCGGTCTGACCTCCCAGGCGGTGACCAACGCCGTCGGCGTCGCCACCTTCAGCTACAGCGGCACCACGGCGGGGACTGACACGCTCTCGGCCTCGATCACCAACGCCAGCGGCGGCCTCATCCAGTCGAGCTCGGTGACCGCGCTCTGGCTGCCCGCCGTGCAGCTCGCCCTGAGCCCGCCCAGCGCCACCCAGGCCGTGGGCACGCCCTACAACGCCACCCTGCTCGCGACCGATGCCTCCCACCAGCCGGTGCCCGGCCTGACCGTCACCTTCCAGGTCGCCAGCGGCCCCAACGCCGGCCGGACCGCGCAGCAGACGACCAGCGCCAACGGCCAGACCCTCTACAGCTACACCAGCGCGACCGCCGGCACCGACACCTTGACGGCGAGCATCGGTCTGCAAGGGGGCAACGCGCTGAGCGCCACCCCGGTCACCGCCACCTGGACCTCGAGCTCCACCTCCGGCCTCGTCCTGGCGCCGCTCTCCCAGAGCCTGCCGGTGGGGACCGCGGCGAGTCTGACCGCGACCCTGCTCGGCGGCAACCAGCAGCCGGTCGCCAACCAGACCGTCACTTTCACGGTCACAAGCGGCCCCGACGCCGGCACGACCGGCCAGGCGACGACGAACGCCGCTGGGGTCGCGGCCTTCAGCTTCACCGGTGGAACGCAGGGCTCTGACCTCGTGCAGGCCACGACCGGCCAGGGCGGCGGCATGCTGACCTCGAACCCGGCGACGGTCGCCTGGACGGCGGTACCGACGGCGGTTACCTACACCGGCCCGTCGTTCGGCGAGTACGGCGACCCGCTGAATCTGACCGCACGCCTCACCCGGGCGACGACCGGCCAGCCGCTCGCCGGCCAGACCCTCGGCTTCACCTTCGGGACGCAGACGCTGACAGGAGTGACCGACGCAACCGGCACCGCCACCGTCACCCTCACGCCCACGATGAACCCAGGCGCCGTCCCGCTCAGCATCGTCTTCGCCGGCAGCGTCGGCTACGGCGGCTCGGCCGCCTCGGTGCTGGTCGCGGTCCATCGCGACGACACGGCGCTCGTCTATACCGGCCCGGCCGGCGTCGCCACCGGCCAGCCGCAGACCGTCACTGCCATGCTGACCGACGCGCAGAGCCACGCGCCGCTTGCCGGCAAGACGGTGACCTTCACCTTCGGCTCGGTCACCGCCTCCGGCACGACCGACGCCACCGGCACCGCGAAAGCCACCCTCGCCCTGCCGGCGAGCCTCCCGACGGGGCCGGCGCTGCTGCAGGTCGCCTTCGCGGGCGACGCCGGCGAGCTGCCGGCGACGACGACCGCGCCGGTCGTCGTCTACCAGCCCGCGTCCTTCGTGATCTGGGGCGGCAACACGCCCGGCCTGGCCCTCGGCCAGTACGTCAACTTCTGGGGCAGCCAGTGGGCCAGCCAGGTGACCGGCGGCGACTACCAGGCCAACCCGAGCTTCAAGGGCTACGCCATCCCGGCCACGACGCCGATCGCCATCTGCGAGCCAACCGCCCACACCAGCGGCAGCCCGCTGCTCGACGCCTCTTGCTGGACCTCGAAGCCCGGCAACAGCCAGCCGCCGGCGACGCTTCAGGCGTATATTGGCGTCATCGTGTCGACCAGCATCGCCAAGCAGGGGAGCTCGATCTACGGCAACGTCGCCGCCCTGGTGGTCGTCCAGGTCGATCCCGCCTCGCCCTACGGACCCAACCCCGGGCACCCTGGCTACGGCACGATTGCGGCCGTGATCCAAGACGGAGCTACCCTCTTCCCGAAGGCTGCCACCCGGCACGCGCTTGCCAACAACCCAGGGCGCACCACCGATCGCCAGCAAGGAACGGAGAACGTCCTCGCCGTACCCGCGGCTGGCCAGCCGGTCGTCCCCGCAGCCGTCCCCACCGGCAGCAACCGCTTCTTCGTCTACAGCCCGGAGCTGCACCTGATGTCGGAATCAGAGCTCACCACCAGCTCAACTCCCTCGATTTTCACTGAGTATGTCTGGTTCGATGACCACCCAATCGCCCAGACTGACGCCACCGGCACAACCTCTTGGACCTTCACCGATCATCTCGGCACACCCATCCTCCAGACCAGCGCCGCACAGCCAATCACCTGGCGCGCGGAGTACGAGCCCTACGGTAGCGTCTTTGCTCTCCGGTCGTACGACGTTCACCAGCCACTGCGTTTGCCCGGACAGGAGGCCGAGCAGCTGCCGCTCGGACCGAACGGTGCAACGGAGCGCTTCTACAACATCCACCGCTGGTATGAGAGCGGCAGCGCCAGGTACTCCCAAGCGGATCCCATCACCGAGCGAGCCGCGCTTCAGACGTACGCATACGTGTCAGACCAGCCAATTCAGTCGCTCGACCCAGAAGGCCTCTGCAAAGTCGATCTCATGTTCAAGAAGGCTTTTGGGGCTCACCACGCGTACGTCGTAACCTCCGAGCCAGACGATAGCCGCTCAACGTACTTCCGAGGGGGCACAACCTACGACTATGGATGGTGGGAGTTGTGGCTGCCGGGTCCTAATGGGCAAGGGTATATCAGCACAGCGTACGGAGTTTACGGACCAGCCACAGTAGATTACCCACCGTCCGGTGGTAACTATCATCCCGCCTTCACGCTGTTCGACAACAGCGATTGCTGCGCCTCCCTAAATCGCTGCTTTGTCGAAGCATTGGGTGCAATTTCAAGAGCGCACATCCCCTACGCAGCCTGGGGCCCAAACAGCAACTCCGTCGCGCACAGCATCCTGACCCGTTGCCGGATTCCAGCTCCCGCAAAGGCGCCACTGTGGGCTCCCGGCTGGGGGATGTACATTCCATGATGCCGCTACGGATAGTTGCCGCGCTGACTGTGGCCGGGACTGCGCTGCTGACAACAGGATGCGCAGGACCGAGCGAGGACGAGCTCGCCCAGCAGGAGCGCCCAGAGATCCGACGGCTGTTGCCTCGTGGCACGGAGTATAGTGAGGCAAAGTTAAGATTGGAGCGCTCCGGCTTTACATGTCTGGATGGCACCGGCATGTTCGTGGGCGATGATGGTCTGCCTCGCCACGCTGACCATTTTCTCAACTGCGCCAAGGACGAGTTTAGCTTATGGCGCTTTGCATCAAAGACCACAATGGTTATTGTTGTGCCAGAGGGAGACAGAGTTGGGTACGTTCAGGTCGGTGTCGGCTTCACTCATTTATAGGCCCAGACGCCGCCGAGGTTCCGGTTGAGCAGCCGCGGGTGCGCGCTCGTCGGCCAGAGGCCGAGCGCCAACGTAGTGACGACTGAGCCAGACTAGAGCGCTTGGGTTTCACCTGGGCGAGCGCGCGGGTGAGTTCTATGGGAATGACTTTCAGCGCGCCTGGCTGAAGATCGCAAACGCCTTGGGCGCGAGGCCATGAGCCGAGCCGTGAGCGAAGTCCCAGACCATCGCGAGCCCGATGTGCGCGGCGAGCAGAGGCAGGCTTGTCGCGAGAGCGGTCCCCCAGGATCCAGCGGCGGCCGGGGGGGCCTGCGGTGAGCCGCGAAGCGGAGGCGCTAGCACTGATTTATGCCATCCTCGGGGTTCTCGCCTTCTACGCCGTCTACAGCTTTTTGAGAGGTCTGCTCTTCTTGCTCACACGGCGCCGCGCGCGGTCTACGGATCCCGCGTTCTCACCGCCAGAAGCCAGGTCACCTCTTGAGCAGATCGGCGCCGGGCTTCTTCTGCTTGACGGGGTCTATATTGCCGTTGCCCTCACTGCAAAGATGAGTGACTCAGCCGTAGAGTTGACAATCTATGCTGCCCTTGCCAGCTTGGGCATCTGGCTTGGAGGGCGAACCCTCCGTGCCCCGTTTGCCGGACGGGCTGCTCGACCCTGGCTGCGTTGGCTCCGTTGGCCGCTCACCGTCTGCGCCGTGCTGCTGGTCGTCACGCTGTGTATTTGTCTTCCGGTTGGTTGTTTCGCGGTCTCTGAGGAGCTTCATGAATAATGCGGGTTAGCAGGATCCTGCTCCTCGCCGCGACTCGTTGTCGGCCTGCGCCACCCCAGTTGCGGATCGTGTGGGCGGAGGGCTCAAACTCGACTCCACGCGTCGACGACGACCGCGAATTGAGGTTGTACCAGCCCTCGATGAAATCGAAGACCGCCAGGCGAGCTTCTGCCTGAGTCCGGAACCGCTGGCGACCGAGCAGCTCACACTCGAGGGTGGCGAAGAAGCGATCGCACAACGCGTTGTCGAAGCAGTCGCCGACCGACCCCATCGACGGCCGCACGCCAGGCAGGTCCACCGGGGGGACGCGCGGACCGTGCACAGCGACTTGGATCGCGTTAGGCGAAGCCAAGTGCGTGGCACACTTTTGGCACACTCGCCCGCAAACACCAGCAGCAGATCACAGCTCTCTACAACAGGGTCAGATATGATAAGCCACTGACGAGACAGCTGTTAGGAGTTACCACGTGTTGCCAGATGTTGGCTTAGCGCGCTCTGTAAATCTGCCGGGCTAAGCCCTACCTAGGTTCGAATCCTAGCGCCTCCACCAATCGAATCAATGGCTTAGAGCAATTCCGCTCCAACATCTTTACAGCGATCACCTACAGCGTGGCACACTGTTGGCGCACCTGGGAAGGCGCTGGCGATTCGTCCTGGTCGCCGCGCAGAGTCGCCCACGTCTCTACCCATCCGAGCTGCTGGCGGACACCGACGCGGTCTGCACTGCTCAAACTTTTCACCGCAAGTCTGGTCGCCGGAGATCGTGTTAGACGGTTCTTTGATGGAGAAGCGTCCAGACGGCGGTGCGGCACTGCCTTCGTGGATACGGCTCCGTCCGTCGTGAAGTGCAAACCGCTCAGTTCGTGTTTCTCGCCATCTCGTAGACCAACAGCTTCCCGTCGAGGCGCGGCTGCCAGCTGATTCCTCGCCGCAGGCCATAGAGATCGACGCGAGAAGCTAGGGGAATCAGAGGTAGGTCGTCTTGCAGAAGGGCCATGATCCGGATGAAGTGTGAGCCACGCTCCGAAGCGGAGAAAAGGCGCAGACCCTCCCTGATGAGCGTGTCGACTTGGTGGTTGGAATAGCCGGGATTCCAGGACTGCGCTGTGTCGCGGCTGAGGATACATTGATGCAGAAAGAACGACGCCTCGCCGTTGTCGAAGCGCCAGACGGCCAGGAAGAAGGGCAGCTCGCCATGCCGCCATCGACGCAGCATGTCGGGCCATTCCAAGGCCACGGGATGAACAACGACTCGGACCACGGCGAGTTGGGATCGCAGTAAGTCAACGATTGATTCGAGGCCCCGAGCATGCGTTAGCTCGATTTCGAATCCCTGGCTGTAGCCGGCTTCACTCATGAGGCGCCTGGCCTCCTGAAGGTCGAAGGACAAGGGCGCTAACCGTGGATCATGCCCGAAGACTGTTCGCGGAACGAGCTGAGTCAAAGGCTCGCCCCAGCCACCCAGGCGACCAACCACTGCTTCCCGATCGATGGCCAGGGCCATGGCTCTCCGTACACGGTGATCGGCGAGAGGCGTGTTCCGGACCTGCGAGCGCATCCAGAGATACAGGTTCCGGGGGCTGGGCCCAATCCGCAGCGTCACGTCGGGGATGCCGTCGAATTCGCCTGCGACCCGCGCCACGTCGAGAGTTCTGGCAGCAAAGCGCTGTAGAGTCTCCTCCCCTGGCCTCACCGTCACGAAACGCGCTCTCCTAATCGCCGGTGCGCCGCGCCAGTAGTCACGGAAGGCCTCCATCTCTATCCCGTCGCGATTGCTCCGGATCAACCGGTAAGGACCCGTTCCGGGCAACAGCGCAGTCTGGGTACGCTGGCGGGCTGTGATCAGGATGAAGGTTAGTCGATGCATGAGGAGCGGGTCGGGCTCCTTGGTGTCGATGCGGATGGTTCCGGCATCGAGTACCTTCACCTTCTCAACAGTAGCCAACCGCTCAGCCAACGAGGAATCGGCGGCCAAACGCGTCCGGTCCAAACTCGCGACCACATCCTCAGCGGTAAGCCAATCGTCATTGTGGGTGCGCACACCGTGCCGCAAACCGAGAATCCACGTCAACTCCGACGGCGTCTGCCAGGACACCGCTAAGGACGGTACGAGGTGCATGTCGCGATCAAAATCGACCAAGCAGTCGTAGACGTTGGAGAGTACAGAGTTCGAAACGGTATCCGCCGCCTTGATCGGGTCTAAGGATCCGATCTCGGCTTCATGCGCCACAACAAGCTCGCGAGAATCTGACGCCCTGCAGCTGCTGCCCGCGGCGAGAATCACTGCCAGCGGTACGAACAAGTGGCGCGCCAGCGTGGCCGACGTCGCGAGACTCTGGTGGCCGGCATCTGAATTCCATCCTCGAATCGCACTCCTTCGACCTCGCCGAGTAGCTCGGCGACGCGCAGGGGCGCGTGCGTCGCTGTGGACCGACATCGCTACGCCCACAGCCGTTCGGCTCCAGCCCGCACGCTACGGGCTTCCGATAGCACGATGTACGCTCTCGGGCAGCCGGGCCGGCGAAACCCAGGCTAGGATCCCGGATACGCTACCAGAGGGCCAATCCACACCCGGGAAGTGCTGTACCTTTCGGGTCCGATACACGGCTGGTCAGGTGGCTCTTCTGGAGTTCTTTGAGGGTGGAAGGTTGGAGAGATCGTCGCGGCGTTCAATTTCGAACTGGTCTTCGGTGGACAGGATCGCGCCAAGGTCGAGGGCCACTGCGCTGCCCCGCTCGTCTCCCAAGGCAGCCCGGAGAACCTCCTGCGTCTCCCGCACCTGCTCCCGGCGCCGGTCGAGCTCGACGAACTTCTCGAACGGATAGAAGGTCAGATAGGTGCGCCTACCGCCGTGCATTCCCGTCCAGAAGAGGGGCCGTCCGTCCGGCATGAACGTCCTCTTGCCGCGCAGGGTGGCGAGCCAGCGATGCCGCGCCGCCTCGAACTGCGGCGCGCTCTTCGGCGTCACCGTGTCGACGTGCACCCAACGGCAGGGGGCGCTCCAATCGAGGCCGGCGGCCGGTGGCGATGGCGGCGCGCTCGCCTGGCAAGCCTCCGGGCCAAGCGCCACCGCGATCAGAAGAAAGTGCCTGGACATGAACTCTAAGAAACACCGAGTAGCATTCTATCATTGCCCCCTCTTGTCGCCGCCTGCCGGTGGGCTCGGGGCGCCGGTGCTGACGGCTGCGCACCGGCTGTGGCCCCTGGGGGCGAGGGGATGGCTCGGTCCGGGACAGCGCCTGCTGCAGGGAGAGGTCGCCGTGCAGGGAATAGGCGCAGGGGTCGGCGATGGTGTATAAGAGGTCTGTGCTGCCCCGCAGTTGGACTATGTCGGCAGCCTTGGCGGGCGCGCTCGCTGCCGTGCCGCCTGCTTGGGCGCAACAGCACGGGCTGACCTTCGATCCGCCGTCGCCATCGAGCGACGATGTGGTGGTGGTCACCGTGCAGCAGCAGGGCGTCTGTCGAGTGTGGAACGACGGCGTGCAGGTGATGCCCTCAACCGACGCCTATTCCGGCACCGTCAAGTTCTCGGGCCACACCCTCCCCGGGCCGTGCACCGCGGGCCTCGCCGAAGCGCTCGCCACCCAGCGGGTCGTCCTCGGACGACTGCCGACCTCCCGCTTCGTTCGGGCTGGCTTCGTCGTGTCCGGGATCGCCGACGGCATGACGGTCTTTGAAGGTGGGGTCTACGTTAACTCCTTTCCCGTCCCAGCAGTGGTCCAGCTGACGCCCGCCCTCCCATCCACCGTCGACGAGACCTTCCTGGGGAGCATCCCGCTGGTCTACGCCTGCATGGCCAGTGCGGGGCCGCCCGTGGTCAGCGGCTTCACGGTGACCGTGCCGATGGGCTCCCTTCCCATCGATCCCTGCCCTCCGTTCAACGGCGGGATCCCCTTCGACCTTGGGGTTCTGGCGGCCGGGTCCTACGAGGTCGTCGACCCGGCCGGAGACGCCCTCGGATTCTTCGATGTCGCGGCTCCGGCAAGCGTCCTGAGCCTCCACCAGGGGCGCTTCGGCGTCCAGGTCCTCCGGCCGTCGGGCGGGACGGCCGCCACCGTTGCGCTGGGCGAGTTGAGCGGCTACTTCTGGTTCTATAACGGCAGCGACATCGAAATCTTGATCAAGATTCTGGACCGGCGGGCGGTCAATGGCCATTTTTGGGTGTTTGTCGCCAGCTTGACCGATCAGCCCTTCACCTTGACGGTCACCGACCGATCGAGCTGTGCCGGCACCAAGTGCGCAACGCGGGTCTACACCGGCGTCGCAGGGGTCAACCGGAATTTCATCGACACCGCGGCGTTCAGCGGAGGGGCGCCGTGAGGGGCATGCCGGCCTGGGCGTGGGCGCTCGCTCTCGGTGCCCTGGCGTCTTCCGCCGCCGCCGACCTGCGAGTCGACTCCGTGCGGTTCGACCCAGCGCTGCCAACCAGTGCGGATGCGGTGAGCGCGACGATCAGCGGAGCCGCCTTCAAGGGGTTTCTGTCCACTTGCGAGTTGAGGTTCCTTCCGCCGCGGCTCGATGGCAGGACGGTGCGCATCGTGGTGGATGCTTCCCCCTCGACGCCCTGCCCACCTCCCGGGCCGGCCATTGTCACCCTGCCGCTGCCGGCGCTCGCGTACGGTAGCTACCGCCTCACCATCGAGGACGGTGCTCTCCTGGTCTGGTCGGGGAGCCTGATGGTGGGCGGTCCGGGCCCCGATGTCGCGTTCCTGAACCGGCTGAGTGCTCGCCTCACCTGGCAGCCGGTGGGTAGCCCGACCCCACAGGCGGCTTCGGCGGTAACGCTGGGGGAAAACGCTGCCTACTTCTGGTTCACCTCGCCCAGCAATGTTGAGGTGGTGGTCAAGGTGCTCGATGGGCGCCTCGTCAATGGCCATTTCTGGATCTTCGTTTCGAGCCTCACGCGCCGGGCTTTCACCCTGCAGGTTGTGGGCCCATGTACCACCCCCGGCTGCTCCGGCTCAGCCCTCAAGAGCTACTCGGCGGCCGCCGGACACAACCAGAACTTCATCGACCTCAATGCCTTCTGACGGAGCCTGCCACTCCTCGCGGAGTGGGCCCGTCGGGGAGTGCACTTTGAGACCTCAGCCGGGGGACTGCGCTATCTGCTTCGCGCCCGCCGCGCTCGCCCTGCGGGTGGTGACGATCTGTGCGGCGATCGCGCTGAGCTGCATCGGCCGGTTGGAGGCGGCGATAGTCGCAACACCGCACCCGGCGGTCTCTGGTCTGGTGCTCTCGGCAGCCGGCAAACCGGTAGTCGGAGCAAGTGTTGACCTGTTGCCGCTCGAGACCAGGCTCGAGCGCAGTCGGAGAATCCTGCGCGGCGAGAGCACCCGCCGCAGCCTCGCTCACACCGCCACCGCCGCTGACGGTCGCTATCTGCTCCAAGTCGCCGATGTCGGCGCCTACCAACTGGCAGTGCGACGTGATGGGTACGTCCCGATGATGCTCGCCCTCAGGACGTTGGTGGAGGACGTCGAGGCGCCCGATCTGGTCCTCGCGTCCGATCACGGTCTCGAGGTGCGGGTGGCGCTCGCCAGCGGCGAGCGGGTGGCGGGTGCCACCGTGGTGGCGGTGAGCGCCAGCTCCTGGATCTGGGCCGGCGAGTCGCTCTTGCCACGCCTCGAGGGGAAGAGCGGCGGCGTACCCCTCCGTTGGCAACCGGCCCCGCGCGTTGCCTTCTCTGCCGGTGACGGCGGAACGCGCCTCGCGCGGGCTCGCGGCGAGCGGCTCGACCTTTACGCGTTCAGCCCCGGCGCTCTCCGTGCCGAGCGGCACGGAGTCAGCAGCGATCGCGTCGCGCTGGAGATCGTTCCAGGAGTGGCGCGGCCCATCATGGTGCGCAACCGGCGCGGTGCGCCGCTGGCTGGCGCGGTCATCCTCGACCAGGAGCTCGACGCGCCGCTTGCGATCACCGACGACGCCGGCGCGGCCACCATCGGCGGCTTGGCCGCAGGGGTGCGGACGGTCGAGGTCATCGGGCCAGGGTGGCGCTCCCAGACCGTCACCCTGCGAGGAAGTGAGCCCGGCGCACCGACGATCGTGCAGCTCGAAGAAGGGAGGGTGCTCACTGGACGGATTCTCGAAGCCACCACTCGCCACCCGCTGTCCGGAGCACTCGTCTCGCCGCTCTCCTGTGCATGCTTCGAGGCCGTCGATGCTCTGACGGTGAGGACGGATGAGCGTGGCACCTATCGGCTGTCCGTGGACGGACCGACCGGCTTGATCGCAGCCGCACCCGGCCACGTGGCGGTGATTCATCCGGAAGCATTTCCCGAGGATGGAGCAACCGTCCTGTTGCAACCGGCGGTGACGGTGGCCGGCCAGGCTGTCGATCAACAAGGCCACGCAGTGCCGGGCGCCTTGATCACGATCGACGAGGAAGAGCGGGTGCGTGCCCGCACTGGCATCGACGGCCGTTTCGAATTGCGCGGTCTCCCTCCCGGAGCGCAGGGAAGGTTGCGCGCGGAACACGTCGACTACGCGAGCGCTGATCTCGCGCTGCCACGGCTCGTCACCGGGCGGTCAGCGGATGTTCGGCTGGTGCTGCGGCGCGGTGCAATGATCGCGCTCTCCGTGGTCGATGCCGAGGGCCAGCCAATCGTTGGTGCGCAGGGTGAGTTGGAGCGGGAGGGCGACCGCGGCGCAACCGATTGGACGATCACACCGAGGCTGCTGAGCGCCACCAGCGACAGGGAGGGCAAGCTCGTCTGGCGTCACTCGGCAGCCGCCAGGTATTTCCTCACGGTGAGAGCGGAGGATCGCATCCCGGTGCGTCTTCCCGGTGTCGCGGTCTCGGAAAAGGCAGAGTCCGGCGATGGAGTCGTCGACCTCGGGACCGTTCGCATGGTGCCCGGTATCACTGTCGAAGGAGTGGTGGTCGATCCTGGGGGTTCGCCCCTGGCGAGTGCCGAAGTCCGGGTTGTCCACGAGAACGAACCACACGAGATGTGGCGGATCTTCGCGCGTCCGCCGGCCGCGATCAGTGGCGAGGACGGTCACTTCCGCATCACCGGACTCGCCGCCGGCGAGCGGATCGATCTCTCGGCCGAGCGGGAGGGGTGGAGTAGCGAGGCATTGGGCCTCGTCATGCCGCCCAGCAATCCGGTCCGCCTTGCCATGAGGCGCCTCGGTCGGGTCCATGGTCGGGTTGTTGACCCAACCGGCAAGGGCCTGGCCGGCGCGACGGTTGTCGCCGGGGGCAAGACCAGCACCAGCGACGAAACGGGCGGGTTCTCTCTTGCCGACATACCCGCGGGGGTTGGAGGGATCGAGGCAAGCCTCGAAGGTTGGCTCCCGGCGAAGCATGAGATCGACCTGTCGACCGGCAAAGAGGTCGAGGCGGGCGACCTGATCCTGCGCCCTGCCAGCGTCGTCCACGGAACCGTCACCGATAGCGATGGCAATCCGCTCGATCTGGTGACCGTGGAAGTCTCGTGGAGCGAGCGGCTGCCCGCCTGGCGGGACCACGACCGTGTCTCCGAGGTGACGGATGGCGACGGCAAGTATCGAATGGCCGCGGTGGAACCCGGCCTGCGGACAGTGCGCGCCACCAGCGAAGATGGCCGCCATGCGGGACGGCAGATCGAGGTTGGCAAAGGCGACAATGAGGTCGACTTGATCTTGGCGCGGGGCGCCGAGGTGTCAGGGATCGTGCTCGCCGCCGACGGTGGCCCGCTCGGCGCCGTCTCTCTCCGCCTCAGCTCCCGGTCCGGTGATCTGACGCGTGAAACCCGAAGCGATCCCGACGGACACTTCGAGATCGCAGATGTCCCCGACGGCGCGTATGCGCTGCGGGCCGAGCAGCAGGGGTACTCGCCGGCAACGCTCGAGCCGGTCGTGATCGCCAGCGCGCCGGTCTCGGGTCTCGAAGTGCGGCTGCGCCGAGGAGGCGTGGTCACCGGGTCGCTGCTCGGACTGAAGCCCGATGAGCTCGGCCACGTGGAGGTGCTGGCGCACGGTCCGACCTGGCCCCTCCGCAGCGGCACCATCGACCCGCAGGGGCACTACCGCGTCGATGGCCTGGCTCCCGGTGAATGGACGCTGCGGGCCAGCATCTCGTTGACGGGGCGCCAGGCGCGGGGCCGAATCACCATTGGCGGAGAGGGTGACCAGCAAGCCCTCGATCTTGACTTTGGGAAGGGGCTCACCCTGAGCGGCAGGGTCACCAAGGGTGGCGCTCCACAGGCGAACATCGGGGTCATCGCGAGGGGCCAGCTCACGGTGGCTGGAGGCGCGGCGATGACCGACGCGGACGGCCACTACCGAATCGAAGGTCTCGAGCGCGGTAGCTACGAAGTGATTGTCCTCGCCGGGGGTGCGAGGGCGGCTCCAAGCCGCAAACAGGTCTCGCTCGACGCGGATAACGAGCTCGACATCGATCTGCCAACCGGCGGCATCCACGGTCGCGTCCTTGCGAGCGAGGACGGGAGTCCGATTCCCGGAGCGGTGGTGACTCTCAGCGACGACGACGACACGGAGGGGCTGGACGTGACCGCCGATGCTCGAGGGTTGTTCCAGCTTGCCGAGGTCGCGGCCGGACCCTGGACGGCGAGGGCGCGGCAGCAAGGGTACGGGGTCGCGCGGCAGGGGATCACCGTCGGCGCTGGCGAGGATGTCGAATTGACCTTCAAGCTCGAGAGGACCGGCGGGCTGAGCCTCGACGTTGCGGGGCCACACGGCCCCGTCGAGAGCGTCGACCTGGCGGTGATCGATGGCGCCGGTCACCTGCTGCTGGCAGGTGAATTCACGGCCTCCGAAAGCGGACGCGTGCATCTCGAGGGGCTCCCGTCGGGCAGCTACGAAGTCCTGCTCGAGGCGCCGGACTCGGCCGTCGGCCGCTTCCCGTTGAAGGTCCCGAGCAATCCAATCGCGGTGCAGTTGAGCGCTCCTGGAGAGGTGGACCTCCTCGTCCCCGGTCTGGTCCAAAGCGGCGAGCGAGCGATGCTCAGTCTGATCGATGGCGCAGGGCGGAGACTCGAGGTCCCGGGCGGGGGAGGCGTGACGAGCGAATGGCAGGTGCGCTTCGGACAAGCGCAAATCACCTGGGCGCCGCCGGGCACCTGGACATTGCACGTGGTGACCGCCGCCGGCAAGGTGCTCGAGGGCAGCATCGCCGTGGCTCCCGGCTCGACGATCAAAGCGGAGATTCGCTAACCATCAAACGTCACCTCAGGCTTCGGCAGCGGTCAGCACTTCGCCAGCACCTCTGTGGGTGAGACCGTGCACCTCGACGGTGGAGTAGCCTTGGTGCTTGACCACGATGATCTGCTGCGCGAACTCGTCTCGCAGCTCGGGGATGTGGGTGATGACGCCGACCATGCGGCCTCCCAC
>Ga0210384_10005488_pt1 | contig 13767 bp, 7 predicted proteins | sample IncBWH2MmetaG_FD_160574 | JGI IMG/M metagenome (GOLD analysis project Ga0210384, IMG submission 160574) | Forest soil microbial communities from Barre Woods Harvard Forest LTER site, Petersham, Massachusetts, United States - Inc-BW-H-2-M | ecosystem: Environmental > Terrestrial > Soil >...
CACGCGATCAGCAAGACAAAACCAACCGCGCCCATCAACAGGAAAAGCTTGCTCCGCAGCTCGGGAGCAACCCATTCATGTTCCCGGCGCTCAACGAAAACGTCCCAACCCTTGTTGGTCGCGGGATTCGCCTGGGCTATCTGCCTTCCAATCGCCTCCACCTCCGCGTTCGCCTGCGCGAGAGTTACGCCCGGCTTGAGACGGCCTTGGACGAGCAGCCCGTGACGCTCCCGTTCGCTGATGTCTTCCGGCTTGAAGCTGAGCGGAACGGTCAGGTGGTCATTCTCACGCATTCGTTCGGTAGCCGGAGGCTTCCAGACTCCCACAACCGTGTACGGTTCTCCGTCGATGCGAATTTTTTGGCCCAGTGCACTGCGATCTTCTCCGAAATGCTCTTTCCAAAATGCGTAGCCGAGTACCGTAACGTGATCTTTTCCCGGTGTACCTTCCTCGGGAAGAAATCCTCGCCCCAAAACAAAAGGAATACCGAGAGCATCGACCAGACTCGGCGTACAGCGCGTGATGCGGAGAACCTCCGGCGGACCGGACGAAACTGAGACCGCGACCCGATCGAACTGAAGCGCGCCCAGCCCTTCAAACACCGTGTTCTCGCGCTTCCAGTCCAGATAATCCGCAGGGGAAACGTACATTCGGTTACCTTCGTGGCGCGACCATACCGACACCAGCCGCTCGGGATCACGATAGGGCAAATGCGCGAGCAGCGCGCCGTAAAGCACGCTGAAAATCGCGGTATTAGCGCCGATGCCTAATGCCAAAGCCAGAATCGCAACCACAGCGAAGCCTGGATTCTTCCGCAGTAGACGTAGTCCAAACTGAACGTTGCGCCACAGACTTGTCATTTGCATCCTCCTTTCGGATCATCCAAATTCGACATCACTCATACCGCAGCGCCACCATCGGATCGACCTTGGCTGCGCGGCGGGCCGGAACATAGTTCGCGAGTAACGCGACACCTGCCAGGCATAGAGCAACTAAAACGAATGTCAGGGGATCGGTTGCACTGACTCCAAAAAGCAAACCTGCGATTAATCGCGTCAATCCCAAGGACACCGCAATCCCGAGCAGGACACCGATACCGGCAAGACCCATTCCCTGCTTCACCACCAGTTTCAGCACATCGTCTCGCTGCGCTCCCAAGGCCATGCGTATTCCAATCTCGCGGGTGCGTTGCGACACGGAGTACGCCATTACGCCATAGAGCCCAATGGCTGCCAGTAGCATGGCTAGGCCAGCGAAAATAGTCAGTAACAGCATGGTGAATTTTCGCCGTAAAGCTGAGTTGGCGATCACCTGCACCATGGTCTGGATATGGTCCAGAGGTACATTCTTATCGACACTCCAGACAGCGTTCTGTGCAGCCGACGTCAACGCCGCGGGATCAGATAGCAAAGTTCGAACCGTCATGACTGCCGAAGGCCAATGCGCTTGCCCGAACGCAAGGTAGATTTCCGCGCGCGGAGAAGATTCGAGCGCCATATGCCTGACGTTGCCGATCACTCCGACGATCTCGAGTTTGTCGCTCGTCGGGCCAAAACCGGTGATGTATTTGCCAATGGGATCTTGACCGGCCAAGAATTCCTGAACGAAGACTTGATTCACCACAGCCACGTGCGTTGTGGTCTCATCATCATGTGCTGTGAAGCTCCGCCCTTGCATGAGGGGGATACCCATGGCTTGGAAATAGCCGGGCGTGCTGACCCGCATGTCCGCGTAATAATCTTTGCGATCACTGCCAGGCATCGTGAAACTCCGGCCGCTGTTTCCACCCGACAACGGCAGCCGACTCACGCCGCCAGCAGACTGCACTCCGGGCAGCGCCTGCAAACGATCTACCACCTGCTTGTAGAAAGCATCTTGTTGGACAGGACTGGCGGACGAAGGCAGACCAACGCTGAAGACGAGCAAATGCTCAGGAGTGAAACCCGGATCGACGTGCATGAGCCGAGAGAAGCTCTTGACTAACAATCCAGCGCCGATTAGCAGAACCAGAGACAGGCCAACTTCAGCAACCACCAACGCGGACCGAATGCGTCCGCGGCCTCCACTGCTTCCCCGTTCACCCTCCCTTAAGGACTCGTTTAAGTTCGCGCCTGAGATCTGCCACGCCGGCGCCAATCCAAATAAAATTCCGCTCAGGACGGAAAGCGCCACGCTGAAACCGAGCACTTCCTTGTTGAGGCCGATGTCCTTGAAGTTGGTGATATCCGCTGGACTCAGGGTTAGCAAAGCTGGAACGGCCCATGCCGCCAGCAAAACCCCCAGTGCGCCACCGCAAAGCGCCAGCAGAATACTTTCCGTAAGTAACTGGCGAACCAAGCGTACCCGGCTGGCCCCCATGGCCGCACGTATGGAAACTTCTCGGGCTCGCGTAGTGGCGCGCGCGAGCAAGAGATTGGCTACATTGGCGCATCCGATCAGAAGAACAAAGGCTACCGCTGCCAACAGCACGAAAAGCACCGGCCGAATATCGCCTACCAAAGAATCCTGCATGCGCGTGAGGCCAACCCCAGCGCCTTCATTTGCGTCGGGGTACTGTTTTTCAAGCCGTCCGGCAATCGTACTCATTTCAGTGCTGGCATGTTGCAATGTCGTTCCTGGCTTGAGGCGAGCCCAAACGCTGAGATAGTTGCGATCGCGCATCGGCCGCGGGTCTTCGTTGGGGACAAGCGGATGCGTCGGTACTCCCCACGGTGATGGCACCCAGAGTTCGCCATATTCGTCGGGAGAAAAATTGGGAGGCATGACTCCGATGACTGTGTACGGCTGGCTGTCCAAGGTAATGTCTTGGCCAACCAAGGCGCGGTTAGCGCCATAGCGCCGTTTCCAAAGGCTGTGACTGAGCACAACTACGCGGTCGTGCCCTGGTTGTTCATCTTCGGCGAGCAAGCTGCGTCCTAGCAGCGGGTGGATTCCAAAGAGAGGAAAGAAGCTGGCGGTAGTCATCGTGCCACGGATGCGCTCGGGCCTGTCGCCATCGGCCAAGTTGCACTGCCATCCTCTTCCGGCAGCCATCTCGGAGAAGACATGGTTTTGCGCGGCCCAATCCAGATAGTTCGCTGGGGACGAATCGAACCTCGATCCGCCGTTACTGCGGTCGGTCTCCGCAAGCGAGACAATTCGATCCGATTCCGGATACGGAAGCGGATGCAGCAAGACCGTATCTACCACGCTGAAGATAGAGGTTGTGCTGGCAATGCCCAATGCAAGCGCAATCACCGCTACTGCGGTAAACCCCGGACTCTTGCGGAGCTGGCGCAGGGCGTAGCGAACATCCTGGATCAGTGTGTTCATTCGTTCCTCCTCACTGGTAGCGCAGCGCTACCATGGGATCGACCTTCATTGCCCATCGCGCGGGCATGTAGGCGGCCATGGCCGCAACCGCAGCCAGCAGGAATGTCAGTAGAGCAAACGTGACGAGGTCGGTTTGGACGACCCCAAAGAGTGCACTGGAGAGCGCGCGCGTCAACAGGGTCGCCAGCGACAGTCCAATCACCAAGCCAACCCCGGCCATCTTCATGGCAAAACCGAGGACAAGTCGTAGCACGTCGACGCGTCGTGCGCCGAGCGCCATGCGCACCCCGATCTCATGGGTGCGTTGCCTCACCGAGTAAGCCATAACCGCGAAGATTCCAGCCGCCGCCAGCGTGAGCGCGCTGAAGCCGAACACCAGCATCATGTGAGCGGATAGCTCAACTCCGCTGAGGCTGTCCGAAAGAACTTGTTCCAGGCTGCGCATGTCATAGGCGGGCTCTTCCGGGTCAACGCTGCGCAGTTGCGTGCCGATGGAACTTGCCAGCGCCAGCGGATCTCCAGAGGTCCGCACAACGAACGCGGAAGTGGATTCCGGCTGTTGGGCGAGAGGTATGTACACGGTCGGGGCGGGATCATGGTCGAGAGGGACCGGCCGTACATCTCCGACGATTCCCACAATCGTGTGTAGAGGTCCAGCCGCTTCGGGGCGCCCCATATGGATGCGCTTGCCCAAGGGATCCTGATTAGGCCAAGTCTGCTTGGCCATCTCCTCGCTGATGACAGCGACTGGAGTAGCGTCGGCTCCGTCCTGTTCGGAGAGGAGGCGTCCTCGTCTTAACGGAACGCGCAACGCGGAAAAGAAACCCGGAGTCACGACTTGCGAGATAGCCGATGGAGCCTCGCCGGGAGTCGCCGGCGGCTTGCCTTCTGCCGCGAACTCAACCCAGTTCCAGCTCCAACCCGAAGGCAGACTGGTCACGGAAGCGGCAGATTCAACACCGGGCAGAGTTTGAATGTCCCGTAGAACCCGTTCATAGTATCCTCGGACGCTATCTTTGTCGCGATACTTGTGTTCCGGTAAAGCAACATGGAATGTAAGCACATGGTTTCGATCAAAGCCCATGTCGGTTGCGACCAGAGCGCGGAAGCCTTTCACCATCGTCCCCGCGCCAACCAGGAGGACTAGCGAGAGGGCAACCTCCGAAACGACGAGCAACACCCTGAGGCGACGCCGGCTCTCGCTGAGGGCGCTGCTGCGCCCACCTTCCTTTAGGGTGTCATTGATATTGGGGCGCGAAAGATGCCATGCTGGCGCCAGTCCCGTGATGACACCAGTCGCTATGGCTATCGCCAGCGTGAACAAGAAGACCCGTGCATCCACTTGTAAGTGCTTCAGCCCGGCAATGTGCTCCACGATAAAGGGAGGAATGCTCCGGCGCGTCAAGGCATTCCCCCAACGAGCCAACAGGAGGGCGCCTCCACTCCCCAGCAGCGCGAGTAGAATGCTTTCCACTAACAACTGCCTTGCGATGTGCCATCGGGTCGCTCCCAGGGCCGTGCGGAGGGCGATTTCTTTCTGGCGCGCGAAGGCGCGAGCCAGTTGCAAGTTGGCGACATTGGCGCAGCACAGCAACAGAACAAAAACAGCCGCTCCCATGAGGACATAAACAAATTGCTTCGTGCTGAAACCGACTAGGTCTTCGACCGCGTTTCTAACATTCACTTCATGGCCGGAGTTTGTATTCGGGTACTGTTGCGCCAGCCGGGCACTGATCGTTTGCAGGTTCGCCTGCGCTTGAGAAAGGGAAACGCCTTCCCCCAGCCGCCCGAATACGGTTAGGGAATGGTCTCCGCGGTCGGCCTTCTGCGCGTCGTTCAAATTGAGCGGGGTCCAGACTTGCGACCCGGGTGGAAAATCAAATTCTCGCGACGTAACTCCGGCTACGGTAAACTTCTCGCCGTTCAAAAGGAGTTGGCTACCGACGATGCCAGGATCGGATCCCAGATGCTGTTGCCAGAATGCGTACTTCACGACAACGACAGGCGCCGCCCCTGGCTGAAAATCCGCGCTGCCGATGCTGCGGCCCAGTTGCATTGGCATCCCTAGGAGCGGGAAAAAGCCGGATGAGACTCGGAAGCCCTCCACATGCTGGGCCACACTGCCACCCGTCAGGTTCGCATCCCAACCCTGAACCGCCGCAAGCTGCTCAAATCCCTTGCTCTGTTCACTCCAGTCCCGAAAATTTCCGGGAGCCACGCTCATGCGATAGTCGTGCTGCTTCGGAACTTGTTCCCAAATACTAACAATCCGATCAAGGCCTGGGAACGGAAACGGCCGAAGTAACATCGCGTTCACCGTGCTGAACATGGAAGTGTTCGCACCGATGCCCAACGCTAATGTAAGCACAGCCACGGCCGTGAATCCCGGGTTCTTGCGTAGCTGGCGTAATGCGTAGCGAATGTCTTGGAGCAGCCCGGTCATAAGTTCTCCTTAATTATTCGTAGCGCAGCGCCACCATCGGATCGACTTTGGCGGCGCGGCGCGCGGGGATGAAGCACGCTGCAAGGGCGACTCCCGCGAGGAGCAGTGCAACCGCCAGGAAAGTTTGCGGATCGGTCGGAGCAACAGCGAACAGCATGCTCGACAACACGCGGGTCAGGAACGCCGACGCTACCAATCCAATCCCCATTCCAATCAGCGTCAACCTCAAACCCTGCTGGAGAATGAGCCTGAGAATGTCCTCGCGCCTGGCCCCCAAGGCCATACGAATGCCGATTTCGTTTCTGCGCTGGGTTGTGGAATAGGCCATTAGGCCGTAGAGTCCGATTGCCGCCAGTACCAGCGCCAGTGCGGCGAACACGCCGAGGAGTTGCGACGAGAATCGCGGCTGCGACACCGACGCGCCTACCACACCATCCATGGGCCGCGCAGCGGAAAGCGTCACGTCTTTATCGACTGCGCTTACGCTAGCGCGTAACGCGGCAGCCAGATTCACTGGGTTGGCCGCGGCGCGCACCACAACGTTCATGGACGCGGGCGCAAACTGCGCGTACGGAACATACATTTCTGGCCAGTCCGGTTCACTGAGCGCAATGTGAGTGATATTCCCGACCACTCCCACAATTTCGCGTGTTACCTGCGGATCGCCCATGAGCTGTAGACGCTTGCCGAGCACATCTCCGCCCGCGAAGAAACGCGCGGCAAATGCCTGATTGACGACGACCACTCCCGCGGAGTCTGCGTTGTCGCGCTCCTCCAGCCATCGGCCCGCAACGAGAGGAATGCGCATGGCTGAGAGATAGCCGGGCGTAACTTGGCGGAACTGCGCGTCGTCAAATTCACTCGGACCATAGTTGCGCCCAGGAATGTGGAATGGGTCGTCACTATTCATGCCGCTGAGCGGGAGCTCAGAAGTTGCGCCCACGGCTTCGACTCCTGGCAGAGCCTTGACTTGCTCTTCGAATTGCTGCCAGAACTTCGCCCGCTTTTGCGGATCACCATATCTGCCATACGCTGGCGGGTTCAAACTCAGTCGTGCGGTTACGACGTGGTCAGTTTGAAAGCCAGGAGCCACGTGCACTAGCCGCCAGAAGCTTTTGAGCAACAAACCAGCACTGACTAACAAGGTAAGCGAAATCGCAATCTCAGCAACAACCAACGCGCCGCTCAGCCGCTTGTGCGATGTAGGAGCCGAGGTTCGACTCGACTCCCTCAGCCCTTGGGCAAATCCCACTCCTGAAACTTGCAAGGCCGGAACTAGCCCGAATAGCACGCCGGTCAGGACTGAAACTCCCAAAGTAAACGCCAGTACCGCTGGATTCATTCCGCTCTCGCCGAGACGAGGGACGCTCAACGGACCAAAGGCATGCAGCGCGTGGACTCCCCACGTGGCGGCAAGTACACCAAGAGCGCCTCCGGCGAGGGACAACATTACGCTTTCCGTCAGCGCCTGCCGGATCATGCGTCGGCGGCTTGCACCTAGCGCCGCCCGCAGTGCAAATTCTTTTTGCCGCGAGATGGATCGCGCCAGCAACAAATTCGCCACGTTGACGCAGGCAATCAACAACAGAAGCCCTACCGCGCCCCACATCAGCAATAGTGCCGGACGCACGGGCCCCACAAGTACGTCGCCCAGCGGTCGTTGCCGCATCGACCAACCTTTATTCGTATCGGGATACTGCTGCGATAACCCCAGCGCAATCGCGTCCAGGTCGGCCTGAGATTGTTGGAGGCTCACTCCCGGCTTGAGGCGCCCTATCGCTTTCAGCGAGTGGCCCATGCGGATGTTCATCCCCGGATTCAGCATTGGCGTGGGTAGCCAAAGCTGGGCTTCGGTCAGCAAAGGCAAATCTGACGGCAGGACGCCGACAATCGTCAGGCTCGCGCCGTCCATCCGGATGGTGCGCCCGACGATGTTTCGATCGCCGCCGAAATTCCGCTTCCACAGTCCATACCCGAGGATCGCCACTTGCGGCAGATTCACTTGCTCATCCGAGGGAAGAAAGTCCCGCCCAAGCAATGGACGCACACCCAAGCAGTCAAAGAAACTAGCCGACGCGATGGTGGTGAGCACCTGCTCCGGTTTATCCCCAGTGAGATTCGCCGGGCCAGGAGCGTAGCCCATGGCCGCAATCCGATCAAAGGTTCGATTGCTTGTCCGGTAGTCGCGGAAATCTGGAGGGGAAACTCCAGCTTCATCGGTCAGCGGAATCTTACCGTTGAGCCACACCAGCCGATCCGGCGCCCCAAACGGTAGTTGGCGCAGCAGCACCGCTTCGATGACGCTGTAAATTGCGGTATTGGCTCCAATGCCGATAGCCAGAGTGAGCACAGCCACCACGGCGAAGCCTGGGTTCTTACTTAGCTGGCGGAGAGCGTAGCGAACGTCTTGGAGAAGCCCGCTCATGCATGCACATCCGCCATCAATTTCTTCAGTTCTTCTTCCGCCACCACCTTGCCGTCAAACAAATGCACCTCGCGCTCGGCGTGTTTGGCGAAACGCGGGTCGTGCGTGACCATGCAGATAGTGGCTCCCTCACGGTGGAGATTCGCGAGTAGCTCCATCACCGCTTCGCCGTTGCGCGAGTCGAGGTTTCCAGTAGGCTCGTCCGCGAGAAGAATCGACGGCTTGCCTCCCAGGGCTCGCGCTACTGCGACGCGCTGTTGCTGACCACCGGAGAGCTGCGAAGGATAGTGTCGCACACGATGCGCCATGCCTACCCGCTCCAAAGCTTCCATAACCCGCTTCTTGCGTTCCGGAGCCGGCATCTTCTGGCGATAGGTCAGCGGCAGCTCCACGTTTTCGTAGACTGTGAGGTCGCCAATCAAGTTGAAGCTCTGGAAAATGAACCCGATTTCCTGATTGCGAATACGTGAACGATCGCCGAAATCAAGGTTCTCCACCGGCTTCTCGTTGAGGAGGTAGCGGCCATTCGTCGGCGTATCGAGCAGGCCAATGATGGAGAGCAGTGTGGACTTTCCGCAGCCCGACGGACCAGACATGGCCACATATTCACCTTTGCCAATGGTCAGGTGTACGCCGGAAAGTGCGTGCGTCTCAATCTCATCGGTGTAGAAGACCTTGGTCATCTCTTCAATCTGAATCAGTGGCTGCCTTGCGTTGTCCATGTCGATCTGCTCCTTAGATATCCGTGCTGAAAGATGTCAATGCTGAAAGATCTCAACGCTGAAAATTACTCCAGCTTGATCCGGTCGGTGTTGTCCCAACGCGACATGTCGGACAGGATCACCGTGTCGCCTTCGTGCAGCCCTTCCAGAACCTGAATCGAATTTACCGACGCACGTCCTACTTTTACCGGCACTCGTACGGCTCCTTTGCCGTCAACATCTAGTTTGAACAAGCTGATAGTGCTGTTTTCTTGCCCGAACGCCGGGCGTCCCACAAAGAGAACGTCGGTCAATCGCTCCAAATCAATGGTTCCGTCCACACTGAGGTCAGGCCGTGCTCCTTTCGGCAGTTCTCCTGTGAGTGTTACGTCGACCGTAACCGTTCCGTTCTGGACTGCAGGATCGACGCGCATCACCGTCCCCGCAACCACACCATTGTGGGTGTCGACGGAAGCCGGCTCGCCAATCTGCACGTCTCGAGCCTGAGTTTCCGCAATCTTCAGTTCAGCAATCAGGTGATTGGGTTGAATTACTCTCGCCAACATCGTGCCGGGCGTAACTCGCTGACCGACCTGTAGAGGCAAGTCGACGAGCACGCCATCAATCCCCGCGCTGACTTTCAAGTCGTTGAGTTGTTTTTGCCGTAGCGCCGCCAGTGTGCGCATCTGGTCGACATGGGCCTGCTGCTCCGCCATCTGAGTGACAATGGCCTTTTCGCCGATGGTGAGGCGCTGTTCCTCAAGACCATTTCTGGTGGTGAGTTCATCGGCCTTGCCTTTCGAAGCCTTATAAGTAAGACCGGAAATTACACCCAGGTCATACAGTGCTTTGTCGGTCTCCGCCTGCAACTTGGCTTGCGAATAGTCCTGTGTGACGGTCGCCGCGCCAGCCTTCTGACCCATGAGATCGCTATCCAGCCGGACGCGCAAGCTCTGGTATGCTGCTTCCGCCGCCTTGAGTTGTAACTGGGCATCCAGTGCCGATTGCTCGACTTGAGGATTCGTCATCTCCAGCAGAACGGTGCCAGCTTTCACCTCCGTCCCCGGCAACACGCGAATGCGAATGACAGTGGCTTCAGTCTCGGCGGGGATTTGACGGGTGAATTCCTGGCTGGGAATCAGAGACCCGAGCCCACGAACCTGGCGCAGCATCGGACCGCGCTTAACGGTGTCCGTCCAGACCGTACCGCGCTCCACGCTGGGCGCGGCAGGCTTCAGCCGGGAAACGCCAATAAACATAGCGACGAGAAACACGACACCCACCGCTCCGAAGATCATCTGGCGGCGGCGTTTCTGCTGCTTCAGCTCTGGGCGGGCGATATCCATCACCTTTCCTATGGCAGTTCACTTACCAACCGGAAGTGGGCCAACCACTTGCAAACATTGGAGGTACTTTTTTCGGCGCGCCCGTTTCTGTCCAGCGCCGGACGAGACTGTCCACTACCGGACAATCCAAAATATTGCAGGCCGAAGGCATCGGCCCAGGAACCTGTGTCGAGTTGCCAACGTACAATGAGTCATGAACCTGACGCCAACACGGTCGCAGATGCCCGCCCTCACCTCCCTTCGTTTTCTAGCTGCGGTCTGGGTTGCCATCTTCCATGCCCAAGCCATGAGAACGTTCTTTGGTCCGGAGTGGTTTCAACAGATCGCGGTGATCGGGTACATGGGCGTCAGTTTCTTTTTCGTGCTCTCCGGTTTCATCCTGGTCTACACGTATTCGGACCGGCTGATGAATCTGCGCGAATTCTGGCAGTCGCGCTTCGCCCGTATCTATCCGGCATTTATTTTTTCGTTGCTGCTTACCGGACCCGGATTCTTTTATGTGTGTCTGAAGATGGATGTGGCGAAGATCGTTCCGGAGTGGGTCTGGCCGGCGGCGCATCTCAAGATCTCCGCGATTACCACCCTCTTCCTGGTGCAGACCTGGATTCCGCAGAACTCCATGGCCTGGCACATGCCGGTCTGGAGCCTCTCCAACGAAGCGTTCTTCTATCTGTTGTTCCCATTCCTGCTGCCCCTGTTTGGTCGGTTCTCCAGCAAGCAGTTAATGACGATCCTCCCAGTGGGCTTTGTGTTTGGACTCACGGTCACCGCCCTCTACCACGGCATCAATCCGGATGGCGCTCTGGCTCTGAATCCGCACGTCATCGCGCCCTGGCAATACTTCATCAAATTCAATCCGATCTTGAGGCTGCCCGAGTTCCTGATGGGAATGGCCTGCGGCCACTTGTTCCTCCGCAACAGAAATGGGAATGGCGGCAACCGCCAGTGGGCTTGGCCGCTACTTCTTGGGGGCATCGCCATGATCGCGGTCGGGGCCACGGTCCTGCACCGGAATCCCACGCTGATCTTCCATGCCTCGGTGGTCGCGCCGGCGTTTGCCGCCATCGTCTACGGGGTCGCGCTACGGCCGGCAGGTTTGGGCATTCTGGATAAGCGCTTCTTCGTATTGCTGGGGGACGCCAGCTATAGCTTCTACCTGTTGCATTCCATGGTGATTGCCGCCTTTACTCGTTTTTTCGTGGATGCGGCGGGAAACCTGCACCACCAGAACCCGCTTTGGTTTCTGTTGCCGATAGCCACGATCGCACTGATCTCCATTGGGGTTTACAAGGGGATTGAGCGACCGATGCGACGCGTGCTCGGCCCGAAGCGCAAGGGGAATGACAAAGAAAAAGAGAAAATCCAGGGCGTACCCGAACAAATGTCGCCCAGCCTGTCATGAAGCGCACATGGATGGGCAGGCGCCCCCGGCTGCCCACGCGAAGAATCTAGCCCTTCCGGAACGCCGCAGCGTAGCGCCCACCGAGCTTGATACAAGGGTGCTCCACGACGTGATAAAGCGTTACCGGAACCAGAACGCTCATCGCGGCACCGGCTAGGATGCGCAGGGCGAGAGGGAAGTGGCTCAGCCGATAGATGGCGAACCAGAAAACCGCGACGTGAGATACGTAGATACCATAGGAATATTTCGCCACCAGATGCGCACTTTTCGCCACAACAGAGGTGGTGATCTCACGAAATTGAACGACCAGAATGCCTAATACCAGCGCGAAAAGCCAGGCGCGATGTACCTGCGCCAGGAAGTCGTGATTGTCGAAGGGACTCCACGCCGCAATCGCGAGCGCGAGCGTGATGGGCCACAACCACACCGGAAGCCTCTTACGCATCATCCTGGAGAGGTCGTACGCGACGATCCCAGCGATAAAGCAGGGCGCGTAGAGAATCACATTGAGGCGTCCCTGAAAGATAAGTGGGATCGTGAGCGAAGCCACTGCGCTGAGAATCCAGAAAAAGAATGACCGGTAGCGTCCCTTCCGCAAACCCAGGTAGAAGAACGGCAGGAACCCATACATCTGCACTTCCACCGGAAGCGTCCACAAGGGCGCTAACACCACACGACTGTGGCTCAGGTTTTGCGTAATTGCCAGATTCGATAAATAGGCGGGCCAGCCCACCCACACATAGGCCTCTCCAGGAAATTTAGGAATCCCAAACATCACCACCAAAAGAACACAAACGATACTCAAAGGGTAAATCCGAAACAGCCGCCGGATGGCAAACGCCGCCGCCAGAGGCCATGTCCGGGGATAGCCGGTTGTCTCCAGCCGTTCGAGCGATCCCATCAACACAAAGCTCGTATGAACAAAGAAGAGGACGACCCCGAAGAATCCCAAGTCTTTAGGAGTGTAGAAACCGATCAAGCCGGCGAGATGACCATAAAAAACGCACAACACGGCAGTCGCGCGCAGAATATCCAAATTCGTGGACTCGCCCGAAAGCGCTAGGTTCCGGGTCAAGGTGCTGGAGGCGGTGCTCCCAGATGGTTGCGCAGGCGAGGTCCGCTGCGTTTCAGCGGTCATCATGTCGGCGGGAATCATGGCCGTATTTTCTGATCTCTCATGAAACTCAGGTCATGCTATCACTTCGAACAGGCGGCTCCAGGACGTATTCTGCGTTGTTGGCGGATGGTTGTTGCTTTTGGGCGGCGCGGTGCTTCAGCGCGGCGAACACAGGCCTGTTTGAGGATCAGCTTCAGCGTCACCTGTCTCCCAAACACCAGACTGGCATTCTCACATCTACGAGTGGACAATGGTGTCCATCCGGTGCAGTGTCGCAGTGAGGGTTATTGGAGGTTTATTGATTTTCTGGAAGCCGCGTGACGGCCGAGATCCACGGGAATTCGGCGCAATGGACATCGAGGAGCACCTTAACGACAAGGTTCTCAAGGAGAAGTATGTCAATACGATGTTTGATGTGCTCGCTCCGGGGTATAACCTTTTCACCCGGGTGTTCTCTTTCGGAATGGATCAGCGGTGGAAGGAGCAACTGATCGAGGAGGGCACACGACGAGTTGGGCCAGCTTCCCACATCGTCGATCTGGCCTGTGGAACGGGCGATTTCGCGGCTACAGTGGCCCGGCGCACCGGGGCAAATGTGGCGCTCGGCTTGGATTTTAGCCTGCAAATGCTAGTCGAAGCGAAGCACTGCCTGCGCGGCCAAGCTATTCCTGTGAATTTGGTGGCGTGCAACATGCTGCAACTCTGCATCCGTGACGAGAGCGTAGACATCGTCAGCGTCGGCTACGGTATTCGAAACACTTCGGATTTCGGTGAGAGCTTGCGTGAGATTGCAAGGGTGCTCAAGCCAGGTGGCGTATTGTTAAGTCTCGACTTCTATAAACCCACACGAAGAGCATGGCGCGAGTTGTTTCTCTGGTATATGTGGCACGCTGGACGGCTGGTTGGTTGGCTGTGGCATCGGGAGCCCATGGCTTACGGATATATCTCTCACTCCATTCGACGATACCTGACAATTCCTGAATTTGAAGATGCGCTCAGAGCGGCGGGGCTTCAGATCGAA
>Ga0210384_10005489_pt1 | contig 13766 bp, 13 predicted proteins | sample IncBWH2MmetaG_FD_160574 | JGI IMG/M metagenome (GOLD analysis project Ga0210384, IMG submission 160574) | Forest soil microbial communities from Barre Woods Harvard Forest LTER site, Petersham, Massachusetts, United States - Inc-BW-H-2-M | ecosystem: Environmental > Terrestrial > Soil >...
TAGGAGTGAAGTTAAGTATCGACGATTTTGGTACCGGATATTCTTCTCTGAGCTATCTCCGTCGTTTTCCAGTCGACACCCTGAAAATCGATCAGTCCTTTGTTAAGACGATGGATGCCGAAAACTACGCTATCGTTAAGACAATCATCGGGCTGGCGCATAATCTAGAGCTTAACGTAGTCGCTGAAGGGGTGGAAACACCTAACCAACACCAACTATTGGCATTGGCCGGTTGCGGGTCAGCCCAGGGATACTTGTTTGCGGAACCCATGCCGGAGAAAGACATTGGAGTTTTCATTGAGTCCAGCCGTCAAAGCTCCGGACAAACTAAAAAGATAGGCTTGGCACGCTCGACAGTGGGGTTTTGATAGTTCGGAAAAAAAGAGGTGGGCGAACGTTTCGTCTTGAGATTCTGGAGGAGATCGTCCTCTTCAGCACTGGACAGTGACTCGAAAAAGTCTTCAGCCTACCTCCCCGAGGCCGAAATTTCAAAGAAGTAACAATCCAGCCAGGTCACGACTCAAGTGTTCGTCCGACTCAGCCTACGTCGTTGCGACGTTTAACAATCGTAGTGAGCAATCTCAATCACTTCCTATCAGGCGACTTCTTGTTACTAATCCGGGTCAACTTCCCATAAGCTCGTTTGTGGACCGTCATCACGTTTGTTTTCGGGATAGGGGACCCTACTGCAGCGGCGTTAGAAAACCTGGACAGAATCGGCTACTAAGGAACCCCGTAGATTGGCCTTCTTGATTTCCGCAGACGGCGTTAGGAATGTGTAGTTTTCTAACCCACGCGGGGATGGAGAGATTAACCAGCTCGCCACAATCAAACCTTATTCTTCGCCTGCACTTGGATTCGAGATCGGGCTGTGCCTCCCTGCGAGAGGTGGTATGGACCAAGTCGCAACTAGACCGCCACTAGAATGCTGTCTATCGCCCTTTCGGGCTGGTCTGAAGAGTCCAGCCGCGAAGGTGCGATACGACAGATCGGTACTCACTGATTGGGCCGGTCTCATAACCCGCGCTCGCCCTGAACCTCTCATGCGCTGACAGTCTTGCTTACGAGGGTTGTGCCGTTCCCGGCCAGGTGCCCGGCAGGGTGGCGCGAATCACATCCAGTAACTCGCTATTGTCCGCGGGCTTCTGGAAGAAAGCCGTTGCGCCCGCTTGCAGTGCCTTCTGTTCGTTGGATTGGGGATCACGGGCGGTTAGCACAATCACGGGAATGCTGGACAAAGTATCGCTATTCTGGAGACGCTCTAAAACCACGTAGCCGTCCCCGGCCGGGAGGCCAAGGTCGAGAATGATTAGATTCGGCTGCTCCTTCTGCGCCACGGAAATGGCGGAATAGCCGTCCGAGGCTTGTATGGTGTCATAGTGGTTCGCCCGGAGACGTATTTTCAACGCTCGTCTCAGGTCCGGGTCATCATCAACGATCAGTATTTTCGACTTTTCCATTTTGAATCCTCCATTGAATCTATTTAGTCTTTCGTTGCACTGCTCTGCCCGTTCGCGCTTTCGGGATCTGCTTTCGATACAAGAGTTAAGATCGCCATTTCTGTAATCTGATCGGCCACCACTTGCACAAGCTCTTCGAGCGATTTGCCACCCCCGGTGGAAGGTCGCGTTACAACGCTCGCTGACACATTTACAACCGCGGCGGTTTTGAAGCCTGGACCAGCCCGCAGTTGTTCGCAGATGCGCTTCATCATGATGTCCGCCTTCTCCAGATCGGTTGACGCAGCCACGAAGAAGGTCTCATTTGTTCCGGCGCTTCCCATAACGGGAAGAACCAGGTCTTTGTCGAGATATACACAGCGGTGAAGGGTGTGCAGAGCCTGTCGGCAGACATCTTTCCAGTTGGTTCGTGGAGGACTAGAAAGCGGTGTCAGTTCAACCTTCACTAGAGTAATGGCCTCTCGCAACCGGCCTTCGTAGGTGATGACCGGAAAAAGGAGGTTGGCCAACGAATACAGAGGCAAGGTAAAGGAAAATGTGCTTCCATTTGCGATTTCGCTTGCCACCCAGATTCGTCCGCCATGGAGTTCAACTAACTCCTTCGCAATATAGAGTCCCAACCCCAGCCCAGAGCAACTGTTATCAATGGAGTTTGGGTCCTGGTACAAGCGTTCAAAGATCAGGGCCTTGGCTTCCGGGCCGATGCCGCGGCCAGTGTCGGTCACCGAAAGGTAAACCATGTTCGGGTCGGCGTCGACCATACATGCTTTCACGATGACGGACCCTGCAGGCGGCGTAAATTTGATGCCATTATCGATGAGGTTGATCAGCACCTGCAGGACGCGGTCGGGATCGGCGTATACGAACGGAATTCTAGTATCCAATCCAACTTCCAGACCAACCTGCTTTTCCTTGGCGGTGGCGGCCATCATGGAAACTGCTTGCCGAATGAGGTCGCCGATGGTGAGGCAGCGTGGTTCGATCCGGATTTTCCTCGACTCGGCCCGGGTGGCCTCGAGCAGATCGCGGATCATGGCACGCAATTGATGCACACTGTTCAACACGGTCCCCAGGTGGTAACGCTGCTCCCTGTTGATATCGCCCGCCAAGCCATCCAGCAGGATGGTGACGAATTGATGAATACAGGTTAGGGGTGTCCGCAATTCGTGCGAAACGTGAGACAAGAATTGATTTTTGAATTCCAGCTGCTGCTGGCGGCTCATCTCAAGGGCGCGAAGCAACGCCTGCCGTTCGATGGCATAGCGCATGGCGTGGCCGAGATGCCTGCTAGTGATATCGCCCTTCACCAGATAGTCCTGCACACCCTGGTGGAGCGCGTTCATGGCCAGTACCTCGTCATCCTGGCCAGAGAGGATTACCACGGGTATACCCGGCGCCTTCTCCAACACCTTGCGGAAGGTATCCGCCCCGTGGCTGTCGGGCAGATTAAGGTCCAGCAGCACGACCGAGGGTGGTTCCTTGGCCATGGAGGCAAGTCCATCCGCAAGCCGGTTTACACTGCTGACGTTGACTGCAGAGTCGCCCTCGAGCAAACGCAAGCGAACCAGATCCGCGTCTCCCGGGTTGTCTTCAATCAACAAAACATGAGTTTGCCCATTGTTCATTGTTCCTCCTCGTGTGGTAAACGTGCCAAACCAAACCAAAACTCTCCGATCGATGTCACTGCGGAGATGAAGTCCTGCAGGTTGCCGGGCTTTCTCACATAGCAGTTCGCTCCCAGTTCATAGCAACGCACAATGTCTTTCCGGGCTTCGGAGGTACTGAAGATCGCAATCGGAATCTTTCGCAACACTGGGTCGCCTTTGACCTCCGCCAGTACGGCACGGCCGTCTTTCTTGGGCAGATTTAGATCAAGAATCACAAAGTCGGGAGGGACCGCGCTGGCATGCTTTCCCTCCCGACGCAGAAATGCGATTGCCTCGACGCCGTCGGCCACAGCGTGGATGTGACTGGGACAGCCGTTATGCGCCAGGACGTCCCTGGTCAAGTCGGTGTCGGCGGGGTTGTCGTCCACCAGCAAGATCTCGGTTACTCTCAAGCTTGTGCTTCCTCCACTGCCTTGGCAGTCAGTTCGGTAGGTAGTGTGAACTTGAAAAGACTGCCGGGTTTGGAATAGGCCTCGACCCAGAGCTTCCCGCCGTGCCGTTCGATGATTTTTTTGCACATGGACAGGCCGATCCCATTGCCCGCGTATTCGGCCCGAGTATGCAGCCGGCGAAAGATGACAAAGATGTCTTGCCAACTCTCGGCCGGGATGCCAATACCGTTGTCTGAAACCGTGACCACCCACTCGTGGTCTTTCCTTTCTGCGTCGATCTGAATCACGGGTTTTTCCGTTCCATGAAACTTGATGGCGTTTGCGATCAGGTTCTGAAATACCTGCGTGAGCTGGGAGGGGTCGGCAATGACCTCGGGCAAACCATTCCAACGCACCACCGCGCCGCTCTCCTGGATGGCGGCCTGGAGGTTCTTCACTGCTTGTTCCACAACCACGCGGCATTCAGTGGTCCGGGACTCAGTCTCCTGTTTGCCGGCATGGGAAAATTTCAGCAGGTCCTGAATCAGACCCTGCATGCGCACCGCGCCATCCACCGAGTAAGCGATATACTTGTCGGCCTGGTCGTCCAACTTGCCGCGATATCGTTCCGCCAGCAGTTGCGTGTAGTTGGCCACCATACGCAAGGGTTCCTGGAGGTCATGCGAAGCGACATACGCAAACTGCTCTAACTCTTTGTTGGAGTGGGCCAGTTCCTCTGCTTTCTGGGCAAGATCCTGCTCCGCCTTCTTCCGCTGCCGGTGCAGGCTCGTTTCCTGCAAAGCCCTGCGAACTGAAGTAGGGAGGCGGGTCAGAGAGTCTTTCAGAACATAGTCGGTTGCGCCTTGCTTGATGCACTCTACCGCCTTCACATCACCCAGTGAGCCGGAGACCAGAATCAAGGGGACATCCAGTCCCTCCTGGCGCAATATTTCGAGCGCTTCCATGCCTGTCCACTGCGGCAAGTTGTAGTCCGCCAGAACCACATCGGGACAATTCGCCCGCACCACCCGGCGGAAATCCTCAGCAGACTGGACGATGTCGCTAATCACTTCAAACCCACTACCCCGCAACGCCAGCAAGACGAGCTCGGCATCGGTCGCGTTGTCTTCGACCAACAGCGCCCGTACCTTGACCTTAGCCTCGACGAAGCTTTCGGTCTCGTGGCAAATCACGGTTCCAGCACTGGTCATCAAGACGCCTGCCCAGCCGCTTTCGTCACGCTACCGGCCGGGGCAGGTTGATTGATAACTAACCAGTACAGTCCTATGCTCTTGACTGTTTCGCGAAACTGATCGAAGTCAACCGGCTTCTGGATATAGCTGTTAGCTCCCAGTTTGTAACCACTGACCAGGTCCCGCTCCTCTTTCGAAGAGGTCATAATAACGATGGGAATGTTCTTGGTCCGGGGGTCACTCTTGACCTGCTTGAGCACTTCCATCCCATCCACCTTGGGAAGTTTCAAATCCAACAGCACCAGTTTGGGAGGATGCTCAAACGATCGTTGCGCGAACGCCCCACGGCAGAACAGAAAGTCCAGTGCTTCCTCGCCATCGCGTGCGACGAAGATGTGGTTGGCCAGCTTCTCCCGCTTCAAAGCATGCAGCGTAAGATCCATGTCGTCTTTGTTGTCTTCTACTAAAAGTATGTCGAGATTTTCTGAGTTCATGATTGGTCTCCAGCCGTAGCTCCAGTGCTTTTTAATTCAACTGGATTTCCCGTACCGAGGGTGAAATAGAAGGCGGCACCCTTGTCCGGTTCCCCTTCCGCCCACACTCGGCCTCCGTGCTTATGAACAATACGTTGCACCGTGACCAGGCCTATGCCCGTGCCCTCAAACTCCTCCGTGCTGTGCAACCTTTGGAAGACTCCGAACAACTTGTCCACATACTTCATGTTGAAGCCGACGCCGTTGTCTCGGACCATGAAAACCGGTTGCCCATCTTGTTCTTGGTGACTGATTTCGATGAGGCTGCGCATTGCAGACGTCCTCGCCCGTGCACTTTTATCAGCGCCGACACGGGGGCGCGTGAACTTGAGTGCGTTGGCTAGAAGGTTTTGAAAGACCTGCTTGACCAGAACTGGATCACAGTCCACGGCGGGAAGGTCACCAACGAGCCATTCCACCTGCCGCCCTTCGCTATCCGGTTGGAGAATCGCGATCACTTCCGCGACAATCGAGTTCAACCCGGTCGGCCGCAGACTGAGCGCATGGCGGCCGACCCGTGCCAGATTCAATAGTTCATCTACCAATAAGCCCATTTTTTGGGTGCCTGCCTGGATGCGCTCCACATAATGCCGGGCGTTAGGATCAAGGCTGGAACCGAATTCTTCTACCAGCATTTTGGAAAACCCGCCGATATGCCGCAAGGGCGCCCGCAAATCATGGGACACCGAATAACTGAAAGCTTCCAGCTCTTTGTTGGCGGTTTCCAACTGGGCCGTCCGCTCCACGACTCGCTGCTCGAGTTCGTCATTGAGTTTTCGAATCTCTCGCTCATCCGCTCGGCTGCGAGTGATGTCGCGGAAAGCCACTACTCCTCCACGCACCACGCCGTTTTTGTCTTTCAGGGGACTACCGCTGGCTTCGATCCAGGTACCCTCGGTGACCTTTGGATTGCGCAGAAATATCTCGGTAGTGCTCACTTCTCCGCGAATCGCGCGTACCAGGGGGAGTTGTTCGGTGGGAAGAAGAGTGACTCCATCCGACAAGTAGTTGCCATAATGTGCGGACCACTCCTGGGGGGGGAGGTCTGCCGGACCGTGGCCCACGATCCTCTCCGCCGCCCGATTCCATATCAAGAATTTTCCCTGCTCGTCAGCGGCGACTAATCCCTCAGCCATGCTGTCGAGTACGGATTGCAGCATGAGTGTCTGAGTTTCCAGGGCTTGCCGCGAGTGGGAAAGTTCTTCCGCCTGGATTGCTAGCTCTTGCTTGGCTTGCTGTCGTTCGGTGATCTCGGATTGCAGAGCTGCTGTCCGCTGCTCCACGCGCTGTTCCAACTCGGCGTTCAGGGCCTTCAGTTGGTCTCGCCCCTGTGTGCTGACGGCAATCTCGCGGTTGACGGCCAGCCGGGCTAGCGCCAACAAGCCTGCTCCGACGAAAATGCCTGCGACAATGATGAGACTCGTCAACCGTCGTCTGGCGCTGGTGTTTTGAGTACGCTGGCTCAACAGCCGCATCTCTTCATCTTTTATCTCTTGCCCCGTTGCGCGTACTGCATTCATCATCCGCTCAGTCTCTAGAATGTCGCTAGAGTCAGGAGATGCTTGCAGCCGCAGCCGTTTGGCGACTATGCTCTCGGCGAATTCGAGCGCAGTGCGGATTTGCGGCTCGAGCATGTCCAACCGCAGCTGTTGATTGGGATTGTCCGCCGTCAAATGGCGCAGTGTTTCCTCGTGCTGCATGACCGCAACTTTCGCAGTCTCGTAGTGCGCACGCAACGCATCCTGTCCAGTCAAGCCAAATGTCCGCGCGCTGGTTTCTACCTCGATCAATTGTTTGGAGGTGAGCTCGAGCGTATCCATCACCGCATAGGTGTGGATCACCCAGTCGGCATCATCTGCCGCAAGGCGGGCGTTACGCCAGGACAGAAAGCCTATAAAAATTGTCAGGAGCACCGCCACGATGAAACCGCCAGTGATCCTGCCTCGGAGCCGAGCTTCGATCGGCATGTCGATCCGCTTGCGCTCGGTAATTTGCCGTTCCGTCTTGCGATTCCGTTCCGGCAGACGGATCTGCTGAACAACTTCAGAATCAGTGACGATGGCCATTTGGTTGGTCCGATCTGTCACAGCAGGGGAACTGGACTTCCAGAATGGTGCGAGTAGTGGCTATCGAAGACTGTAGTCGCAAATTGGCATCGCACCTAACACCTAAGGTTCAGCATCCAATCGCCTCGATCCAAGCTGACTTCCCCGAACTTGCTCTGAACGGAGCCTCTCCTCCAGATGCCCATTCCAACGTGGTGCTATAGGTGTTAAGGGTCGGAAACGGACATTTCCCAGGGATCCCGCCCGCACGCGAACGAAATCCTGACCTGGTGCCGAGGAGTCTAGACACTGGCTCCGGTTGGGTATTAGGCAACCCAAAACTATTTCGCGCCAGAAGTCGGTTTGTGGGAAGTTAGCCGCGCGGTCAGTCGCGCTGTCGTAAGGAAGGTTCTCACTTGGCGTAACATCGCCATAATACTCATTGACCCCGCGACCGAGGGGTTTTGAGCGCCATCGGACCTACCCCGTCAGCGCTGGGGACGTCATCTAGTGGTCTGCGAACCCCGGCAATGGCAGAACCGACGACTAATTTTGGATCTGCCCGAGATCAGACGAGACCTAGTCCTCATATTGCATGCAGATTTGCAGTTGGCGGATGGCCTCATCCACTGCTCTAACCGCCTCCACGCGATGCCCCTGAAAGTCGTGAGCAGCGGATTGCAGATGCGCTTTCGCGTTCTGAAGCGCGCTGAGGGCTGCCTGGATCTCGGGGTGCCGCTCGCCCGCTGGTGATGCCGGAGACAATGCCAAGAACAAAACCAGCAGAGCAAAGAAACTCGTTATTCTATTCCTCATAATCTATACTCCCTCCGATCGAATTTACACGCCGAAACAACACTCAGATGAGGTTCCCACCACAGGGGATGCTTCTTATGTCGGAAGGCTGAGCAATGGGTTCTCGCGTAAGCTCAATAGCCCGCGGCTGCGACTGCGTTAAACTAATCCGCCGACAACTCATCAAGATTCAGCGTACACTGCGCATGAGCCCAGCCATGGCCGCTGGCGTCACAGATCCGACTGTGGAGCGTTGAAGACCGAGTAACGCTGAGGGAAGCCTGCGAGCAGCGGAGGGCGGAAAAAGCGGCGTAAATGATAATTCGCACACTCAGTGCCATCTCAGTCTTCATTGGGTCAGTCGCCATTTCTATAGCTCTTTACCGCGTAGTTACTCATCATCCGCACACTACGCTAATCTACCGATTCGGATACATCATCGAGGGGTGTGTGAACATTCTCTGTTTTACTGGTGTTTACTTCATACTGAAACCTCGCGGGCAAGTTTGAATTCCAAAGTAGCCCGCTACCAGCCACGCATCTCGGCGTACAATAGAAGTAGTGAAACTAATGAAAAATACTAAGTTTGTTGTGAAATTGAACCGAGGCGGTAACCTCGTGCCTGCGTTCGTGCAGCGGATCGATCAGACTCCCATCAAGACGACCACCAACCGCAAGCTGGCACTGGTGATGGGGAGATTCACGGCCGAAGACGCTATCAAATCTTTCCAAAACTCCCGGCACGTCCCGGAACTCGTCTCCGTGCAGGTCAGCGCATGGACAGTTCAGACCGTTGGCGAAGAACTCCTATAGCGCCCATTCATTCCTGGGGCTGACCGCGTTTGGACCACCATTCCTCGTTCTTCCGCCAGAAACAACGTTCAAACGTGTCGCCAGCGTTGGAAAAAAATGGGAGCGTGGGCACCCAATGGGGGATTAATGGCGGCTCTCACCCGATAGCACCGCGATCGGTACATCGCCTGGTTGGTGGGCATCTTTCACCCGATAGTCCTTGTACTCGATGGTCAGGGTGGCCCGTCCTCCCAGCCGGATATAGCTGACCGACTCATTCCGCGCCGGAAGCCAGAAGACTCCTACCTTCTTGTATTTGTGATGAATTTCGCTCTTCTTCGTCCAGAATGACGGGTTCTGGGCCGGTTCGGCTTCGATTTGGGTGACGGCGAAATCGATGCCATCCACCCATACCTTGCCACGATAGACGTACTTGCTCGTAGATTTCGGGCTGACCCGCAACACATATTGCCCACCCGTTTCCGACGGCTCGTAGCCCACCAGTTCAAAGTTGTAATTATCGCGATTCAACTGTGTCCGTGCCCTCATCGCGGGTTGTACTGCCTCTCTCTCGCTTTCCAATAGTTTCTTGAAGACCCGATCCAGAATCAGTTTCGATCCGCTCTCAGAAACTACGTCGAACTGCTTCGAGGAGGGGCTGTCGTAGGTGGCTTTCACGATCATTTCGGCGTCTCTGTCTCCTGGGAATCCGCGATAGGCGAGGTGGTAAACCCGAATCCCCTCGGTGTGCAGCAGAGCCTGCGCACGCTCTTCATTGTTGCGCACGAGGTTGTCCACCACCTGGTCTGCGGAGAGAGAGGTGCTCGATATTGACGATGACGGTCCTCCCGAATCCGCAGCAATGAGCGTCGAACCAGTGATCACCGCCACCCAGCAGATCAAGGGGATCACGATACGAATTGCCCGGATGATAGACATCCGGCCCAGCCTCAGTTTAACGTCTCGTCCGCGGTTCATCAGATGAACAACCGCCCCGTGAGTTTGCATAGACCGTTTCACGTCCATTTTTTTTGAAAATGTAAACGGTGCCCGATTTAGTGTCTGCTCAAAATTGCACACTCTAAAAATATGGGGATGTTTGGCGGCATCCGAGTGCGGGAAAGGGAACTGGGCGTGGCTTTCTAAGTGAAGCGATGAATTTGGATTCGTTGTTGAGGATGGATTATTGGCGAAAAATCGCCATTACACTCATGCGCCCACCGCCGGGAGGTACACTCGGACAAAGCTTCTGCACGTCGGAGTAACAACGCGGTGCGGACATCCGAGAGAAGAGGTGACTCTGCCTGCGCGGTCGAAGTTTGCGGCGGAAGTAGAAACTCGGCGAGAACAGCGATCACCCACAGAATCAACAGCGTTCTAGACCTCGACATCAGGGACTCCTGTCGCTCGGAATTTGTGGTAAATGCTAATCACAATGTTGGTAATCCGATACTCGGATGCGACATCAATCTAGGACTCTAAGGCCATCCTCGGTGCCGAGGGACGTGCCGTCGAAGAATCCGTCGCTGATTCGGGCGTTCAGCGGGGCTTAAAGATGGTAGGAAACCGAGGGAAGGTTATTTCTCATCTCGGTCGATTTTGGATGGCTTGTATGTCTTCTTCTACCTTTCGAATGTCTTCCTCGATAGCGTGCGACAAATGTCTGAGTCCTTCAGCGATGTCCTTGATCGCCGGATCGACCGTTCTGTTTTTGGCCTTATCAAAGTGAATTCTTGCTTCGCTATAGCTCATCGCATTCTTTCCTTTGAACTCGGGGATTCTAGAGCCGCCACCCACGCGTTTTACATGTGCACCAGAGCGTTCAATGGTCACAATCAAACCCTTACTTCGTCTTTGGGTTATCGTTCCCGCAACCGGCGCGCACGTCCTCCTTGTCAACCGTCCGCACTTCATCACTCTTAACATCCACATTCACATCTTCGTGGCTCACGACGGTGGAGCCATGTGGAACCACGACGGCGCCGTCCTTGGGCACGGTCATCCCCAGGTTTGCCAAACTCGTTAGAATCGTTTCCAGCGCGTGCATTTCCTTAATGGTGTCCTTCGTCCGTCCCAAGGCCTTGGTGTAGTCCTGCATTTCCAAGTAACTGCTTACGAGCTGCAAATGGCTCGTCATTCTGTGAACGGATTGCTTCACTGCTGTCAGCATGCCCGCATCCTCCTTCCGCTTCGAAATACCCGATACAGATTGAAGCTAGGTCCGTCGTCTTTGTCGCTGAGCCCAAGGAAAACCGCGGCCCCCACGGTGCACGGACAAGTGAGACTGAGCATTAATCGTTAGTGTGACCGCGCAGGTCTTACTTTCAGTAGTCGGTATTGGTCACCGCCCGCATGATTCAGAAGGTCAGGGCGATTGCTTGCCAGCTCCTCGGTAGTGGTCTTTCATAAAAGCGGGATCCCGCCAGTGTCTGGCCGGGGCGGTTTTATTCTCTAACGCTTGATGGAGTGTTGCTACAGGGGTGATGACCCTGGCATCGGGGACATGCTCTGAGGCGAGAATCGTCTACTCCCAGCCAACGTCCGAATCGGAATAACCAGCCTTACAACCTCGACCTTCAACGCGACGGGTTCGCTTATTTCAGCTGGGGAGAGTTACCGGCCTGGCCGTGTGACCGCATTTTTTTGAAGAGTGACCGCAGTCTGTGCCAAGAGTCTGCCGTTTGCGGATGCGCCGGTCTTCATGGCGATCTTTCTTTTAGCCAGTATTGCTCCCTCAAAGTGTGCAGTCGTTCCAATGGCCACAGCATCGGAAGTCTGCCAGAAGATGTTCTTGGCCCGTGCGCCGCCTTTCAGGATCACCCTCGTCGCGTTGGCTTGAGTAAGAGTTCCCGCGACCTGAAATATCCAGACAGCGTTTCGCCCACCCGAGATCGTGACGTTCTTTGATATCAAGACACGGGTATTCCATTTGTAGAGGCCAGGAACGAGGGTCAACCCACCAATGTGTCCGCCTCCCAGGTCAACAAAATCGGGCAATGTTCGTCCGGCGGCGTCGGTGTACGCAGTTTGCATATCGCCTACAGCCTTGGTGAGTAAAGTTGGATTAGTCACCCTGCATGGAAGAGGACCCGCGGCATCAACGGAGTAAATTGTCCCTGTCAGCACTTCTGCACATTTCAGATGGATAGCAGCGCCGGTGATTGGGCTAGCTCCAACATCCCCTTTGATAGCAGACGCAAAAACGTCTGTGATTCCTGACTTAGTCAGAATCGCGAAAGTACGTGCTCTTCCGAGGAATACTGGTGTCTGTCCGGTGAGCGCGACCGGGTTGGTCGTAAATCTCCATGCAATGGGTTTGGCCATTGCAACTCCGCCTGCGTTCTTCGCCGCGGTCGTAATCGTCGCGGTGTAGCTTGTATTCGGGTTAAGAGCGGACGAGGTTGGCGTAAAGGTTGCGACAGTGTTTGCCTCATTCATGACGACGGTACCGGGTACGTCGTTTCCGGTCGTCTCCTTGACCGTAAACGTGAGCAAATTTCCAGCCGAGGGCGAGTCAATCGTTGCCGGGTCCATCGGCTGACTGAAGGTCGCGGTTGCTGCAGTGCCAGTTACAACGTTACTACTGGCATTTGAGCTGGTCGGGACAGCCGTCGCCCTGTTGCTTGGGCTTGACGAAATCACTGTGGGTTCGGTAGCCGCGCCGACCAGTGTGCCGGGAACAGTAGTTGCTCCGGGGGCGACGGCCGCGGAGACCTTTCCGATTCCACCACCTGCAAGCAAAGCGGCAAATAATGACGCAATAAACATCGGCAGTCTGTATGACCTTTCGAATTTGATCATTTTCTTTGCCTCCTTAGTTGGTGCGCAGGGCCCTAGCGTTGGCCGATCCATTGCCAGATCAGAGAACAAGTTGCATGCAAACATGGCGACCTCCTTAAAATCGTCGTTTCGCCAAGATCGCGGGAAACCTCAGAGGGCCTGAGTTAGCTCAGAGAACCTGAAACCGAGAGAAGAAGTGTTCACCTCTCGTGGCATGATCGTCCAACCCTAAACGAATAGCTGGCCTGAATTGCTCACTTCTCTAATTTTGGTCAAAAAACAGCTTTGCGCAGCCAGTGCCGCGCGCGCGAGGTTCACCACCGCAAAGCTCTGAAACCATCCTGGTTCGACTAGCTCCTTCATTTCAGAGATTCACCTTGTCATCCACGGATCCACAAGCCCAAACGCAGACAACTTGCTGATCCTCGAAATTCCGCTTCTGAAAAGCGAGTCGTGACCGCAAGAATTAGGAATGGCGACGCATGTGTGTTTGTTCCGGGACCTTCCGAGGTGAGCAATTTTGCACAGTATCTCACCAGAAAATGGGCGAAGGTAGTTCCTCTTCGCTAGGTGCTTGCAGGACCTGAGGCTTCGAAGGAGATGCTGTTGAACGTCGGTTCCGCTATCACGGATACACTTCCACTAGATTCCGACATAGTTAAGCGGGCGCAACAAGGCGATGCAGATGCGTTCGCGGCTCTGTTTCAAACGCATAAGGCGCGGATCTACTGCTTGTGTTTGCGCATGACCGACAATGTCGCGGACGCGGAGGATCTCACCCAGGACGCCTTCTTTCAGGTGTTCCGCAAGATCGACCTCTTTCGCGGAGACTCAGCTTTTTCGACATGGCTTCACCGTATTGCAGTCAACACAGTACTGATGCGCTTTCGCAAGAAGTCTCTGCGACAAGTTTCTCTGGACGAGCCGTACAGCAACAGCGACGGCGGTAAGACATACCGCGAGTACGGAACCAGAGACAATCTCCTAGAAGGATGCGCCGACCGAGTTGCATTGGCCTGGGCGATCAAGAAGCTTCCTCTCGCGTATCAGACAATCTTCATATTGCACGAAGTGGAGGGCCGCGACCATCGTGAAATCGCAGAGACGCTTGGTTGCTGCGTGGGAACTTC
>Ga0210384_10005490_pt1 | contig 13764 bp, 12 predicted proteins | sample IncBWH2MmetaG_FD_160574 | JGI IMG/M metagenome (GOLD analysis project Ga0210384, IMG submission 160574) | Forest soil microbial communities from Barre Woods Harvard Forest LTER site, Petersham, Massachusetts, United States - Inc-BW-H-2-M | ecosystem: Environmental > Terrestrial > Soil >...
CGCGGCACCGTTTCCGGCGATATCAACATCTTCAAAGGCATTCCCTACGGCGGAAATACGGGCGGTAAAAACCGCTTCATGCCTCCGGTGAAGCCTGTCGCCTGGACCGGAGTTCGGGACGCTCTCGCCTTCGGTCCCACCGCGCCACAGACGGTAGGTGAGCGCCGGGGCGCCGCAGCCGGGAGGCCCGCCGAGAGCGAAGACTGCCTGGTGCTCAACGTTTTCACGCCGACCCTGAGAGGCGGCGCGAAACGGCCGGTGATGGTCTGGCTACACGGCGGCGGCTTCTCCACCGGTTCCGGTTCGGGAGCGATTCTGGACGGCACGAACCTGGCGCACAGCGGCGACGTCGTAGTGGTCAGCCTGAACCACCGCCTGAATGTACTCGGCTTTACCTACCTCGGGGAGCAGGCGGGCTCGGATTTCGCTCTTTCGGGCGGCGTGGGGTTGCTCGATATCGTGGCGGCGCTGGAATGGGTGCGCGACAACATTGCATATTTCGGCGGAGATCCGAATCTGGTCACGATCTTCGGCCAGTCGGGCGGTGGCCGCAAGGTTGCGACGCTGATGTCCATGCCCTCGGCCCAGGGGCTTTTTCATCGGGCGATTGTTGAGAGCGGAGCGGTGCTGCGGCTGATGCCCCGAGGAGATGCGATCCACTACAGCCGACTGCTTCTGACGGAGCTCGGGCTAAGGGGGGATCAGGCGCGCGAGCTGCAATCGGTTCCGCTGGACCGGCTGCTGGCGGCCAATGCGGCGGCCCTAAAGAAAACCGACCAGACGGCGCCGGGGTACACGCCGAACACGCCGATGGTCGACGGCAAGGCGATCCCGACCGATCCCTGGGATCCCGCGGGCCCCGCCATGTCGGCGAAAATTCCTCTGCACATCGGATGGGCCCGGACCGAGGAAACCCTCTATGACCGGCCGACGCCCGATACCCTGGCGCTCGACGAGGCGGGGCTGAAGGCGCGGGCCGCGAAGCGTCTCGGCATGGATCCGGCACACGTGATCGAGACGTACCGTAAAGCGCATCCGGAGGCTTCGCCGTGGGACCTCTATATTCTGATCGCCACTGACCATCCGCGCGGCATCTACACGCGCGAGCTGGCGAAGCGAAAAGCGGCGCAGGCGGCGGCGCCGGCTTATCTATACCGCTTCGATTGGGAGACGCCGGAGGGCGGCGGGCACATGCGGTCGCCGCACACAATTGAGATTCAGTTCGTGTTTCACAACATCGCGATTGCGGGACCGCTGATCTCGAAAATGCCCGAGGCATATGCGCTGGCCGAAAAGGTCAGCGCGGCGTGGGTGGCTTTCGCACGCACGGGAGATCCCAACACACCGGGCGTGCCCCGCTGGCCTGCATATTCCGCGGGATCGCGGGACACCATGCTGTTCAACAACACTTTGCGCGTGGAGCAGGACCCCGACCACGGACCGCGGCTGGTGATGGAGCAGGTATTGAAGCTTTCTTAACTGGCGGGAGCGGGTGTGCCCGAGGCCTGCCGGCGGCCTGAGGCTCGGCTCCTTCGTTCACATCCTCAAGGCCCGAAGATATTGAATGAGCAGTGCCGCCTGCATGGTGGTCAGCGATTTGCCGGATTGCGCCGAAATCAGGTTTGAGGCCGCGTTGAGCTGGTTGTCGCCCGCATTGATGATGCCCATCGCGAAGGATGCCTGTGCGCCCTGGATATCGGCCACGATCTCGGCAGCGATGCCGGCTTTGGTCTCGAACTGGTTCACCAGGCCGATCAGCCCGGTGAAATTCAGGACGACGTTGAAGCTGGTTTTGCCGGTGCCAGTGTTGCCGGCCTGATCGCTGGCCGAGGCGCTATAAGGGTGAGCGCCCAGTCCGAATGAATACGCGGCGCCGTTGATCTTGGTGCATGTGCTGGTCGTGATGGGAGACAGCGAGGGCGTCACGCCGCACGTGATATTCACGGTCTGATCGACGTTGTAGGTTCCGGCGTTGCCCGTATACGTGACGGCGGGCGCCGTCGTTTCGATGTTAATTCCACCGATCGTGGTCTGGTTGCTGTTCCCTGCGTTATCGGTCGCCGTGCCTTTGACGCTCAGATTGGTTCCCTGCGCCGAGAGAAGCACGGGCGCGGGGCAGGAGGCGATACCCGAGATCGCATCGGAGCAGTTGAAGGTCACCGTCACGCTCGTGTTGTACCAGCCGGTATAAGGTCCAGTTGCCAGGAGAAAGGACTGTGGCGATCGATGGAGACCGGACCGTGGACACGGGTGCGGAGAACCTGCGAGCTTCGACCGCTCCGCCTCCTCCTGCGGCTCGGCCTGCCGGACAATCTCCCAAGGCTGGACTCTCAAGTTGCGCGGGCAAGTATGAAGGCCGGTGGGAACACGTCTCGGGCCTGGGCGGCATGACGGTTGTGTTCCGGTCCGGCAAAGTGACCGTGACCGGAGGACTGGGCCCTGCCGAGGAGTTCGAATGTTGGATGAGCGGCGGGCACATTTCTCTGTACAAGGCCGGCTCGTCAACACCCTTCTCCCTCGGCTTCGACGTCAACAACGATGGAACGCTCCAGACGCCCCTGGGAGCAATCAAGAAGATGGGCAACTGAGAAAACTCAGTTATGCGCTGTCGATCACATTCGGCAAGATTCGGTTTCCACGCGGCCACGCGGCTCAGCAACCCGACGATGAGGGCGGCACCTCCAAAGAACTCGGCTGCGATGGCCGCGAAGGCCAGAAGAACTGGGAGTCCCAGAAATTCGTGCATGGTGCGCATCGTCTCTTGCAGCCCTGGTCCTACAAAATAGGCGCTTGTCCAGCGCTGAGATCGGCCGTGGAGGCTGTTGAGGGTCGGATGTCCCCAGGTGCGGTGACCGCATATTGTCAGACGTGTCTTAATAACGCCGCGCCAATGAGTCCCGAGCGCCCCGCACATTTGTTTGTCAAGCGCCGCTCGTCAGGCCCGAAACGTGCTTTATGATACGGCGTAGCTATGACAGACAAACTAGAACAAGGAGACGAATTATGCGTACAGTAGTGCCTTGTGTCGTGCTCGGCGCGACGGCACTGTTTGGCCAAGAAGAGACGGCAGACCACCGATTGCGGACCTCGGCGCATGTGCTTCATGAGATCGTGACTGCTCCCGATAGCGCGATACCGAAGGAATTGTTGAGTAAGGCGCAATGCGTCGTGATCGTTCCCGAGCTCAAATTGGCGGCGAGTCAATGGACATCGTAATGATGTGAACAGGCGAATGGCCATGTCCTCTTCTCCTGATCCAGTTCCGCCGTCAATCCTTGTGGGGATTACGGCTGCAACAGGAATTGTCGATGCGGTTAGTTTTTTGGCTTTGGGTCATGTTTTTACGGCCAACATGACCGGTAATGTTGTCTTCCTCGGTTTCGCTCTCGCCGGGGCTGAGGATCTCTCAATTGCCCGATCGTTCACGGCTCTCGTCGCCTTCATGCTTGGCGCGGTTCTCGGGGGTCGAATGGCAACCCAAATGAGTTCTCGCGCCGTGCACCGTTGGGTCGTTAGTGCGCTCGGCGTGGATGCCCTCTTTTTGTTTGCTGCCGCAGTAGCATCCTTTGGGCTGGCGGGTTCGTATGGCGGAAACGGTGTCGCGCTCTACGCGGTAACGGGTCTCACGGCCGTTGGCATGGGCTTCCGGAATGCGACCGTACGCAAGCTCGGCATGCCTGATCTCACCACTACGGTCCTGACGCAAACGATTACCGGGTTGGCCGCGGATTCGTTTCTTGCCGGCGGGAGTAATCCGCTATGGCAAAGGCGCTGCGCGTCCCTGCTCGCGATGTTTGCGGGAGCTATCATCGGTGGCCTGATGCTGAGGCATTCTGTCGCCGTTCCACTGGGGGTCTGTGGCGTTACTTCGCTAGCCTCCGCATTCGCAGTGTTCGCATACGCGGGTCGTCCGCGAGATGTCACGGCAAGTTCACGAGAGAGCAAAGGTTCGACCATCTAAAACGAAGACTTTGCGCCCCGTGAATTCACGGACTAGCGTGAGAGCCTATAGCCCGCCTGCCGGGGCAGGCTGTTTCACTACTCGATGGCCCGACCGCCGTGGGCACCTGTCGTCCTTTGGAGGGATACTCTAAATGTGGAAATGAACGACGGGAGACGGACTGGAAACGCATGGATGAGCGCGATTGGGGAGAGCCACATCGCGAGATCCACCAGCGGCCGATTCCAGAATGCTCCGCAATTTGTGCTCGGCCTCATCGGGCTGGCATCGCTCACGGCTGCCGCAATCCCGCTCCATCTGCAGCCCGGAGCGATCTCTCTTCTGTATTTGATCGTGGTCGTGTTTGTGTCGCTCCGCGCCGGCTTTGTCTCTTCGCTTGCGATCTCTTTGATAGCGGTGTTCTGTTTGAATTACTACTTCGTTCCGCTTTTCTCATCGCCAGGAACGAGCAACCCGCTAGCGATTGTGGCAAGCGCTGCTTTTTTGATCACGGCTTGGGTGATTACGGGGATGGTGGCGCGAATGCGCAAATTGACAGAAACCCAGCTGGCCCTGCGATTTGAAGCGCGGCTGGCCGAGCGAACTCGAATCGCCCGGGAACTGCACGATACGTTGTTGCAAAGTTTTCAGGGATTGATGCTCCACTTTCAGGTCGTAAACGATTTGCTTCCTCCCGGCCCAGCCAAAGAAGCTCTCGAGAAGGCTCTGGCTCGGGCGGATCAGGCCATAGTCGAAGGTCGCGACGCGATTCAGAATTTACGTTCTTCAACGACTGTTACCAACGATCTGGCCGAGGCTATTACTAGTCTGGCAGAAGAGTTGTCCGCGGCAAGCGAAGGCGGGCGCGCCTCGGCGACGTTCCGGGTTTCCATCGAGGGGAAACCTCGGGACCTGCATCCGGTTCTCCGCGACGACATTTATCGTATTGCGCGGGAGGCGCTGCGAAACGCCTTCCGCCATGCACAGGCAAGTAAAATCGAAACGGATATCACTTACAGCGACCGTCTTCTTCGGCTGCGCATCAGGGACGATGGAAAGGGCATTGACGCGAAGCTTCTGGACGCGGGACGCGACGGACATTGGGGTTTGCCCGGCATGCGTGAGCGCGCCCAACAGATCGGCGCCCAATTCGAGATGTGGAGCGAGGTAGGCGCGGGCACAGAAGTCGAATTGCGCATTCCAGGCTCCGTGGCATACGGGACGTTCCCTCATGAGCGGTGATCGGCCCCCAATTCGCATTCTCTCGGTCGATGATCATCCTCTTCTGCGTGAGGGTGTGGCCGCACTCTTGGCTGGCCAACCGGATATGACACTGGTTGCCGAGGCTTCCAACGGGCGCGAGGCCATCGAACAGTTCCGGATCCATCGTCCTGACGTAACCCTCATGGACTTGCAAATGCCGGAAATGAGCGGCGTCGAAGCCATGATCTCGATTTGCGGGGAATTCCCAGGCGCGCGCATCATCGTTCTGACCACCTACACGGGGGACGTCCAGGTGTTGCGAGCGCTCAAAGCCGGTGCTCGAGGTTACCTCTTGAAGGGTCTCCTCCGCAAAGAACTGCTCGAGACCATCCGGCTGGTTCATGCCGGACAAAAGCGGATGCCGCCGGAAGTGGCGACGGAGCTTGCCGAGCATGCGACCGATGATGCCTTGTCGTCACGTGAAATTGAGGTCTTGAGACTTGTCTCCGGGGGGAATGCGAACAAGGAGATCGCCGCCCAGCTCTCTATCACGGAAGAAACCGTCAAGGGCCACGTCAAGAGCATTCTCGCCAAACTGGGCGCGAACGATCGAACGCACGCCGTGACCATCGGGCTGAAGCGCGGAATCATCGACCTCTAGCCCCTCGAAAGAGGGGCCTGCGCGATCCGCTTTTTAGGGTTTCGATCTTGTCTTGAATACTCGTAGCCTAAAGACGGGACCTCTTGTGCAACGGCTTTACTCGACATTCCCGGAAGGTTGGCCCGGAACCGGTCTCCTAATACTGCGAGCGGTCGCAGCTGTCGGAGCCCTTTACCAGGGAGCAGCACTGCTCACGACGCCGCTTCCGGGCGTGCTAGCCGCGCAAGTGGTGGCGGCCGGCGCCGCAGCGCTGACGCTGGTTGGATTCTGGACACCGGTCGCGGGCATGTTGATGGCTGTCGCGGAACTTTGTCTCGCATTCTCACGTAACACGGACCCATCTATGCACATCCTCCTCGCGCCGTTGGCCGTCGCCCTGGCGATGCTCGGACCAGGGGCGTGGTCCGTGGATGCGCGTCTATTCGGACGAAAGCGGATTCAGATTCCGCAGCGGTAGGTCTCGCAGCCTCGTCGGATCCCACTCTCCCGTTGTAGTCCCAAGCAAGAGGGTTGATGTCACGCCCCCCGAAAGAAGGGACCCGCGTCATCACGATCGAGGCGGCTACGTGAACTTCCATCGAGGGTTGTTGAAACGGGGGACCCGGTTCAGACTGAGTGTGGAAGTGAAGTTTCACGGGAGGATACACAAGATGCACTTCGATAATGCCTGCGCGGTCCTGCCATTCTTCGTCGCTCACTCGCCACTTGGTGTCGCGGCATGGTCTAAGCGATTGCGGCACCCCATGCCAGTTTCATTTCTTTCAATGCCATGGCTGTACCGGCAAGTCGGGCCGCGCGAATGGACCTGTAGTTGCGTTCTCAAAGGCGATGCCCACAAGGAACGAGCTTAACCCGATGCGCCTTCGGGAAAGGGATTGTTTATGTGGATCGTAAGACTTGCTCTCGCGCGCCCCTATACGTTTATCGTGTTCTCGCTGGTGCTGCTTCTGATCAGCCCGGTTGTTCTGCTCCGTACGCCGGTCGACATTTTCCCGAGCATCAATATTCCCGTCATCAGCGTGATTTGGACCTATGCCGGCCTGGTGCCTTCCGAGATGGAAACGCGCATCGTCTCGATCTTTGAGCGCTCGCTCACTACCAGCGTTAATAACATCGAGCATATCGAGTCGCAGTCCTTAAACGGAGTGGCCGTGATCAAGGTCTTTCTCCAGCCTACGGCCAACATCGAGGGCGCGATTTCGGAAGTCATCGCTGAGGCTCAAGTTGGTTTGAAGCAATTTCCTCCCGGCATTACGCCTCCCCTGGTCCTCAGCTATGACGCATCCTCGGTTCCCATCCTGCAACTCGGATTGAGCGGCAAAGGCATGTCCGAGCAGCAGCTGAACGATTTGGGGCTGAACTTCATTCGACCTCAGCTGGCCACCATTCAAGGCGCCTCGGTTCCCATTCCCTACGGAGGCAAGGTCCGGCAAATCATGGTGGATATCGATTCTCACCAACTGATGGCCAAGGGCCTGTCGCCCATGGACGTGGTGAACGCAGTAAACGCGCAGAACGTCATCCTACCGTCAGGCACGGCGAAGATCGGCCGCACGGAGTACAACGTCTCGCTGAATGGCACTCCATCGGTAGTGGATGCTCTCAACCAAATCCCTGTCAAAGTTGTCGGTGGCGGCACGATCTATATCCAGGATGTCGCGCACGTGCGCGACGGGTATGCCGTCCAACAGAATATTGTGCGGCAGGATGGGCAAAGGGGCGTTCTGCTCGCGGTACAGAAATCCGGGAGCGCTTCCACGCTTTCGATTGTGTCGGCGATCTATAGCGCCCTACCCAAAATTAAGGCCACCCTGCCCCCCGAGCTGGTCATTACGCCGCAATTCGATCAGTCGCTGTTTGTGCGGGCCTCCCTGCAGGGCGTCGTTCGCGAAGCCGCCATCGCGGGCGCCCTGATATCACTGCTGATTCTTCTGTTTCTAGGCAGTTGGCGGAGCACCATGATTGTCGCGATCTCCATTCCGCTCTCCATCCTGACTTCTCTGCTGATTCTGAGCGCGCTCGGGCAGACTATCAACATCATGACGCTCGGTGGCCTCGCGTTAGCGGTCGGAATATTGGTCGATGACGCCACCGTGACCATCGAGAACATCGAACGCCAGATGGCCTCGGGAAAAGAGCTGGTCCAGGCGATTCTCGACGGCGCTGAGCAGATCGCGGTTCCGGCCCTAGTGTCTACGCTATCCATCAGCATCGTGTTCGTACCGATGTTCTTCCTCACTGGCGTGGCACGCTATCTGTTCGTTCCGCTGGCCGAAGCGGTTGTATTCGCGTTGCTGGCCTCGTATTTCTTCTCGCGAACGCTGGTGCCGACGCTCGCTATGTACCTGATGAAGAAAGAAGCTGTCCGATACCAGCAGGGTGGCCAGCAGGCTGAAGAGCATCGAAGCGGAGGAATCTTCTCGCGAATTCACCACGGCTTCGAAAGCGGCTTTGATGCGATACGGCGAACCTACTCCGGCCTGCTGCAACTATGTTTGGATCACCGGGTCCTCTTCGGAGGCTGTTTTTTGGTTTTCTGTCTGACAAGCCTGATGCTGGCAAGCCACCTGGGGCAAGACTTCTTTCCCACGGTCGACGCCGGCCAGCTACGCCTCCATTTACGGGCGCAAACAGGCACGCGGATCGAGGAGACAGCGCGGGTCACCAGTGAGGCGGAAGATGTCATTCGCCGATTGATACCGGCTTCTGAGCTGGGTGGCATTCTCGACAACATCGGCCTGCCGACCAGCGGCATCAATCTTTCCTATAGCAACAGCGAAACCGTTGGTAACTTCGACGCGGAGATCCTGGTCTCCCTTCAACCCAAACACCGCCCGACAGCCGAATATGTGCAGAAGCTGCGAGAGGAATTGCCGAAGGCCTTTCCAGCCACTGCATTCTTCTTCGAGCCGGCCGACATCGTCACTCAAATTCTAAACTTCGGGCTTCCCGCGCCCATCGACATTCAGATCATCGGCACCGACATGCCGCACAACTTCGCGCTCGCGGCGAAGATGGCCGAACAGATCCGCTCAGTTCCGGGCGCGGTCGACGTTCACTTGCACCAACTGCTAAACCAACCCAGGCTGGACCTCGCCGTCGATCGTGTGAGATCGCAGCAGGTGGGCCTTAGCGAAAGGGACGTCGCCAGCAATGTCCTGGTGTCATTGAGCTCGAGCTTTCAAATCAGTCCAAACTTCTGGCTCTCGCCGAATGGGGTCAGCTACGGCATCGCCGTGCAGACGCCGCAATACAAGGTGGATTCGATCGATGCGCTGCGGACCATCCCGGTGAATTCTCCCGTCGTACCACAGCCCCAGCTCCTGGAGAATCTGACAACGATGAACCGGGGCCAGGAGCCAGCCGTCGTGACCCACTACAACGTTCAGCGGGTCATTGACATTTACGCCGGCACGCAAGGGCGGGATCTGGGCGGCGTTGCCGCGGATATCTCGAAAATAACGACTGCCGCGCAAAAACAGCTACCCAGAGGAAGCAGCATCGTGACTCGCGGCCAGGTTGCCACCATGCAGTCTTCATTTATCGGATTGGGCGCAGGCCTCGCATTCGCGATCGTGCTGGTCTATCTGCTGATCGTGATCAATTTCCAATCGTGGAGCGAGGCGTTCATCATCATCACCGCTTTGCCGGCGGCGCTGGCTGGTATCTGTTGGATGTTGTACTTGACGCATACAACGCTGAGCGTGCCCGCTCTCATGGGAACGATCATGAGCATGGGAGTCGCGACGGCGAACAGCGTCCTTATCATCAGTTTTGCGAACGAGCGTTTCGCCGAAACCAAAGATGCCTTGCGAGCCGCACTGGAGGCTGGTTCTACTCGATTGAGGCCGGTGATCATGACAGCCCTGGCCATGATCATCGGCATGGTGCCGATGGCCATTGGGATGGGCGAGGGCGGAGAGCAGAACGCCCCCCTCGGCCGCGCCGTCATCGGTGGGCTGCTATTCGCGACCGTTGCCACTCTCTTCTTTGTGCCCTCGGTATTCGCCATTATCCGCAACCAGAACAGTCACGACTCATGAGGACGTTATGAGCAAAGATCTTGAAGCTTCCGAGAAAGACCAGCATCCACGGCGGAGCGGAGCGCGCTTGCTGTGGTTCCTGCTGGTTCCGGCTGTACTCGCCGCTTCCGCCTTCGTTGGCGCGAAAGCCCGGCAAGAGACGAGCCAGCAACTCGACGCGACCACTCAAACGCTTAAAGTGCAGACGGTCGCCGTGATTCATGCCCAGCGAGGCAAGGCGAGTTCGGACCTCACTCTGCCCGGGATAATTCAGGCTTTCTCCCAGTCGCCGATTTACGCTCGGGTCGACGGCTATGTTCGTAGCTGGTATGTGGACATCGGCACGCATGTGACCAAAGGTCAGTTGCTGGCTGAGATCGACGCCCCGGAAGTGGATCAGCAGTTGAATCAGGCTCGGGCCATGTTGCAACAAGCCCAGACCAGTCTCGAACTCGCCAAGGTCACGGCGCCTCGGTATCAGGAGTTGATCAAATCCAATTCTGTATCCCAGCAGGAAGTGGATCAAAATAACCAGAATCTGGCATCGCAAACGGCAAACGTCCAAGCGGCATCCGCGGCCGTGAGCAGGCTCGAACAGATGCAAGGGTTTGAGAAGATTGTTGCGCCCTTCGACGGAGTTATCACGTTACGAAAGACGGATTTCGGCGATTTGGTGAATGCGGGCAATGCCGGCGTGGGTCGCGAGCTGTTCCGGATTTCGCAGAACAACACCGTGCGGGTTTTTGTCACTGTGCCGGAAGAATTCAGCCAGCAAGTCAAGCCTGGCACAAGAGCCTCCATGGACTTGACTGCGCTGCCAAGCCGCCGTTTCGACGCTGCCGTTACGCGGACCACCGACGCAATCGACCCCAACTCTCGAACGCTGACGGTGGAGCTCGATGTCCCGAATCCATCCGGCGAACTTCTGCCCGGAGCTTACGCGAACGTGCATTTTCAGCTCCCGCTCAACGTTATGTCACTGGTTCTTCCATCAAGCACAATTCTCTTCCAGGCAGACGGGCCGCAAGTGGGCATCGTGAACAACAAGAGTCAAGTCGAGCTTCGAAAGGTGACGCTCGGCCACGATTTCGGCGACACGATTCAACTCCTGACAGGAGTCCGTCCCACCGACGCCGTGATCGCCAATCCGCCGGATTCCCTCACGAACGGAATGCGCGTCGCGGTGCGATCGGCTTCCGGAAGCTGAAAGGGGAACTAATATGTGGAGACGCGCGACGCTCGCTCTAACGCTCCTAACTTTAGCGGGTTGTGCAGTTGGTCCCAAGTACCACCAGCCCGTGGCTCCGGTTCCCGCAAAGTTCAAAGAAGGCGGCACACCGGAATCCGGCACGCCGGACATTGCCTACAGCGATTGGTGGCGGGTATTTAGTGACCCCGAGCTGGCTCGGCTCGAAACCGAAGCCGATGCAGCCAACCAAGACATAAAGCTGGCGGTCGCGCGGGTCGATCAAGCGGAAGCGGGCGCCAAGTACGCGCGTTCCTTTCTCTTCCCCACCATCAGCCTGGGAGCCGGCGCCTCGCGAACGCGTGAAGCGCAGAATCGGCCCAACAACGGCAACACGAACGGATTGGCGGCGACCTTCAACGATTTTCAACTGCCGGCATTCCTTAGCTATGAGGTTGACGCGTGGGGTCGCGTGCGCCACTCGATCGAAGCCGCCAATGCAACTGAACAGGCCACCGCAGCCGACTTGCGATTTGTGCGCCTGGCGGTAGAAGCCAACGTGGCCATGGACTATTACAGCCTGCGCGAGAACGATGCTGAACGGCAGGTGCTCGACGCAACCGTACAGCAAATGCAAAGCGCGGTGGATCTGACCATGAACCGTTTTCGCGGAGGTTTGACCAGCGAACTAGAGGTTAAGCAGGCCCAGACGCTGTTGGACCAAACGAAAGCACAAGCTCAGGCATTGGACGTCCAGCGCGCTCAACTGGAACACGCGATCGCGGTGCTCGTAGGAAAAGCTGCGTCGGACTTCTCCCTTCCGCAGAGTCCCTTGAACGGGCTGCCGCCGGCAATACCCTCCGGCCTTCCTGCCGAGCTGCTAGCTCGGCGGCCCGATATCGCCGAGGTTGAGCGTTACGTTGCCGCCGCGAACGCGGACATCGGGGTCGCCAAGACGGCGGCACTGCCCCATATCTCGCTCACCGGCTTGGCCGGCTTTGAGAGCACCAATATGACGAGCCTGTTCAACTGGTCCAACGGCATCGCCTCGCTGGGGGCGTCGGCATTGATGCCCGTTTTTAACGGCGGCAGAGTGCGAGCCGGCGTCGACCAGGCATGGGCAGTGTACCGTCAGTCACTCGCGCAGTATCAGAAGACCGTGCTGACCGCTTATCAGGAAGTAGAGGATCAACTGGCCGCTCTCCGAATCTTAGCCGGAGAAGCGCAGTCGACAGCGGACGCTGTAGCTGACGCCCAGCAGGCAGAAACGATCGCACTGAACCGCTACCGGAGCGGCCTGGTCAGCTATCTCGACGTGGTCTACGCACAAACGGCGCTTTTGGCGAACCAGCGAACCGCGACGCAGATTGGAGGCCAGCGCATGGCCGCGACGGTTGTCCTGGTCAAGGCTTTAGGCGGTGGATGGCTGGGCGTACCCGCTCCGGCGGCAGCGAATCCGAACCCCGGGTCGCCGGGTTCCATGTCAAAGGCGGTTAACCAACAAGCGGCCGCGAAAGCAGGCAGCGAATGAGAGGAAGATGCACCATGATGCGAACATTGCTCGTCTTTGCAATTTTAGGGAAGTTATTGTCCGCCGCGCCTTCACCTGGGCCGCAGACACCAACAGAAAGGGCCTGGCTGATTCTTCAAGAGGGACTCACAAACAAGCGGGCGGAGAAGCGTGCGAACGCGGTTCACGCGCTCCGGCTGCTACCTCATAACCCGAGGGCGCAAGTGATGGCGGAGAACGCACTCACCGATCGGAGCCCGAAGGTGAGAGCGGCCGCCGCACGCGCTCTTGGCCCAATGGGAGCTGTGTCGTCGGTGCCCAAGCTGAAGGCAGTCTTGAATGACAAGGAGCCGGCAGTCGTTCTCGCTGCCGCACGCTCGCTCTTTTTCCTGGGAGACCGTGAGGAGGCGTACGAAATCGATTACGAAGTGCTGATTGGCGAACGCAAGAGCGCGGAAGGTTTTGTGGAATCTCAGGTAAACGAGCTCAAGGATCCAAAAGCCGTGACGATGATGGGGGTCGAGACCGGCATTGGATTCGTGCCGCTCGGCGGAGCCGGGTACGAGGTGTTCAAGCGGGTGCGTAAGGACGACCGCTCGCCTGTACGGGCGGCTGCAGCGAAAGAGCTTGCCGCGGATCGTGACCAGAAAATCGATGCCGCCCTGATCAGAGCCCGTTCCGATAAGAAGTGGCCTGTTCGAGCTGCAGCCGTGTACGCGATCGCCAAGAGAGACGACCCTGCCTTGCTGAACGGGATCACACCCGCGTTGGATGACAAGAACGACATAGTAAGGTATGACGCATCCGCCGCAGTGCTGCGCTTGAGTGGCGTTAGCACCGGAGCGACCCGTGACGTTAGATGAGGTGATTACCGGAGCTGTCAGTCTGCCTCAAGACCTACGGGAGTGGCGGCTGGCCTTATCGTCGTACCGGGAACGAGTGTCCATAGGCGCCGGATTCCCCATCTCGATAAGGAGGTCGTCGATCTCGGAGGCGGTGATGCGGTCAAGCCCGCTGCTCGGTTCATCAACCATAAGGATTTCTGGTTCCAAGACCAACGCCCGCGCCAGGCCGGCTCGTTTCTTCATTCCACCTGAAAGTTCGAGGGGCATCCTTTCCCGATCACCGCCAAGACCGACTTGGTGAAGTACGCGATCGATGATTTCGTCGATCTCCTGTTCCGATTTTCGAGTGAGCCGGCGGAGCGGTAAGGCCAAATTGTCATAGAGCGTCAGAAAATCA
>Ga0210384_10005491_pt1 | contig 13764 bp, 11 predicted proteins | sample IncBWH2MmetaG_FD_160574 | JGI IMG/M metagenome (GOLD analysis project Ga0210384, IMG submission 160574) | Forest soil microbial communities from Barre Woods Harvard Forest LTER site, Petersham, Massachusetts, United States - Inc-BW-H-2-M | ecosystem: Environmental > Terrestrial > Soil >...
TTAATGAGAATTGCAAAAAATGAGGCGGGCGAGTATACCGTTGTAGTTAACTAGGACTCCAAAACTTCAGATCCGAGCCCAGGAACAATTCTGGAGGGGCTATGAATCGCCGAAGCTTCCTGACCCAAACAGGCGCGATGGTGGGTACTGGAGCACTCGCGCGCGTCATCCAGTTCCCTCTGGACTCGACCGTTTCTGCGGCTTCCCGCCTAAGCGCTCAAAGTCCGGCCGCCTCTGGGTCTCCGCTCGAACCACTGCTTTCACTTTTCGACTTTGAAACCGAGGCACACACACGCGTCTCCCACGGAGCGTGGGAACGGATTTCCGGGGGCTCCGCCGATGAGATCACTCTGCGCTGGAATCGCGAAGCGTATGATCACATCCGCCTGAAGCCTCGCATCCTGGTGGATGTGTCGAAGCTCGACACGCGCGTGACGCTGTTCGGGCATGAATTACCGTTCCCGATTTTGCTCGCACCTACTGGGGGCCAGCGATTCATCCACCCAGAGGGCGACGTTGCCGCCGCGCGCGGAGCCGCCGCCGCAAACTCCATCTACGTGATCAGCAGCAGTGCTTCCATGAAGGTCGAAGACATTGCGAAGTCCACGAAAGGTCCGGTCTGGTTCCAACTCTACGTGCAGAAGGACCGCGCATTTACACGCGATCTGGTGCAGCGCGCCGAAGACTCCGGCTGCCGCGCTCTTTGCGTTACCGTCGATTCGCCCACGTTTGGTGCTCGCAATCGGGAAGACCGCGCCAAGAAGGAGTTGCCAGAGCGCGAACTGCCCAACCTGAAGGGAAAAGATTATCTAGACCCGAGTCTGACCTGGAAGGACATTGACTGGTTGCGGTCATTCGCGCGGAGGCCCGTGCTGCTCAAAGGCGTTCTGAATCCTGACGACGCAGCGACTGCCGTGAAGGCCGGAGCCTCAGGCATCATCGTCTCGAATCACGGCGCACGCAATCTCGATACCGTCCCCGCGACCATCGATGCGCTTCCGTTGGTGGTCGAGAAGGTCGAAGGCCGCGTGCCGGTGCTAGTGGACGGAGGCATTCGTCGGGGCACGGATATCATCAAGGCGTTTGCGCTCGGCGCGTCGGCGGTGCAGATCGGCCGTCCATACTTGTGGGGTCTGGGGATTTCCGGAGCGGAAGGCGTCACGCGCGTGGTCGAGATCCTTCGGAAGGAATTTGAAATCGCGATGGCGTTGACTGGACGATCGACCATCGCGAGTATCGATCGATCAGTCTTGTGGTAGGTGGCACGGCGAAAGACCCTTGAATACACCAATTATAGGAGTCCCATTCAACAGGTCCTCCTTAGCGCTGTCTCGCACGTGTGGTAGAAACGGTGCTTGTCACGCACACGGATTCCACGAAACCTCGCCGTGTGATTCTTGTTTAGGCTGGCTCGCATAACCGCGGATAGGTCCTGAGTAATAGACCGAACCAATCAACCCGCTTTGTCGGCAAATGGGATGTAATGGTCCGTGCAGCTGTCACTCAGGAATTGCGAAGTACAACTGACGTAGTCCGTCGACAACGTGAGGCGGGATACTGAATGGACAACTCGCCTTGCGCTATCATGCCTTGCTCAACGGATAGATCCGAAGGAGAAGCTCCGTGGAAACCAACACTCGACGCAACTTCCTTGGCAAGATCACAGCGATGGCGGCTTTTCTGACTGGCGCACCAAGACTCTTCGCTCAGCAGGCTGCCCCTGCAGGCGCACCCACGCCTGGGAGTGCCTCCATGACTGGAGGAGACCCGCCTCGACGCTCAGGCGGCAACCACACGCTTAATGGGATCTACTACTTCTCCGGCACGGGTGCCAATGACGGATACAGCAAGGACGATCACTTCCTCGTCACCGACCCATTCGAAAAACACGTCACACGCACAATGGATGCCCTCAAGAGAGCGGTCGAACGTGCGGGTTCTAACATGGACAGCATCATCCATCTCGATGTCTTTCTCTGTCTGCCTCTTGCCGACGGTATCCCCACGCCCACCGGCAAAGCACGGTTCGATGCACACAAAGCGCAGTACGACGCGTTGAACAAGGTCTATGGAACCTATTTCTCTCCAGGCAAAGCGCCATCGCGTGGCTGCATGGCCGTTGAATGGATTCCTGGCGATTCCCTCATCGAAATCGTTGGGAGCGCGATGGTCGCCACTTCGACGCTGCCTGCAGAGAAGTAATTCACGAGGGCGCGGATACAAGAATGGAGAGGAAACTACCGATGAACTTGCAATTTGGTTGGAGTCGCCGTTCGTTTCTCGCCGCTCTAGGAGCCGTCACCGGCGGTCTGTTCTGTCCGTCTGAGTTGAACGCGGCGAGCATCTTTGGTAAGAAGCACAAGCCGCCGATACCTTCGGTCGACGGCAGCCCAATCGTGTCCATCACAACCGGCCTTGGTTCCACCGGCGATATTTATGCAGAGCTTGGAGTGACGCCTCTCGTCAACATCAATGGCACGGTAACCGTGATTGGCGGGTCCGTGATGAGACCAGAAGTTATGGAGCTGATTCGAAGAGGCAACGAGCATTTCGTTCTGATTGACGACCTCGAAATCGCAGCCGGCAAGTTCATTGCGAAATTGTGTAAGTCCCCCGCCGGGTACACCGGCTTGGTAACGGGTGGCGCGGCGGCGGCCATGGTCGTCGGCTACGCTGGCATGATGACCGAAGACCTGGAACCGCGAATGCGCGACATTCCCGACGTTAGCAATTTTCCGAGAAACGAAGTCATCATCCAGAAGAGTCATCGCTATCCGTTTGACCACCAAATCCGCCAGACGGGCGCGAAGCTCGTGGAAGTCGAGACGCGCGAAGAGATGATTGACGCCATCAATCCCAAGACTGTTGCGATCCACTTCACCAACATCCTGTCCGACAAAGGCAAGGTCAGCGGTCCCGAAACCGTCGAGATCGCCAAGGCGCACAATCTCTACACGTTCAACGATGCCGCTGCCGATGTTCCGCCGAAAGAGCGGCTCTGGGAGTATCCGGCCATCGGCTTCGACATGGTTGCCTTCAGCGGCGGTAAAGATATTCGCGGCCCGCAGGCATCAGGCGTGCTGATCGGGAGGGAGGAGCTGATCCGCTATTCGCTGCTGAATATGAGCCCGCAGGAGGATCGCATCGGACGTTGCTGTAAAGTCGGTAAAGAAACAATTTTCGGCCTTCTTAAGGCGCTTGAGATGTTCGTCAATGAGGACTTCGACGCCGCCCTGAAAATCTATGACGAGCGGGCACAAGTCATCACCGATGCAGTGAAGAAATTTGGAGTGACGGCGCTCCCTCGGCAGTTCAACGCTCAAGGTCTAGGTAACGTGACGCCGCGTTACAGTTGGCAGATCGATTCATCCAAACTCAAAATCACGGGGCCAGAGATCATGCAGAAGTTGGCAGACACGCGGCCCATCGGTATCGGCAGCATGGGCGCCGGTGCGAGCGGTATGCGCGGACGCGATCCGGATGCGCCAGCCGGTGACAATCACCGCGAAAGTCAGCGCCCGCCTCGCGACCCGAATAGCTTCGGCTTTGCCGTCTGGCAGCTCAAGCACGGCGAGGAAAAGATAATCGCGGACCGCCTGATCGAGATCTTCAGCACTGCCCCGAAGACCTAATCTTTCGACAAGGTACAAGCTTGGGTCAATTCTCGGATTGTCGGCAATCCGGAGGAAGGAATTCGGTTACTTCCGCATCGCCCGTCACTCGCGGAGCAACGCAGAAGAGTACACTCTCAACCGCTAGCATTTTCTACCCATGGAAGGCAAAAGGCTCAAATCTAAAATCAGCCGGAGCGAAACTTAGGCCGAGTTGTTGACGTACTTTCTAAAAGGGATTGGATGACAGATTTATTGGAAAGGAGGATGGTCTATGGAGACCAGGCAGCATCTCAGATTTGCCGCGCGACAGCTCTGGCGTAATCCAGGATTTACCGTGGCGATCATTATTACGCTGGCGCTCGCTATCGGTGCAAATACCGCGATTTTCTCCATTGTGAATGCGCTCATGCTGAAGAGCCTGCCCTATTCGCATCCCGAACGGATGGGCACGATTTATATACGCATCGCCGGCCCCAGGGCCTCCGATGAACGGCGCAACCTGAATGGTGAGCAGTGGGAGCTGTTACGCGACAATGTCCCCGCGTTGATAGCGGCGGTTTCAAGTCTTGGAACTTCAGGGGTCAATCTCAAATCGGGATCCCAGGTGCAGTATCTCCGCGCGGCACGGATCTCGGCGAACTACCTCAACGTGCTAGCCATTCAGCCAATGATAGGGCGCAATTTCTCTCCGGACGAAGACCGTCGGCACGGCCCCAAGGCCACCATCCTGAGTTGCAGTTTGTGGCGAAATACCTTCAGCTCTAATCCCGCTATTCTGGGGCAGGCCATTCTATTGAAAGGCGAGCCGTACTCGGTCATCGGTGTGCTTCCTGATGGCGCAACCACTCCCTTGAACGCCGACCTCTATACGGCCCTCCAGCCCAGCCGCGAGGGCGAGGGAGGGGGAACGAACTTTGCGTCCATCACGAGGCTACGTGATGGCGCTACCTGGCAGGAAGCCGATGCCGAAATCAACCGCGCATGGTCCGTCCGTGCCCAGCGCTATGAATCAACAAACAACCCCGGGGTGCAAGTGACCTACCACTCCATTCAGCTCCAAAAGGGCGAAACCGACGCCTTGCGTCCGCAAGTGGTGGCGCTGATGCTCGCTGCCGGCTTCATACTACTCATCGCTTGTGCCAATCTAGCCGGGTTGACTCTAGTCCGCATGCTGCGCCGTTCCTCGGAAGTGGCCACGCGGCTGGCACTGGGTGCCTCGCGGTGGCAGATCCAGAAGCAGTTCTGGATCGAAAACCTGCTATTGGCCCTTGTCGGCGGAGCCGCCGGCATCGCCGTAGGCTTTCTCACCCTGCGCGGCCTCTTGTTGCTGTTGCCCGAGCACTTTCTTCCTGTTACGCGCATCCCCCTCGACGGCCGCGTCATGGCCTTCACGCTAGTCGTCTCGCTGTTGACCAGCATTCTGTTCGGCGTGCTCCCAGCGCTTGCAACTCGGAATGTGGACCTACGGTCGTCGATGGGCGGCCGCGGCGTGGCGAAAGTCGGCAGCCTGCGCCAGACACTGATCGTCGGCGAGGTCGCCCTCACCGTCGTGCTGCTGGCCGCTTCCGGCCTGCTCATCCGCACCCTGATCCACTTGGAGACGCTGCCGCCGGGTTTCAATCCTAACGGAGTGATGACCGCCAAGGCCTCGCTCGATGACACCCGCTTCCACGATCCCGCAGCCTTCAGAAAACTATTGGACGAGAGCACGGCCGCCATGCGGCAAATTCCCGGCGTGCAGAACTCCGCAGTCGGATTGAGCCTGCCTTACGAACGCACGCTGAACGACGGGGTCACCCTTAGTGACGGCAAAGAGGCCGGGCAGCAGGATGGGACGGATGTGGTCTATGTCACGCCCGGATATTTCGGCACATTGCAAATGCCGGTGCTTGCAGGCCGCGTTTTTACCGATGACGACGGTCCAAATGCTCAGCACGTGGCCGTCGTGAACCAAACCTTCGCTCGAAAGTTCTATGGCAGTACAAATCCCGTGGGCCGCTACATCAATAAAGATACGGTGATCGTGGGCGAAGTAGCAGATGTCTCCGTTTCCTCCGGTTTGTACGAGGGCGCTCCTCTCATGAGCGAGCAGGCCATGTACGTCCCGGCCGCGCAAGTGAATGCGCAGATTCTCTCGCTGGTGCATGTGTGGTTTCAACCGGACTGGGTTGTCCGCACAGCCGGTCCGGTGGAAGGGTTGACCGCGCAGATGCAACGCGCGTTGGCGAGTACCGATCCCAACCTACCCTTCTCCGGCTTCTACAGCATGCAGGACCTGCTCGCGAAAACCTTGGCAATGCAGCGTGTCGAAGTGGCGCTTCTGGGCGCAATGGCGGTGCTAGCGCTTCTGCTGAGCTCCGTCGGCATTTTCGCGCTGGTTGCCAACATGGTGGCGCAGAGGACGCGAGAGATCGGCATCCGCATGGCACTGGGTTCGACCGTGGTTCAGGCGATGGTGCAGATCGGCCGTTCCGGGGTGGGCGCCTCGATTCTGGGCCTTTTTTTGGGACTTGTCCTTTGCTCGGGAACGTTGCGAGTCATGCGCAGCTTGATCTATGGCGTAAGCGTGTACGATGCTCTAACCCTTGGCACCGTCGTGCTGGCCCTTGTACTGGTGACGCTCCTAGCCACAACTCTGCCAACTCTGAGAATTGCCAAAATCGACCCCGCCAATACATTACGTCAGGAATAGAACGGTCCTTAGCAACCGTTAAACAAAAGTGACCATTGGGTGGTTGCCCCACCAAAAGTCTGAGTAGCCGGCCAACTGGAAGTAAATTGCCCGTCATCCGCCCAGAATCCGAACCAGCCAGTTCGGATCGTAAGCGCGTCATTACCTGATAGACGTTCAGCGTCTCCAAATCGCCGATTCGTGAATCCACTGGAAACACCAGCTCTGGAGGATGAAATTCGGCTTTGTTCTGTGCAGAGTTAGGCGGATGTGCGGGCAGTCAAGCTCACCGGACAAGCGCAGCGCATCGGATTGGGGATTTTCTACGACCAATTGTGTGGTCGCCTGGAAGGGCGGCGAGCCAAAGTTGTCGGGACCGATCCGCCCTCGCCATCCAGTTTCAGACACTGCGACAACACCCTTCGAGCGGTCAAGGTGAAATCCACTAAGGCCACGCGAACCGTTGATCGACATGATCGCCGTGGCGCAAGAGAGTTAATCGGCAGAGCGGCGATCGCCGGCGAGTGGTAACACGCGCTGGACCAATTCATCTGTAAACTTCTGTTTTTCTTCGTAAAAAGGAAAGTGGCTGGAATTTTCAAACCACACAATTTCCTTCTGCGGTGCATTGATCGTTTGAGCGTAATCCGCAATCACCGAACCAGGGCAGTACGGATCTATCCTTCCTTCAAAAAAGAAAAGTGCCTCGCGAAAGTCGGCTCCGAGTTTGGTCAGATCGAATGCCATCATCTGAGGCATCATAACTTGAAGCGAAAACGTTTGCCCGCGGACAAACCCGATATCATCGGCGATCGAATATTCCGGAGCGGAGACCACCGTTCTCAAAATTCTTTTCACATTCGTAAAGCTCGTCTCGCTCAGCGGCGGCCCGAGTAACCTCGATTCCCAATCTCTTACCGTCCCGGTTTTATTCATGTCTGGGATCGCCGGAGGATAAGGAGCGATGCTCTCCAATTCCTTGATCGCCTGCTCATTGGTCCGGCTGTGCGCTGCTTGCAACACGATACGGTATCCAGCCGCCTCGTTCTGCTGCATACTCACAGCTTGCCCGGTGCCCACAAACGCATAAATCATTTCCGGGTGCTCATGCGCCAGCCAAAGGCCGAGCATGCTTCCCCATGAATGCCCCACAACAAATATCTTTTCTCGCTTGAATCGAGTTCGGAGATAGTTCGTCACTTCTAGGGTGTCCTGCTCCATTTGCGCGAGATTCATGGTCCGGCGCTGAAGTTCCTTGCCATTCGACTCGTACGTTTTCCCCGCTCCGCGTTGGTCCCATTGCACGACGGTGAAGTATTTCTCCCAAGGGTCCTGAAAAGTGCTGCCCATAGGAATAAACGCAACGCCAGGTCCGCCATGGATGAACAGAAGAATCGGGTTATTCACGTTTTGGCCGCGCACTTCGATCCACTGATCAATGCCGCCGATGCGGATGGCCTCAAGGCTGTCGATGCCGTTGGGTGACCTAATGGCTCGTGCTTCAGACACTTCGCGTTGCAGATATTTTCTGTATAGCAGCGCTGACGAGAGCGTCCCAATTGTCAAGCAGACAATCACTATCCCGCCATACTTGAAAATCGTTTTGATCACGTTTAGATCCGCGGACCAGTTTTCTTCTCATGATACGAGTAGGCCTGCGCATTTGTTTCACAAAGTGCTATTGTCTCCGCTGTCGCAATCGGCGATAAGCCGCGCCGTCACAATCCCGGTATGCGCTCGTCGCTGGGCGGATGGTCCGCAATCCGGAACTTAGCCAGAAATGCGCTTACCGGAGAATCGGCCTCAATTCCGGTAACGCTGCCACTACACAAGACTTAGCGGTGAGTTGGGTTGCGCCGCACCGGGCTGAAGGAATTGAAGTTTGACCCTAGGTAGATGGAACCAAATAATCAGAAGCACCAAGATGACCTCAGCCCGCAGCTCTGTGTTTCGGACCTAGCGACGACAAAAAAATGGTGGCAAATGCGTTCCAAGCACAAATCGCAATCCCAGTGACCGTCCCCAAGCTTTCCAGCGAACTGTTCCCACCGCGGCAAGGATAAACAGCACAGCAACTGTTGCCTGCACCAGGGACGCGACCGCTCTTTCTCTTCAGAGCTATCAGGGGTCAAGACCCCACGGAGAGTCACGAAGAGTACCCGGTTTCCAACAAGCAGCAATATGGCTGTAACGAACCAGTTCGAGTATCTGAGGACCAGGCTCACTGCTCCTCCCGCTTGCCGCAGAGTAGCAGAAAACCAGTCCGAAAAGCGGCTTTCCCAACCTTCTGACGAATTGCTCGTGGGTTACGCAATTAATGAACGGGAGGATTATGCCGAAGGGTTAACTTTGGGGATTCAGTGCTGAGGCGGGCTACGGATGATCTTCCCTCCAACGGGTTAGGGATTTCTTGAGGAGTGACGCGCATGCACGTCCCACCAGACCGAGTTTTCCATATCAGCTCGGCGATAGTTGTTCTTCAAAATTCCGAACCAGCGGAGAGCGGCGGCATAAGGCAACCACGCACCGGCGGCCTGCTCTCCGAATGGCCCGGAACTGTGGAGCCCAAATGGATAGCCAGTGGGACTGTATTTGCCCGGCGGATCGTACTCGGAATTTGGACGAAACCGCTGTGGCAACCTGCTGATCCCCTTTCGCACGAACGGCGCGAGCCGCCCGACTTTTCTCAAAAACCGCCAGCCGATTTGGTAAGCAAATATCGGGGGCGCGGGCCAGAAGGTCTCGCCGTTCACGAACTTGAAGGCGGAATAACCCAACTCGGTCAATCTTTCGAGGATAGGATCGAAGGAATTCAGTTCGAGGCTGACATAGGCAGGGGCGGTCGCGGATGTTATCGAGTCAAGAGCTTGGAAGTCTGCACCTTCGATATCGACCTTCATAAAGAAAGGCTTTCTGTGCTTCTCTATGAGCTGCTGTGTCGTGACGCAGGGGATTTTCAGCTCTTCCCACTCTCCCCCCGCCTTGCCCCTCGCCGGTAGGAAGGAAGATAGGGCGTAGTCGCGGAGATTACGATAAAAGGTGAACTCTCCCGGTTCTTTCAACACCCCGGCATTGACGACTTTCATTCGCCCTTGCCGGATCTCGTTTTCGAATCGCAGCGTGCATTGGGCTGCCAGCAGCGGATTGGCTTCAACACCGACGACAAGGTATCCGAGGTCGAGATAATAGGCAGCGTCATCCCCATCGCAAAGACCAATATCGAAAACAATATCTCGATCTCTGCGATTCGAACTGTCCGTTCCGGTCATCGGCGCGGCTGTTGCCATAGGCGTATCTTAGCGATTTCACAGAACCTCTGTCGCGCGCACCGACGCCGCGCTCAAAATAGGTCACCTATAGCCTCTCCCTCTATAGAACTAATCGGGGCTTGCGAGAGAATCAGCACGGATGCGGTCAATCTTCTTTTCTGCCGCGCCGATGGTGATCCCCGGACGCGCCCGGCAAAATATCGCTACTCCAACTACGCAATCCGCTCGGTTGAGACCGCAATGGAAACTCCATTGCTAACCGAATCGTAGACCGGTGAAAAACGGGGGCCCAGCGAGCTGAGATCTCGGAATTGTTCGTCGCTGATGTTGGCCTTGATGCGCAGTTTCAGCTTTATGCTTTGATAGCCTTTCCTTACGTCGGGGGCGAGGCCGAGAAATCCACGGAGATCGAGATCGCCTTCTAGGGTGGACTCAACCCGTTCCACGGCAATCCCGCGCGCGGCCGCGTGATAGACCATGGAAGTCGTCACGCAGGACGCCAAGGCATGCAGCAAGTGCTCCACGGGATTGGCGCCGCGGTCGGTGCCCAGTAGCGTCTCCGGCTCGTCGGCTAGCAATGTGAGCCGGGTCTTGTGCTGGATTTCCTTTCCGCCGGCGCTAAACGGCTTCACCTCGGAGCGATTTTCGCCACAATCGATCCAGCGGTTCTGTATGCGAAATTGAAATCTGCCAAGCTCGGGCGTAGCCTTCACAGCCTCAATCGTCTCTGTGAGCCGAGCCAGGTCGATGCCATTCGTAATTGTCGCTAGTTTATTTCTCATTTTGTTTTTCCTTTCCTTCAGGTGGAGACTTCCGTTCCATGTCCCAGTAGAGGGCAGGATGGATGCCAAAGCCGCGATGGTAATTAGTCGTTGCGTTTCAGCAAATTAGGCCAGTGGGCGCCTTGCAAATCCCTGGCGACTTCTCGCTACTTTCGAGATCTCGCGACTCCGTCCGCACGTCCGGCGTGTATTGTTGTGTCGCGGATCGTGTTGAAAGGAGAAATTCGACCCGGGGCGAAGGCGGGCAACAATTTCACCTGCGCGTCCCTGCGGGTAACGAAGAGGCGAGCCTTACTTGTTGCTCCGCGAGTTTTCCGCTGCCGCCTGGATGTCGTGTTTGCAGTGTCGCAGCACTTCCCGCGTGTTTCGCGAGGATCGCCCGTCCCACGAATTGTCGTCTTCGGAAAGTCGTTCGACGACGTGGCCAAGTTCGTGAAGCAGTGTGGTGATTTGCGCTTGGATAGTGTTCCCCCCAAACGAGGAGACTGCCAGACGATGCATGCCTCCCGGCCAGTGGAATGTCGTGAAGTCGTCTAGTTCCATGACGGGCGACGTTGCACTAAAAAACGGCCCGCCAGAGTTTAGTCCGACGATGGAGTTACGGCCACCGCGCTGCATGGAACGGGCGGCCCAAGGATGTTTAAAAAACTCCTTGCCTTGACTGTCTTTCCTATGGAGAACGTAAGGAGGTTCACCTTCCTTGATTTCGTAGTGCAACGAGCGAAAGACTTCTGCGGGGTCGGGATCGGCTTCCCGAAACCAGGCGCTACACGCGTTTTCCGATTCCAGTATCCCGAGGGCCCGCTCGCGGGCTCTCGCGATGACTTCGCCACGCTTACCCATGGCCGCCAATTCCAAGGCGATCGGATCGTCGTCGGTCGACGAAGTTTGGGAGCTGGCGGGTCGCGGAACAAAGACGATACTCAGGCCTGCAATGACGACGATTGCTTTCAGCCTCCGCGCGAGAAACGTGCGACACGCTCGCCAGCGACTGTCACCATTGCGCCGAGCTTTGACTGGGTCGTCGTTCGCGGGTGTACGGCTTCGAGCTCCGTCGTTTCGCGTCGCACAGAGGTCCTTCATTTTGGGATCTTCCTTTGCTTCCTTGATTCAAACGTTGTGGTGTCCCGTTGAGCGGTGCAAAGGAAATGCCAGGGCTTGGTAATAAATAGATGGAGTGCTTTGAAGGACTTCGGGCAGGCAACGTCGGTCGGAACACGTCGCGAATTCTCGCGACTTTCGATTTTTCGGGTCGCTACTCGAATGGTAGCGGAGTGCTGCGCTTATTTGGTGCGGTGAATCTGCAAGCTCTTCATTCTCGACGCGAAAGTGGAAGACGGAATACCAACTTTCTGTGCGGCTCCCTGCGGGCCCGCCACCTTCCAGTTGGCTTGTTCCAGGGCACGGATCAGAGTTTCTCTCTCCATCTCGCGCAGTTCGTTCTTCGTGCGTATCGCTGGAACCGCATTCAGGCTCGTACGATCAGCAATCGGCCGGAGCTGGCGAAGCGGCAAGAGGTCTCGGAGGCTTAAGCGGGAGTCGCGCGCGATAATTACGGCGCGCTCGATCACATTCTCCAGTTCGCGTACGTTGCCAGGCCAGTGATAGGAACGCAGCCGCCTCAAGCAATCGGCGGTTAGCTCGAGAGGTGATTTTCCCATCCGTGCGCAATTGCGCTTAAGGAAATCTCGCGCCAGCAGTTCAACATCGGCTCCACGCTCGCGCAGCGGCGGAACGGTAACGGGAAAAACATGAAGCCGGTAGTACAAATCCTCCCGAAAGCGGCCCGCTTCCACCTCGGCCAAAAGGTTCCTGTTCGTCGCGGCGATGACACGAACGTCCACCCGGCGAGTTTGCGAACTGCCCACCGGCTCGTATTCTCCCTCCTGGAGGACTCGCAAGAGCTTGGGCTGTAATTCAAGAGGCAACTCCGCGACTTCGTCTAAAAAGATCGTTCCGTTGTTGGCCAGCTCGAACCGTCCGGTGCGCCGCGTCGCGGCGCCCGTGAAGGCCCCTCTTTCGTGACCGAAGAATTCGCTTTCGCATAGAGCGGCCGGAATGGCGGCGCAGTTTACGCGAATGAACGGTTTTCCGGAGCGCTGACTGCCTTGATGAATCGCCCGGGCGACGAGTTCCTTGCCTGTGCCGGTTTCCCCGGAGATGAGAACGGTAGCGGGAGTCGGCGCGACCTGTCGCAGTGCCGTTAGTACCGCGCGAATGGGAGGGCTGCTACCGATGATTTCGCCGCCGCCCTGCTGTTCGCTGATTTCACTCAACAGATAAGCAGCTTCTTCTTCGAGTTCCCGCAGGCGGTTTTCGGCCGCCAGCTGATCCTGAACGCTCCGCAAAATCACGCTGATTCGGGAAGTGCCCCGTGCCTCAAAGCGGGAAACGCTCGCCTCCGCAGCGAAAGAGGTACCGTCGGTGCGGACGGCATCAAGTCCGCCCGATACCCACGCGAAGGGACGGCTGACGCTATCCAGTCCATCGATAACAGCGTGAAGTTTTTGCGCGCTGGTTGGGGTCAGGAGATCGGTCATCTTGAGATTGGCAAGTTCTTCGAACGGCAATGCAAAAAGTTCTACTGCCGAACCGTTTGCCCGCAGTATGCCTAATTCGCTGTCCAGCTCGAAGATCGCGTCCATGGCGCTGTCAAACAGTCGCGAGAAGCGTTGTTCGCTGTCACGAACGCTGGCTTCTGCTCGGAGGCGATTGATCTCCGCGGCCGCCCGCGCCGCGAAAATACGAAAAGCGGCCTCGAACTCCGGAAAGAGTATGAGCGGTTTGGTGTCCAGCGCGGAAAGGTGCCCCAGGACCGCGCCATCGGCTCGATAGAGCGGAACGCCTGCGTAGCTCACCGCGTTGAACGCGACCAGGTCCGGGTCATTCGGAAAGAGCTCGATGATCCGATCGGGATAGTGCACCAGGCGCTTGCCCTCGATCACCACTTCGCACGGAGTTCCTTCAATTTTATACTCGAACTCTTGAACGAAATCAGCGTTCAACCAAAACGCCAGTGCGCGAAGAACCTTCCGCTCCGGTAAGTACTCGGTCACCCAGACTCCGGCAACGCCCATCGCCAATGCGGCGGAACGCACCAACGCCTGAAGGAACTCCTGCCCGGTCTCCGAAGAGGTGCCTTCGAGAAGGTAGCGTATCAATGCTTCGGTACGAAGCTCCGGGGTCGCTGTGCTCATTTTTGACATTTGATGTGCCTCTGACCGGAGACCACCTGGAATATCGTCATCATCGACGCGACGTCGCTTTGGCGCGGGTTAACACCTCAGTGTGAGCGCAATTGGCCTACCCTCGCGCTTGTTCCCGGTGGCGCGTTGGGACCGGCTTAGCGCTACCTCCAACCAATCCGATCGAGCCCGGGGGCACGGGCCACCGGGCTAGTCACGATGGACGAATATAGTAGCGCAGGT
>Ga0210384_10005494_pt1 | contig 13760 bp, 12 predicted proteins | sample IncBWH2MmetaG_FD_160574 | JGI IMG/M metagenome (GOLD analysis project Ga0210384, IMG submission 160574) | Forest soil microbial communities from Barre Woods Harvard Forest LTER site, Petersham, Massachusetts, United States - Inc-BW-H-2-M | ecosystem: Environmental > Terrestrial > Soil >...
GACCTCCGGCGTCGGCGAAAATGCCAGCGTCGGCTATGGCAACTACAACGCCGGCTTCGTAACCCTCAAAATGGCGGATTGGCACGGCCTGACCCTCCAACAGAACTTCACTTACAGCAAGGCTCTCGGCACCGTCTCCGTCGTTCAGGCTACCAGCGGGTTCACCACCCCGAATCCCTACGACGTTGGCGCCGGCTACGGCCTGCAGCCATTTGATCGAAAATTCGTCTACAACCTCTTCACCGTTTACGAGCCACCCTTCTTCAAGGGCCAACATGGTTGGCAGGGTCGGCTCCTCGGCGGTTGGTCGTTCGCGCCCATTTTCACAGCTGCCAGCGGCCTACCCCTGGAGCTCAACACTTCCAACGGCGACGCCCAGGCTTTTGGCGAAGCCGACGGCGTTAATTTCGCCGCTGACGAAAACGCTGTTCTTACTTGCCCTAACACCTTCGGCAGTTCGCGCCATAACAACGTCACCGGATCGGGCGGCATCGGCACCGCAGGCAATGTGAATTTGTTCGCCAATCCGCAGGGCGTTTGGAACTGCATGCGTAACCCGATTCTGGGTCTGGACGGCGGAGCCGGCGGCGGCGGCGTTCTTCGCGGCATGCCCTTCTGGAACGTTGATTTCCAGGTAAAAAAGAACATTCACATCAACGAGCGCTTCAGCGCCGAAGTCCAATCCATCTTCACCAACATCTTTAACCACGACCAGCTTGCCGATCCCGTTCTCAATCTTCAGCAGCCGTCGAATTTTGGCGTGTTGAGCTCGCAAGTGAATTCTCCACGCTCGATCGAACTGGGCATTCGCTTGCGCTTCTAAACTACAACCGCCCGATTTGTCACTCTCGCCGCGAACAAAAAAGGAAGGCCGGATCGGCCTTCCTTTTTTGTTTCGATCTCAAGCGTCGAGCGATTTCCTCTCGCTATGGCAGATCCTTGCTCAATCGATCTACTACCGCCTTCGATTCTGTCACCGGCGGATTGTTCAGGTACTTTCCAAAAAAAACCAGATACCTCTGCCACCGGTCCTGAATATGCCGCGGCTCGACGAATCCATGGTTTTCCCGCGGATACGTCACGTACTCCACCGGCACCTTCCGTTCGTACAGCGCCCGATAAAACTCCTCGGCCTGCGGAATTGGCACGCGCGTATCCGCTTGGCCATGCAGAATCATCGTCGGAGTCTTCACGTTCGCAATGTACTTCATCGGCGAATGATCCCAATACTCCTGGTAATTGTCCCACGGAGCCTTCGAGTTATAAAAAACCGTGAGATACCGGTGAATGTCCGTCTGCGAATACATGGAATAAAGATCGGGCAGACCCGCGCCCGGTGAAATTGCCTTGAACCGGTCCGTTTGGGTATCGATCCACATGGTCATGTATCCACCATACGACCATCCGAACGCCCCCAGCCTGTCCGGATCGGCCCATCCTTTATCGACCATCGCTTGCACGCCGCTCATGTCGTCTTTGTAGTCGCCAATTCCCCAATCGTTCTGATTCGCTGCTGCAAACTTTTCTCCACGTCCCGTCGACCCGCGAAAGTTCGGCTGCAGCACCATGTACCCATTCGCGGCCATGATCTGCTCTGTGGAATTGAACGAAAGCAACGAAGCTCCAGTCGGCCCTCCGTGCGGATTCAGAAGAAATGGAACCTTGTGCGAGCCGTCAAAGTCCACCGGCTTCGTCACGATGCCGTCAATTTCCATTCCGTCCTTACTGCTCTTCCAGCGAACTACTTCGCTCGTTGCCAGCGCGTAGTCCTCCAGCCATGAATTCTGATTCGTGATTCGCTCCAGCGATCCAAAACTCAAATCACTCCGGAACACCTCGTCCGGATGCGTTGCATCGCCCGACGTTCCAACCGCCGTCTGCCCGTTCGCGCTGATTTCCGCCAGATTGACCACTGTCGCCGCGTCCGTAAGCGGCCGAACGGTTCCCGCCGCCACGTCCACCGCGAAAATTTTCATCGCTTCGTGATCATCCGAGCTGAAAAGGATCGTCTTGCCATCCCGCGACCAAACTGGATCGCCCGCATTCAGCTCAAAAGCTCCGCTCAATTTCCGCGGCGAACCGCCGTTCCCATCCACGACAAATAGATTCACTTTGTAAACCACGAGTCCGGCGCTACTCAGATAGGCGATCGACTTGCCGTCCGGCGACCATCTTGCCGTCTGCGTCGGATCAACCGTTTCCGCCACTTTTCGCTGCTTTCCGCCGGCCACCTCCAACACCCACGCCGTAGCCAGGCTGGTATCGTCGGTCCGCGGCGTGGGGTTCGTCGTGAATGCGACGCGCGCTCCATCGGGAGACCAATGTGCATCGCTAACCGTAAAATCCCCCTTGGTCAGCTGCTTTTCCTCATTCGTCGCAATATTCCAAGTCCAAAGCTGCGCCATTTTGAAATCATGATCCACGACGACGGCATCGTCCTTTTGCTTCGTGCGCTTCTCGTCTTCCTCTCCAAGCGGAACCGTCGCCGTGAGCAGCAACTCTTTTCCATCGGGAGAAAAATGAAATCCTCGCACGCCCGGTTTGTGTTTCGTCACCTGCCAGGGCTCTCCGCCGTCCGCATACATGAACCACACTTGCGGTTTTGCATCCTTCTCGTCGCCCGCGTCCATCGTGAACGCCAGCAATTTCCCATCTGGCGACCATTCCAGATTCGAAACGCTCTTCTCGCCACGCGTAAATTGCCGTGCAGCGGTCGCCGGCCCCGTCGTCGGCACTACCCACAGATGCGTAACATTCTTCCACGGCGTATCCTTCTCTTTCTCCATTTGGTTCTCGGCAACTAGATAAGCCACGCGTGCGCCGTCAGGCGAAATCCGTGGAGAGCTAACGCGCGTTACGCGCAATGCCTCCGCGGTGCCGAACAGTTTCTTGCCATCTTTGTTCTTCGCAGGCGGTTTCTCCTGATTCGAAGAGTTTTCTCGAGCTGCAACCGCTAGCGGCGCCACAAAAATGACCGCGATTAACATCCCGCGCAGCAAATTCCTCATCGCAATCCCCTCCAAGAAATCCGTCTTGCACCTGAAACACCCGTTTCATCTCGCTACAACGCCGCGAAGTATATTGGCAACCCCCCGATCACGCAAGGCAAACGCGTCAACACACACACGCGGACTGGTCACGGCTGGTGCCGCTTCTTTCTAAGTAGCGGACCTCGCAAACGCACGCAGGCACGCACGCAAGGCGTGGCAAGACGTGTCTTGACTGGATATTGTTGCGTCCGTGTATGGCGTTAGTGGTTGACCCACCGCATTGCGTGCCGAGCCCTGGTGCTGCTTTAATCCTGCCGCAATGCGATCACCGGGTCCACGCGGCTCGCGCGCCGCGCCGGCAGAAAACTAGCAAATAGGGCCGCAAGGGCCAGCACCGGAATCGTGAGCGCAAACGTCGACGCCTCGGTCGGCTGCATTCCTTCCACCAATCGGTGCAAGACGCGCCCTGCCGCCAAGGCCACCGCCGTTCCCAGTGCAAGGCCAACGACAATCATTCCAAGGCTCTGTCGCAGCACCAGCCATATGACACTGCTCGGCCTGGCCCCCAGCGCCATGCGTATCCCAATTTCCGGCACGCGCTGTCCCGTCAGATACGCCAGCACTCCATAGATCCCGATGCATGCCAGGACCAATGCCAAGCCGGCAAATATGCCGAACAACAACAAAAGAAATCGCTGGAGGGCAAGTGAGTCGCTCGCCAACTGCTCCATCGTGTGAACCTCATAAAGAACTTGGTCGCCCGCGGACCCGCGCAATTCCCGACGCAAAGATTCCACTTCACTCAGTGGCGCGATTTCGGTTCGCACCGCAATGGACATCAGTTCCGACCAACGCCGCACGTATTGGTCCGGAAGCTGCGCGAAAGGGTAGTAAAACTGCGCGCGAATCTGCGCTTGATCGTCGCCAGCCAGCCCCCAATGCCGCACATGGCCGACGACTCCCACCACCACGAACGGACCGTACCCCATGCCCGGCAGCCACAGACGCTTTCCGACCGCGTTTTGTCCGCCTCCAAACGCCTGCTGCGCCAGCACTTCATCAATCACCGCAACGGGTTCGCCACCGATGCGATCTTGCTCACCGAAGAATCGGCCCCGCCGCAATGGAATACCCATCACATTGAAATACTCCGGCGACACGCTTGTCGCCAACGTCAGAGGTCGCTCTTTCTCCGGCGGCACATCCGCAGTCGGCCAGTAACCTAACGTGTTGTTTCCCTCGCGCATGGGGAAAGTGTCCACGATCGCGACTGACTGCACTCCAGGAACGCGCCGCGCTCGCTCCAACACGTCCTGCCAGGCCGCGCGTATTCTGCCAGTATCTGCGAGCACTCCCGGCGAAAGCGCCATGCGACTGACCAGCACGTTTCGGATATTCACGCCCGGTTCCAACGACGTCAAATGCAAAAGTGTTCGTCCCAGCAGTCCCGCAGCTACCAGCAGCACAACGGCTACGGCAAGTTCTGATATCACAAAAGCGCTGTGCAAACGCCGCGAACTTCCCACTACGCTGCGTCCTCCGGCGCGCAGTACTTGTTCCAATTCCCCCGCGGGGGCACGAAGTGCCGGCGCCAAACCAAAAAGAACGCCGCTCACCAACGAAACGCTCAACGCAAACAACAGAACACGCCAATCGAGCTGCACTTCTTCCGCCCTCGGCAGTGTGCCCGGCCAGAACGCCACAAATGGCTGAAAGCCAAGCCCCGCAAGACCGACGCCCAGCGCGCCTCCCAGCAATCCCAGCAGCGCGCTCTCGGTAAGACATTGACGCACTAACCGTCCGCGGCCGGCCCCCAGCGCTGCACGTATCGCCAACTCGCGCTCACGCGAAACCGCTCGCGCCAGCAGCAAACTCGCCACGTTTGTGCACGCAATTAGTAGAACTAGTCCTACCGCGCCCAGCAGCAACCACAACGTCGAGCCCACGTCGCCCACCTGCGGGCGAAGTTGCTGCACTATAAAACTGCGGTTCCCATTCGTGTCCTTATACTGCTCCGCCAGATGGCGCCCAATCAGACCCAACTCCTCCTGCGCTTGGCCTAGCGTTGCGCCCGGATTGAGTCGTGCCACAACCCCGACGGGATGTGGCCCGCGGCTTTGCAGGAATTTGGCGGTGTCTTGGCCCAGCGGCGTCAACAGATCCGGCTCGGCGTCGCGCAGACGAAAGCCAGCGGGCGTCATTCCGACAATCGTGTAGAGTTTTCCGTCGAGAGTAACCGAAGCACCGAGGGCGTCCGCCCTTCCCGAGAAATGCCGCTGCCAGAATGTGTAGCCGAGTATTGCCACCGGCGCCGCCCCGGGGTGATCGTCTTCGGGCAGGAAAACGCGCCCGTGCGCAAGATTTACGCGCAGGACGGAGAATAGGTTCGACGAGATCTCCTGAAACTCGACATGCTCGGGGTCACCCGACCCGCTAACCGTACCATCGTTGAAAATAGAACCGGCCAGCGTCAGCGAACGGCTCTCGCGTTTACAATCGAGAAAGTCAGGATAGGCCACGTTCTGTTCGCCGTAGAGTTTGGCGTTCCAACTATCTGTGTGTCCGTGCACGGCCACCAGCCGGTCAGGCTGGGGATATGGCAGCGGCCTCAACAGAACTCCATCGACTACAGTGAACACTATGGTGGAAGCGCCCACGCCGAGCGCCAGCGTCAAAATGGCTACCGCTGCAAAGCCGGGACGCTGCCGCAGCATCCGCATCGCGTGCCGCAAGTCCTGCCAAAAATCCTCCACCCAGCGCGTCCCCCGCGCATCCCGGCACTCCTCTTTAACCTGCTCAGGTCCGCCGAGCGCCATCCGCGCACGCCGCCGCGCCTCCGCAGGACTAACCCCGCTAGCGATCAATTCGTTCGCGTGTTGCTCCAGATGAAAGCGCATCTCCTTCTCCAGTTGCTCTTCCATCTTGTTGCGCCGCAATAGCCGCTGCCACCAGTTCATTGCGCCCGCCCTTCCGACAATTTCAGAATGAGCGCCACCGCCTCCGTCAATCGCTCCCAGCTAGCCGCTTCTGTTTCCAGCTGCGCTCGCCCTTTCCCCGTCAAACGATAGAACTTCGCCTCCCGCCCGGTTTCCGTTTCCTTCCAGCCCGCCGCCAGCAATCCCCGATTTTCCAATCGATGCAACGCGGGATAAAGCGATCCCTGCGGAACCTGTACAACATGCTGGGAGACTTGTTCTAACCGCTGAGCGATCGCATATCCGTGCACTGGTCCAAGCGCGACTACTTTCAGTATTAGCAGGTCCAGCGTGCCTTGTGGCAGGTCCGCTCTAGGCTGCATCCTATACCTCCAGCTTCTGCATATATAACCTAGACGTGTAGAAGGTCAAGGCGTTTCACCCCTCACAAGGTATTTCCCGCACCTTGCTGCTGGGGCCTCACACGGCCACTATCGCCAAAGCCATTGAATTTAATTCGGATGTCCTGCAAGTGGAACAGGTTCACAATCGGCGGCCGCTATTTCCCCACCACCAAAATCGAAAATGTATCCGGCACCATCGTCCCGCGCCCAGGCCGCTCCCCTGGCGCTGGTGGCGGAGGAGGCGTAAACTCCGCCCCAATCAGCAAGATATGCCCGGTCTTCCCGTCCAGCGTCAAAGTCTTCGCACTCGGCATGGTCTGCACGGTCTGTTCCACCACAAAGCTAGTGGGGCTGTTTTCCCTAATCACTGTCAACGTTCCGTCGCGCTGCGAGCTAAACGCTTCCATCGTCTCGGGATTAAACACCGCTCCATCCACCCCATTCCCGATCGGCAAGCTCGTGATAACTTTTCCGTCCACTGAACTCAATATCGCCATCACCTGCGGTTCATGGCACGCCGCAAACAGCACATGATTCTTCACATCAAACGCCAATCCGCCTGGTCCGCCGCACTTCCCCGCCAAATCATAGTGCGCCGTCACCGTCATGGTCTTCGCATCCACCACCGCAATGTTGTCCTTGTCCTCGATGTCCACATACAAGTGCCCCTTGCCGTCGGTAACCGCCTGTTCCGGGGCCCCGCCCAAATCAATCGTCCCAGCAATCGACCCATCCGCCGCGTTAATCACCGTCGCATTCGGCGCCCGATGACTGAACACGTACACTCTGGCATTAAACGGATCAAACAGAATCCCATCCGGCCCGCCGTCCACATCAATCGACTTGATCGTCGCGAGCGTCTTCGTATCCCACATCGCCACCGGCTTGCTGCTCGCAAACCCGTGCCCGGACTTCGGGTCCACCGCCGCCCCCCGCGCATTCGCATTGGCAATCGCTCCGAGCGGTTCCAGAGTATCCAAGTTAAACACGGTTATCCGCGCCGTCGGCCCCGTGCGCGGTATGTACAACCTCCTCCCCGCATCATCCGCGTAGACGTAGTCAAAACCGCCGTCCCCTCCCACTTTCGCCGTCTTCAAAACCTTATAAGGCCCGCCACTCGCCGCCTGCTGCGCCAATCCAGCACCCACCCAAATCAGGATCGCCATCGCCACCGCTAGTCCCAGACAGATTCTCCGCATAAAATTCTTCCCCCCGAGCTCGAACGTGTTTTCCGCTCGAGCGCGCCGAGTATACACCCGTCCAGAGCGTCTCAGTGATTCACGGTGATGATCGAATTCTGCGTTTCCAGTGCGGCGTTCAACTACCGCAAAACGAGATAGTTGTCACAACCATATGGCAAAGGGTCGACCACAGTCATTTCGAGGATGGCGACTTTGCCACTTCTGCGCTCGGAAAAGAGTTCTCCGCGAACCTCTACTAAGGCCAGCAGTTAAAGTTCGCAGCGTTTGATCAACGTGCAGCCGCGCGCTTGGCGGAGGAAGCGGCACGACGCAGCTCGCGACGCGTGGCCTTCGCGGCTTTGCTTCTCTTCAGAGTTCTAGCCGCCCGGTTTTTGACCCTTCGCGCGGTGCTCTTCCGTTTCCGCGCAACCTTCTTGGCTTCGCGCTCCACACCGCGAACCACGCTGCTGTGCGTCAACGCTTTCTGCGCCGCGTCTGCCTTGGCTGCGAGAGTCCCCAGCGCTGATCCGATCGATTCCGCAACACTGTTCAAAAGTGCTCCGTTCTTGGTGCCCCTACCGTTGCGTTTTTTCATTGGATAGCTCCCTTTGTTCTTAGGCTGATGCGGGTCATGTTTCCAAGTCTCACGCATTCTTCGCGTGGCTATACGCGCGATCTCCAGCTTCAATCGCGTCCTGCACCTGCTCCCTTGCCCCATCCACAGCTTTTTGCGCGCGCCGCTTCAAATCTCGGCCAACTCGACGAACCTCATTAACTCCGTCGTTCACACCCTCGACGATGTCCTCTCGTAATTCCTCTCCAGCCTTAGGCGCCAGCAACAAAGCAACCGCCGCGCCCACCCCGGCACCCAAAACAAACGCAAAAATCGTCGTCGGAATACGATCTCTCCTCATTTCAAGTCTCCTCTCACACCTGGTCAATCAAACTTCTCTTTCCGGTACTTGTTCGTCGAAAGACGTGGAGGAAGCCGTGGTTTGACTCCCTCCCCGTCTTCGCTGCATTCGATTCACATTCGCGCGCTGAGCATTCGTCCGTTGTGGCCTATGGCGTTGTCCGCGCAGCCTTGGCGTCGCGATCCACCGACGCTTCGCCTGTCGAAGTAACATCTTCCGCGCCCGTCGCTTTCAGCACATCCTTGGCACGCTTGATTTCTTCCGACGTGCCGCAGTGCACCGAAAGCAAAATCCCGCCCTTCTGCAGGCGCCCTTCGTATCGCTTCGCTTCAAATTCAGGAATCCCCGCGCCGATCAAAGCGCCGGTAACCCCTCCCACTGCTCCGCCAACGCCCAGCCCTGCAAGCCCTGCCACGATCGGACCAGCCGCGATGAAAGGCCCGAGTCCAGGAATCGCCAACAGTCCGATTCCCGCCAGCACACCGAGCGCGCCACCAATCACGCCTCCCGTTGTGACCCCCGCTGCCGTACCTTCTGGAGCCTTGCTAGCCTTTTCCGTCCCCATTTCCTTCGCACCCGCGAGGTTTTCTGGCAGCAGCACCGAAATGTCGGGAGACGGGAAGCCCGCTCTCACCAACGCATCCGCGCCGTTTTCAACACCCGTACGCGTCGAGTAAATTCCAAATACTCCTACTTTTTTTCCTGACATCGTTTTCTCCTTGTAAGTTCAATGAGTGTCCACTTCTCTTCAGTCTCGACTCCGCCTCCTCAATTCTTCGGCGGTGCAACCTCAAGTTGATTCGTTACATTCCCCGGCCCTGCCACGGCTACTGCCTTGGCTTCGATGCTGTTCTTTTCGTCCTCAGACCGAACTGGCCCTCGCAGCGTCACTTTCCCGTCTTGCGTGATGATCTTGACATTGTGCGCATACGTCGAGAGCGCGTTGTCCTCGTGGATCGCCTTGCGGATCTTTTGCGTGATTGCGCGATCCGTCGGATTCATTTTCTGGTCATCTGCCGTAGGGCTGCTCCGATCCTTATTCTGTTTGGTGTTGTCCGGGGGAGTCTGCTGCGGATCTTGGCTCCTCGGCACCGGTCCAGCCATCACCGATGCGCAAAAAAGCAGCGAACCCACAGGCAATAGCCACCGCGACAATGTGTTGGAACTTCCGTTCATTTCTGTTCCTCCTTTGAAAGTGTCTTTCTTCGCAGAGAATCTTGCTGAACGACCTCGCTAGGCGCGCGCCGCTCTCGTATTCCTCCTCCCGTTGTTGCCTTCCAATTCTTCTTCGTCCGATTCTTCGGAGCCGGCCGCTTCAAGATTGATGCTGCTCGCCAATTCCGTCAGCTTCTCATCAGTTTCTTTTTCTTCATCGAGCGTCTGCCGCAAAAGCGCTTCCGCATCGTTTTCCCTGAGCAGCTTCGCGTACGTAGCCACGCAACCATACCCGGCGATTTCGTAGTGCTCCACGCGCTGCGCCGCCGAGATCAAACCCGCATCCAGTTCCTCCGGCGCCGGATCTTCGTCGATCATTTCTGCGCCCTCTTTGATCAACCCCTCCATGCCCTTGCACTTTCTCCCTTTCGGACTCTCTCCCAGCGCCTTAAAGATATCTTCGAGCCTCGATACATGCCCCTTGGTCTGCTCTAGATGCTCTTCAAAGCCCGCCTTCAAGTCTTCCGAAGTAGCCGCCTTGGCCATCTTCGGAAGCGCTTTCACCATCTGGCTTTCCGCGCTGTACAAGTCCTTCAATTCCTCGACGTAAAGATGCTTCAACCTGTTGGTTTCCATGGGGATCTCCTGAGCCGAACTTGGCCTGTTCTCCGTTTTTTTCACTGCAGACAAACACAGCAACTTCTATTAACAACGTCCAGCCGAATGTCGCTATAAGGAGAATCGGGTAGGCGGCGCTAAACAATTCGTGTAGCACACGTCTAGGGGCAGGCTGCTTCGAATCAGCGCGATGCTAGGATCAGTCTTCGGTTTTTTGGGTTTCTGAAGGACGCGTTCCTATTCTAATGGGCAAATCCATGGGACTATAATGCTCCTCCCGAAGGAGCGCACAAGATGGCTGACCAGCAAGAAGCACAAAAGAAATTTGCCGCGAGATGGTTCGAGGAAGTGTGGAATAAGTCGAGACGCGAGGCCATCGACGAAATGTTCCCCGAGGACGGTGTCCTTCACGACGGCCGCAATGAATACCGTGGCCCAGCCGAGTTCAAGCGTTTCTACGATGACCTTCGCGCGCAATTATGCGACGTTCAAGTCACTCCGCTCGAAACGATTTCCGAAGGCGACATGGTCTGCATGCGCTGGTCTTCCACCGCAAAGGATCGCAGCACCGGCAAACATCTCGCGGTCACCGGCATGAGCATCCTCCGCTTCAAAGACGGCTGCTTCGTCGAAGCCTGGCAAAATTGGGATCAGCACGGCCTCCTCCAGCAGCTCGAAGACAGCGCACCCAAAACGTTCTTGCAAGCAGCCAGATAGATCGCACGCCCATTCACCTGACTTGCAATCCGTCAATCAAGCCGTCCGCACGTTGATTGCAGCAGTGCCGACCCTCTACACCGCGCGCTGATTCCGATTTAAAGGCCCCACGTGCAAAATCGACAGGTGGGCTCCCGGCAAAACAAAACAATCAACGCTGTGGCACGACGTGGGCGATGTGCGTTGGTACGGGGTCCTGCACGGGAATCAAGGTGTCAAAGAACGAATTGCCGGAGTGCGTGTTTCCGACTGTGCCGGAAAGCTTCAGAATTCCAACCGGCGCTTCGGTGATTTCGTTGCCTTGAACCTTATTGTCGTTGCCTTCGATAAGAATGGCGGCTTGCCCGCTATTAGTGACGTCATTGCCACGAGCTAGGTTGTCGTCACCGGCCAAATCAATTCCAATGAGAACCAAGGAATTAGAGACGTTGTTCGACTCCATTTTGGCGTTTTGACCGTTCGTGAAGATGCCGACCTGGTTCGTGGCGACAGAGTTGTGGTCAACGCGCACATCATCGGACTGAAAGACTAATATACCAGTGGCGTTAGATGCGCAGTTTGTGAGAGAAACGCAGGGAGCCCACACGTTGTCTGTCACGGTATTCCGCGAGATGCCACCCTTTGCGCCGAAGCCGATTTGAATGCCATTTTGTGCGGCGCCGGTTGTGGGGCCAAGGCCGGTGACAACGTTGTTGCTGATGGCAACTTCGGTGCCCAATTCATTGCCGGTGATTCCGTTCTTCTGATAGTCGTGGACGCTGTTGTCATCGATGCTGACGTTGGAGGTTCCGCCACCTAGGGTTTGTACGACGATGCCATCACCACTCTGGCAGCCGTTGAGCGAAGCGGACAGTTTGGTGTTACGCACGGCATTGTGTTCGATACTGCCAGATGAATTCTGATACAAGATGCCGATGAGGTCCGGAGCGCACCCGCTTATTCCACTGTTCGCGGTGTCCAAGATGAGGCCTTCGATTTCCACGTTTGCAGCATTCTTGACAAGGATGGCTGCGGCTATTGGAGCGCCCGAAGAACCGCTGGTGTTTGCCACCATATTGCCAGGCAGCACAATCGCGCCATTGTCACCCTCAATGCTGAGGGATTTGTTGATGGACAGCTGTTCGCGATACGTGCCGGGACAAACGCGGATTAGACTGCCGGCGTTCGCAGCATTGATGGCGTCCTGAATGGATGTGAATGTTGCAGCCGGGCATTGAACTTTGTCGTCGTCGACCAGCAGGTCAGGTTTGCGATCGTGATCGCGATTTTGCGTCCCAGCAGCCAGACGCGGAACCGCAAAAGAAACCGAGAGCAAAAGAAAAACAGACACAGCAGACTTTCTCATTGTAGATCTCCAATTTGAGCTTCGAGGCACAGAACCCTGGAGAGCCGGACGCCTAGGGGAACGTGAGCATACCGCAGCGCGAAGCCGCTGGAAAGGGGGTTAGTAAGTTCGAGCTTGGCTTTTGAAAAGACGGGTCTTCCCACTTCTTGTCGAGTGCCGCGACACGCTTGTCACACGCGGCGAGGTGCAGAGATCGTTCACTCGTCCTGTGCGCTCCCGTCAATAAGAACAACCGTCTCTGCCCACCCGCCTATCTCATCCCGCCAAACCATCTTGGTTGTGCAAAAGTGAACAGCGCGCATGCTGAAGAGCCTTTAGGATGCGCCACTGGATGGTCAGCTGGCGCATAGTGGGATTCCTTCATCGGTGACCTGCGATTGTGCAAGGGCCAGCTGTTGCGATCGGTCTGGACACGGAAATGTAGCGGGGTCACCAGGCGCGTCCACGCCTTTCTCCCGTATTCACTCAGCGCCTGTACGACACGATGCGCGATTCGGCGCGTATGTTTTTGTCGCAGAACAAAGTTGCCGACTAAGGCCTATGACAAACGCAGTGCCCCCGCCCCACTCACCTGAAGGGTGGTGCTTGTCCCCATGAGGATCCTGTGCCCCGCATTACTCTGTTCCCTGCTGTGCGCTGCGCCTACTTTTGCCCAATCGTCAATCGCGGGTGCAAGTGGTGAAGCTTCGGCCGCCGCCGCAAGTGCCGAACCTCCGCTCGCTCCCATAAGGCCGGTAAAGCCCATAAGGAGCAAAACTGCGGCCGAGGCGGCCAAGAGCAAGACTATTGAAATAGGGCTGGGCTACTCCTACCTGAGTCAACTAGGGAATCAGTCCCAGCAATTGGGCTTACGCGGCGTGGATGGCAGCTTCACGATCGGTTTTGCTCGATTGGGCATAACCGCTGACGTGGGGTATGCGCGAGCCTCCAATGTACTGGGTACGGGGCGGCACAGTGCTGTACTCAGTTACCTTGCGGGTCCCGTTTTCCATCACACCGTGCACCGTAGATTTGATTCTTACGTTCATGTGTTGGTGGGCGGCGCAAGAGTGGGTGGTCCGATTCTTACCAATGGAGGGCTAATCCTGCTCGGGGGATGGACGACTGGCTATGCCTGGGCAGTTGGCGGCGGGATTGAGTACTGGGCGACAGATTCCATGGCCATTCGCACGGGTGCGGACTATTTGAGAACTGCGTTCTACGATTCTTCGCTTGTAGTTCGCGGCCAAAGCAATCTCAGAACAACGGCAACGGTCGTTTATTATTTCGGAAAGGGATCACGAAGACGACGGTGAGGAGCCGAGTGCCCCAAGGGAAGTCGCACCCGCCAGGGGGCAGTTCCCGCGACTGCACTCTTTTCGCTAAAGCGCCCCGGCAGCCCTTAAGCACCTTGGCGATGTCGAGCATCGACATGAAATCGCCGGCAACGGCCAAGAATCGCTCGCCCTTGGCGCGGGCATGCGTCCTGGGACGGAGGTGTAGGTCAGCCACGTTGCGCACCTCGACTGGGCCGAAAATAGA
>Ga0210384_10005495_pt1 | contig 13759 bp, 10 predicted proteins | sample IncBWH2MmetaG_FD_160574 | JGI IMG/M metagenome (GOLD analysis project Ga0210384, IMG submission 160574) | Forest soil microbial communities from Barre Woods Harvard Forest LTER site, Petersham, Massachusetts, United States - Inc-BW-H-2-M | ecosystem: Environmental > Terrestrial > Soil >...
CGCGCTGGGAATTGTTCCGTCCACGTCGGTTCATCACTATCGTTTTGCCGGATCTAACATTCCGGTGGTTTGCGACGGCGTGGAAGTGAAGCCCGCGGATATTATCGTGGCCGATGCAGATGGAGTGGTGGTGGTGCCGCGCGCGTCCGCGGAGGAAGTGCTGGCGGTGGCGCAGAAGATGGATTTCAACGAACATTCTATGTACGCGTGGATCGAGAAGCTGAAATCGATTACAGAAGCAGTGCGTAAATTTGGACGGCTGTGATTTTGCGGTTAGCAGGTTCGCGGGAAAGGGAGAATTGTTGGTGGATTACAGGCTCATGACTACGGGAGAATTGACCCGCTGTTTACCAGGAGCACTTTTGGGATTCAAGGCCGAGATCAAATCCGCAGGCAGGAGTTCCTAAGCGATGCGTTTCTGGAAACAGATTTTCTTTGGAACGCTAGTGCTTCTGCCCTTTGCCGTGGGCGCGCAGGATTCCGCTTTGCGCAAATCCTCGGTCAGCACCGAAATAAATGTGAAGGCCGAGCACCTTGCGGAAAAGCCGGTAGCGAAAAATTGGCTGTCTTATAACGGGGATTACACCGGGCGGCGTTTCAGCGCGTTGGATCAGGTCACACCAAAAAACGTCGCTACATTGCGCGCGCAATGGGTGTTTCACGCGCCCAACGCCGATTCCCTGGAAGTCACGCCCGTGGTGGTGGATGGGCTGATGTTCGTTACATCGGCCAACGACGCTTACGCGCTAGACGCACAAACGGGGCGCGAAATCTGGCATCACACCCGGCCGATTACCGAAGGGCTCATCGATGATGCGTCGCAACATCACAATCGCGGGGTGGCCGTGTGGGGCAATAAAGTTTTCATGGAGACGGATAACGCGCATCTGCTTTGCCTGGACGCGCGCTCCGGCCACCTTTTGTGGGACATTCCGTACACCGACGGAAATCCGAATTACGGGGCAACGAGCGCTCCGCTGGTGGTAAACGGAAAGGTAATCGTTGGAACTTCAGGCGGCGACGATGGTGTGCGCGGATTTGTTTCGGCTTATGACGCCGAGACCGGAAAACTTGTCTGGCAATTCTGGACCATTCCCGCGCCTGGCGAACACGGCTCGGAAAGCTGGCCGGGCGATTCGTATCTTCTCGGCGGAGGCACCACCTGGATGCCTGGCACCTACGATCCGGAGTTGAATACGCTTTTCTGGGGAACCAGCAATCCGGCGCCCGATTTTGACGGCGGTCCGCGGCCCGGCGACGATCTCTATACCGATTGCGTGCTCGCGCTCGATCCGGATACCGGCAAATTGAAATGGTATTTTCAGTTTACGCCCCACGATCTGTACGATTACGATGCGACGGAAACTCCCGTGCTGGTCGACGCCACGTATCAAGGGCAGCCGCGCAAACTGCTGGTGGAAGCCAACCGCAACGGTTTTCTGTACATCCTGGATCGCACCGACGGCAAATTCCTGTGGTCGGTTCCGTTCGTGGAAAAACTCAACTGGGCGAAAGGGATTGACGCTCAGGGCCGCCCGGTGCGTACCGGCGTGATACCCACCGCGGAGGGCACGCGAGTGTGTCCCGGGTTCAGCGGAGCCACCAACTGGTATTCCCCTTCCTACAATCCCGACACCAAGCTTTTTTATTTTCTGGCGTCGGAAAATTGCACAGTTTTCCTTATGCACGCAGAAAAATTCAAGCCGGGCCAGATGTACTACTCTACTGGCGCGAAACAGAGTCCGGGTGACGGCGTAAAGAAGATTCTGGTGGCCTTCGAACTGGGCGCCGACAAGGCGACGTGGAAATATCCGCAAGTGGGCAACGGCCATTCCACCGGCGGTGTCATGACCACGGCGACTGGGCTGGTGTTTTTTGGGGACGACAGCCAGTCTTTCGAAGCAGTTGACGGGCACACCGGGGCACCATTGTGGCATTTCAACACCGGACAAAATATCCATGCTTCGCCGATGAGTTATGCGGTCAACGGGAATCAGTACGTGGCCATCGCGGCGGGGAGCAACGTTTTCAGTTTTGGTCTGCCATAAGCAACGGAATTTAGCTATTTCATCTCACAAGGAGGAACGTCCGATGTTTTCCAACCTAAGCAGTCGCAGGAGCTTTGCCGCTCGCCTCGCATCGTTGTTCACGGGAGCTGGTGTGGTGGGCGTGCTGTCCGCGTCGAAGACGGAAGCGCAGGCGCAGGCGGGAGTCCAGAAGTTGGGCTATGACGGAAAGCCCGCCACTGGCGGCGGATTTATCACTCCACTGATCATCCACAACGGAGTCATTTATATAGCGGGGCAGGGCGCGCACTCGCACGATTCCAGCACGTTTGCCATGGACATCGATACACACACGAAGAAAGTGATGGAAAACGTAAAAACTTTGGTGGAAGCCGGCGGCGGAACGATGGATAGTATTTTGCAATTGACGGTATTTTTGACGAAGATCGACGATTACGACGGCATGAATAAAGTCTTCAAGACCTATTTTCCGAACGGCGGGCCTGCCCGCACAACCGTAGCGGTTGCGGCGCTTCCGGGGCAATCGCTGGTGGAAATTAATTGCACCGCAGCAGTCGTGAAGAAGGGCATGTAACCATGGTGTTCAAGGATGGGGTGTTTCGAGAAAATTGGAATCGGCGGTCGTTTCTAGGAAGCGTAGCGACAGCTGCTACCGCTCTGCTGAATCCCAGCAAATTGTTCGGCGCCAGCCGCGCTCCCGCGAGGGACGGGGCCGTCCGTGTGACGGGTTTTGGCTCAACCGGGAATGTTTACGAAGAGCTTGGTGTCACCACCGTGATCAACGGCGAAGGCACGATGACATATCTCGGCGGATCGCTGATGCGCCCGGAGGTCGAAGCGGTGATGGCGATGGCGGGCAGCCACTTCGTTCCGATTGTGGAGCTCGAACAGGCGGCCGGCAGACGTATCGCCGAAATGCTGAAGCTTCCGGACGGCTATGGGGCCATCGTAACTTCCGGAGCGGCGGCGGCGATGCAATCCGGGTTGGCCGGAATTCTTACGGGAAATAACGAGAAGTTCATTCAACAACTGCCGGACCTTACCGGGATGAAATCGGAAGTTATCATCCAGAAATCGCACCGCAACGGGTTCGATCACCAGCTTCGCGCCACCGGAATAAAATTGGTGGTCATCGAAACGAAGGAGCAGTTGGTGCGCGCTATCAACCCGAACACCGCCATGATGCATTTTTCCAATTTTGCAAACGCAGCCGGCGCGATAAAGGTGGAAGAGTGGGTGAAGATCGCGCACGAGCACAATATTCCGGCGTTCATCGACGGAGCCGCCGACACTCCCCCGGTTTCGCATCTGTGGGACTACGCGAACATGGGCTATGACCTGATTGCTTTCAGCGGTGGCAAGGCCATGCGCGGACCGCAGTGCGCCGGCCTGCTCATCGGCAAGAAGGATTTGGTGGCTTATGCGCTGCTGAACAACAGCCCGCATGAAGACACGCTTGGCCGCAGCCAGAAAGTGGGCAAGGAAGAAATCGTCGGCATGGTGAAGGCGCTGGAACTGTACCTCGCCGAGGATCACGACGCTCTCAATCGCGAATGGCAACGACGCCTGGAGTCTATTTCGGCCGAGGTCACCAAGGTTCCCGGGGTGACTACCGAATATTCCGTGCCTGACGTGGCCAATCACGTTCCGCACATGGATATCCGTTGGGATGCCAAACGCGTTGCGATCACTCCCGGAGAGGCGAGCGCGGCTTTGCGGAAATCCAAGCCGTCCATCGTGATCGGACCGTCAGAAGGCGGCAACGGCTTGACCATGAACTCGTTTATGCTGCAGCCTGGCGAGGAGAAAATCATCGCCACTAAACTCACCGAGGTTCTGAAGGCTCACGCTGCATGAGATTCGTGTGTCAAAGTGTCGACCAAGTGCAGGTGGTTTCAAGGTGAGACTCGCTTCCAACCATATTCACGGCAGGTGCAAGCTTGGCTGAACCGCGTAAATCACAAATCCGCTGGTTGCTGGTAGGGTGGCTCTTTGTTTTGAGCGCGGTCTCTTACCTCGACCGCGTGAACATTTCCATCGCGGGAAGTTCCATCGCGGCGGAGTACGGCCTGAGCAACGTGCAACTAGGCACGGTGTTCACGGCGTTTTTGTTTGGCTACGCAATGTTTCAGACGCTGGGCGGCTGGCTCGCGGATCGCCTCGGTCCGCGGCTTGTGCTTGGCGTGGGCGTGTTGTGGTGGGGAGTATTCACGGCGCTGACTGCCATGGTTTCGCCCAAGCTGACATACGCGCTGTACATTTTTGTTGCCGTGCGATTTCTGCTTGGCGCTGGGGAAGCGGTGATTTTTCCTGCGTCCAATCAATTTCTTTCGCGGTGGATTCCGTCGCAGGAGCAAGGAATCGCTAACGGACTGGTGTTCGCGGGCGTTGGCGCAGGCGCAGGCGTTACGCCCCTGTTGATCGCCTACATCATGGCGCATTACGGGTGGCGATGGTCGTTCTGGATGAGCGCGGCCATCGGCGTTTTGGCGGGAGTGGTGTGGTTCCTTGCTGCGCGCGATTCACCCGAGAAGCATCCGCTGGTTTCTGCCGGAGAACTGGCGCACATTCGCGCCGGGGCAAAATCCGTGGCACCGGGTCGCGATGGAAAAGCGCAGACTGTGGGCTGGAGCGCGATCCTTGGCAGCAAGGAAGTCTGGGCGGTGACGCTGGCTTATTTTTCCTTCGGCTACGTCGCGTGGATTTTCTTTTCGTGGTTCTTTATCTATCTGCAAAAGATTCGCGGGCTGGACCTGAAGACCAGTGCGTTTTATTCCACTCTTCCCTTCCTGGCCATGGCCATCTGCAGTCCATTGGGCGGAGCTATCAGCGACCGGCTGACAAAAAGATACGGGCCACGATTTGGACGGTGCGCGATTTCCGTGCTGGGCCTGACGCTTACCGCTGTTTTTCTGGTGCTGGGTTCGCGGGCAGAGAACGCGCGCGTGGCCAGTGTCGTTCTTGCGGGCGGGGCCGGAGCGCTTTATCTTTCCCAAAGCTCATTCTGGGCAGTCACGGCGGGGATTTCGCGTGGCTCTTCCGGATCGGTTTCCGGGTTCATGAATACCGGCAATCAACTGGGTGGAATGCTGACCGCGCAACTTACTCCGATTATTGCGCTACGATGGAACTGGACGGCGCCATTTTTTGTCGCGGCAGTACTGGCCGCGCTAGGGGCCGCGATGTGGTTGTTCGTTGATCCCACGCGTGCGCTGCTTGCCAAAGAGTCTGTCGCAATCCAAATCGAAAAAGTACCCGCATGAGAATCAGAGCAAAACACAATTGCCGTTGGGACCTGGTGAGCCTGGGTGAAGTGATGCTGCGGTTCGATCCCGGCGAAGAGCGCATTGCAACCGCTCGGCAGTTTCGCGCGTGGGAAGGCGGCGGCGAGTACAACGTGGCGCGTGGACTGAGGCGCTGCTTTGGTTTGGAGACCGCGATCGTGACCGCGCTGGCGGATAACCCGGTCGGCCGCTTGGTGGAAGATCTGATGCTTCAGGGAGGCGTCAACCTGCAGCATTTGCGGTGGGTTCCCTACGACGGTGTCGGCCGCAACGTGCGAAATGGTTTGAACTTTACCGAGCGAGGTTTCGGCGTGCGCGCGGCGGTGGGTTGTTCGGATCGTGGGCATACTGCGATTTCACAGCTCAAACCTGGCGATGTCGATTGGGACGAGATTTTCGTGAAAGAAGGCGCGCGCTGGTTCCACACCGGTGGAATTTTTTGTGCGCTGTCGGAGAGCACGCCAATGGTCGCTAAAGAAGCGATGGAAGCGGCGAAGCGGGCAGGCGTGATCGTCTCCTACGACCTGAACTATCGCGCGTCTTTGTGGGAAGGCTTTGGTGGAAAGGGAAAATCGCAGGAAGTAAATCGCGCGCTGGCTCCGCTGATTGACGTGATGCTCGGCAACGAAGAAGATTTTACCGCGGCGCTGGGTTTCCCCGTTTCGAATGTGGATGAATCGCACACAAAACTGGAGTCCGCAAACTTTCGGAATATGATTTCGCGGGTGATCAAGGAGTATCCCAATCTTTCCGTGGTGGGCACTTCGCTGCGTACGGCGAAAACCGCTTCGCGTAATGATTGGGGGGCGATTGCGTATGCCGATGGAGCGTTCCACGAGGCGGCGATGCGTGACAACCTGGAAATTCTGGATCGCGTGGGCGGCGGGGATTCGTTTGCATCGGGTTTGATTTATGGGTTTCTGATGGACAAGGGCGCCGCGTGGGCCGTGGAGTGCGGCGCAGCCCATGGTGCACTGGCGATGACCACGCCGGGGGATACTTCCATGGCGACATTGCCAGAAGTGCTGCAGGTGATGCAGCGAAAGACTGCGCGAATCGCACGCTGAATTCGAACAAGCTGGGAGAAGATTTCAAACTCAATGAACATCGCGGATGCAATTCGGAAGGTTCAGAAAACCGGGATCGTGCCGGTGATTCGCGCTGCCAACGTCGACGAGGCGCGGCGCGCGGTTGATGCGATCTGCGAGGGCGGGATCGACGTGATCGAAATCACGCTGACCGTTCCGGATGCGCCGAAAGTGATTGCGGAACTTGTGCAGCACTGTGGGAAAACGGTGTTGACCGGTGCAGGCACGGTCACCAACGCGAAACAAGCGCAAATATGCATCGATGCCGGCGCGCAATTTCTGGTGAGCCCCGGATTGTCCGTCGCAGTGATGGAAACCGCTCGGAACCGGGGCGTGCTGGCGATCCCTGGTGCGCTAACTCCCACGGAAGTGATGGGGGCATCGGAAGCGGGCGCGGAATTGATCAAAATATTCCCGTGCGGCAGCGCTGGCGGTTCGAAACATATTCGTGCGCTGAAGGCGCCTTTCCCTCATGCGAATTTCATCCCCACCGGCGGAGTGAATTTGTCCAATGCCGCGGAATATATTGCGGCGGGTTCGTTTGCGCTGGGAATCGGAGCGGATCTTGTGGACCTGCATGCATTGCGCCGGAACGAAATCGAGAAGATCGTGACCGCGGCACGTGCTTTGATCGAAACCGTGAAGCAAGCTCGCGCAGAGCTTTCTTAGGCCCGCCTGGACATATTCGGCAGCGAGATTGGCGTTACTTGAGGTTGCCACGGAGGACGGTGATGGACGCCGCCGGGAGAACGTACTCCGTGTCTTTTGAGGCATTCATGGTGGACGAGGCAATCGGGCCATCCGGGTCGGCAGAACCTCCGTCCAAGAGCGGATGCCATTGATACTGAGCTTTGCCGAAAGTTTTCACCGTTAGCGCACCATCGAAAGAACGCGTCCAAGTTCCCTTTCCGTCGTCGAACACGATATGCACCTTCTGGGCGTTCTCCTGATCCTTGTTGATAATCATCAACGCCCATTGGCCATCGGGGCGCTGCGCCGCGTAGGCGGTGACCAGCATATTGCCGGCAATGTCGTGTACATCGCTGTTCGCGGAAAATAGTTTGTGCATCCCGTCGCCCGATTGCAGCCACTGCAACGTAATCATCTGGCTGGCGAAATATTGCGAGAGGGGTTGTTTGATCTTTAAATCCTTGTCGGTGGAAAACATTCCAAAGGTACCCATCGAACCGTTGGTGCCTCGGCCGATTCCCAGCGGCGGATAGTGGAAATAGTAGACTGCCTTTCCGCCGCCATTCAGAAACGCTCCAATGTAATCGGCGAGCCACAGGCCTCCCCAAATATCCACGAATGCCTCGGAACTCTGCCAGGAGAGATTGCTCTCGGTAATCAGGAGCGGAACATTTTCCGGGACCCCATCCTCGCGCCAAATGCGCATGATACCGGTTACCAGGTCGGCTTCGTGATACAAATTGCTCCACTGAATTTTCCCCGGCTCCATGGGGTAGTGTTCGAACGAGAAAAACGCAAGTTCATCGAGCTTGCCGTGCTCCCGCAGGTAATCGATGAATCGGCGGGTCCAGGAAGTACGGCCCTGAGCGTCCGGCCACGTTTCGATGTCCTTGTTCACGCCGGTGAAAATTGGTCCGCCCAGTTTCAGTTTGGGGTCAACGCGGTGCAGCGCCGCGGCGAACTGGATGTACATTGCGGCGTAATCTTCCGGGACCATGTAATGACCGTCGGGTTCTTCTCCCATCTCCACGTGGGAAATGGGGTAGCCGCGTTTTTCGAGGTAAGTAAGTTCGGCGGCCGCGTCTTCGGGAGTGCTGTAAATCATGGCAATCGGAATCATTGCCGGGAGGCCGCGGGTGTAGCCGCCGGTGAAGAAAAGGTCGAAGCCCACTTGGTCGCCAGCGTGCTCGTCGAGGTCGCTAGGCTGGTGCCACGGATCGACCGAGGAACACAAGGTCATGGTTTGATCCTGGTCGGGAGTGTGGCGGATGAGGTCATGAAGTTTTCCGGTGGCGTCGGCAGTTCCCAAGTACAGCTCACGAATTGTGTAGCCCAAGCAATTTCGGTTGTCGGCGGAGCCGTGCGTGTCGCAGGTGTTCGATGACTGTGTCATCAAAACGCGAATGTGCTGGACCAAAAGCGGTTTCGAAGACAGGTTGGTGACCGCGGCGCCGCCCATGCCGTCTGTAATCGCGCCGCCCGGAAAAGTTTGCCAGGTCCCCAGGGTGGGCTTCTTGATGGGATCTTCTCCCGTGAAATATTGGACCAAATAGTGCGTGGCGTAGGGTTCCGCCCAGTGGATACGAATCGCATTTACTTCTTGGGGCTTCGCAAGATCGACAATGACCCATTGCGGATGCAGCGAATCGCTCTCGCCGGTAAATTTCTCGCTAAGGTAGGGATTACTTTTCCAGTAGGTATCGGCGTCGCCGTCGGTGATTCGTGAATATCCCTCGGTATCTGTGCCATCGTCGCGAGTGACGCCGCGGTGGGGCAACGGGTAACCGTAGGAATGACGGATGGGTTCGGCTCCTGGGGTGGCGCTGCCTGTGAAATATCCCATGCCTGCGGGATCGCTCCAGGTACCTTGCGGATTCCAGTGCCACGCTTCCATGTGCAATTCGGTATTTTGGCGATAGGTGATGGTTTGCCAGCCGGAAGAGAGCACTTGCTTGATGGTCGGCTCCACGAACAATTTGTCGGTCGCGCCGTAAGGCAGCCGGTCAATTCCCGCGCCAACCGCTTCCGTGGGCCGAATAGCATTGGTGGAGTGACCGGGCGCCGCATCGACACGAATTACCTGTGCCAGCGCCGGCGAAACAAAGATTGCAGCCACAAACAATGGCAGAGCAGAGCGGGCAGAGGCGAGTTTCCTGGCACGAAACAGACGGAGAGAGAAACGACGATTGGAACTGGAATTCACGACAGAATCCTTTCTGCAACGACCGGAGGTGCGCACCAGCCAACTACCGTGATTGGATCGAGAATCACTTATTAAACCGATTCAATTGGGGCAATCTACATTCGTTAGGGTTGCGAGTCAACGGCAATCGCGGATACTCGGAAAAGCTGTTGCAGTTCAGCCGCTTCCATCGTAAAGTATTGGAGATGTCACCGAACGCCAACCAACTCCAGATTTGTAGCTGCGCGTGTTGTACGTGTTGTCCACAGCTGCGCTCTGGCGTCGGGAGGCTCATAGTCTAGAAATCCAACTCTAGCCGAGTCGTAATCAACCCCACCGCCAGAAATCGTGGCAGGTGGGATTTTTGTTTTTTGGGGCGAATTTTATCTGATCGAGGAACGAATGGCTCAGACAATGCCGGACTTGTTGCAAGCAAGCCAGAATGTTCTAACTGACGGTGGCGCTCGGAAGCTCGCAACGGCGAGGAAGCTGAGTCATTTGCAGACTCTGGAGGCCGAGAGTATCTACATTCTGCGTGAAGCCGTTGCGGAGTTTTCGCATCCGGTGATGCTTTATTCCATCGGGAAAGATTCTTCAGTGATGCTGCGGTTGGCGCAAAAGGCCTTTTTTCCGGGGCGGATTCCTTTTCCCTTGTTGCACATCGATACCAGCTACAAATTCCCCGAGATGATTGAGTTTCGTGATTCTTACGCGCACAAAATCGGCGCGGAATTAATTGTGCACAGGAATGAACAGGCGATCGCCAACGGAGCGAATCCGTTCACTTTAGGTACACAGAAGTGCTGCGGATTGCTGAAGACCAAGTCTCTTCTCGACGCGTTGGCAGAAGGCGGATTCAACGCAGCGTTTGGCGGCGCGCGCCGCGATGAAGAGAAATCACGCGCGAAAGAAAGGATTTATTCCTTTCGCGATTCGCACGGCCAGTGGGATCCCAAGAACCAGCGACCGGAGTTATGGAACCTTTTCAATTCGCGCATTGAAAAGTATGAAAGCATACGCGTCTTTCCGCTGTCGAATTGGACCGAGCTGGATATCTGGCACTACATTCACCTGGAAAATATTCCGATCGTTCCACTGTATTACGCGAAGCAACGCCAAGCAGTAATTCGCAACGGTTCCATCGTGCTGATCCACTCGAAAAACGAATTGCTGCCTGGGGAAAAGACGCAATGGGTGAAATGCCGGATGCGCTCGCTGGGCTGCGTGCCCTGCACCGGCGCGATCCGCTCGGAAGCCGACACTCTGCCAAAGATTATCGAGGAGATGATTTCCTTTCGCCGGTCGGAGCGCGAGAACCGCGCCATCGATCACGATGAAGAAGGCTCGATGGAATTGAAGAAACGGGAGGGCTATTTCTGATGCTGTCCGCTCCCGTACTAAACGAGCGATTCGACGAGTTTCTTCAAGACGACCTGGAGAAGGAACTGCTTCGGTTTACGACGGCGGGCAGCGTCGACGACGGCAAATCGACCTTGATTGGAAGGTTATTGCATGACGCAAAGGGCGTTTACGAAGATCAGTTGGCTTCGGTAAAGAAAAGCCGCATCAATAGGTCCACTGGTCCGGTGGATTTTTCGCTTCTGACGGATGGCCTGCGGGCCGAGCGCGAGCAAGGAATCACCATCGATGTGGCCTACCGTTATTTCGCGACGGCGCGGCGAAAATTCATCATTGCGGACACCCCGGGCCACGAACAATACACCCGGAACATGGCGACTGGAGCTTCCACGGCGTCCCTGGCGGTGATTCTGGTCGATGCCACGAAAGGATTGTTGCCGCAAACGCGCCGGCACAGCTACATCGCTTCCCTGCTGGGAATTCCGAATCTGCTGGTGGCGATTAACAAGATGGACTTGGTGAATTACCGCGAAGAGGTGTTTTCCCGGTTGCAAAGCGATTTCCTAAGGCTTGCGGAGCGCTTGCGGATTGGTACGGTACAGTGCGTGCCGGTCAGCGCGCTCGATGGCGACAACATCGTGGATCGCAGCCGCAACATGGAGTGGTATTCCGGGCCGACTTTGCTGGAACACCTGGAAACGGTGCCGATTCAGCCCGCTTCCAGCGTCAGCTCGATTCGCTTCCCGGTGCAACATGTGATCCGGCCGGACGCTGGCTTTCGGGGTTTTGCCGGGCAAGTTGCCGGTGGCACTGTGCGACCGGGCGACGCTGTGATGGCGTTGCCTTCGCGGCAAACTACCCGAATCGAGTCCATCGTTGGGTTCGATGGCGAATTCGATGCGGCCATAGTTGCGCAATCGGTCACGCTGAAACTTACCGATGAAATCGATCTAAGCCGCGGCGACATGCTTGTTTCGCCACACGAGCCGCCATCGGTTTCGACGCACTTCAGTGCGGCGGTGGTGTGGCTGAATGAAACGCCGCTGCAGTTGAACCGCAGCTACATCGCGAAACACACGACACGGCAGGTGAAGGCCAGGGTCAAACGCATCCAGTATCGTGTGGACATCAACACGCTGGCTCACGAGCCCGCGCAAGAACTCGCAATAAACGGCATCGCGGTACTGGAAATCGAAACCAGCAGCCCGCTGTTTTTCGATTCGTACGAAAGCAGCCGGACCACGGGAAGCTTCATCCTCGTTGATCCGCTGTCCAATGCCACCATTGGCGCCGGAATGATCCGGGAAGATTTGTCGAAGCCGCGACATGGCGGGGTTAGATACGAAGAAACGGCGTTGCAGACCGGCAAGGAGGCTGTCACTGCTCAGGAGCGATTCTTGCATCACGGTCACCGGCCCGCGATCTTCGTGTTCGGCGCGGATGATTCGCTGGCCGAAGCTGCCGAGCGCATTTTATTCGATAAGGGATTTGAAACAATTCTCTTGCATGAGCGCAGCATTTCTTCGAGCTCGCTCACTACCACGCTGAGCATTCTCCATTCGGCCGGACTTATCGTGCTGTTTGTTTCTGGCGCCGCGCCAGCGGAAACGCGAAGAGCTCTTGAATCGCTGGCCGGAGACTCAGTTTTCGATCTTGCGAACGAACAGGCACGCCGGAGTCGCGAGGAACTGCTCGCCGCGGCCCTTTCGGCGGCGGAGTCGTTGAGATTACAACCTGGACGCGAAGATCGCGGAAAGGCCAGCTGACATGCTTGAACTACTCGATACGGAAGCGATCGAGAAGCTTGGTGCAGAATCGCTGCTCGACACGATTTTCGAAAACTACGCCAAGTCGCCTGCCTGCCTTACGTGCAGTTTTCAGGCCGAAGATATGATCGTGCTTTCTTTGTTGCGGAATCGACTGCCCAACGTTCCGGTACTGTTTCTTGAGACCGGTTACCACTTTTCCGACACGTATCGTTTTCGGGATCAAATCGCGGCGGAATGGCGGCTGAACCTGGTCAATGTGATTCCCAAGAAAACGGTGCAGCAGCAGGAATCGGAGTTCGGAATCCTGTATCGCCAGGATCCTGCAAAGTGCTGCCAGTTGCGCAAAGTTGAACCATTGATGGAATCGCTCCAGCCGTTCGATATCTGGTTCACCGGTTTGCGGCGCGAGCAGTCCCCTACGCGGAAAAATCTCAAGAAGATTGAACAACACCGCCTGCCGAGCGGAAAAACATTGCTAAAGATCAGCCTACTCGCCGATTGGAGCTGGGCACAGGTCTGGGAATACACCGGGAAACACTCGCTCAGTTACCTTCCCCAGTACGATCAGGGATATTTCAGCATCGGCTGCGAGCCTTGCACGGCGTTGCCTCTGGATCCGGGAAATCCGCGCTCCGGCCGCTGGAGTGGGAAGAAACTTGAATGCGGAATTCATACCTTCTCGGAGCGTGCGGAATGATACATATCGCTCTGGGCTTCTTCATCGCTTTGATCGTGGGACTTACCGGAATCGGAGGGGGAAGTTTCACGGTTCCGGCGCTGTTGTTGATCGTTGGTCTGCCGGCGGGGGAGGCGGTTGGAACGGCGTTCGTTTTCGCCGGTGTGTTGCGTCTGATTGCCGCGCCGTTTTATCTAGCCAGCCGCCAGGTGCATTCACGCTATTTTCGTCTACTGGTAGTGGGGGCGGTTCCGGGTCTTGTTCTGGGAATTATCGCGCTACGTTTTCTGGCGAAACCGGAAAGCAGTCCGATGGTGGTCATTATTCTAGGTTCGCTGCTGGCGCTTACTGCGAGCGTGACCTTCATGCCGCGGGTGCGCAATCCGGGATTTGCAGTGAAGAACACGCGCTGGCTACCGTGGCTGGCATTTCCGATCGGAGTGGAATCCGGTTTTTCTTCGGCGGGCGCGGGCGCGCTGGGCACCGTCCTGCTGCTGAACTATTCGGAAATGGCACCGGCCCAGGTTGTGGGTACTGACATAGTTTTTGGATTGGTACTTGCCGTGATAGGGAGTTTAGCTCACTGGACCTTCGGGTCTATCAGCACATCCACGCTGCTGCAATTTCTGGAGGGCGGGGTGCCCGGCGTCATCGTTGGTTGCTTGCTGGCTCGAAAAGTTCCCG
>Ga0210384_10005496_pt1 | contig 13759 bp, 11 predicted proteins | sample IncBWH2MmetaG_FD_160574 | JGI IMG/M metagenome (GOLD analysis project Ga0210384, IMG submission 160574) | Forest soil microbial communities from Barre Woods Harvard Forest LTER site, Petersham, Massachusetts, United States - Inc-BW-H-2-M | ecosystem: Environmental > Terrestrial > Soil >...
AGAAGAGCCAGACCGAGCAGGCGATCGCGGATATCGTGAAGATGAACCCCCGTCGGGTCACGGTCACCCTCACGATGCCGATCCCGGACAACGCCGACCGGCCGGTGATCATCCTCGAGTGGGACCGGGAGGACACGAACATGCCGCTCAGCGAACTCCTCGGTCATATCGAGGCCTACGTGACCCGTTACGGGGCCGAGTAGAAACCCCTCCCGACCGCGTCGGGACCTTCCAGTTCGGGCGGATCGAAACTTCGTCCCGGTTCGCCGCGCCTCGGGAATGTGACGCCGCGATGAACTCTCCCACCGTCCCCGGGAGCCCGGTACCGATCCTCGAGGTCTCGGGGGTCGCCAAGTCGTTCGGCGCCGTGGAAGGGCTCGTCTCCATCCATGCGCGCGTCCAACCGGGCACCGTCGGGCTCGTGGGCCCGAACGGAGCGGGGAAGACCACCCTCTTGCGCCTGATGCTCGGCCTCATCCCGCCGAGCGCGGGGTCGATCCGGGTGATGGGACACAGCTCGGCGGCGGAGCCGCTCGCGGTTCGTTCCCAGGTCGGCTACATGCCCGAACACGACTGTCTGATCCCCTCGATGACCGGAATCGGGTTCGTCGCCTACATGGGTCAGGTCAGCGGCCTCCCGAAGGAGACGGCCATGAGCCGGGCGCACGATGTCCTCCAGTTCGTCGGCCTCCACGAGGAGCGATACCGGCGCATCCGGGAGTACTCCGTCGGAATGCGCCAGCGGATCAAGTTGGCGCAGGCGATCGTTCACGATCCCCCGCTCTGCCTGCTGGACGAGCCCACCGCCGGCCTCGACCCGAAGGGGCGGGACGAGATGCTCGGACTCCTCCGCGCGTTGGCCCGACTCGGAAACCGCAGCTTGGTGCTCTCGACCCACCTGCTTCCCGACGTCGAGGGACTGTGTGACCAGATCATCCTGCTCAACGCCGGGCACCTCCTCGCGGCCGGCCCCCTTGGTCCGTTGCTCCGATCGCAGGCCGATGAAACCGTGGTCCGGATCCGTGGGGACCGGGAGGCGTTCCTTCAGGCCCTGGGAACTCGTGGGCTGAGCGCACGCGCCTCCGGTGATGAGTTCCGACTAAAGTTGCCCGAAGGGGGAGCGCGGCTCGTCTTCGAGGCGGCCAGCGCGACCGGTAGCCAGGTCCGTTTCCTCGGAGAATCGGTCCGAACCGTGGAGGACCTTTTCCTCGCGCTGGTCGACTCGGCCGGCGCCCGGGGGGTCGCATGAGCATCAGCGCGCCGCGCTACGCGGCGGGTCCGGTCCAGCTGCGGGGACGGCTACACCGTACCCTGGCGATCCTGTTCCGAGAGCTCCAGGAACGGGCCGGCGCGGGAACTTGGTTCGTGATGGCGCTCACGTACGCTACCGTCGTGCTCACGGTGGTCCTAGGGGCCCTGTTCGCCCCTCCCGGTGGCGCCAGCCTCTCGACGTTCTACTCTCCGTTCAGCTCTCCCGCGTGGCCGTTCCTCGTCCTCATCGTCACGACCGCCGTCGGTTCCGGGGCGATCGCCGACGACCTCGGGAACCGGTCGATCACGCTCTACCTGTCCCGTCCGATCCACCTCACGGATTACTTGGCGGCGAAGGCCTCCGCCGTCGGGGTCTTCATCGCCTTGGCCGCGATCGGCCCCGGGGTCGCCGGCATCGTCGTTCTCGCCGGACTCGGGTCGATCTCCGCCACCCTGGCCCTGTCCGCCATCGGCGCGTTCATCGCCGTAGGCCTGGTCACCGTCGTCTTCTTCACCGGACTGGCCGTCGCCCTCTCGTCGCTCTCCACGAAGCCATTGTACGCCGGCGTCGGGATCTTCGGCGCCACGTTCGCCGCCGAGATCTCGGCTGAAACGATCGGCGGCGTTACGGGCGGTACGAGCATCCGTTACCTGGGTCCGTTCCAGGACGTCCAGGCGGCGGCGACCGGGGCGTTCCAGACCGGTGCCTCGGGGACGATCGATCCCCTCGGCGCTTCGTTCCTGCTCCTCGGGGCGGGGATCCTCCTCCTCCTCGGGGCATGGATCCGGCTCGCCCGGGTGGAGGTCGTGGGCGAATGACGGGGGTCGTCGACGCCTTGGCGGTCACGAAGCGATACGGCGAGGTGCTCGGCCTCAATGGGTTCACCGCGAGCTTCGGGGCGGGGATCACCGGCCTCATCGGACCGAACGGCGCGGGGAAGTCCACGCTGTTCCGGCTCCTCGCGGGCCAGCTCCGGCCGGACGCCGGCACCCTTTCGGTGCTCGGCCAGCCCGCCTGGAGCGAGGGCTCCTTCCGGCGGCGCGTCGGCTATTGTCCCGAGCAACCGGCGATGTACGACTGGATGACGGGAAAGGAGTTCGTCGTTTACCTGCTGCGGGTCGACGGGTACTCTCGGGCGGAAGCGGAGAAGCGGGCGACGCAGGCGATCGACACCGTCGGTCTCACCGACGCCAAGGCCCGACGGGTCCGGGTCTACAGCAAGGGGATGCGACAGCGGGTGAAGATCGCTCAGGGGATCGCCCATGATCCGGAGCTACTCCTCCTCGACGAACCGCTGAACGGCGTCGACCCGGTCGGGCGGGCGCAGCTGCTCGCGCTGTTCACCCGCCTGGGCCGGTCGGGCCACCACCTCATCGTCAGTTCCCATGTCCTCTACGAGGTCGAGCGGCTGACGGACCAGATCGTGATGATCTCGAACGGTCGCGCGCTGGCCCAGGGAGACCTCCATCGCATCCGGGATCTGATCGACGAACGGCCCCACACGATCGAGATCACGGCCCGGGAACCGAGGAGCCTGGCGAAGTTGCTCTCGGGGTGGGACCATGTGGTCGGCATCGAATTCGTCGGTCCCGACCGGCTGACGGTCCGCTCGCGACTGCCCGAGACCTTCTACCGGGAGCTCCCGGAGCTGGTGGTCCGAGAGGGAGCGGAGATCAGCGCGCTCCACAGTTCGGACGACAACCTGGACGCGGTGTTCCGGTACCTATCCGAAGGGGGCCGATGACCGGGGTCGATCGCCTTCTCCCGATCGCCGGGGCCGCGTTTCGCGGTTCGCTTCGCGGGTCGCGCACCGTGGCCCTCGGGGCGATCGCGGCCGTCCCCACCCTCATCGTGGTCGCCTTGGCGGCCGCGAACGCCTCATCGACCCAGATCTCGGACGCCTCCCTCGGCCTGTTCGGGACCCTGACCCTGCGCGTCGTGATGATCCTGGTCGTCCTCGTCATCGGGGTGGCCCAGTTCCGGGGGGAGATCGAGGACGACACCCTCGCGTACCTCACCAGCCGCTCGGTTCCCCGCGCGGTCGTCGCGGTCGGGAAGTATCTGGGCTCGGTCTTGGCCTGCCTGGTGGTGCTCGTCCCGAGCGCCCTGGTTCCCCTCGCCGTTGCCCAGGCCGCGGGTGGCTCCCCGATCCCCTCGAGCACGGCGTTCGCCGTTCTCGCGACGGTGATCCTCGGGACCCTGGCGTACGACGCCGTCTTCCTCCTCTTCGGGCTCGTGAGCCCGTCGGCCCTGCTGCTCGGATTGATCTACGGGTTCCTCTGGGAGTTCCTCCTCTCGCTGCTCCCCGGGACGATCCCTCGGATCACCCTCGTCTACTACCTGCACGCGCTGCTCGGCCTCTCGGTGACCTCCGGCCCGCTCAGCGGTTACCCCACGGTCGTTTCGCTGGGCGAGGCGATCGCCGCGCCGCTCGGAGTCGCCGTGGCGTTCGTCTCCCTGACCGCTGTCCTGTTCCGATACGAGGAGACGGCCCCCCTCCGATCCTCGGCGTGAGCCGCTCGGGCCGAACCCCCTCGGGGCTCGTACGCTTATCCATTCCGGTGTCTCGCAGCGTCGTGCGCGCCGTTGCCGTTACCGCGTTCCGGCAGGCCCCAACGGTGATGGAACTCCCACCACCGGCACCCTCTCCGGGAGAGGTGCGGGTCCGAATGGAAGCGGCGGCCGTCAACCCGTTCGATTGGAAGATCATCGACGGCATCCTCTCCCCGGGAAGGCCCCATGTTTTTCCCCTGGTCGTGGGCGTCGACGGCGCCGGCGTGGTGGACGCCGTCGGCGAGCGGGTCCGTCGCTTCCATTTGGGGGATCGGGTCTTCGGTCAGTTCCTTCACGATCCGGTCGGCGTCGGGACGTATGCCGAAGTCTCCACGGTACCCGAGGGTATCGGCGTCGCGTCGACCCCGCCCCAGCTGGACTCGTTGCGGGCCGCCGCCCTGCCGACGGCGGGGATGACCGCGCTCCTCGCGGTCGAGACCATCGACCCGAAGGTCGGCAGCCGCGTGCTCGTCGTCGGCGCCAGTGGCGGGGTCGGATCGTTCGCCCTTCAGCTTCTGCACGTCCGGGGGGTCCACGTCACGGCGGCGGTCCGGGGCGGTGACCTCGACGCGGTGCGAAGGGGCGGCGCCGACGAGGTGATCGACACGACGAGCCAGGAGCTGTCGGCGGTCGCGGCGGTCTCGCACCCGGACGGGTTCGACGCGCTCCTCGATCTGGCGAGCGATCGGGTGCGTTTCGCCGAGGTCGCCCGTCGGGTGCGCCGCGGAGGAGTCGCCGCCACGACGACCTATTCGGCCGACGTCGAGGGTCTGGGGATGATGGGGATCCGCGGGGTGAACCTCGATCTTCAGCCGAATTCGGCCCTGCTGTCTCGGCTCGCCGACGAGGTCGTCGCGGGGCGGGTCGAAGTTCCCGCCATCACCCGGATCTCCCTGGCGGACGCCCCGGGGGCGTTGGCGGAGAGCCGGGCCGGCCGCTTGCGGGGAAAGGTCGTCATCGGCCTACCCTAGCCGGGTTCGAACGTCCGCGGAATGCCGGTCGATCAGTGGACCGGGGAATCGGTCGGGAGCGGGCCCCGAGGGGTTCAGAGGAAACCGACGACGACGCGGTCGTCGAACTCTTGCCAGATCGTACCCGCCTCGCGGAACCCCGCCGCGAGCAGCAGCGCCTCGTGCTGTCCGACCGGGATCTCTTCCTCGCGGTGGTGGGTCGCGGGGAACCGGCGACGTCGCTCGGCGAACAGGGACGCGAGTTGCGGCTCCTTTTCCAGGCTGGACCACCAACCGTCCCACGTCTCTCCCGGGTTCGACGTCGATAATCGGGCTCGCCGGGCCTGGCTCACCTCCCTGGCCACCCGCGCGAAGGTCGGCTGGGCCGCCTCGTAGGGCAGGTGATCTCCGTTGAGGAAAACGCCGCCCGGGCGGAGGATCCGCGGGAGGGTCCCATAGAGCTGAACCAGCTCCTCCGATGAGAGCCAGTGGAGCGCCGTGGTCGAGAGAACGGCATCGTAGGGACCTTCGGGGAGGGCCGCCGCCCAACCGGGGCGGCGTAGATCGGCCTCGACCCAGTCGATCCTCGCGGAATCGGACTCCAGGGCGCTCCGTCCCAGGTGGAGGAGCACGGGGTCGAAGTCCACGGCGGCCGCCCGGGCCGCTGGGAACCGGCGGAGGAGCCGCTGGGTGAGCGATCCCGGACCGCAGGCCAAGTCGACCACCCGGACCGGAGGACCGGAAGCCTGCAACACGTCGAACATCGCCGAGAACCGTCGTTCCCGATTTTCCATGTAGAGCGATTGCTGCCGGTCCCACCGGGCGAGCCATCCGCTCCAATCGACTCCGGGGATCATCCGCTCCCCGAACACCCCTCGCCCGAAAAGGCTCCGGTCCGGGCGGGCCGGCCATGGGCATGCCCGCCATGTCCCACTGTGGGGGGCCTCCCGGGAGTTCGAGGGACGGTCAACCGCTCGTGGGAAGGTCGAGGTACCCCCGGAGCACGATCCGGGCATGGCCCGCGATCCGTACTCGGTCGGAACCGGCGAGGGAGACGAGCAGCTCACCGCCCCGGGGAGAAGCCTGGTACGCCTCCATCGGGGAGCGGCCGCGGATCCGCGCCCAGTACGGGGCTAGGACCGTGTGCGCCGATCCAGTCACCGGGTCTTCCGCGATCCCAAGGCGAGGAGCGAAACAGCGGGAGACGAAGTCGAACCTCTCTGATCCAGGGGCGGTGACGATGACGAGATCGGCGGCTGGTAGATCGCGGACCAGGCGTTCGAGGTTGGGCGCCAGCGCTCGGACCGCCGTCTCGCTCTCGTAGCGGACGAGGAGGGCCCGAAGCTCGCGAGCCTCGAGAACCTCCTCGGGCGGCGGCCCTCCCAAGGCGGCCCGCAGGTCGACCGGTTCCGCCACCGGCGACGGGTCGTGGCGGGCAAGCTCGATCTCGATCCGGGGACCCGACGCCCGCGCCTCGATCGGACCGCTGAGGGTGTCGAAGAGGAGCGATGGGGTGGAGATCCCCAATTCGTCGAACAGCACTTTCGCGCTGGCGAGGGTCGCATGACCGCAGAGCGGGACCTCGGTGGTCGGAGTGAACCATCGCAGCGAGAACCGGTCCGCGGTGAACAGGTCGCCTCCGGCGGCGGTGACGAACGCGGTCTCCGAGTGGTTCATCTCCGACGCTACGGCCTGGAGCACGGCGTCCGGGTAGTCGTGCCGTAGCAGACAGACCGAGGCGGGGTTGCCGTGGAAGGGGATCGAGGTGAACGCGTCGACCACGTAGAGCGGGTGGCGATGGACCATCTCCCGAGGCTACCCCGAGGCACGGAGATAGTTTTCGACCCCGCTCGGGTCGGGGACCGCCGGCCGACGTCGGACCAGCAGAAGATGGGGAGAGCGCGACGGTCCCGAGGAAAACCGCGTCGAGGACCGCCGCCTCGTGGGATCGGGCTCCGGTCGGGAATCCATCCCGCCGGCCGACGTCGACGTGGCGTCGAGGAGCGGTCTATTCGGTCCCTTCCGGGAGCGGCTCTTCGTCCATCGGAGGATCGTTCACGAGCTCGGCCTCCGGCTCCGGTTCGGGTTCGGGCTCGTACGGTGGCTCGGCGTCGGTCGGCTCCGTATCGTCGGTCGGGGCCGACTGGGCTCCGTACAGCGCCTCGTCGGAACCGCCGTCCTCTGACCCGCCTTCTTCGTCCGCTTGTGCGCCCGTTGCGGGTGGGCCGCGCCGACGGAGCATCAGGGCGATGGCGGCGATCGCGGCCAGCACCACGACGGCGCCGATGATCGCGATGTCGGTGGTCGAGAGCGCTCCCGAGCTGCCGCTGGTGCCGGTTCCCGTGCCGGTCGACGTCTTGTTGACCACCAAGGTCGCGTTCGCCATCACGGAGAACTGCGCGGCGTCCGTGACCTGGACGCTGACGTTGAATCGGCCCGGGCTGGACGGGAAGCAGAAGAAGCTCAGGCTATCGACGGACGTGCACCCGGTCGGGAGACCCCCGTAGCTGTAGGTGCGTGCTCCCGTGCCCGCCTTGACCACCACGCTGAACGACGTGTTCGTCCCGGGTTCGATGACGCCGGGAGAGATCGAGAACGCGACGACGGCGAGGTCCGGCTGGATCGAGACGGAGGTCGTTCCACTGGCGGCCTTTCCGGCAGAGTCCCGCACGGTCAGATGGACGACGTACGCGCCCGAGGCGGTCGGGGTGCAGTTGAGCTGCGGCGCGTTGGCGAGCACACACCCGAGCGGCAGTCCGGAGTAGCTGTAGGTGAAGCCACCGGAGCCGCCGCTGATGTTGGCCTTCAGCACTAGGGATTGGCCGAGGTCGAGCTGGGCCGGGGCGGCGGAGAAGCTCGAGACCGCCGGATCGGCGCGGACAAAGAACGTCGCGCTCGAAGAGACGAGCCAGGACGCGAGGTCCGTAACGTCGACCGTGACCGTGAAATTGCCCGCGACGGTCGGGGTACAGCCGAAGAACGACACATTCGCGGTGACGCAACCCTTCGGCAACCCCGAGTACGTGTAGATCAGCGATCCGGTGCCGTGCGAAGCGTTCACGGCGAACGTCACGGCCTGTCCGAGATCCAGGGCGGCCGGCGCGACCTTGTAGCTGGCGATCACGGGATCGGCGTTGATGGTGATCGAGGTCCCCCGGGACGCGTTGTACCCAACCTTGTCGGTGACGAGGACGGTGATGTTGAACGTCCCGGTCTGCGTCGGCTGGCAATTGAGGGTGGCGGCATTCGTCGAGCTACATCCGAGCGGGAGCCCGCTGTAGACGTATGTCAGGCCCCCGGTCCCTCCGGTGGCGTTCACGGAGAACGCTGCGCTCTGTCCCAGGTCGATCTGGGACGCGGCGGCGGAGAAGCTCGCGACGGCCGGGTCGGGATTGATGACCAGTCCCGAGGTCGCGTTGTTGTGGCCCCCCAACGAATCGGTGACGGTCACGTTGAGGGTGAAATTCCCCTTCGCTCTCGGAACGCAGGTGAAGCTCGAAAGATTGTGGGTCGCACACCCGGAGGGGAGTCCCGTGGGTCCGAAGTAGAGGTACTTGTAGACCCCTACTCCCCCGGTGGCGGTCGTGTTGAACCAGACGGGCTGACCAAGCGAGATCGCCCCCGGCTGGACCGTAAACGCGCTAATCTGCGGGCCGTTCCAGACGGACAGGGTGGTGTTCGCGTACACCTTGCGGCTCTGGTTGTCGGTGACCGTCAGCATGACCTTGTACGATTGGGCGGTACCGGTCGGTTTGCAGGTCAACAGGGTCACATTCAGCGTCGAACATCCGGTGGGCAGCCCGGTGTACAGGTAGCTGAAGTAGCTCGAAGCTCCGACGGCGGCGCCTCGGAAGGTCGAAGTCTCGCCGAGATCGATGTTGTTCGGGGCGACGGAGACCGAGGAGGTCAGGTTGAGTCCGAGGGTCCAGGTGTCCGAGTAGTACGCCCGGCTGGCCCCCGTCGGGGCACCTCCGAACAGAACGCCGTAACCGTCGATGGTGTCCCAGACGATCGACATCAGCGTGCGCTTGGTGGGGGTTTGAGTGGCGTTGACCACTGTCCAGTTGTTCCCGAGCCAGGCCCACATGTCCTTCAGGCCGCCGCTCAACGCATCTCCGCCGAACAGGAGCACGTGCCCCAGCAACGGGTCGTATTCCATCGCCGACGACTCCCGGGCCGAGGGGAACACCGTGGCGTTCACCTTGGTCCAGTTCCCGGTCTGGAACGTCCAGGTATCGCTCATGAAGGTCCCCTTGCTCGCCGAGAGGCCCCCGAACAGCACGACGGACTGATTGTTCGGGTCGTAGGCCATCGCGGGGCTTTGGCGGGCGCTCGGATACAGGGTCGTGCTGTTGTAGACGTAGGTCGTCCAGTTCCCGGCCTTGTAGGTCCAAGTGTCCTTCAGGTCGGCAAAGTTGTTCGTCGAGTAGCCGCCGAACAGGACGATGTAGCCGTCGTGGGCGTCGTACGCCATCCCGGCCGCCTCACGCGGTTTGGGAAAAACGGTGACCTTGATCTGGGTCCAGACCCCCGCGTGGTACTTCCACGTGTCGTTGACGGCGTTCGAACCGACCTGGCCTCCGTACAGCACGACATACTGGTCGGCGGCGTCGTAAGCCATCATCGAGTACGTTCGGTTGGACGGACCAGCGATTGCGAGGCGGCTCCAAACGCCGTGGGAGTAGGTCCATGTATCTCCGTACTGCCCCCCGGTGGGAACGCAACCGGCGAAAAGGACCACGTACTGGTCGACGGCATCGTAGGCCATTGCGTAGCAGGCGCGCGCACCAGGAGACACACTGCTCAGGGTGGTGATGTTCAGCCACGGCCCCGGGCTGGGTAGTGGAGGGCCCGGGGTGAAGGCGGGATGGCAACCGGCGACGCCCCCGTTCCCCCGGCAGGAAGGCGGGGTCGGCGCGGCCCCCGGTCCGTTTCCACGGGCGATCGACCCCCATGCCGCGGCCAGCTGCCCGGACGGGGATGAGGTCGGCCCGGGTTTGATGGTCGGCATCGAATGGGCGAACGGCGTCGGGGTCCAAGCGGGGTTCGCGACCGCGCCGTAGTTGATCAGCAGCGTCCCGACGATCGCCAGGCAGACGACGGCGGATCGGACGGAGGATCGGAACCGCTTCGGACCTGATTGCTCGTGACCCATGGAGATCCCTTGACGCCGGCGTGGCAAGAATCTCCTCCTCCTAATCCTTTGGGTGGCGTTCCCTCGGTGGGCTGCCCCCCACACTCGGGGGGGAGGGCCGCCGGAAGCTCGCTTCGGCCCTGCCGGGCGAGACTGGGGGAGGCCGACCCACCCCCGGGAGGAGCCCACCCTGCCCCGTACGGAGGAAAGTCGGATCTCCATACCGCACCCCGAAGCCGCTATGAGTTGGGAGGGGGAACTAGGGCGATGGTGCGAAACCGTTCCTCCGGGTCCAATCCCGGCCCCCTGCTCGACCAGTCGATGGACCGAGCCGCGCAGGCGGAGGAACTGATCTACCGTCTCGCCCCCGACGGCCGATCGGCGGAGAAGGTCGCGGGAATGGAACGTTTCGGCATCCGTTCGGAGCGGGCGCTCGGCGTGAGCGTCCCGGAGATCCGGGGTGTCGCCCGTGGGATCGCCAAGGACCACGGGCTGGCCGAGGCACTATGGAGGTCCGGGATCTTCGAGGCGCGTCTGCTGGCCGCGATGGTCGATGAACCGGCCCGAGTGACCCGGCGGCAGATGGATCGGTGGGCCGCGGAGTTCGACAATTGGGCGATCTGCGACGGAGTCTGCCAGGACCTGTTCCGCCATTCGCCCTCGGCCCTCTCGAGGGCCCGATCGTGGTGTGCGGCGCGGCCCGAGTTCGTCAAACGTGCCGGCTTTAGTCTCATCGCCGAATGCGCCATCCCGGGACAGGGCTGGCCGGACGAATCGTTCCGGCGGCTCTTCTCGGTCATCGAGCGCGGCTCGGATGACGATCGACCGTATGTGCGCAAGTCGGTGAGCTGGGCACTCCGCCAGATCGGGAAGCGGAATCCGAAACTGAGGACCGAGGCTATCGGAGTAGCCCGGAAGATCGCCCGGCGCGGCACCCGTGGGGCGCGGTGGGTCGCCTCCGACGTGACGCGGGAACTCCTACACCCGACTACCCTCCGGCGCGTGGCGGCGCGCCCTCCTCCGGTTCGGCGCGGGCCACCCCCCAAACGACACGTTAGCGGTCAATGAGGGTCCCTTCCGCGGAGGCGCCGGGGCCGAGGCCGATCACCGGGTTCGGTCATTCTCCCGTGGGGCCTGGGACCGTCTCGTCGACCCCGAGTCCCGATTGGAGGGATCCCGTCAGCCCTCCCTTCCAGGGTCTCCCCCACCAAAGTTAGAAAGGAACGGGGAGTAGCGGGTCGCCGGCACCGGCGAAGGGGGCACCCACACGTTCACTCGGATCCTCGTCGCGATCGACGGCACCCCACCCGGCCACCGGGCTTGGCGGGCGGGCCTCGAGCTGGCGCAGCGATTCGGATCCACGCTGACGCTGGCTTCGGTCCTGCCGGCGTCGACCGACGGCTCCGACCCGTACCTCGAGAGCCTGATCCCGATGGGGGACGAGGGGAAGTCCCTGCGCGTGCAGGTGGAGGAGGCCGAGAAGGAGGCGCACGCCAAAGGTGTGCCGGCCGTGTTCAGCGTGGTCCTCCGAGGGAAGGTGGTGGACGCGCTGCTCGGCTACGTTGCGGAACACCCTCAGGATCTCATCGTCGTTGGCTCGAGGGGGCTCACTCGCGGTTCTCGCCTGATCATGGGAAGTGTTTCTTCCGAGCTCGTCAGTCTCGCACCGTGTCCGGTCCTCGTCATCCGGCCGATCTCGAAGCGCCACTAGCGGCTCGACGCCCCGTTTCGGGGCCGGCGAGCCGGGACGGGGGTCAGGCCGACCACGAATTCGGCAGCCCGCCGGAACCGGCCGGAGCTCGGCCGGGCCTGCCGAGTGGCGTGGCCGCTGACCTCGAGCGACCTCGACCCAAGGTTGATAACCCGTGCGCGCGCACGGACAGCCGGTAATCGAAGGCAGGACGCAGATCCGAGCACGGCCGATGGGCGGGAGGGGTGGCGCCCGCGATGAGCTTCCCGAGGACCCTGAGGTCCCGGGCTAGGCCACGCCATCCCGCCGAGCTAGGAAAGATGCAAAGACTGAGCCGACGCTGGAGGCGGGGGGGCGCCCGCGCTGTCGTACCTCCGGCGCTGCTGCTGGTCATCGCTGGCCTCGCGGCGTGCCCCACGATGGCCCTGCCCTCCGCCTGGGAAGGACCACCGTCGAGACTCCCATCGCCCTCCCCGAACAACGGATTCGCTCCCCACGCACAGCCGTGCAACACGACCGCGCCGAACGCCCCCGCCCCTACGGCCGAGCATGGGCTGTTCGTACTGGCGCCCCCACTGAAACCGCAGGGGAACTTCTACCACGACATGACCCGGTACCTGCTGAACAACACGCTCGTCTGCGGGGCGGACTTCTGGATCCACTGGAGCGACGTCGATCACGGACCGTCCGCCAGCCCGCAGTACAACTGGACGTCGGTCAACCAGGCGATCGGGCCGTGGGAGCGCGCCGGAAAGGTCGTGAACCTCATCTTCTGGGCGGTCGGGTACGGCAAGGGAGCCACCTACGTTCCGGCCTATGTGCTTTCCAACGTCCCGACGATCCAATGCGGCAACTCCCCCGTGACTCCCCTGTTCTGGAACGCGAGCTACGTCCACTACTACCGAGCCTTCATGCGGGCCGTGATCCAGCACTTCAACAATGACTCGCAGGTCGGGTACCTCCGATTCGGGTTCGGGACGGGCGGAGAGACGCTCCCGCTGATCGACGGGGACACCCCGCTATGCAAGGCCAAGCTGCTCCTGCTGGGATATTCGATCCCGGTGTGGGACTCCTACATCCTCTCGATGCTAGATTATGCCCATTCCCTCCCATCGGTCCATCCGTTCCTGGTCGCGCTCGACGGGGCGTTCGGCCCGAAGACCGACGACACCTACGCCGACATCGCCGCGCGCGCGGCGAAGGACGGCATCGGGTTCGGTTCGGAGGCGCTCGAGCGCTCGAGCCTGACCTGGAACAACACCACCGGACAGGCGTCGTGCCTGGGCATGGGATTCTGCTGGCTGTTCAACAAGTTCCAGGGACGGGTTCCGCTGGAGGTCCAGACGCTCGGGCCGAGCACGCCGAACGGGAGCGGCGCCATCGGCTCTCTCGTCCCGATCCTCTCCTACAGCCTCCAGGTCCACGCGCAGATCTTCGAGGTCTACTTCTCCGACTGGCTCGTCGCCTTCGATCCCCATTATCCGGGCTACGCGACCTACCATGTCGCCTACGCGCACGCGCTGAAACTCGTCGCGCGCGTCGTCGGATAGGCCGATCCGACGGGGCTCGCGCGAGGGTTAAAGAACCGCCGCCGGCTAGCCCCCATCCCGGAGCGGCGGGGGGGATGGCATGAAGATCCTGATGGTCCTCTATCCCGGCGGCGCCGCCGCCGAGTCGAACCCGGAGCTGCTAGGAGCCGCCGAGCATGCCCTCGGTCTGCGCCCGTTCCTCGAGGGGAAGGGCCACGAGGTCGTGGTCCTGACCGACAAGGAGAAGCAGCTCGACGAGCAGCTCCCAACGACGGACATCCTCGTCACCACGCCGTTCTGGCCGGCGTACGTCACCGCCGAGCGGATCGCGCGTTCCCCGAAGTTGAAGCTGGTGCTGACGGCGGGGGTCGGATCCGATCACATCGATCTGGCGGCGGCGGCCGCGCGCGGGCTGACCGTCGCCGAGATCACGGGCTCGAACGTCGTCAGCGTCGCCGAGCACACGGTGATGCAGATCCTCACCCTGGTTCGCAACTACCTGCCGGCGTACCGACAGGTCATCGAGGGTCGTTGGGACATCGCCGAAGCGGCGTCGCGTTCCCACGACCTCGAAGGAAAGGTCGTCGGGATCGTGGGCGCCGGGCGAATCGGCCAGCGCGTGGCCCTTCGCCTGCGGCCCTTCGACGTGCA
>Ga0210384_10005499_pt1 | contig 13755 bp, 10 predicted proteins | sample IncBWH2MmetaG_FD_160574 | JGI IMG/M metagenome (GOLD analysis project Ga0210384, IMG submission 160574) | Forest soil microbial communities from Barre Woods Harvard Forest LTER site, Petersham, Massachusetts, United States - Inc-BW-H-2-M | ecosystem: Environmental > Terrestrial > Soil >...
GCGCCGAGCTCGTGGCCGCCCGCGACCGCGCCCTTGGGGCCCTGAAGGAGTTCGCCCGCGGGCTGGAGGAGCGTCTCCCGGAGATGGCGGAGTTCGCGCCCATGGGGGAGGAACGCTACAACTGGATGCTGAAGCACGTCTACTTGCTGCCCCTGGACGCGCGGCAGGTGGCGATGCTGGGAGAGGCGGAGCTGGCCCGCTACCGCGGGCTGGAGGCCTTGCTCAAGGACCCGGCTCTGGCCGACCCCGATCCCGCCCGCAGCCCGAGCATCCCCCGGGACCAGGCGGCCTTCCTCGCCGCTTACGAGAGCCGGCAGGCGGAGATGATCCGCTTCCTCCGCGACCAGCGCGTGGTCACCCTGCCCGCCTCCCTGGGGCCCTTCCACATCCGCCAGCTCCCGGAGGCCTTCAAGCCCACCCGACCCGGAGGCTTCATGAACCCCCCGGGACGCTACGACCGGGATCCCAGCGGCTTCTTCTTCATCCCCACCTACGACGCCAAGAGCCGCAACTTCTACCTGCGCGCCGCCATCGAGGACCCGCGCCCGATCCTGGGGCACGAGGGCATCCCCGGCCACTTCCTCCAGCTCTCCATAGCCCACGCCCTTCCCAACGAGATCCGCCGGGAGCACAGCGACGGCGTCTTCGTCGAGGGCTGGGCCCTCTACGGCGAGGAGATGCTCATGCGGCAGGGCCTTTACCCTGAAGGCTCGGCCGGGCAGGCCCAGGTCCTGCGGCTCGCCCGTTATCGAGCCGCGCGCATCGGGGTGGACGTGAACCTGCACACCGGTCGCTGGACGTTCGAGCAGGCGGTCAAGCATTTCATGGAGGCGGGGGGGCTCGACCGGGAGGGGGCGGGGGGGGGGGCGGGGGGGGCGGCCTCGGAGCCGTCGCAGAAGATCACCTACATGGTCGGCAAGGTGCAGATCATGCGGCTCCTCGGGAAGTACCGCGACCGCGAGGGGGCACGCTTCCGGCTGGGCGCCTTCCACGACGCCCTTCTCGCCAGCGGCAGCCTGCCCCTGTCCATCGTGGAATGGCTGCTCCTCGACGACCCCTCGTCCCTCGAGGCCGCCCAGCGCTAGCCGCGCCGGCGGGGCTGCCCCCCGGACTCAGCGGCCGGATGTCCAAAAGGACGCGTCCGAGCTACTCCAGCCAGTCCCGATCCTTCAGCTTCTTGGGCATGTACTCTTCGGTGATGAAGCTGATCCCGCGACGGGAGAGCGCCTCGAGCTCGAACTTGAGGCCGCTCCTCACCATCTCCTGGATCTCGCGCTGCCAGCGCGCGTGCTTGAACCACGGATACGCGAGCATCTGCTTGGCCCGGTTGTTGTCGCCGTCGTCCATCTTGATGGAGACGTTGCTCGGCAACTGGTACTTGTCCTTGTCGAAGGACGACAGGCCGATGAAGCGGGCGTCGGGTACGGCCATGCGCATCGACTCGTAGGCCAGGTTGATCGAGCCCTGCTTCATGACGCTGTAGATGTAGAACCCCCAGGGGTCGTTGTCGACGAGGACGTAGACGGGCAGCTTGAGCTCGTGGTGCAGCCGCTGCACGAGCCGCCGCACGCCCCGCGGGGGCTGGCCTCCGCCATGAATGATGATGCAATGGTTGCGTTTCCAGAACTTGTCCTCGTTGAAGCGCGTCCACACCGCGTTCTTCTCGATGAGCAGGATGTATTTGGCCTCGTGCTTACGCAGGGTGATGACGTTTTCTTCGACGATCGAGGGCACCGCCCAGCCGCCGGAGCCCATGCGCCGCAGGTCGATGGCGTCGCCGCTGTCGGTGATGGTGATGGGTCCCACCATCGCGCCCTTGCGATCGGCGAACAGGTGCAGCTCCTCGCGCAGGGCGTCCATGGTGACCTCGAGGTCCTCGATGATCGGATCGGACTCGTCCTGGTCCTCGAAGGTGTTCTGCCGCGTGTCGCCGAGGGTGTGCTTGGCCATGTAGTAGAGATCGCGGATGCTCGTGGTCTTTCCCGCATCGATGAGCTCCTTGCAGGCCTCGCTCACCAGAAAGGTCTGCATGAACTTCCGCGCCATCGACACGTTGAAGAAGTAGCGCTTCTGCTTCTGGCTGCCGAGCTCGACGAGCCGCCGCTTCTCGCTCCAATTGACGTTGGCGAGGGAGCGCACGGGGATGTCGAGGAAGGGATTCCTCCCGGTCGCCACCGTCCGCAGCACGCCCTCCGCGAGCTTCTGGATCTTGGCCGTCGTTTTCTTGGAGCTCGCGTCCTTGCGCGCGGCCACCTATTCCTCCTCGTCCTCGGAGCGGGCCCTGCCCTTCTGCTTCGCTTGGCGGGCCTCGAGTTCCTGCGCCTTCTCCTCTTCCTTCATCTCCGCCGCCGTCACTTTGTTCGCGACCTGCAGGAACTCCTTCTTGATGGGAGCGGGCTTCCGCCCCGTGATCTTGCCGATCGCGGTCGCGACCTCTTGGATATAGAGCTCGAAGATGCTGCGCCGCTGCGCCTGGTAGTCGGCGGCCTTGCGTTTCCTGATGAAGGTGGCGAGCTTGCGGCCGCACTCCTGGGCGGCGAGCTGGATCTCCTTCATGATGTCCGGGTAGTGGGCCACGGCCTCCTTCGACTCGCTGGTGAACGGCACCCAGACCGAGGCGATGTGGACGAGAAGGGCCATCGGTCCCACGGGCAGCGACCCCTTGGGCTGGCTCAGCTGGTAGTTGCGCCAGTCGGTGCGCACGATGCCTTCGGTGATGCCGCAGGCGCCGCGCTGGAACAGGAGGGGGACGCGGTTGGCGAAGCGGAAGAGCTCGATCGTCTTGTCGGGGGGCCAGCTCCCGCCGTAGGCGAGCCCCACTTCCACCTGGAAGGGGTTGCCCCGGTACACCTTCGGCGAGCGGGTCACCGTTGCGATGAAGTAGTTGTGGCCCTTGATCTTCTCGACACCCTCCTCGGGCGGGGCGTCGGGGATCGACGGCTGGGCGGTCTCGGGCTCCGCCCTGGCCAGCGATTTTCCGGCCGCCTTCTTCTCCTTCTTCTTGGGCTTCATCGCCGCCGAATCGAGATCGAGCTGGGCGTTCTCGTCCCCGCTCTCGCCCTCGCTCTCGATCACGTTCAGGAAGCTGACGAGCCCTTTCTTCATCAGCTCGTCCCCGATCGGGCTCAAGCAGTTCGTCGGGGGGTTCATGAGCTTCGTCTCGGCGATCGCCTTGTGCAGTTCCTCGGCCATGACGCGGGTCGCGCCGAGGACGCGCGGGCGCACGGGCTTCTTTCCCCATGGCACCCTGGCCAGGATCTCTCCCGCGGCCTGGGTCGAGACGCGGCTGAAGCTCGCCTGCAGGAAGCCGCGGACGTCGTGGCTCTTCGACTCCCGCGCCATGAGCATGAGCGCGCCCAGCTCGACGCCGTGGGGGTGCGGCTTGATCTCCAGCGCCTCCTTGGGCAGCTCGGTGGTGGCCCGCGGAAAGCTCAACGTCTCGTTGCCCGGCTGATCGGCGTTCGCGCGCTGGGCGGCACCGACGGGCCGCGTGTAGTGGATCGTCGCGTGCGGGTTGGCGAGAGCCGTGTGCTCGACGTAGCGGTTGACGAATCGCTGCCCCTGTTGCCAGTTGGCGACGATCTCGAGCTCGACTCGCGTTCCGTGCTCCTGATGCCATTCCTCCATCGTCTCGTCGTGGGTGACGACCGGCTCGTTCTTGCGGGTGTCGAGCTGGATCTCGAAGACGTGGGCCGCCTTGCGCTTGCCGACGCGGCTCGTGACGCGGATCGGCTTTCCCGTGGTTAGCTGGCCGTACATGGCCGCCGCCGAGATGCCGATGCCCTGTTGCCCGCGCGAGTTATGGCAGGCGATCGCGCCGTCTCCGGCGACGAAGTTTTCGTGTCCGGGGACGGAAAGGTCGTAGACGAAAGGGTTCTCCGAAGCGACCTGGGTCACGTCGACGACCCGGAGCAGGCAGAGGTCCGACGCAACGAACGATCCGACCGCATCGATTTCGCGCTTGAGGTCGTCGATCTTCGAAGTGGCAGCGTAGCCATCGTCGTCAACTTTGGAGAGGTATCCCCGGTTGACCAGGTGCAGAGCAAGGTGCCTGGTCACACGCCCGCCGGCCAGCCATGTGAGGTCGGCCAGCCCGTAGCTGACCCCCGGGACGACACCCATGACGATGCCGAGGGACTTGCCAGCCCCCGCCGGGCCCGTTTCCAGTCCCACTGCACGCAAAAGCGACTCTGGCTCCGAGTTGACTCGCGTACCCGCGTCCGCATCCGCTAGCACCAGCTTTTGTGCGGGGAACAAACGATAGCGATTCCTCCGGTTCCCGAGCCGGGCCCGCTTGTAGATGTGTGATGCGCCGACATCGAAGCCGTAGACGTCGAGCCTCCATGCCGTCGACACCTTGCGTCCCAAGCCGCGGTATCGAACAGGGCCGGTACGCGACGGGACCACCCCCTGCAGTAGCCACAGCATCTCGACGTCTTCGATCAGCGCCCGACTTGCGGAAGTGAGCGTCAGGACGTCACGCGTCTTCACCCGGTGTCCGTCGCCGAGGTACAGGCCGTCGAGGAAGTGCTGCCGCAGGTCGCGGTCGGCGCGGAAGACGAGCTCTGGCACCCTCTTGTTCCTGGCGCCACGCCCGCACCAGCCCGGAAACAGCAGGGACGTGAGACCCCCGAAGAGCTTCACACGCACCGCATTGCGAGCGTGTGCCTCGACCGTGGCCGACAGGCCGAGCGACTGCGCCGTGGCGACCACCTCCTCGACGAGGTTCGTCTCACGGGATGAGAACGTGAACCCGACTTCGCGGGCGTCGCAGTGCCCCTCCGCCACGTAGAGGCCAAGGAGGCGCATCAGAGGCTTGCTGAGCTCCCAGGTCACGGGAGTCTCGTGGACGGCGCCGTGGTGATAGGTTCGCAACCGGCTGCCGGCGCACTCCCCTTCCAGCCCGAGACGTTTCACCAGCAGTACGGGAAGGAAGCGCTTCTGACTGTATCGCGCCCACGAATCGTCGAGAACGTCGATCGTCGTGCCGTCGCGCGCTGCCAGCCGGAAGAGTCGTCTCGATTTGTCCTTTCCGATCTTCCGATGCACGGTCGTAGCACCACCCGCCAGCGCGTCGAACACCGCCTCGGGAACGCCGTAGACGAAGGACCAGCGCGGAGCCAGATCCTCGTCACGGAGGTACGAAATGAGGTTCACGCGATCCAGACGCTCCGGCTCCGGGAGCCGCCGCGGCGCCACGATGTAATCGCCCGCCCGCAGGGAGCGTGCCTCCACCGCCTTAACCTGGCGCAGCGCGGGGTCGTAGGTGAATAGGCTGTGGCAGCCGGTCACGCGAACTCGCTTGCCCCGTTCGGTTCTCACCTGCAGGATTTCGTTCTGCCGCCGGTGCCGAATCACGTGGGAGACGGCCCGCCAGCCGTAGCGCCAGGTGGATGGATCGAATGCCGGGACGCGGATCCCGAGCGCGCTGACGTCCTTGACCTCTTCGCCCTCCGCGAGCAGGCCGTCGACGAGCCGCCCGATGGGCAGCCGCCCGACCTTGGCGTCGCGCTCGACGAGCACGCTTTGATCGGCGGTCAACGACTGCTTCAGCCGATGGAACTTCGAGCCGTAAAGGAGCTTCCCGAATATCTTCGGCACCTCGGTCTTGACGATTCCGGGGCCGTTGTCCTGTACGACCACGAGAAAGCGGCCTTCGCCCTTGGTCAGCTCGGCGTCCCTCGGCCTGGCTTCGAGCGCGAGATCGTGGACCTCGACGTGCAGCTCGGGGAGGATGCCGGCCTCCTCGCACGCGTCGAGCGAGTTATCGACGGCCTCCTTGATGGTGGTGAGGAGCGCCTTCGAGGGGTTGTCGAAGCCCAGGAGATGGCGGTTCTTGACGAAGAACTCGGAGACCGAGATCTCCCGCTGCTTCTTGGCCAGAGACTCGGCGGTGGCGCGCGGGAGGGTCTGGGGGGCTTCGGTTTGAACCGGCCCCGCCTGGGCGGCGGGGCCTCCCGGGGCCGGCTTCTTGGGGGCTGCTCGGGCCGCCCCCGGCGCCGGCTTGGACGGGGCGTCTTCGAAAAGGGCGAGCTGCGGACGCTGGACCTTGCGCCCCCGGGCGGGGGGGGCGGTCTTCTTCTTCAGGGTCGCCGCCTTAGCCAAGCGCTTCGTCTCCTTCCGGCGTCACCGGTCCGGAACAAACCCGTGAGTCTAACACCACCATGAGACAACGGAGGCCGGCCAGGGTAGGTCCTTTTGGGGCGGGGTTTTTGGTTTCAGCCGGAGGCACGGTCGGCAAGGAGAGGGGGGTCGAAGAGGGCCATCTCCTCGGGCGTCGGCGCCTGGAACGTCGCGAACCATCGGGACAGTGCCTCCTGCTCTATGGGCGGGCTCTCCGTCCCCCGGCCTTGAATCCTGTGGAAAAGGACGTCCGGAGGCGCGGAGAGGTAGTGCAGCTCGACGGCCGCGCCCAGGGCCCGGGCTCCCAGCCGCAGGGCATCCCGCTCGGACCGTCCCCAGGTGCCCCATTCGATAATGACGGTCAAGCCGAGCGCGAGGAGCTGCTGACCGAGCGTCCATTGCAGCGCCTCGATCCTCGCGCGCCTCTCTTCATCGTAAAGGTCCAGGGAAAGAGCGGTCATCCACTCGTCGGGTGACAAACGGACCGCACGGAGCCTGCTCTCCAGCAGCTTGGCCCGGGTGGTCTTTCCCGAGCCCGGCAGGCCGCACACGATAATCAATCTCGGTCCCGCGCTGGACCCGTCCATAGGCAGGATTATCCCCGATGGGTCTTCGCTCCGGCAGGGTTGGCGGGATTACCGAGCGACGGCGAACCTCTCCCTCAGGCCCGAGCCCGCTCGTAGGCGGCCACGAAGGCGGGGTCCCGCCGGCGCAGCTTCTCGATGTCGATCTTCTGGCTGCGGGTCATGAGCTCGTAGGCCAACTCCAGGGGCGTGAGGTCCATCCGGGTGTGGGCATTCTCGAACCAGGCCAGGCTGGAGTGGGCGGCCCGCTGGAGGTCGTCGACCACCGGCTTGCGGGTCTGGGCGAAGGTGCCGAGCGCGGCGGCCACGTCCGCCCGTTCCTGGAAACATTGGGCGAGGGCGATCGCGTCCTCGAGGGCGGCCTTGGTCCCGGAGCCGATGGAGAAGTGCGCGGTGTGCAGGGCATCCCCCAGCAGGACCACGTTCTCGTGCTGCCAGCGCTCGTTCTTGACGATCACGAAGTTGAGCCAGCGGACGAAGTTGTTGGTGAGGAGGGGCTCCCCCCGCAGATCGTCCCCGAAGACGTCGGCCAGAAAGGCGCAGGTCTCCTCCTCGGACATCCCCGCGAGGCCCGCTTTCTCCCACGCGTCCCCCACCGCCTCCACGATGAAGGTGCTGGTCGTGCGGTTGAACGTGTAGGAATGGGCCACGAAGAGGCCGGCCCCGCTCTCCCGGAAGGTGAGGGTGAGGCCGGGGAAGAGCCGGCGCGTGCCGAGCCAGACGTACTTGTTCTTCCGCACGTCGAGGGAGGGGCGGAAGGCGTCCTGGTACGTCCGGCGCACGAGGCTGTTCGCGCCGTCCGCCCCCACCAGGAGGTCGCAGGATCCCAGGGAGGCGAGCTCCATGACCGGCGTGCGGTACCGGATCTCCACCCCCAGGGCCAAGCAGCGCCGCTGAAGGATGTCCAGGAAGGCCACGCGCGCGATCCCGGAGAAGCGGTTGCCTCGGATCGAGACCTTCTCCCCTCGGTGCACCACGTCGAGGCTGTCCCAGGTCTCGAAGGCCTCCTTGATCTCTTGGTAGGAGGGCTCGTCGCTGTCCCGGAGGTAGGTGAGGGTCTGGTCCGAAAAGACGATCCCCCAACCGTAGGTGTCGCCGGGACCGTCTCGCTCGAAGACGGAGACCTCGTGACGCGGGTTCCGCTTCTTCATGAGGAGGGCGAAGTAGAGGCCGGCGGGCCCTCCGCCCACGATCGTAACCCTCATGTACGGGCATTATAGTACCCGCATGGGCTTCGACCCACCCGAAGAGCTCAACCTCGCGGACTACTTTCTCGAGGCCCGCCTCCGGGAAGGGAAGGGGGAGAGGGTCGCCCTCCTCTGCGGCGACCGCCGCCTCACCTACCGTGAGGTTCACGCCCTGGCCAACCGCTTTGGCCACGTGCTGCGCCGGATGGGGGTGGGGCCCGAGCAGCGCGTGATCATCGCCCTCCCGGACGGGCCGGAGTACGTGGGCGCGCTCTTCGGCATCCTCAAGGTGGGGGCGGTGGCGGTGATGGTGAACCCCCGGCTGAGGGCGGAGGAGATCGCCCCCTTCTACGCCTTCACCCGGGCCCCCCTCGCGATCGTCCACGCCGAGACCCTGGAGGCCTTCGCGGCCGCGGCCCGCGACGCCCGCTACCTGCGCCGGCTGCTGGTCGTCGGGGGCCGGGCGGCGGGCCATGCCGAGTTCGAGGAGGAGAGCGCGCACGCCCCCGAGGCGCTGGAAACCGCGCCCACCCACCGGGACGACCCCGCCATCTGGCTCTTCTCAGGAGGGACCACGGGCCGGCCCAAGGCCGCCGTCCAGACCCACCTCTCCTTCGTCAACACCACCGAGCTCTATGCCAAGCGGACGATCGGCTACCGCGAGGACGACGTCACCCTCTCCGTGCCCAAGCTCTACTTCGGCTACGCCACCGGCTCGAACCTCTTTTTCCCCTTCTCGGTGGGCGCGCGGGCCGTCCTCTTCCCCGAGCACCCCACGGCCGAGGTCCTCTTCCGGATGATCCGCGCCCACCGGCCGACGATCCTGGTCAACGTGCCCACCATGGTGAACCAGATGGTCTCCCACCCGGGCGCGGCCGGGCAGGACCTCTCCTCGCTGCGCCTCTCCACCTCCGCGGGGGAGGCCCTCCCGCCCGAGCTCTACCGGCGGTGGAAGGAGACCTTCGGGGTTGAGCTGCTCGACGGGCTGGGCACGGCCGAGATGTGGCACATCTTCATCACCAACCGGCCCGGCGACGTGAGGCCGGGCACGCTGGGCCGGGTGGTGGAGGGGTTCGAGGTGAGGGTGTGCGACGAGGAGGGGAGCGAGGTCCCGCCCCGCGAGGTCGGGGCGCTGTGGGTGCGCGGGCGCTCGCGGGCCCTCGGCTACTGGCAGGAGCAGGAGAGGACGGCGGCCTCTTTCCGCGGCGAGTGGGTCGTCACGGGCGACCTCGTCTCCCGGGACCCCGAGGGCTACATCACCTACGCGGGGCGGGCGGACGAGCTCTTGAAAGTGGGCGGCCGCTGGGTCGCCCCCCAGGAGGTCGAGAGCTGCCTCCTCCAGCACCCCGCGGTGAAGGAATGCGCGGTGGTGGGAGCGCTGGACCCCGCAGGCCTCACCAAGCCCCGCGCCTTCGTGGTGGCCCGCGAGGCCCGGACCGGGCTCGAGGAGGAGCTGAAGGCGTTCGTCCGGGAGCGCCTTCCCCCCTACACCTACCCGCGCGAGGTCGTGCTCGTGGACGCGCTCCCCCGCACCCACTTGGGCAAGGTGGACCGGAGCAAGCTGAGGCGCGGGTGAGGGAGGGGGCGCGACCGCGCCCGCGGTCCCCCGCGCCTTGCCACCTTCGCGCCCCGGACCCGTCGGCTCAGTCGCGCGGGTAGTAGAAGCCGAGCCGGCGTTCGAGGTCGGGGGGCAAGGCGGGCAGGGCGGAGCGCGAGATCAAGAACGTCGAGAGGTTGTAGAAGTCGGCGAAGATCTTGTTCCGCTCCACCGTGGCCAGCAGATAGTGGTGGCCGGAGGAGCCCCCGGTCCCGATCTTGGTCCCGATCATGCGGTGGACCATGAGGGCGTGTCGATACCGCCACGTGGAGAGCAGCTCGTCGATGTCCACGAGGGCGGTCAGGAAGCGGAAGGGCAGATGGAGGATGGGCTGGTCCCGGTAGAGATGGATGAGGAGGGCGGCCTGGGTGGCCCGGTGGGAGAGCCGGCGCTGGCCCCCGCTGCGGAGACGCTCGTGGGCCGCCGCATCCAGAACGGCCTGGAAGCCGCCTTCCGTCTCCGCCAGCTCCGTGAGCTGGACTTGCTTCTTGGCGGGGGAGAGGGTGGGGTTGGTCTCGATGGTCCGTCGGTCGGCCGCGAGCATGGCGTCCACCGCCGCGCGGTAGCTGACCCAGAACTCGTAACCGGGCAGCTCCAGGAAAGGCGTGCGCTCCAGCCATTTCTCTACGAGCGCGAAGAGCGAGGGGCCCGAGCCCGACTCGGGCCGCACCTGGCCGGGCGCGGGAGGGGCGCCGGGCTCTCCTTCCGCTCCCGCGCCCTCCGTCCCTTTGAGGCCCAGCTTTTTCTCGATTAGGCGGAACTGCACGCTCTGGAAGCCGGAGGCGGGCAGCAGCAGGTCGCGAAAGTCCAGGAAGTCGAGGGGGGTCATGGTCTCCAGGATGCGGAGCTGGTCGATCAGGAGCTTCTGGATCTCCGCAATCCGCTGCAGGCGCGCAACCGCCACCCCGATGCTGCGCTCGTCCACCGAGTCCTGCCGGAAGAGGTCCAGGACGGAGTCGAGCTCGTGGAGGATCTGCTTGAACCAGAGCTCGTAGGCCTGGTGCACCACGATGAACAGCATCTCGTCGTGTGCGGGCCGGCCGTGCTCGGCGCTCTTGGGGTGCTGGCTGGAGAGCAGGCGGTCGAGCTGCAGGTACTGCTGGTACTCCACGGGCGGGTGGGGCTTGCTCATGATCAAGATGATAAGCTCAGGCCCCGTCCCAAAAACAGGAGGTCGTCATGCGAATCGCGAGTTGGGTGCTGCTGACGCTGGTAGGCGCCCTGAACCTGCTCGGCAGCCTGGGCTCGACCTGGGTGGCCTACCAAACCGGACAGGACCAGTTTGGCAAGGTGGCGCTCTCCGAGCTCACGGCCGGCCGGCCGGAAGTGGCGACCACGCTCCGCGCCCGAAGGGCCACCGCCGCGGCCTGGTCCGCCGGCTTTGCAACCCTGTTTCTTTTCGTCGTGCTCGGACCCTACCGGCGCGGCGACGTCTGGGCCTGGTGGGCGCTCCTGGCGGGCGCGCTCGTGGTTTCCCTGATCTACCTGGCCCGCATCCCCTTATTGGGCACGACAGCAGGGGCGGCCGCAGGCGGAATTCTGATCGGGGCCGTGGTCGTGGGCCTGCTCCTGGACGTGCGCCGGCTGCTCAAGCCCGGGCCCTGAGGCCCAGTCTTGTTCGGCTGGCTCGGCTTACTGCTCTTCGCTCTGGTTTCCCTGGCTGCGGAGGCGGGCGATACTCCCTCGTTCGAGGTCGTCAAGACTCGAGAGTCGGGGGGCACGGGCGTCCGCCTGGGTGACATCCCGTGGACGGAGGCGGAAAAGCGTCTGACCGCCGACCGGGTCGTGGTCCTGCCCCTGGGCGCGGGGTCCAAGGAGCACGGGCCCCATCTCCCGCTGCGCACCGACGCCATCCTGGCCGACTACTTCGCGCGGCGGGTGATGGAGGCGCGGCCGGTGGTGGTCCTTCCCACCCTGATCTACGGCTTCTACCCGGCCTTCCTGGAGTACCCCGGCTCCACCTCGCTCTCCTTCGAGACCCAACGCGACGCGGTGGGCGAAATCTGTCGGTCGATCGCCCGCCACGGCCCGCGTCGGTTCTACGTGCTCAACACCGGCATCTCCACCGCCCGCCCGCTGAAGGCCACCGCCGAACAGCTGGCGGGGGAGGGGATCCTGATGCTTTTCACAGACCTCACGACCGCGGGGAAGGGCGCGGTGGACGCGGTGCGCCAGGAGAAATTCGGGACCCACGCGGACGAGATCGAGACCTCCATGATCCTCTACATTGAACCGGGCGCAGTGCGTATGGAGAAGGCGGTGGCGGACGGGGCGGAGGAACGTCCGAGTCCACTCACCCGGAACCGCGAGAACCGCCTCGGGCACTACGCGCCCTCCGGCGTGTTCGGCGACGCCACCCTCGCCACCCGGCAGAAGGGAGAGACGGTGGTGGAGGGGATGCTCGGCGACATCCTGAAGGAGATCGACGTCCTGGCCGCGACCCCCGCCCCCAGGGGGACGCCCCGCTCACCCCTGGACCGGGAAGGGGCAGCCTCCCCGCCGTGACCGGGCCAGGCCCCTTTCGTAGGGGGCCCGGACCCGACTCGGAGTCCGTTCGTGGTACCGTGGCACGTTAACGGCTCGTCGGGGACGCCGCTCACATGGGCCGAGAATCGGGAGGCAGCGATGGTCGAAGTCCTGCCCGCCGATCGCGAACAAGCGTTTTGGTCCGGCGTCCAGTACGCCAAGAGGTTCTTCATTGGCGAGGCCGACGTACAGCGCGCTCTGGAACGACTCGCTCGGCTGCTTGACGAAAGGGGCATCCCCTATGCGCTCATTGGAGCCATGGCCCTCAACGAGTGGGGCTACCGCCGTGTCACCGTCGCCCTCGACATCCTTCTGGCTCCGGAAGGTCTGAATGCCCTCAAGACCGAGGTCCTGGGCCGCGGTTACATCGAGACGTTTCCGGGAAGCCGCGGCCTTCGAGACACCGAAACGGGCGTGAACATCGATGTCGTGCTCGCCGGGGAGTACCCCGGAGACGGCAAGCCGAAGCCGGTCAGGTTTCCCGATCCGGGGCAGGCTGCGGTCCGAGGTCGGCGCGTCGCTCTCTTGCCGCTTCCGAAGCTGGTCGAGCTCAAGCTCGCGTCCGGCATCAGCGCGCCCCATCGGCTCAAGGACCTTGCCGACGTTCTCGAGTTGATCCGCCTCCTGGCCCTCCCACGGGAGTTGGCGGAATCCCTCGATGCCTCCGTTCGGGCGAAATACGACGAGCTCTGGCAGGCCGCTCAAACGGCCGGAGCAGAGTAGGCCCAGCAGACCCCAGACGCGCGTCTACGGATCCCGAAGGGCCGTCCGGCTCGGGCGGCCCGCCGACCTCAGCGGATTACGGAGACCTGTCCGCGGATTTCCCCCGCCGGATACACCTTGGTGTGCACGTTGACGTAGGCGTTCCCGTTGCGCATGGCGGCCAGGAGGTCGTCGAAGCTAATGGCGATCACGTCCGAGGCGGTGAAAGTGCCTTGTACGAGGACGCCGTTCACCACCCCGCCGTTCGCCACGCCGGGGGTAGACGCCGAGCAGAGAGGAACCCGGACCGGCCCCGAGACCCCGACCGGGCCGACATGGATGTGGCACGCGACGATGTCGTTCATGCCTTCTACTTCAACGCTGAAATGGACGGTGTTGCCGTCCAGCGTGAAGCCCGCGGCCCCGCTCGCGCTCGAGGTGCGGGGGGGGACCTCGTTGGCGCCCATCAACTGGGCTTGGAAGATCGTCTGACCCTTAGTGGGATCGTTGCAGCCCCCGGCATAGAGGCCGAATGCGAGACCGACAGCCGCCAGCCAAACGGACCCGCGCATCGTGGCACCTCCGCGGTTTTCGAGACGACCAAGGCCGGTGCTGGCGCCCCGAGGGTTGAGCATGGTTCGACCGGCCCGAAGAGGGGTGGCAAGCTTTGGGCCGTCGGGTTCGTCGTTTGGAATCCGGGGCTTACAAGCGCCCCTCCCTTCCCAAAACTTACGGGCACCGTAAGCGCTTACGGTCCGCGAAAGGGATCCGGCGCTCGAGACAAGCCGGGATGGTGAGCGGGAGTTCGCGCGGGGAGTCCGGTCCGGGGGCGGGTGCTATCATGTGCGCTCGCATGCCGATCGGGACCCCCTTCCACTCCCGCACCGCCGCCCTCTGCGAGAGCATGAGTTGGCGCGACTGGGCCGGGTACTTCGCGGTCAGCACCTACGAGGTCCACCACGAGCGCGAGTACAACGCGATCCGCAACGCGGCCGCCCTCATCGACGTCTCCCCCCTCTTCAAGTACCGGGTGAGC
>Ga0210384_10005500_pt1 | contig 13755 bp, 10 predicted proteins | sample IncBWH2MmetaG_FD_160574 | JGI IMG/M metagenome (GOLD analysis project Ga0210384, IMG submission 160574) | Forest soil microbial communities from Barre Woods Harvard Forest LTER site, Petersham, Massachusetts, United States - Inc-BW-H-2-M | ecosystem: Environmental > Terrestrial > Soil >...
GCCGCGGCGCGGTCTCGATAAAAGGAGACGACGCCGACCTCGAATTGTGATCGATCGATGCGCTTGATGATGGAGAGGAGCCGAAAGACTGAGCCACCCTGACGGCCCGACTCGAAAAACAGCACAGTGGTTCGGGTATCACTGGGCGGGCTTCTAAACACGGGGACCTCCCCGGCGACGTCCCGCACCAACGATCATGTGCTCGATGAGTGTGTTCTTTCTTGCAAAGCTCAGACCCTCGCGGAGCGTCGACCTCACGGTGGATAGACGGGGGCGCGTCCATTCGAGCAGCCGTATCCGTTCTTCAGTGGTCAGACCCAGTGCGCAGACGACGGGGCAAAAAGTGATGGCAAGAAGCGCTAAGAGAATCACGGTCTGCAGTAAGGAGTTAGGGATCCAGAGCTGGGCCGTCCCCCAGCCCACAGTGAGGAGTACAGCGAGCGTACAGAGGGGCTTGGCGTAGGCCTCACGGAGAAACCGTCCGGGAGTGATACCGCTACACCGACATACAAAGAGGCCCATGAATATATTGCTCCAGAGGATCACCGAAACCAGCGTTCCGCCTGCTACCCCGAGCAGCCCCAAGTTGAGGTAGCGTACGAATCCGATACTCAGAAAGAGGTTGAGCACGCCGGCTGCGACCACGCTCGCCATCGCCAGCCGGACACGAGAAATCGCTATCGCGACTCGGGAGGCATACATTCCGGGCGCCCAGAGCAGCAGGCTGGCCAACGTCACCCACATGACAGGTAGAGCCGACGGGACGTAGCGGGCACCCACCCAGTGGGTGATGAACGGGCTCCCCACGCTCGCGAAGGCGACGACCGGAATCATGCCGATGAGCATCGAGTGGCGTGTTCGCGAGACCACTTCACGAGCCATCCCTGGGCGATTGTTCCTGGCCACCAAGGTGATCAGCGCGGGGCTTACTGCGATGACGAACGCCTCGATGAGTGGGCGGAGGAGACGCCACCAACGCGCTCCGATGTCGTAGGCGGCAACGTGCGAAAGCCCAAGTTCCGGCATGCTAGTGATCAGCAGCGCGTCGGTATTATCGAAGAGAAGCACTCCGAGGGTGCCGACGGCGAGGAATAGGATAAATGGCACCGCCCGCCGGATTTCCTCGCGATTGAGCGCCATTGCAGTCAGACGCACAGGGACACCGCGACTGGCCCGTGGTATGACAAGGCAAACGGAAAGGAGGAGTGGCAGACCCACTAGAGTGACCAGCCAGACCGTAAGTGATGGGCCCAGCCACCAGAAGTACCCGACCAGGATGGCGGCACCCGCCAACCGGGACACCATCGATGCCACGTTCATGAGATAGAAGCTGCGGGACATAGTCACCGTGGATTCCCACACGCGCACAACGATCGTTAAGAGAGCGGAGACACCAAGGATGAGGACCGCCAATCGTGCTGCTGGGAGGATGTCGCCGGGCAGACGCAGCAGCTTCTGTGGATATGCCAGGAGCAGTGAGATGGGTATAGTCAGACATGCTGCGGTCAGGACCGCGAGAGATAGTGACGTCGCTAGCGTTCGGTCGAGTGCCTCGGTCTCCTTCATCTCAAAGTGCTCGGTTCCATAGCGGGATGCGTACGTGCCGATGGGCACGCCGACGAAGGTGATCCACGCTGCGATGGACGCGGCCAGCGAGTACATGCCATAGACCCGGTCGCCCAGGTGAAGTAGGAGGAACGGCGTCAAGAAGAAACCGATGAGCATCGCCGTCCCGTTGGCGACCCAGGCAGAGACAGTGTTGACCGCGACGCGAGAGCCGGACTCTCGTCTGCCGAGGGTCATGGTGTGTCCCCAGCCTTCAGTCAAAGTCCGGAAACACGAGTGGCTTCCACGGCACGGAGGCAATGGTCTTGTCACCATTGTGAAAGACATCGCAGCCAATGATCTGACCGCTCCCTGAGGATAGGGTAACGACTTCGCAGCGCTCCAACACGAACGTCAGGCCGATCAAGTCGTCCGGCGACGGCATGAAGGCCCCGAAGACCGGGTCCTCGACGGGCCCGATCGTGATCATGACCCGGCCGCCCGTTCTGTGGCCGCTGACACGGAGGGAGTCCCGCACCGTCAGGTAGCGCAACAAGCGGTGGGTCGTGGTAACAAAGATCCTCCGCGAGGAATGCATTCCTGCCAGTCGCCGGAGCGCCGCTTGCGCTGACTCGCCCAAGGGGCGATGCGGATTGCGGACCTTTCCAAGGTGCGTGTACAGCACGCAAACGCCTTCTGACCGCACCAGGGCATTGAGCATATTCACTGTCAGGACACAGGCGATCTCATCGGCGGTGTCACCTCGACCGGGTCCTGCCCAGTGCGGGTTCGATCGCATGAACTCCCAGATACGTTGGCCGTCGCGGAGCGTGCTCGGCCGGCACACCTGGTTGAGGGCATGCATCTCCCACTGCGGATGCGCACACGAGCCGAGCCAGAGCTTGGCGACTTGCTTGGCCATTGTGCGCACTGATGGACGTGGATGTTCTCGATGGAACATGGCGGCCACGCTTCGAACTCCAATTGGAGCGTTCTGACCGATGATCGACGACGTGCGACCTCGCCACACGTACCGGACGCCGTGACGAAGAGTGAGATCGGCATGGTATGCCGCCGAGGTCGGAACATCCCCACTGCCAACCATGATGTCGGGGCCGAAGTTTGTTGGCGATTTCGAGTGGTCCACCCAGACGCTGAGCTCGCAGCGGTGTTTGTCGAGTTCGGCGAGCACTCGCTGAGCGTCTTGTCGTGTGCGCGCATGGTCGCCGTAGGAGTGCAGACAATCGATATGGCCACTGCGGATCATGGTGCGCACCATATCCCGCCCCGCCTCGTCGGTACCAAAGTAGGAAAACTGATTCCGCGGCATCAGAAAGAAAATGGAGTTTCCGAGTTCCAGGCCGACGCCGGGGCCCATGAGAGTCGAATCTGTCGTATTCAAGAAGCGCGCAATCTCACGGTAGACGGTGCGATCCGGCGTCTCGTCCAGATCGCTGCAGATGGTGAGCATAGCCCGATATGGGTATGGATACTTGGCGAGCACAACGGCGACGGGATGGACCAGAGTGCTGGAGGCGGGCGCCGGCAGGGCGGAGTGTACGCGCGTGGACACGAGGCTACGCGGTGCCATCGGAGTCATTTACATTGGGGTCGTGGCTTGGTTTAAGCGTGGTACCGTCGCGGTGTGCCTGAGACCGGTCAACGTGATCACCCATCCAGTCAGCGTGCGACTGCGGGAGCGTGCGACAGTAGGTCTGCTCGTAGAGGGTTCCGATTGTCGATGCCCAGAGAGAGAGCGAATGACGCGTCAGAGCGCTGCGTCGAGCGCGGTCGGATGCGGAGCGAAGAGCAGCGGGGTCGGCGAGAAGGCGGCACACACGATCCGCCATAGCCGCGTCATCATCTAACGAGACGACGCTACCACCCGAAGCGTCGTCGAGGATGAGGGCATTGTCCGCGACGTCGGTGGCAATAACCGGCACACTGGAGGCCATGGATTCGAGCAACACGTTGGGAGTGCCTTCCCGACGGCTGGTGAGAACCGTGACGTCGCAAGCACGGTACAGCTGCTCCACGTCGGTGCGATCGGTCAAAATCTTCATACGGTCGCCCAGGCGGAGGTTCGCGAGAAGCCCGTGAAGGGAGGCCTGGTACGCGTCCGCGGTGTGGTGACTCCACGGATACCACGGCACGTAACTGACGCAAAGGAACCAGGTGTTCGGGCGGTGGTCGAGGATGCACCTTGCTGCCCGGAAGTACATCGCGTGGTTCTTTTGCTCCTTGAAGCTGGCGAACATGCCGACGACTGCTGCGTCGGAAGGAATTCCGAGACGGGCGCGTGCTGCTGCCTGGTCGCCAGGTCTAAACTGCGCCGTATCGACCCCGTTGTGAACCACGGCGACCCGGTCGGAGTCGAAGCCGAGATGGCCGAGGGCATATCGCTTGCCGGCATGCGAGTTGGCGATCATGAGATCGACACAGGGGCGGGTCAGCCGCTGGATGCGATCCTTCACGGGCATCGGTGGGTAGTCGGAATTTCGCTCCGAGGCGATGATGGCTGGGACGCGAGCAAGGCGACCCGCGAGCCGGCCGATTATCTCGGCGTCGAACAGGAAACAGTGCAGCACGTCAATGGAGCGGCGGCGAAGAAGCCAGGCGACCTGGAAGAACGGAATCGGGTCAAACCGCGCCCGGCGCTTAGCCAGCAGGACCGGCGTCGGACTTGGACTGAGATCGAAGAGCGTGCGGGTGCCGTCGAGACAGCATAGGAGCGGCTCGAATCGACGGCGATCCAGGTGCTTGGCCAACTCGACCACCTGGCGCTCGGCGCCTCCGAAGTGGAGGCTGCTCGTCAGGAGCATTACTTTCAGTGGTAGAGAAGCAGCAGGGATCATCGTCGGACGGGTACATTGGGCCGCGGCTTCCCGCGGGCGACGGGTTCGTCGCAGGTGCCCAGCGGGCGACTGAGTTCGACCAGACGATCGGTCCATTGTGCGGCAATCACGTCGACCGCAGTTCGTGACCTGGCGGTTCGTGCTGCGCGGGTCGAGAGGTGGTCGAACAGAGTGGGATCCCGTAGCACAAGCAGAATGCGTTGCACGTATTCCTCGAGGTCGTCGGGCGATACGACGTAGCCGCTGTCGCCGTTCACGACCAGATCACTTAACTCGCCGACGTCGGCGACGACGGGGACGACCCCGGCGCCCATGGCCTCCGCCATTGCGATCGACAATCCCTCCGAGCTCGATGTGAGAACGAATACCCTTGACCGAGCGAGGATGTCGGACACGTCCGATTTCTGGCCACAGAACTCAATGGAACCGAGGATGTCCAACTCCCGCGAGCGCTCCCGCATGCGCGAGAGCAAAGGCCCTGTTCCCACGACCGCCGCTCGCAGGGTGGGGAACTGTCGCTTCACGCGAGCGGCGATGTCCACGAACATGATCGGACGCTTGACTTCCGTCAGCCGGCCGACGAAGACGAGATCGTACTCACGGTCGGCATGTTGTGGCCTGTGAGGCTGGGCAATGCTTCCGGTGATGATGGCGACGGACTTGTGGAGGCCGTGGTGGGCAAGGAACGCCTGCGCCTTACTCCCGCGCACCACGACGAGGTCGAACTGGCGGATCACGGCGATGGCGAGATGTTCGACAAATCGTGACGGACGGGCGAGGCGAGCCAGCAAGGGATTCTCGGCTTCCCATCCGCCACCAATCGCTTCCACGGGCCCGCCCGTCATTTGATAGCAGGCCGGGCGCCGGAACAATCTTCCAGCAATCAGTGCGCCTACAGCTCCAGGGAAAAGGTGATATCCGATGAAAAGATCCGGGCGATGACGAATTGCCGAGAGGATCAACCAGGTGAACTTGGCTAGGGCTCGGCCTGACACGCTGATGAGCCATCGCGGAGGGCACGAAAAACGCACATTTGCGAGCTCTTCCAAGGGTTCATCGCTGACCACGATAACTTCGCGGACCCCGGAGCGGGCCAGCGGGACGAGGTGAGCCCGGAACCAGCCGGGATTATAGAACGTTCCGGTGACTGTAACACAGGCTGGAACGCCGGTGTGCCGACGTCGGGCTCGTGGCGTTAGTCGGCATAGCAGTAGTGTCACACTGTAGATGAGAGACAGCGCCGTACGGGCCGTTAGGGCGACGATCGCGATTGCCACCACGGTTCGTGGGTGCGAATGCCCGATGCGCTTATGGGCGGCCGGGGCCAGAGATTCGCTTGGGCTGCGCCGGCCGCGCGCCCGTGGCGTGTCCGATGACGTGACTCGGCGGAGACGCGGGAACGCTGGACCGACACGCGGAGCAGCAATCCGATTGCACCCCACATCCCGACGGTGGCTTCGTGAGGGTAGAAGGACTGTCCCGTGAGCGATCCGACGAGTTGCGCGAGGATGAGCGAGAGCGCGATACCGCCCACAGCCAGGAACACCGGACTTCGGCGGTCGCGGACCAGAGAGAACCCGGCAGAAAGGAGGTATCCGTAGAGAGATAGGGCGGCGAGGAGGCCGATCACGCCACCGTCAAGGAGCATTTCGAGATACGCGCTGTGAGGATGCTCGGCGCCTACTGGATCGTCACTCTCCGGGCCCGACCACTCGGCCGCAAGTCCTGTTCGCCGGAAAGAGAGACGTCCGTGCCCGAACAGGGGAGCCCGTAAGCTCTCTTCGATGACCCTCGGCCATATCACGGTGCGGCCAGCCGTGAACTCGTCGAGGCCCGTCTCGTCGGACATGTTGTCCGACGCAGTCGGGCTGTTCGGTTCAATTCCCAACAAGGCGCGCTCCCCAACAGCGGGGAAAAGCGAAACGATGACGATGATCATGAGAGGGACAAGCACGAGATATCGGCGCCAACGCAGGAGACCGAGGGTGAGACCGACCGTACACCATGCCAGGTACCCGCCGCGCCCGGCGGTGAGGGCTTGGGCATAGAGAACAATCAGAGCGGCCGTTACGATGCCCCATCGGAGCTTCGCTGAGGCTGCGAGGGGCCGTAGGGCGAGAATGGCCCAGGAGGCGCCGGCAAGCATTGTGGAGAGGTCGTTCCGATGGTAGCCGATCTCTTGGTCGAGCCTTCTCAGGGTGTAGGACGAGAGTTCCATGCCGTTCAGCTCGCCCGGGGAGACCCACTTGGCGACTTGCAAGCCAAGGAAGAAGTAGAGCAACAAAAGTGAGGCGAGGCCGACTAACAGGCGACGACGACTCCGACAACCGTCAAAGAGCAAGAGCCCCCCGAAGGCCCACTTGACAGGGTTGAAAAGGTATTCACTCGTGAGCCCCGCGATCGATGTTTCATACGGGAGACTGTGCTTGTCTACGACGAGACCCAAGAATCCAATCACGAGCACGGCGAAATTGACGAGAAGGAGTACAGTAACGGATCTTGGCATATCCCAGGGGAGCCTTTTGGAGATCCGCTGGCTGAACCAGGCGATAACGATGGCGAAGAACAGCACGTTCCATGGGTCTAGCCCTTGCACACCCAACATCGTTCGTGGCATGTCGGGGTGGTGGACGAATGCCATCAGCACGATCAGTGCGCAGAGTGAGGTGTACCAGTCTTTCCAGACGTAGAGCGTGAAGAAGAGGGTGATAGCCAGGAGCAGCGTTAGGCGGATCATATGCAGTGGTGGGGGGCGGTCGCTCTGAGTCGGACTGGAACCTCTCGAATGAGAGCCCAAACGACGAGCGCGCAGAACACGCTGTTAGTGATCAGATATCGGCGCCAGAGACGTCGCGGCTCCTGCTTGACGCGGTAGAGCCATTCGAGACCGAGCCGCTGCCAGGCTGGGGGCGCGCGGCGGACCATTCCCGCGAGCACGTCAAACGACCCCCCCACACCGTGGCACACGGGGACCCCGAGTTGGTCGTTCCAGCGGGTGAGAAAGCGCTCTTTCTTGGGTGAGCTCATTCCCACCAGTAAGATGTCTGGCTTCGCGTCGGCGATGGCCGCGACAAGGCCGGGCTCCTCCTGGCTGGTGAAGTGACCATGATGGCGGCCGACCAAGCGGACGTGCCGGTAGTCTGTGGTGATCCGAGCGACAGCGGCAGCTAGGACACCCTCGGTCGCGCCGAGGCAGTAGACCCTGTACTGATTCTGGCTAGCGCGGCCGAGCATCCCGAGCATGAGGTCGATCCCAGCGACCCGCTCGGGCAGGGGACGGCCTAGGAGCCGGCTGGCCCACACGACCGGGACGCCGTCGGCCAGGATCAGGTTGCAGGAGAGCACGTCGGCCCGGAGTGCCGGGTCGCGCCGCATGTTCACCAGTTTAGCGGCGTTGACCATGCCGATCTGCAGCGGATCTCGGCTGCCGATGGCCTTGTCGACGCGATCGAGTACCTCCGCCATTGTCAGGGCGTCGATGGGGACTCCGAGGATCTCCTGCTTGGTACCCCATGCGACCGGAGCCATCATAGCGGATTCGCTCGCTCGTCCCACCGGGCCGCCCGCGCCGCCGGCCACGCGTGGAGAAGCCAGCCCAGGTGGTAGGGGCGGTCCTCGTGGTCGACGTCGCGCGCCGGGAAGAGGATGTCCAGGCCCGGTGTTCTCAAGGCGGGGTGGAGGCGGCTCGCGGCCGCCTGAGCGTAGCGCGACAGCTTCCGCGGCTCCCGTCGGGCTACCTTTCGCCAGATCAGGTCCGCGCCCTCATCGATCAGAGAGCCGCCGCCGAGCTCCGACGCGTGGGTGAGCCAGGCGAGCCCCCGTGCAATCGGCGAGCGCAGGTCGATAGCGGCCGCGCGCTCGAGGGCGAAGAGCGCCATCGGAGCCATGGCGTCCTGATGGACGGCGTAGACGGGGTATCGTTCGACGACATCGCCGGTCCGGCGGTCGTAGTGCCACCACCATTGCCCTTCGGGACCCTGACGGGCGCAGATAACACTGGCGCAATGCAGGGCGACGTCACGCGGCCCCGCGTCGCCGAACAGCTCGACGTACCGCGCAAGAGCGTGGACCGGGTACACAAGATCGGCGAAACAGCACACGTGCCCACGGAAGCCGCCAGGCCGTCCGCCCAGGCCGTGAGGGAACATCCCAGAGCGGGGTTCGAACGCGGCGGTCAGGCGGCGGGCCAGTCGATTGCGAAGGGGCCCGACCGAGGCGTCGAGGTCGGCGCAGAGCGCCGCCAGCGCCCACGCGACCTCGACCGTCGGATGAGCGGGTTCGTCCGGCTGGAGAGCAAGCAGCCGCTCGACCAATGACCTGCGGTCTGGGCAGCCGGCCACGCAGGCGGCCCAGAGGAGGAGGGCAATGTCGCCGAGGTTGTCGATCCTGGGCACTTCGCTGACGAGACGGGCGCACGCCTCTCGCACCCCGATGCCAGCCAGGACCGAGGTCTGTACGGCCTCGTCTTCGCCGGCAAGCCCGATGAGGGCGATCGCGGTGTAGCGATGACTCAAGCCTTCCAAGAGGAGCTGCTCGCCGAGCCGCCGGACCCGGAACGCGAAGAGCCCGTCCTCCGGCCGGTACATTCGTGCCAGGCCGCGGATGGCCATCTCCCGCAGCCGGGACGCCGGCGTAACCTGCGGGCGCATCGTGGAGGTGGACGGCGATGGAGGGCTCATGGTGGGAGATCAGTTCGCGCCTTTGCCGCTCAGGACCGCCGGAATGGTGCTGAACAGGATCTTGAGGTCGAGCCCCAGCGACCAGCGCTCGATGTAGTAGAGGTCGAGCTCCAGCCATTTGGAGAACGGGAGGTTACTCCGTCCGGAGATCTGCCACAGGCAGGTGAGACCTGGCTTCACGCTGAAGCGCTTGCGCTGGATGCCCTGGTCGAAGCGGTCCACATCCCGCAGGGACATGGGGCGCGGCCCGACAAGGCTCATCTCGCCGGTCAGCACGTGGAGGATCTGGGGCAGCTCGTCGAGGCTGCTCCGACGCAGAAAGCGGCCCACCCGCGTGATCCTCGGGTCGTTGGCGATCTTGAAGATGGGGCCCTTCGCCTCATTCAGATGCTCGACCTCTGCCTGCCGTCGGTTGGCATCTCGTACCATGGTCCTGAACTTCAGCATCCGGAAACGGCGCTTGTGAAGGCCGACCCTCTCCTGCCGGAAGAAGACCGGGCCGGGCGAGTCCAGCTTGATGGCCAAGGCGATCAGGCCCATCACGGGCAGCAGCGGGACGATGAGGGCTGCGATGGCGAGATCCATGCACCGCTTGACGAGGAGCTGCCAGTCTTCTTGCGCGACGGGCTCAAGGGTCAGCAGGGGGATGGGGCCAAGCGCTACCAGCCGCGTGCGCGCGGCCTGGACATCGAAGACGTCGGCCATCAGGCACAGCTTGACGCCCTCTTCGTCGCAGGCCTGGGCGATCTTGTCGACGTCCGGGATCATCGCGCGTGGGACGGCCAGGATGACTTCGTCGATCACATTCCCTTTCAAGACGGACGTGATATCGCCGACCGTGCCCAGCACGGATGATTCGAGCACGCGGTCGCCCACCTTCGTCGAGTCTGGGTCCAGATGTCCCACGATGCGGATGCCCCACTCCGAGTGCTGGAGAAGCGTCGCGGCGAGCCGCCGGGCCCGGGTGCCACTGCCCACGATCAGGATCCCGCGAAAGTATTCCCCCTTTCGAAGCGACCTCTGGAAGTACCAGACCACTCCGAGACGAAGTCCCGCCAGGGCCAGGAAATCGAGGGTCGCGAAGATGACGATGACCGCGCGACTCACGTACTGGACCTTCATGACGAACAGGATCGTGAGCAGAGAGGCCAGACTGGCCAGGACCGCCTCGGCGACGGCCCAGCTGTATCCGAGGCGCGTGGTGCTCCGGGGGCTCCGGTAGGCACCGAAGAACGCAAGGAAGAACATGCAGAGCGCTAGGATGAAAGGCAGGATGGCGATATGGGACAGGAGATCTGGAGGGTCGTCGTCCAGCAGCAGACTCCGGAGCCACGGCGCGCTCAGAAATACGATGATGGTGATGCCCAGATCGAGGAGGGTCGTTACCCGGCGAAGGAGGTCGGATCGCTCCTCAAGCATTCCTGCCGCTTGACGACGCATCCTAGATTCGACCGGCCCGTCGCGTTGTGAGGGCCGATTTCGAGCGATGCCAGAGAGAGCGAGAACCAACGGTGCGGAAAGCTGGGTAGGAATAGCCCGACAGCGGCCGGTCGTCCCCGTTGAACAGGAGGGCGACGAGCTTGGTGGGGTCCATCAGATCCAGGGTCTCCCCGACCAGTTTGCGTGGCGTCTTGTTGGCGGCCACGACCACGAGAAAGCCATCCACCCACTTGCCGATCAACCTGGAATCGGGCACGGCAACGAGCGGAGCGGTGTCCAGAACGACATAGTCGTATCGGCGGCGTGCCTCTTCCAGTAGATGTCCCAGTCGGGGCGACTTCAACACTTCATACGGAGCCGGCCGCAAGACTCCGGCCGGGAGGACGTCGAGGTTGAAGGGGGGGCGCGGGCTCACGACATCGTCGAGCCCTAGCGTCGGATCGAGGATTGCGTCGACGAGTCCACGGCGGCCTGCGTCACCGAGTGCCAGGTGCCGCATGATGGACGGGTTCCGCAGGTCCGCGTCCACGAGGAGGACCCGCGTATCGGTCCCCTGCGCGAGAGCGCCCGCAAGGTTGATGGCCGTGGTCGTCTTGCCCTCGGCGACCATCGCGCTCGACACGGCCACGATGGATAGCTGGGCTGTCCGGTGGAGATGCTCGATGCGGTGGCGAACCATTCGATACGGCTCAGACAGGACGGAGGCCGGATAGAGCAGGCTCACCAGATGCCCCTCGACGCCCTGCGGAGCCGCAGCCGGATCTGTGGTAGGCGGCGGCGTCGGGCCGCCCAGAGGTGGGGGGTCTTGACCCCGGCGCGCTTCTGTAAGGATCGCGCGGTCGGCGGCGGCCTGCTGGAGAATCTTGGCAAACTCGCTCATGGTCCGAGCAGGTTCCGCGCCGACTGAACAAGGGTGGTGAGGAACGGCGCGATGAAGTGTGATACGCCGTCGAGGGCTTCCCGGCGCACCGCGGGGAGTGCCATGAGACCGAGCAGGACCGGGGTCAAGGCGGCCCATGCAAACCGCCGGCTGGGCCACCAGCGTCGCGAGCGGATCCCGGGGTGGGCCGGCCGCGGTTTCGCGCCGTCCTCGAGGTACCGCACGGCTCGCTTGACGATATCCACGTCGAGCCGGCGCTGCTGGTCGGCATAGCCGATGAGGAGCCCGTGCTCGCAGACGGTGTTCACGATCCGCGGGATGCCGCCGGCATACGCCGCGATCCGGCTGATCGCCTGCTCCGTGAAGATGTCGAGGTCGCGGGCGCCGGCGATCTGCAGGCGCCGTCGGATGTACGGGCGGACGTGTTGGGAAGACAGAGGGGAGATGACGGCACGGAGGGTGATCCGTTGCTGGAGCTGACGCAGCTCGGGGAGCGCGAGCTTGGCCTTGAGCTCTGGCTGGCCCACGAGCAGGATTTGCAGGCGCTTGTGCGTCGGGGTCTCGAAGTTCGAGAGCAGGCGGATATGCTCGAGCGTGTCCGGGTCGAGGTGATGCGCCTCGTCGACGATCAGCACGACGCTCTGGCCGGCGGAGGTGCGCTCGATCAGAAACCGCTGCAACGCCATGAGGCGCCGAGCCCGAGACGCCCCGGTCGTCGCGACGCCGAGCTCCTCGAGCATGTACTCGAGGATCCCGTCGAAGGGGAGCCCGGAGTTCACGAGGAACGCGACGGCGGTCTTGTGATCCAGCTGTTCGAGGAGCGCCCGGAGCAGGCTCGTTTTGCCGGTACCGACCTCCCCGGTGAGCACGAGGAACCCCGTGTTCTCCTGGACGCCATACACGAGGTGCGCCAGGGCTTCCCGATGGCCCCGCGTCAGGTACAGGAACCGCGGATCGGGCGTCGTGGCGAACGGCTTTTCCTTGAGACCGTAGAAACTCAGGTACATCGCCGCGTTACCATCGGACGAGGCGCTCGTTCCCATGCGCGAAAAAGTACGAAATGCCGACGATGAGCACGAGCACGAGCGTCGTCCCGGTCGCCGCGACCCGGAACCGCCACCGCTGGCGACGAGCATCGGCGGGAAGGACGATGCGCGGGAGACCGATGACCGGTACCGAGGTGAAGCTGCGGAGGGCCTCGCGGCTATGGAAGGAGGTATCCAGTTGTTCGGCCAGGACGCCGGCGGCGACGGCCAATCCGAGTGACAGGATTCCTGCGACGAGAATCAGGAAGACGCGCCGCGGCGCCGCCGGCGCGTCTGGGGGCAGCGCCGGATCGAGCAGTCGAAATTGCTCGCCTTTCTGGCGCTGCTCCATGCTCTCGGCCAGCACAGCCTCCTCGTAGCGCTTGGACAGCGAGGCGTACATTTCCTTGGTGGACGCGTAGTCGCGAGAGATCTCCGTGAGCTCCTGCTCCAATTTCGGCGTGTTCTGCACCCGGCTGACGTACGTGGCGAGCGAGGCACGCAGGCGCTTCTCCTCCGCCTTGAGCGCCCGGACCTCAGCATTGAGCTCGTCTTCGGTCTGGCGCAGCTGGACGAGATAGGGATTCGTGGTCGCGAGTGGGATGGACCGGCCCTCCGGCATGGCCTTCGCGGCGGGCCGGGGCGAATCGCTCAGCTCCTTTTCGAGCTCAGCGATGGCTATGAGTACGCGTATCACGTCGGGATGCTTGTCGGTGTACCGGACGCGTAGCTGGCGCAATTCCTGCTGCAGCCGGGCAAGGGTGTCACCGGGCGATTCAGGGGGCAGGGCGAGCTTGTCGCCGCTGCTCGCGCTGCGATCATCGGAGCTGGTCCGCGTCTCGGCTGCGCGCCGCACGAGCGCGTCGCGGCGTTCGCCCAGACGGGTCTGGTTGTCGATGTTCAAACGCAGTTGCGCGTCGAGGCGGTCGATGATTCCGAGGCTGGTCTCCATCTGCTGCGGCAGCTCTCCGAGGTATCGCCGCTTGAACTGACTCACCTGTCGCTCCTGGTCGTCGAGCCGCCTCCGCGCGTCCTGGAGCTGTCCCTTGAGGAACTCGGCAGTGCCGATAGCCTGCCGCTCCCGAACCTTGAGGTTCTCCTCGATATAGGACGATGCCAGGGTATTCGTGACCTGGGCGACCGTGTCCGGATCAGACCCGCGGTAGGTGATGCTGAACGCAATGGTCGAGCCGCGGCGTTGCGGGTCGCTGCCTTTCAGGTCGAGGCGGATACTCGTTCGCATGCGCTCGATGATGGCCTCGGAGGGCTCCACTGCTCTGAGCTTCGCGTAGAGGCCGAAGCGACTGATGATCGAGTCGAGGCGGGATCGA
>Ga0210384_10005502_pt1 | contig 13751 bp, 9 predicted proteins | sample IncBWH2MmetaG_FD_160574 | JGI IMG/M metagenome (GOLD analysis project Ga0210384, IMG submission 160574) | Forest soil microbial communities from Barre Woods Harvard Forest LTER site, Petersham, Massachusetts, United States - Inc-BW-H-2-M | ecosystem: Environmental > Terrestrial > Soil >...
CTTTCACCGCGGCCTCGAACGCGGGCAAATAGATTTCGCGCATGGTGCGTTCGTCGATGATGGAGTCCGAGTTGTGCCGGTCAAACTCGGAATTGTTTCCCATGAAATGCTTGACCGTCGAGCTCACTCCCTGGCTCTGCACTCCCGCTATGTAAGCGACCGCGGTACGGGCCGCCAGGAAAGGGTCTTCACCGAAGTACTCGAAATTCCTGCCGTTCATCGGTGAGCGATAAATGTTCACTCCGGGTCCGAGCATGAAATGCACGCCTCGGGCACGGGCGTCCTGGCCGACGATGGTCCCCATTCGCTGCGCCAGCTCCGGATCCCACGCTGCCGCCATCCCGATACCTCCGAAGGCGGTGGACGGCCCATAATTGCGGACTCCAATCGGCCCATCCGACATCTTCAGCCGGGGGAAATGGATGTGGGGGATATCACGAATATAGAAATCATCTACACCGCCGATCAGGTCAACCTTCTCTTCCAGCGAAAGCTGCTTGAGCAGCGAGTCGACGCGGGCTTCGATCTCCGGCTGAGACGGTGGCGCTGTTTGGCACAGCACCGGTAGGACCGAGATTAGAAGAACCGCCGCAATCCATTGGACTCTGCGAATCATGCCAACTCCCCCTTTAGCAGTTCTCACCGTTGCACTCTTCCCGAACCATCGCCTTTGAGCAGCGCGTTTACTTCGTCCGCGGTGGAGCGGCTGAAATCCCCTTGCTGCGAGTGTTTCAGGCAGCTCGTTGCAACAGCAAACTCGAGCGCTTCCTGATGTGTGGGCAGAATCTGAAAGCCGTAGATCAGGCCGGCAGCAAAGGAATCGCCCGAGCCTACCCGGTCCACAATGTGGGTAATTTCGTAGGAACGGCTCAGGCTGAACCTCTGCCGGTCGTTCAGGCAGGCCGACCAGCCGTTGTGCGACGCGCTCTTCGATTCCCGCAACGTGATGGCGATCGCCTTCAGGTTCGGATACTCGGCCAGCACCTTCGCAGTCAGCTTTCCATATTGCGCGCGATCCAGCTTGCCGGAGTGCACGTCCACTTCGGCCTCGATGCCCAACGCCATTTGCACATCTTCTTCGTTGGCGATAGCGATATCTATATTCTTTACCAGCTCGCGCATCACTTCCGCGGCGGGTTTCCCCCACTTCCAAAGGTTCTTGCGATAGTTCAAATCGCAGGACACCGTGATTCCCTTTGCCTGCGCCTTCTTCGCCGCCTCGAGCGCCAGGTCGGCCGCCGAACTGCTAATGGCTGGCGTAATGCCGGTGACGTGGAACCAGCCCGCGCCTTCCAGCGCGCGCTCCCAGTCGATGGCTCCCGGCTTGGCCAGGGCAATGGCGCTATTCTCGCGATCGTAGACCACCTTCGAAGGACGCTGGTTGGCGCCGGCCTCGACGTAGTAGACGCCCATCCGCCCCTTGCCGCGGACGATCCGGGAAGCGTCCACGCCGAAGCGGCGCAGTTCGCCGACCACGGCATCGGCAACCGGGTTCTTGTCGGGCAAGATGGTCACGAAAGCCGCAAGCAGGCCCAGCTGCGCCAGCGCGACCGCCACGTTGGCCTCGCCGCCTCCAAAAGTCGCCACGAACTGCCCCGTCTGCAGGATTCGTTCGAAGCCCGGCGGAGCGAGTCTCAACATGATTTCGCCAAAAGTTACGGTCGTCTTTGCCATATCCCTGTGTTCGGCCCCTTGTGTTTGCGGTTAGCTATGCTTCTGTTTCTTGCCTGCGACTAGTTCTATGCCCAGGGAGGCCAGAACGACGTCCTCACTCGAGGAAAGGCCACTTACGGCCACAGCGCCCACTACCTGGCCGTCTCGCCACACCGGAATGCCGCCGCCCCACCCCACAAACTTGGGATCGCCGTAGTAGGCGATATCGTGGCCCTTTTCCGGATGCCGGGCTCTCTCTCCAATGTCCTGGGTGGACTTGCGCTCCCGCGCCGCGGTCCATGCCTTGTTGGCGGCGATGCGAATGCAAGAGATGGGAGCGCCGTCCATACGGGCAAAGGCAATCAGTTCGCCATGCGAGTCGGCCACCGCAATGACGGCTGCCTTTTTCAGGCGCAACACCTCTTCCACAATGCGGTCGATGATTTGTTTGGCTTCTGAATAGTCGATGGTCTGGGTAGTTTTCATTGGGCCCTTCTACGTGGGCGATCCTGGGCGAGCGCACGAGCGGAATGGATTGTAAATCACGCGCGGGAAAGGAACACAGCCGAATTCAGGGTCGCCGGCTTTCGACGGCGGGAGTGGCGCAAAAAAAACGGACCGGGCAAGAATGCCCGGTCCGCGATAATCAAAGGTTAGAACTCGAACTTCAGTGCGAACTGAATCAGGCGCGCCTGGGCGTTGCCAACCGTACTGGTCACAACTCCGAAATTTTTGTTCCCGTTTCCTGTAGTTGGATCAAAGCAGCAGTTGGTGTTCGGGGGTCCGAACTGAGGATGATTAAAGAGGTTGAAGAACTCAGTACGGAATTCGATGTTCCCCCATTCCCCGAGGGAGGTCTTCTTGAACACCGCCCAGTCGAAGTTAGTGATGCCCTGCTGACGCAGACTTGAATCCACCCGAGCCTCGTCACCGAAGCCCCAGTCTGGCGCAGGAGCGAAACAGGCTATGTTGAACCAGCCGCCCAACTTGGCGGTGGGGCTTCCGGATACTGACTTGTCGCAGCCCGCGACCACGTCAGGTCTGAGTGATCCGATACCCAGGCCCGCGCCCGAAAGTGACGTGCCCTGACTGCCGAAGCTGATCTTCAGAGGGAACCCACGCTGGAAGGTTGTAATGCCGTCGATGCCCCAGCCTGAGACCACTTTACTGGTCACACCGCTTACTCCGTTCAGAAACTTCTTCCCATGACCAAAGGGCAGGTCAAGTACGTAGCTAGCTACTAAGCGTTGGGAAACGTCCTGCGACGAGAGCGAACGTTCGCCGGCGAGGTTGTTCCAGTCCTGGACTCCGCCCACTCCGCCCGTCGTTCCGCCTTCCAGCCAGGAGGTGAGCGTGTCTGTATTGGACATCAGTTTTGCGTTGGTGTAAGCCACCAGCAAGGTGCCGCCGCCCTGGAAGCGCTTTGTGACTGTCGCCTGCAGCGAATTGTACGAGCTGCCACAGCATCCGAATCCGTTGTAGTTGAGCCCTCCATACTGCGGGAAAGGCCGGTCAAGCTGACCAGCGGTGAGACCGGCGGGACTTAAGCCGCCGGGGAGAGCCTGGTTGAAGGGATACGCGGCGCACAAAACACCCGTCGGGCAAATCTTCTGCGCGATTGCGACCGGCAATCCCTGAGAAGCCTGCTGGGCAGCCGTCGCGATGAAGTGGTCGGGTATCTGGTTCACGTTGGTGTTGAACTGTTCCAGGTGCACGCCATGGGAGCCCGCGTAGGCCACGTCAGCGAAGAAGCCGCCGGGCAGCTCGCGCTGAATCCCAAAGTTGTACTGCTCGACGTAGCCGTATTTCTGCTGGTTATATGCCGTGGCCGAGAAACTTGACGCGTTGACGGCATACTGCGAGACGTTAGGCTGAGGATTGCGGCCCGCAACTGCAACCAAGCTCGGGCCGAATGGACCCACCGTAGCGCAGGAGAAGTTCGCAGCGCCCGGGGCGGTCAATGTGCAATTGCTCGAATTGGGATCAGTGGGTGTGGGCCCCAGCGTGCTGGCGGGGGTCAAGCCCTGGTTGTTGCTGGCAAAGAAGTTTGAGGTTGCGCTGCTTACCGGATCAATGTACGGGTTCGTTCCGAATGAAACATAGTTCGGAATAAAGAAGATCCCATAACCGCCCCGGATCACGGTCTTCTGATCAAAGCTGTAAGCAAACCCGACCCTGGGCAAGATTTCCTTGTAAGAAAGCGGCAGGTTGTTCCGGCTGGTGTTCGATCCCGTCTTGACCAGGAACAGGTCTCCGGGACACGCACTGCCGGCTACACCGCTGCAGCCGGTAACCGAGGAATTGGAAACGGCCGGATCAAAGTAGGTCATGCGATCGAAGCGTTCCGACCAGGGACCCTGCAGTTCATAGCGGAGCCCGAGGTTCACAGTCAGTTTGCTGGTGACGTGCCAGTTGTCGCCAAGATAGAAGGCTCGGTAGGTTTGTTTACCGGAAACGGGTCCCGAAATTACCAGAGAGCCTGTGGTCTGGTTACCGAACGCGGCACCTTGTCCCAAGCCGTATCCCAGCAGAAAATCAGCGAAGTCAAGTCCACCGGTGGCGCCGGATGCGTTCCGTGCCAAGCTGGACGTCCACGACCCGCCGAAAGAGATCAGTCCGCCGCCAGTGTTGGTTTGCAGGTAATTGTCGTAGCCCTCCTCGAGTTGTCCGCCCCACACGAACGTGTGGCGCCCGCGAATCATGGTGATCTGCGGAGAGAAATTCCACTGGGTATTGAAATCATTGATTGAGCTCTGCCCCTGGCTGCAGGTGACGGTGGGGTCAGACACAGCGAAGCACGGCGTCAGAGGTGTGCGCTCAGTATCGGGTACCAGACCGTTGTAGGACGCCGGCCACCCTTCTTTAGTCATGTCGAAAGCTGAGTTAATGGGAAGGCGCAGGTAGTGGAACCGGCTGATGCTGATGTTGAAGTCAGCTATGGTCGTGGGGCTAAAGGTGTGGGTGACACCAATAGCAAGACTCTTGCTACGAGTGTTCTCCGAGCAGCGATCCTTGCAAAAGCCCGTGCCAAATGGGTCCTGAGCCAGGCTCAACAGCTTCCAGTAAGAAAAGCGCCCGAACACGCGGTTGCTGGCGTTGATGTTCTGGTCCACTCGGGCAACATACTCATCCACGTTCCCGCCGGTGCTCGTTGCTTTGATGAAATTATTCGTTCCCGGCGCGGCGGAGGGGTTGGTCGGCTGGGGAATAAATCCCAGCAAAAACTGTGACGTGGGATTGAGGCGACCCGCCGGAATGACGTTGCCCGCAAATGCGGTACGAGGGCAAGTCGCACCTGCAGCGCAACCTGGATCGACTGAGAGTGGATCAAAGATCGTCGGTACACCGGCTGCGGAAAAGTCACCTGTTCGTTCGGCGGCGGTGGGCACGATAGTCGAAAACACCGTACCTGACCGCAGACGATAAGCTTCCCAACTGAAGAAGAAGAAAGTCTTGTCCTTGATCGCTGGACCACCAAAAGTTGCGCCGTACTGGTTCTGGGTAAACGGCGGTGGCTCGTTCTTGAGACCGGACGCGATCTGAGATCCCTTCAGGAAATATTCGTTGGAGTTGAAAACCTTGTTGCGAAGGTACTCATACGCCGACCCATGAAATTTGTTGGTTCCCGACTTCGTGCTGAGGTTGATCACACCGCCTGAAAACTTGCCCCATTCTGGACCCAGGTTGTTGTATTGCACCTTAAATTCCCCGATCGAGTCCTGTGTCGGAGTCACCAGCGGCAGATTGATATAGCCGATGTTCAGGGGTTGACCATCCAGGTATTCCGCGCTTTGGTTGGCGAAAGAACCGCCAATCTGATAGTTGGCGAAGTCAAACGGATTCTTGCCCACCGGAGATCCAGTCGTGCTTCCCTGCGGAATCACCGAGGGAGCGACAGCCGCGAGACTGTATATATTGCGTCCATTCAGGGGGAGTTCGTTGGCTTTGCGCTGCTCGACCACCTGACCCAGGGACGACGTTTCCGACTGCAAAAGCGGGGTTTCAGAAGTCACTTCGACCGTCTCCGTGGCCTGGCCGATGGGCAACGCCACGTCGATCTTCGAGCTCTGCTGCACTTGCACCACGACCGGCTCTTGAGTGATCCGCTTGAATCCCTGCTTCTCAACTTCGACCCGGTAATTTCCCGGAATCAGGTTCACGAACGAATAGAGTCCGTCAGATCCGGTCGGCTGGATGCGCTTTTCCGCTGTTCCCAGATTGGTCAACGTGACCCGGGCATCGCCAATGGCGGCCCCGGAAGGATCTGTCACTAATCCTGTAATCGAGCCGTAGGTGGATTGACCTTGAACGAAGATGCAGGTTGAGAACGCTACCAGCAAGGACAGAAACAGCGAAAACGCTCGACGGGAAATCATTTACCCACCCCCACGCGAAGTGCACAGAATTAAGAACCCTGTGGTGATCCGACCTTCTTGGGTCGGATTCCGGCCGACTTATATGCTCAACGCGTTTTGTCATACCCGATAGAACGTTGTCAAGAACAAAGCAAGACGCTTATAGGAGTAAACGATTACCTAAAGATAAATCCAACGGTTTCCGGTTACCCGACCGGAATGGCACTGCGTGCGTTTTGCCCAACATTCGTAAGGTTTGCCGCGCCTCGGACCGCGGTTCACGCCGTTCGCCGCATGCGATTCACTGCCTCCGCGGTGTGCAATCACCGGTTCGGCGCGATATGCTAACTGAGAAGGTTCCCACGTTCCCATCGCCATGCGGCGCATCGCCTGTATTCCCGTTCTGGTCTGCTGCATAGCCCTGGGCATGGCAGCGGTGCCGGTGTCGTTGTTTGAAACCAAACCGCCGCGCGGACTGGATTTCATCCTGCAAAATTCACCCACGCCGCAGAAGTATCTGATCGAGACCATGCCTGGTGGCGTCGCGCTGTTCGATTACAACAACGACGGATTGCTTGATATTTTTCTGGTCAACGGCGGACGCGTGACCAGTCCGATGCAACTGCCGGAGAGTTTCGATCGCAAGGACCCGCGCTACTGGAACCGGCTGTACCGGCAAAATAAAGACGGCAGTTTCACCGACGTCACGGAAAAAGCCGGCTTGTCCAATGCCGGAGACGGAAACTACGGTATGGGAGCAGCGGTCGGCGACTACGACAACGACGGCTTCCCCGACCTATACGTCACCAGCTACGGAAAAAATATTCTCTATCACAACAACGGCGATGGCACCTTCACCGACGTGACTGCCAAGGCGGGCGTCGAGGCCGGTGGTTGGTCGGTTTCGGCCGGCTTTTTCGATTACGACAACGATGGCAAGCTCGATCTGTTCGTCACTCGTTACATGGAGTGGGATACCAAGCACAGCAAGACCTGTGGAGGAGAGTGGCATACTTACTGTCCGCCGGAAGAGTTTCCTGCCACCACCAGTATTCTCTATCACAACAACGGAGATGGTACTTTCACCGATGTCAGCCAGAAGTCAGGGATTGCCGCCAAGAAAGGCCGGGCGCTGGGCGTGGCTTTCGCGGATTACGATGACGATGGCTTCACTGATATATTCGTCGCCAACGATGGCATGCAACAGTACCTCTACCACAACAACCGTGACGGCACGTTTACCGAACGGGCCCTCGAAGCTGGTGCAGCGCTGTCGGAGGATGGGCGTCGATTGTCCGGCATGGGCGTGGTTTTTCAGGACTATGACAACGATGGTCGGCCCGACGTGATCGTGACCGAGCTTCCCCGAGAAATCTATGGCGTCTACCATAACGAAGGCCATGGCTCGTTCAGTTATGGCAGTCTCGAGACCGGCCTGGGTGTGCTCTCGAGTGGAAGCTCGGGCTGGGGAGTTGGCCTGGAAGATTTTGGCAACAATGGCTGGAAGGACCTTTTCGTCGCACAGGGCCATGTTCTGGACAACGTCGAACAGATCGATCCTTCGCTTCACTATTGGGAGCTGCCTCTCTTGGCGATGAACCACAATGGCCACTTCGAACGCGTGGATTCCGGCAGCGCCACTCCCGCAGCCGGCCGCGGAGCCGCCTTCGGCGACCTGAATAATGACGGATGGCAAGATGTGGTAATGACGGTCCTGGGTGGTCCGCCACAATTTTTTTTCAACCGCAGCGGCAAACAGCATTGGCTGGTCATGTCACTTCGCGGCACGCGTAGCAATCGTGACGGTTTCGGGGCGCGCGTCCGGGTGAACGGACAGACTCGATTCGCTACCTCGGCCGGGAGTTATCTCTCGTCGAGCGACAAGCGCCTGCATTTCGGATTGGGAGCGGCCGAAACTGCGAAAATCGAAATCGCCTGGCCTTCGGGGACGCGCCAGTCATTGAATGACGTTCACGCCGACCAATTCCTGGAAGTCCGTGAACCGGAGAAACCTTGATCCGAATCCTGTTGATGTTTTGGCTGGCCTGGCAGACGGTCTCACCCGAGGCGATGCAACATCTGCAGGCGGGCGCGGACGCCGAGAAACAGCGCCACTTCGACGTTGCCATCGCCGAATTCAAGAAAGCGACCGAGCTTGCCCCCACGCTGGCAGAAGGTTTCGTAAACCTTGGCCAGGCCTACATGGAACATCAGGATTACGCTGCCGCAATCGCACCCCTCAAGCATGCTCTTGAATTGTCCCCGGGTTTGGCTGCAGCGCACCAGTTGCTGGGGTACGCGCTGCTGGCGCAAGGCTATAACGCCGAGGCGATTCCGCATCTGGAGAAGGTTCACGAGCAGACGGCATTGGGGATCGCGCAGATCGGGACCGGCCAACTGCAGCAAGCGGTAGAAAACCTCCAGGCCGCGCTGGCCCAGCACCCTAACGATCCAGACCTGCTTTATTATCTCGGTCGCGCCAGCGGACTGCTTTCCAAGCAATCGATTGACACGCTGCAGGCGGGGTATCCTGATTCGGCGCGCGCGCATCAGGCGCTCGCGGAAAACTATTTTGTGCTGCGGCAAATGCCCCAGGCTGAAAAAGAGTTTCTCGAAGCCTTGCGACTTCGGCCCGACACTCCAGAGCTGCATCTGGAACTTGGCCTGGTCTATGCCGGCTCGGCGCAGTGGCCGAAAGCCGAAGAACAGTTTCGCGCCCAGACCAAACTGCAGCCCGGAAATGCTGAAGGCGCTTATCGACTGGGCGCAGCGCTGTTGCAACAGGGTAAGGCCAGCGAAGCCAGAATTGAATTGCAACGCGCCGATCACTTGCAGCCGGAAATGCCTGAGACCCTCTACTCGCTGGGCAAGGCCGCTGCGCTTGCCGGTGACCCGGCAGCCGCCGAAAAGTCCTGGAGGAAGCTCCTCTCCATCGAGAAGGGCTCGAGTCTCGCCGCCCAAACACACTTCGCCCTGGCTGGCCTCTACCGCAAGCAAGGGAAGACTGCCGACGCGGAGCGCGAAACGCTGGAGTTTCAGAAATTGCAGAATCCTGCGACTCAACCAGAAAGGACTCAATAGTCAGGCAGTCAGGAAAACAACCATAGCTATGCTGAAACTCAAGGTTCTCGGAAAAGTTCTCGAATCGGGACTGGTCGCCATCGTGCGAACCAATAGCTCAGACCAGGCCGCTCGCATTGCGGAGGCCTGCGCTCTCGGAGGCGCGGCGGCAATTGAAATCACGTTTACGGTTCCCGGCGCGGCTGCGGTGATTGAAGACCTTGCCAAGAAATATAAATCCGGCGAAATTCTCATCGGCGCCGGAACCGTCCTCGACCCGGAGACCGCCCGCATCGCCATTCTGGCCGGGGCCCAGTACATCGTCAGTCCGTCGGTGAGTGTTGAAACCGCTCGCCTGTGCAACCGGTATCAGGTCCCTTATATGCCGGGTGCCGGAACCATGCGCGAGATCGTCGACGCGATGGAGTGCGGCGCGGACATCGTGAAACTATTTCCCGGCGAGACTCTCGGACCCGCTTTCGTCAAGGCGGTGAAAGGCCCGTTGCCCCAGGCTTCCCTGATGCCGACCGGCGGCGTAAGCGTCGACAACGTTGGGGAGTGGATCAAAGCAGGAGCCGTCGCAGTAGGCGTCGGCGGTAGCCTTACCGCAGGCGCCGAAAAAGGCAACCTGCACCTGGTGACCGAAACGGCGAAACAGTTTGTCGAAAAGATTCGACTGGCGCGGGGAAAATAGACGGCTCTTCGCCGAACTTTTCAAACAACTATGAAGCCCTGGAAAACCGACGACGACCTTTTCGCTCTGATGCGGCGGGAGTTGTTTACCTGTGTTGTCGGCGATGTTATGGACAAGCTGGAACTCCAGCACCAGTTTCTTCCTCCTCAGATTCGCCCTTTGCGAACCGACATGGTGGTCGTCGGTCGCGCCATGCCAGTGCTGGCCGTCGACGTCTTCGCCGAGAAAGTTGTGGGCACCGCGAACCATCTCATGGCCAAACCCTTCGGCCTGATGCTGGAAGCCCTGGATGACCTGCATCCCAACGAGGTTTACGTCAGCACGGGGTCGTCCCCGCGTAACGCCCTGTGGGGAGAGCTGATGAGCATCCGGGCCGGAAAGTTAGGCGCGAGCGGGGCCGTCCTGAACGGCTATACCCGCGATACCAAAGCCATCCTTGATCTGAATTTCCCGACTTTCTCCTGGGGCCCCTATGGTCAGGATTCCTCGCCGCGTTACAAGGTTGTGGATTTTCGTGTCCCCCTGGAAATCGGCGCCGTTCGCCTGCGCCCTGGCGACATCCTCTTCGGGGACATCGACGGAGTCTGCCTCATTCCGACCGAGGCCGCCGACGAAGTTTTCGTTAAGGCCCTGGAAAAAGTTCGCGGCGAAAAGTTGGTCAGAAAGGCGCTGGAAGAAGGCAGCAGCGCGGTTGCGGCATTCGAAAAGCACGGCATCATGTAATCGCCCGAATAACTGACAACCGAGAACGATTAACTGGCAACTGATCTTTTTAATGTTCGCCACGAAATGATAACCATTGATCTGTCGGGCAAATCGATCCTGATCACCGGCGCTCTCGGCGCTATCGCCGAACCCATGGTTCGCAAACTCGTGGCCGCGGGCGCAACCCTTATCCTGCTCGATATCAAGCCCGAGGCAGCGGCCAGGCAGACTCTGAGTGACTGGAAAATTCCGCCAGCATCCTATATTTACTTCCCGACTGACATCACCGATTCCGCCGCACTGAACCGAGCAGTGACGGAATCGTTCCGTCGCTTCCCTGCCCTCGATACGGTTCTCGGTCACGCCGGCGGCTGCGAGCTCCATCCCTTCGCTACCACTTCCGAAGCAGACTACGACCGCATCTTCCGCTTCAACTATTTCGCCCAAGTCAATCTGGCCCGTGCCGTCTTCGCGCAGTGGATCGAGCGCAAGATTCTCGGACACCTGATTTTCACGTCTTCGTACGTGGCCCGCATGCCGCACACTAAGATTCCTTCTTACGCTTCAGCCAAGGCGGCGCTGGAAAGCTTTGCCCGCTGCATGGCGCTGGAGTACGCGGACACGGGTATTCGCGTCAACGTGGTCTCTCCGGGAAACGTCGCTGCCGGCAGTTCGCTGAGAGTTTTCGACGAAGATCCCGCCTACAGGGAATTTGTGCTGCGGGTCTCTCTGGGGAGAAGAAACAGTCCGGAGTCGATCGCGAATGCGTTCGTGTTCCTCTGCTCGCCTCTGGCCAACGAAATCAATGGCCAGATACTGAGTTCCGACTTCGGCGCCGGCATCGGCAATCGCTTATGAAAATTGGCCTGGGCCTCTACCGTCACATGCTGACGCGCGACTACTATGACTTCGCGCGCCAAGCCGGCTGCACTCATGTGGTCGTTCACCTCGTCGACTATTTCAACCAGGGCGCCTCGAACCCGCGCAACAATCAACCATCAGGCGGGAAGTATGAACCATGGGGAATCGCGGGGGATCCTGACAAGCTGTGGACAGCCGAGGAACTAACAAATCTTCGCCGCGAGATTGAAGAGGCGGGCCTGGTCTTGTCAGCGATCGAAAATCTCGACCCGGCACATTGGCACGACATTCTTCTCGATGGCCCGCAGCGGCCACGGCAGATCGAGAAGGTCAAAACAATTATTCGCCGCATGGGAGAGGCGGGCGTTCCGGTCCTGGGATACAACTTCAGCCTGGCCGGCGTATGCGGTCGCGTGACCGCTCCTCTGGGGCGCGGACACGCGGCCACCCTCGGCATGGACGGCCCTGCGGAAGACGTCCCCATTCCGAACGGAATGATCTGGAACATGGTGTACGACGCTAACGCTCCGAAGGGCACGCTGCCTTCCATATCGCATGAAGAACTGTGGCACCGCCTCGAAAGATTTCTGGCAGATGTGGTCCCGGTTGCGGAACAGTCCGGCGTACGCCTGGCGGCCCATCCCGACGATCCGCCCATGCCGACCATGCGCCGCCAGCCACGTCTCGTCTACCAGCCAGCTATGTATCAACGTTTGATCGATCTCGCCCCCAGCCGAAGCAATGCGCTGGAGCTTTGCGTGGGAACGCTGGCGGAGATGACGGAAGGCGACATCTACGACGCTGTCGACCGCTACAGCAAACAGGGAAAAATCGCATACATCCACCTGCGCAACGTGGCAGGCAAAGTCCCTAATTACCGCGAGACTTTCATCGACGAGGGTGACGTTGACATGCTTCGCATCCTCACCATCCTGGCGAACAATAGCTTCGATGGAGTAGTCATTCCCGACCACACTCCGCAGATGACGTGCGCGGCTCCCTGGCACGCCGGCATGGCCCACACCATCGGTTTCATTCTGGCGGCTGAGGCCATGCTCAAGACATCTTCCAAAAAACCCGGAGCAGATTCAGTGCAACCGAGTGACGCACGCAGGCTCATGCGAGGCCATAGATCTTGACGGCCGCCCTGAGCCCTTCTGCCGCTCCGCATAAGGGTCCTCTGATCATCGCCGCGTGTGTTTCCGCTCTCGGCGGCCTGTTGTTCGGTTACGACAACATCGTCATCAGCGGCGCCATTCACTATCTGGCGCTGTGTTTCAAGCTAGACGCTGCCGGCATCGGCTGGGCCGCCGGATGTGCCCTTATCGGCTGCACCGTCGGCGCTGCGGGCGCGGGTCCGGTCGTGGATCGCATCGGCCTGAAGAAAGGGCTGGCCCTTTGCGCCGCATGTTTCGCTCTGTCATCGGTCGGCATGTGGTTTGCTGCCAGCCTTAACCAATTCGTGATCTGGAGATTGACTGGCGGTCTCGGAATTGGCGCGGCGTCCATCATCGCGCCGATGTACATCGCAGAAATCGCTCCAGCCCGGCTTCGCGGACGGCTGGTGACTTTGTATCAACTGGGAATCGTGCTCGGCATCCTGGCAGCGGTATTCGTCAACATGCTCATCCAGCGCATGGGAAATGAAGCCTGGAATACGATCGTGGGCTGGCGCTGGATGTTCTTTGTGGGCGTGATTCCCGCGCTGCTGTTCGGATTAACGATCGTCCCCGCGGTAGAGAGTCCACGCTGGCTCATGAAGATGGGCCGCCGGGAAAACGCGCTTTCCGTGCTCTCTAAAATAAATGATCGCGCCACTGCATTAAGCGAAGCCGCGCAGATTCAGGACTCGCTGAACCTCGAGGAAGGACGCATCTCGGAGTTATTCACCACGTTCCGGCGGCCCCTGCTGATCGGAATCATGCTGGCGGGATTCTCGCAGTTAAGCGGCATTACGCCGCTTTTCTCTTTCCTCCCGGAGATTTTCAGATCTGCCGGCACCGCCACCAGCGACGCCTTCTTTCAGTCAGTGCTGGTCAGCCTGGTGAATCTTGTGTTCACGCTGTTTGCCTTGTGGCTGGTGGATCTCTCCGGGCGCAAGAAGCTGATTCTTACCGGCACTCTAATACAGTCCATTTCCTTCGCCATGGTGGGGTGGTTTTATCACGTCCACGGCAGCGGGTTGGCCGTGCTGATTTTCGTGATGACGTTCGTCGCCGGCCACGCCTTCGGCAACGGCGTCGCCTGCTGGGTGATCATTTCCGAGATCTATCCCACGAAGGTTCGCGGACGTGCAATGTCCATTGCCACAACCGCGCTGTGGGTCGTCGGATATTTGGGTAATCAGAGCTTTCCGCTGATGCAGAAACATCTGGGCAGCGATGGCACATTCTGGTGTTTCAGCGCAGCGGCCTTGCTGAATC
>Ga0210384_10005503_pt1 | contig 13747 bp, 10 predicted proteins | sample IncBWH2MmetaG_FD_160574 | JGI IMG/M metagenome (GOLD analysis project Ga0210384, IMG submission 160574) | Forest soil microbial communities from Barre Woods Harvard Forest LTER site, Petersham, Massachusetts, United States - Inc-BW-H-2-M | ecosystem: Environmental > Terrestrial > Soil >...
CCGATTTTAGATTCAAACGATGATTGCGAACGGCAAAATCATTTATCTGGATAACAACGCCACCACGCAGCTCGATCCCGCGGTGATCGAGGAGATGCTGCCGTTCCTGACGGAGTTTTACGGGAATCCGTCAAGCGGTTACCAATTTGCCGGGCAAGTGCGGAAGGCAATCGATCGGGCGCGTGAACGGGTTGCGTTTCTGCTCGGGTGCCAAGCGAGTGAGATCGTTTTCACGAGTTGCGGAACTGAATCAAACAACGCGGCCATCAACTCCGCGGTCCGGATCGATCCTTCCCGCAAACACATCGTCACGACTGCGGTAGAGCACAGCGCCGTGCTGCGGCATTGCGAAGCGCTCGCCAAACGCGGACGCGAAGTGACATTTCTTGGCGTCGATCGCGACGGCCATGTCGATCTTGGCGAGCTCGAGCAAGCAATCCGGCCAGACACGGCAATCGTCTCGGTCATGTGGGCCAATAATGAGACCGGGGTTTTGTTTCCGGTCGAGAAAATCGCGGAACTTTGTCGCGAGAAAGGTGTATTCTTCCACACCGATGCGGTGCAGGCGGCCGGAAAAATTCCGATCCGGCTCGGCCAATCCGCGATCAATTTTGTCTCGCTCTCGGCGCATAAATTTCATGGACCGAAAGGCGTCGGCGCACTCTATGTTAAGCGGAATTCTCGTTTTCAACCGTCGATCATCGGCGGCGGTCAGGAGAACGGGAGACGCGCCGGAACAGAAAACGTCGCCTCCATCGTCGGATTGGGAAAAGCTTCCGAGCGCGCCGCCGAATCAATCGAGGAAGAACAGGATCGCGTGCGCGCCATGCGCGATCGCTTCGAAAACGGAATTCTGGAAGCGGTGAGCGGCGCGTCAATCAACGGCGATCGCATGGCGCGGCTCCCGAACACCTCGAGTTTTTCTTTTGGCGGAATCGATTCAAATGCAGCGCTGCTGCTATTAGATCGACATGGCGTCTGTTGCTCAGCGGGCTCCGCCTGTCGCACCGGTTCGGCGGAGGCTTCACACGTGCTTCGCGCGATGTACTTGAACGAGGATCGTGCGCGGGGCAGTCTGCGTTTTTCATTTGCTCGCTTTAACTCGGATCCTGATATCGAGCGCGCGCTCGGGCTTGTGTCGCAGGTAATCGACAAGTTGCGCCGACTACCAACGGCAATGCCGGAATCCGCCGTGACGCTGCCTCTCGGCGTGTAGGATAAGTCCGGGTTGCGAGGAGGCGGGTTGCGCAGGCTTTGGAGGCGTAGAGAAGAGCGGAATTTGGGGCATGCTTATTGCTCCATAGATATCGGTAATTACCATAATCGCCATATCATGAATACAACTCATTCACTACCAATGAAGACGAGCTTTCGTCAACGACAATCGGGCAGTTCACTCATCGTTGTAATGTCTATTACGGCGACACTGATGGTCATTGCCGGCATAGCGGCTGAGTACACGATGGGCATCACCCGGAACGTGCAGCGCAGCAATACGCTTGAGAGCGCAATCGCGACCGGGGATAGTTGCCTGGACATTCTATTTGGCAATTGGCGATCGATCTGCCGCCAGCCGGGAAACGTCAACCAGGCGTTGCCAACCAACTCTTTTACCTCCATCCCGCTCCCGACATCATCGCTATTTCCCAATATCTCAAACTTCGGTGCCAGCGCAGTGGACTATTACGGAGGCAACCGTCCCAATCCTCCTGCTATTTCCAATTTCAAAGTAGTGGCGGTAGATGCCGAATGGAATGCTTCGTTGCCCACAGCAACACCAATTCCCATGCTTGGCCAAGGCGGCGCCACAACAACCACAGTAGTTTACAACTATGTCGCCTCGGCCGACATCACCCTGCCGGCAGTAACGGGGAATGTAGTGGCAAAAGTCCGGCGCGTATTTCAAAAGCAGCAGATCTCGCCATGGGACTTTGCGATCTTCTATGTCGACCCCTTGGAGATTCATCCCGGGCCGCCGTTCACCGTCACAGGCTGGGTGCACACGAATTCCAGTCTCTATACCGGGCATAACACACTCACATTCGCGGACAAAGTCACGTACGCGTCGGATTGGTTTATTAACTTTATGCCTGGAGATAGATATCACACAGAAACTCCGCAATCTCCAAACTACCCGAGCAATCTGCCGCCAGTCCGCGATCAGGCGCTGCAACCATTTGGCCTGGATTCGACGCTGATATTTGGTGGTCCGCCCAATCCGAACAGCGCTGACAGCTACCGCGAGCTCATCGAGCCGCCGGTCGCTGGTTACCCCGATCCGCTGGCCCCTGACGAGCGCTATTGGGACAAGGCCGGTGTCGTTATCCAAGTCAGAGACAATCCAAACGCTCGGGCGCCTGGGTTCGATGGTGTAAACGGACACGACCTCGTCACGATCGGAACGCCCAATCCGGACGGGACAATCACGCCTTTGCCCAGCACAAGCCCGCTTTACCAGATGTTCAGCGGCGCCCTTTCGACGAACCAAACCATTCAGGATAACCGTGAGGCTGCCCCCATTCGCCTTGCAACACTCGATGTTAGCCAGATCGAGACGACAGTGACCAGTGGAAACCCAAGCTACAAGTCTAGCTTCAACTCCATCGTTTACATGTACGATTCGAGTAATAGTTCCAGCGCGAGAAGGGGGATTCGGATCAAAAAGGGAACCAAAATTCCCACAAACGGCTTTACGCTTGCCAGCAACAACCCTGTTTACATTCAGGGAGACTTCAATACCGGTGGCACGCCCGCATCCGATGGCAACCCCAGCGACCCGACGAACCCGCAGGTATCAGGCTACACGCGTGCACCCACGTCGGTTCTCGCCGATGCGGTAAACATTCTTTCCAATGTCTGGAACGATGCGAATTCATTCGGAGGACTCAGCTCGCGCACTGCCAACAACACGACCGTCAATACGGCAATTGTTTCGGGCATTGTTCCGACCAATCCCGTCGACGGTTCCTACAGCGGCGGCGCGGAAAACTTCCCTCGGTTCCTGGAAGATTGGTCGAGCGCCAAGTTCACCTACTACGGATCGATGGTGGAGCTTTACAAGAGCCAGCAGTCCTCTGGCAAATGGCCGGGAACCGGGTATGTTTATAATCCGCCCACTCGACAGTGGTATTTTGACAACAATTTCAAGATTACGCCACCGCCGGGGGGCCTCATGCTTTACAGTTACGTCAAAGGCAGATGGTCCGTGCTTTAATTCTAGCGCTAGCCAGCTTGCTCTTGGTTGCCGCTGCACGCGCTGATTTGCAGCTCACGCCAAGAATTTCGCAGTACGAGGGGGACGGAGTAAAATTCAAACAGTTGGTCTTCTCCGATGGCGGCGCCCAAGAGATCACCTACTCACCCCCGCGTGGCTGGGATTATTCCGGGAACGTGAATCAACTGACCTTGTATCCTCCGAATAAATCGCAAGCCGAAGCAACTATTTTCAAAGTACCGCTTTCTCAACCAGCCAGCTTCGACGATGAGACTGTGAAGAGGCTCGTCGATGAGGCGCTCGCGTCGGTGCCCACGGGCAGCACCAGCGTCCACCTGATCTCGCAGGAAAAAAACCCGCTCATGATCGAGCGCAAGGAAACACTGCTCCTCACACTTACCTACAATTTCTACGGTCAAAGCTACAGCCGCTCGATCCTATTTCTGAACCGGAGGAAGGAACAAATCCGGTTCCAGCTCGCCTGTCGTGGCGCCGATTTCAAAGAGTTGCAGAAAACGTTTCTAGGCAGCCAATATTCCTGGCAGAATCTTTAGTTTCTGAAGCGATCCGCTCGATTCTGAGGCGGCGATAGCCCTCGCAGGATTGCAAGGAGCGGTCCGGGGTCGGCTTTGGCCGCCGCTTTTGGGGGCCAAAGGAGGATTGAGGGCAGATATTCTGGTACGTTTACTGCTCTAACGAAGTATGTGAGTTTCCATAAATGTCATAGTTGCGTCGGGATCGTCTGCGCTGGCTTCACCATGCTAGAGGCCGTAGTCGGCATTGCAGTGCTCGGAATAGGCGCTGCCTCCACCATCGGAGCGCTGACCAAGTTCAATTCGATAGCAGCCATAAGCCGCAACGCGACTGGCGCTTACACGGTCGTAATGAACCAGATCGATTCGTTCGAATCGATGAGCCCGTTCAATCCGCAGAAAACAAATCCGGATGGCACGCCCCAGATTCCCAAGGATCTCATCAATAATCCTCCGACTTACGATATGACCGTCGGGACGCATACAATTGGTTATGCCTATAAGGACGCTAACGGTGTGCCGAGGGTGTCCAACCAGTGGCCGGTCTATCAATATAAAGATCCAATTACCGGGATGACGGTCGTTGTTCAAGGCACATTGACTGTCGCGGTGACCGACGTGTCCGCGACGACTGCTCCGAACACGTATATGGCCGTCGTGACGATCACCTACGACTACCGCAATCGCACGCAAGCCAGCGGTAATCCTTATACATTTTCGATGACCGCCATTCGCACTTCTGACATATGAAACTTTCCCTGACCACTCGCGGCTTCACGCTGGTCGAGCTGATGTTTACGACCGTGCTCATCGGCGTGCTCGGCCTCCTTATTTACTCGCTGCTGAATAGCGGCATGGTTCTGGGCGCGAAAAACACGGCCGTGAACACTTCGCATCAGCAGGCGCGGGTCGCCATGCTGAAAATGGTCCAAGACTTGCACTCGTCCGTGTCGTTGCCAGCACTGGCGAATGCCAGCGGCACGCCATATCCATCGCCGGTACCCGCCTCCGCTGAGGGAATTGCGTTCCAACAGTGGCGGTCTGGGCCTCACAAAATCATCTCGGATCGCACCACGAGCGACAGTACGATTCACATAAAGGTCACGGGAGCTTCATCGGCAGCACCGACCGTTGGAGAGCGACTAATCATCCCCACTCATCAAATTGAGGGTGACGTTACAGCCGTAAGCGGAACCACCAATGACCTTAGCGTGACGATGGATAATTTCCTTGTGGCGGCTGGCACCCCGGGCAGTTACCAGCTTCCCGGCGGCGGCTGGGCCATTCACACTCTGCCAATAGCAATTAGCGGAACGGGCAGCGCGCTTGGAGATATTGTTTGCGTCATCACCGACCGCTGTTCGTACACCGTCGCGGGTAACACGCTCAGTTGGAGTTGGAGGGGCATCACCCGCACAGCGGCCAACGACATTACCAACGCCACACCGTTCAACACACCAACCACTCCCGCGGGCGCCCTTTACTACCGATTCGTGGCCGCGATCGATCTTTCCACGGCCGATCTTCAGTACAACAACCGCGGTTTCAAATCAGCAAACATTCTACTCAATGGGCAAGTTCCCATTAAAGCACAACTCACTACCTACCAGTGAAAACAATCCTCCTTCGTAAACAGTCCGGCAGTACCCTCATTGTGGTCATGTCTATTACGGCGACACTGATGGTCATTGCCGGCATAGCGGCTGAGTACACGATGGGCATCACCCGGAACGTGCAGCGGCAGCAATACGCTTGAGAGCGCAATCGCGGCCGTGACCATCGGAACGCCTAATCCGGACGGCGCAATCACGCCTTTGCGAGTGGTGGCGCCCTCACGGTTATCCTGAGTAGTTTGGTTCGTCGAAATAGCACCGCTGAACACGCCACCGCCGGCGGCTCATGATTTACAGTTACATCAAAAGCGATGGTACGTTCTCTAATTCCAGCGCTGGCCAGCTTGCTCTTGGTTGCCTATGGCGCGCCGATTCGCAGCTCACGCCGAGAATTTCGCAATTCAAACAGCTGGCCTTCTCCGGTGGCGGCGCCAGAGAGATCACCTACACACCCCGGCGTAGCTGGGATTATTCCGGGAGCGCCGGTTAGCTGACCCTGCATCGTCCGAATAAATCGCAAGCCGAAGCGACCATCTCACAGGTTCTCTGCCTAAGCTCGCCAGTTTCGAGAATGAAACTGTGAGGAAGCTTGTCGACGGAGCCCTCGCTTCGGTCCCGCTCGCCCAATTGCGCCCTTTTCAGGACTCCACAGACAGGGTGTCCGCGGCCTGAAATGACTCAAAATCGATCGGTATTTTAAGTTGACAGATTTCCAGTAATTATGATAAACATTAATAATACATTAAACATTAATCGATGACCTCTATGCTCAGAACCAATCTTTCTTTAATTGTCGTCGCCGTCACTTGCATCGTTGCTCCTCACGCTCACCTACAATTTTTACGGCCAAAGCTACAGCCGGTCGGTGCTATTTTTGATCTTGTGCGGACCGCTTGACCATTGCTGGAACGCAATTCCCTCGGCGCAACTCACTACCTACCAATGAAAACATTCCTTCTTCGTAAACAGTCCGGCAGTACCCTCATTGTGGTCATGTCGATTACGGCGACACTGATGGTCATTGTCGGCGTAGCGGGTGAATACACGATGAACGTCAGCCGGAACGTGCAGCGCAGCAATACGCTTGAGAGCGCAATCGCGACCGGGGATAGTTGCCTGGACATTCTCTTTGGCAATTGGCGATCGATCTGCGGCCAGCCGGGAAACGTCAACCTACCGTTGCCAACCAACTCTTTTACCTCCATCCCGCTCCCGACATCATCGCTATTTCCCAATATCCCGAACTTCGGCGCCAGGGCAGCGGACTATTACGGAGCCAGCCTTGCCAATCCTCCTGCTATTTCCAATTTCAAAGTAGTGGCGGCAGATGCCGAATGGAATCCTATAGCAGATCCTGCAGCGACGCCAATTCCCATGCTTGGCCAAACCGGCACCACAACCACAGCAGTTTACAACTATGTCGCCTCGGCCGACATCACGCTGTCGGCAGCAACGGGGAATGTAGTGGCAAAAGTCCGGCGCGTATTTCAAAAACAACAGATATCACCGTGGAACTTTGCCATTTTCTATGTCGATCCGCTGGAAATCCATCCGGGGCCCCAATTCACCCTTACCGGCTGGGTGCACACGAATTCCAATCTCTACACCGCTCATAGTTCGCTTACCTTCGCAAGCAAAGTGGACTATGGCTCAGATTGGTTCATCAACTTTATGCCTGGAGATGGGCAGCATCCGGGAGAAACTCCACAATCTCCTAACTACCCGAGCAATTTACCGCCCGCGCGCGGTCAAGCTTTGCAGCCCTTCGGCTTGGATTCCACCTCGATCTTTAACACGGCTGATAGCAATCCAAATAACGACAGTTGGATTGAGCTGATTCAGCCGCCGGTCGCTGGTTTTTCGGATCCGCTGGCTGGCGCGCGCTATTGGGACCAGGCCAGTGTTGTTATCCAAGTCACAGACAATCCTAGCTCTAGCACCAAGGGATTCGATGGTCAAAAGGGAGACGATCTCGTGACCATCGGAACGCCCAATCCCGACGGTACAATCACGCCTTTGCTCAGCACAAGCCCGCTTTACCAGACGCTGAGCGGCGCCATTTCGACGAACCAAACTATTCAGGATAACCGTGAGGGCGCCACCATTCGCATTGCAACATTCGATGTTAGCCAGATCGAAAATACAGTGCCCGGAAATCCTACCTACAAAGCCGGCGTCCCGGCCAGCCCCATCATTTACATGTACGACAACAGCAACAGCTCCAATACGAGACGCGCAATTCGGATCAAAAACGGGAGCAAAATTCCCACAGCGGGACTGACTATTGCAAGCAACAATCCGGTTTATATCCAGGGAGACTTCAACACAGGCGGAACTCCACCGTCGGATTCTGGTAATCCGAGTGACGCGACAACGCCACAAGTTTCGGGTTATACGCGTGCCCCGGTTTCGATTCTTGCCGATGCGATGAACATCCTTTCAAACAGTTGGAGCGATTCAAACTCTGGCACAATGCCAGCGGCCACCAATACAACTGTTAACGCGGCGGTTATTGCCGGCATTGTTCCGACCGCTCCGGTCGGGGGCGACGGTTCTTACAGCGGTGGTGCCGAGAACTTCCCACGTTTTCTGGAAGATTGGTCAAGCGCCGCGCTCACTTACTACGGGTCGATGGTGGAGCTTTATCACAGTAAGCAATCGATCGGCGAATGGGGAAAGGCGAATGTTTATAGTCCACCGACGCGGCAATGGTACTTCGATACCAATTTCCAAACGAAGCCGCCGCCTGGCTCGATCATGATTTACACCTACATTAAAGGCAGGTGGTGCGTTCTTTAATTCACGCAGTAATCGCGGTGTTATTAATTGTCTCGGCGCGGGCCGAGTTGCAGCTTACACCCAGCGTCGTTCAATACGAGCTCGATGGTGTCAAGTTGAAGCAACTCGCATTTTCCGATGGCGCGAAACAGGTAACTTACCAGGCTCCGCGCGGATGGGAGTATTCCGGCAGCGCCACTCAATTGACGCTGCGCCCGCCGAACAAACCGCAGGCCGAAGCCACGATCACAAGGATTCCGCTGCCGCAGGCTGGCAGTTTTGACGACGAGAGTTTGAAAAAGCTTGTGACCGAAGCGGTCGCCTCCGTGCCCAAAGGCAGCGAAAATGTCACCCTCGTGTCGCAGGAAAAGAATCCGTTGCTGATAAATCGCAAGGAAACATTTCTTATTACGCTTGCCTATGATTTCTATGGGGCGAGCTACAGCCGCTCGATTCTCTTTTTGAACCGCGGCAACGAGCAAATTCGATTTCAGCTTACCTGTAGTCAGGCCGATTTCAAAGAGTTGCAGAAGGCATTTCTCGGCAGTCAATATTCCTGGCGGAATCTTTAATTCCTGAGCAATCCGCTCGATTCCGCAGCAGCGCGACAGGCCCTCGCATAGGACAGGTCACTGGGCAGACAGCGGCGCGTCGATCTTCACATTCCCGCGCTCGCGCGGGGCTGGGGAAGGTTGCTTCTCAATTTGATCGACAAGCCAGCAATTCACTCGGCCTTTTTGGCCTGAGATTATCTTGACTCCGACTGACAGAACGCTCTACACCCGGACAGCGAGGAAAAAAGATTTCTGCTTGGCATAAAATTTTTATTGACGATGCGACTCGAATATGAGAATTATGGAAACTCATTAAATAAGCAGCAACTAAGAATCGAAGTAACTATGAAGACTCTTAAATCTAATCGCCTCCTCAAAGCTTCACTCCTCGTCCTGTGCGGAAGCGTCGCGTTCGTCGCCTCTTCCGTTTGGGCCACGCTCGTGACTTGGAATTTGAATCCCGGCGGACTTAACGCGGACGTCGGCTCGAGCAGCCAGGATTTCACCGTGTCAGGCTACACGATGACGGCTCGCGGGTACGACAATTCTGGCGGCGTCGGCACAGCCCATCAGCTATTCTTTGCTAACGCCGGCAGCGACGAAATCGGTCTCGGGTTGGCAGGTGTTCTTCACCATGAGCTTCAAGTCGATGGCAGCGGCAATCCACTGAACTTTATCCAGTTGGACGCTCGCTCGATCCTTTCCCAAGGTTTCACCAACGGGAAAATCGAAATCGGCAGCATCCAATCTGGAGAATCATTCAATCTTTACGGTTCGAACACGCTTGGCAACCTCGGTACCAAACTTAACAGCACACCATACGGGAGTGCCTTTGACGATCAGTTCGTATCGGTCCCTAACTTCGGAACGTACCAGTTTATCTCCGTGGTCGCGGCCACCTTGGACGTTCTTCCTGTCGCCTTTCAAGCGATGATCGTCCCGGTTCCAGAGGCTGCCAGCCTGGTTCCAGCGGTTTGTGTGGTCATAGTCGCGACCGCTTTTGAGGCTCGTCGCCGTCGCCGCCAGACACCATAATTCCTGCCGTTTGTTTGATCGCGGCGGCCGTTCCTGCGGGAACGGCCGCTTTCTTTTGTCGCCTTACCTGAGCGAAGATGTCGATCTTGTCGAACTACCGTGAAGCCATTGCTTATTGAGCTCTGCTTTCCGCCTTGGCTAGCAACGCTTTTTCTTCAGGAAGCAATTTCGCAGACGCTCCGATCTTGAGATATTCGCGCGCCTTCGCGGTATCGCCGGCCGCGGCGAGAATGATCCCGTAATACGCGGCCAGTGAAGGATCGCGCAATTGCTCCTCGGGCAGAGCACTCATCACTTTCAATGCGCCATGTATGTCGCCCTTCCTAAAGAGGGCGAACGCGTAGGTGGACGCATATGCGGGATTGGAGCCTTCTTTCCGGTAGAGCTCCGCCGCAAGTTTTCGTGCGCGTTCCACATTCGCATTTAAGAGCAGACTGATCTGCGCGAGGTTATTTTGCGCACCCGCATCATCCGGCTGTATTTCCGCCAGCCTAGCGAGCACGCGGTAAAGGCCGAGCGTGTCGCCGGCGTCAGCGTATTTTTGGTAAAGTCCGTGCAATGCTTCGAGCTGGGATTCCGGCTGCTTCGTCAGAGTCCAAAGCAAATCCACCCGTTCCTTTTCCCAGCGCCAATCCACCACCGCTCGCGTCAGCATCGAGAGAAATTGCGGCTGGCCTTCAGCCTCTTTCTGGGCTGTGGTCCACTCCTGATCGCTTGCCACTGATTTGTCTTGTTCGCGCAACGCCAGTGCGAGGTAGCCATGCCGCATGAACTCAAACTGGCCCCAGTTTTTATTTTTGACCCACCTCTCCAGTGCCGCCCAATCGGCGAGCTTTGCATACGCCTCCGCGACCGCCAGCGGCACCGGCCATTTGCTCAACGTCTCATCCGGCAGAGTGCGGGCGAAATCGATTGCCAGGAGGCTCATCCCGCTCGCTTTCATCCACGAAATCAGCACTGCCAGGTCCGCCGGTTTCGAAGCCGCGTCTTTTTCGACCGTGGTCAGGTATGGGGTGAATTCCGGCGCGCGCAATTGCCGCAAAATATCCAGGTAGAGAATGCGATCGCTAAATGTCGCCTCCGGATAATCTTGAAGTTCGCGCGCTAACACCACCAGCTTCTGGTTATCGACGTGTTGCGCGGCAAGATCGACAATCAACGCTCGCGTTGCCGCGGCCCGCTGCTTCTCATCGCCGCGCAGCGATTCCAGAGTCTCGCGACCGCGCGCCTTCTTCGCCTGCTCATTCGTTCGCAACAGCGCTAGGCCGGACTCCAATTGATACGATTTATTCTGTGGCGCCAACCCCACGACTCGTCCCCAGTGATTTTCCACCTCAGCCGGTTGTTTCTTCGCGTTCGCTAATCGCGCCGCCGCGGCATGGAATTCCGCCGTGTCCCGCGCGTTTTGATTGATCCGTTGCAGTGTTTTCTCCGCCGTTGCCAGATCATTGAATTGCAAAGCGCAATTGGCCAGCGCCAGAGTGTCTTCCGTGGAATTCGGTTCCAAGTCCGCCGCTTTTCGTCTCCAATCGATCGCATTCCGATCGTCCGACGCTTCCGCCACCCTCGCCAAAACTCGTATCGCCGGAACGCTCGTTTCGTCGAGTTGCAGCGCCCGCCGGGCGCTCAACGCCGCCTGCCGCAAATCGCCACCACTCAAATAAGCCGCCCCGCGTCGACTCAGGTGCTGGGATTCGACCATACTGTAAAGGCGACAACCACCCCAACAGAGAAAAACAGACAGAACGAACCCAATGAGAATCCCGAGCGCAAGCTTAATGTAAGTGCGCTGTGTTCTTTCGACGGACTTTTCCACGGATTTTAAAAGATAGGCTCGGGCTTTTTAAAAAGGCAATCGTACCGCGGCCAGCGATATCTCGAAATTGTGATCGGTATCCGCCCCACGTAAATAAGCACGTCCCATTCCCATCGCACACCCGTGAAAAGTGTTCAGGGTTCAGTGAGCACGGTTCAGACTGAAAAGCGAGCGAACTCTGAGATCCTAAACCCTTGGAACCTGAAACCTGCCCCGAAAGCTTCGACCGATCTGCCCGTGATGCGAATTATGAAGCGCTGCGGACACCATTCAGCGTCTATAACAGCGACAATGCCCGGCTTCTCAACCTGTTTCGTTTTGGCATCAAGCTGGACAAAAGTCGCTACGGCAAATACACCCTCGCCGCCCTCGAGCCGATGGAGCCGTATGTGCCATGGTAGCCCACAGTTCTCACCGATTGTCGACCTGATTCCTGTCGACAGCGGCTCGATCAACGGCGCCCTATTTGATTTCACCACTGCACAGCCGACCGGCACCGGCATCATCCAGCCGTTCCTCCGCGTTCAGGCCGACGGGGTTGAACAGGGCTACAACACTTCCGGCGCTCCGGTTCCCTTCGATGATAAGGTCGGGTCTATGGACGCACGACCTGACTTTCGCAGACCTCCGGCCGACTAGCGTAACAGTTGCCAATACGAACTATTTTAATTTGCTCCTGGATATTAATGAACCCGGCGGCAGCAGATCGACAATCTCGCTCGACCAATTGCAATTCTATCCTTCGTCCACCGGCAGCCAGACCACGAAGGACGTCAGTTCCTTTGGGACTCTGCGCTATTCATTCAGTCCGGCCGGGTGAAGTTCCGCGTCTCTTGCGATTCCGCGGACGCTAAGCGGGACGCGGACTCGTTATCGAACATCTTCGACATAACTCGCGATCTGATAATCGGTCGGGGGACCGAGGAGCAGGGCGAGTTCTTTGTCGAAATGGAACCTGGTGTTTCCGTTACCACTGAACTGTTTGGCAACGACCGCGCCAAATACATTAACATTGCCGATGATCCCCATGTTAGCACTCGGCGCATAAATAGTTGCATAGAAGTCCTTGTTGGAACCACCCGCAGGTGAGATGCTGACCGTTTGTTGAAAAGATGGGTCTGTAGGGTTAACCCCATAAAACTGAAGGTGGCCGGCCTGGCTGTAGTCAACCGAAGGTGACCCATCCGCGTTATAGATGCCAGTGGCGCCATCAACGTTATTGTTCTGAAGTCGTCCCGTACCTAAGCTTAGGTTACCCGTGAAGTAAATCTTGGCGTTGACCCCTGCACCGACGGTGATACTCCCGCTAACATCACCATTTGTAGCGCCGCCGACTCCCACAACGATAGTAACGTACGTCTCAATTGGCGCGTTCTTGTTAGGCCCACTGCCCCCCAGTGTTTGACCGTTGATCGTGATACCGCTAGTTAACGAGCTGTAGTAATATGTGGCCGGGTTTGCTGCCGTCGTTCCCGCGGGTAGAGCAATCGTTGAGCCGGGTCCCGTGGTGTAACTTGTTGTGTCCGGCCTAACAACCGGCGGAATGGTGAATGGCACGCTGTTGTCAATTGATCCGCTGATGTTGGTGCCAGAATGAGTAACGTTGCCTCCATTTGTGGTTACGTTTCCATAGATTGGCCCCCCTTCGGCAAAGCTGGCAGTCCCGACTGATACATTTCCGTTCCGCGAATTGATGTAATATTTATAATTAGGATCAGTAGGAGGAACTGGGTTAGCGGCAATAGATACGCCAGGATAGGCGCCATTAATCGAATCATAACTGTCAATCGAGCCAGCGGGACCGGGTCCATCAAAGCTGCTGGCTACCTTGAGCCCGCTGAAGAGGGTCGAAAACTGCGGAATCGCGATCGTTTCGATTCGCCGCGTGATCTGCGGGTTCAAGACGGGCACTATCGCTTTGCCGTTCCCGTCGCCATCTCCGTACGCGGCTTTGAAATGGTCGTACTTGAAATCGATCTTTCGGAGCAGGCTATCGCCTTTAGTCAGATTGTTCATGCGGTCATCCATACCAACCCGCGGCAGACCAAGCAGCGTGGCCGTTCCTTGGGAGCGGATCCGATAATAATTCTGCGGCTGACCAGACTGCGTAAACGTTAGCTGGTCGACCGTTACTTTTGCCGAAAGGCTATTGTTCTGCCCGAAAGAATAAGGTAGTCCGTCCGTCCTGGTATAGGAAGTATAGG
>Ga0210384_10005504_pt1 | contig 13746 bp, 14 predicted proteins | sample IncBWH2MmetaG_FD_160574 | JGI IMG/M metagenome (GOLD analysis project Ga0210384, IMG submission 160574) | Forest soil microbial communities from Barre Woods Harvard Forest LTER site, Petersham, Massachusetts, United States - Inc-BW-H-2-M | ecosystem: Environmental > Terrestrial > Soil >...
CACATCTGGGAACAAAACCCCCGCGACTCGATCGACCGCACGCCGCTGCGAGTCGGGAATTGCATGTATGTAGGTGTTGAGCGTTGTTTCTATGTCTGAGTGGCCCAAAATTGCCTGGGCGGTTTTTACGGATTCGCCTACCTCGCCTAGCAGAGTCGCATTGCCATGCCGAAACGAGTGCCAAGACACTCTCGGCAACTTAGCGCTATCGCATGCAGGGGCGAGCGCACGGTTGTAGAGGTTCTTGGGGCTTAGTGAGGTCTTCCTGTTTTTCCACCATCCCGATCCAATCATGGATTACAAAATCCATTTCGCGCTCAAGAACGTCAGCGACCTTCTCGCTGTTCCCTACGTTCAATAGGCTCAATATCCGACACCGATAAGCTCCAGTTGGCTCGCAACAGCTAATCTTGGCGCGCGGGAATTTCTACACGACATGGGGTCGCCCTTTGGGAATCAGATACCTTTGCGGAGATAAAAGATATAGGGGCCATTTGTTGACGTCCTCATTTATAACCGGGTTGATAATCACCGAAACCCGGCACCTATCCAAAATGGAACGGTTTTAATTGGGTTTTTCGTTATCCTAATTCGATGAAGAGAAGCGAACTAACGAACAAACAGAAGCTATTCGTTCCTTGTCCAATCTGCGCTGCCGCCATCGGCGAGCACTGTAAGATGTATTCGGGGCTGGGACGGCGCAACGAGCCACATGCGGAGCGAAAATATCAGGCGGTCCAAGCCGTCGAGCAAGATGGAATGGTCATTCGTCTCGTAACTCCCATTGGCGCGCGGAGTATTTAACGCGGTCCTTTCGGCGATCAAACCTAATAATAGTACCCAAAATATCGCAGGAGACTTTAGCCGAACTGGTGGGGACGACGCGGAGTCGAGTGAATTTTTTCATGAACAAATTCAGAAAGCTAGGATTTATTAACTACAATGGTGGCGGCATGCGAGTGCACAGTTCACTATTGAACGTTGTTCTGCATAATCAGTAAGTCCCCGGCACCAGCCAATATAGTGACGACTCGCGCCCCATTGCGAAGCAGCGCCCTGTCGTGGTGTTCAGGGATTAATCTTGGACCCGCGAAAAAAACCTCAAAAATTGGACCAGCAACTCAGCGACTTACGCGCTCCCCAAAAACACCCCCTGGGAGCCGGAACAGTTTAAAGGACTCAACGAATCGCCGATCTGGTCGCTCATTTTGCCATCACGTGTTCTCACCCCCAACACTCAGGCCATCTGCCCGTTACTCTTCATACACAAGAAAGGCCTCATAAATCAGATATGTGCCCTTAGAGACAGATACGTGGTGAATGTGTCGGCGTCCGAATTCGCCGCCAAGGATTTTCTGTCTGGCGTTCGGACGGTACTGATTGCAACGGGAGTGGAACCTGAGAATCTAGTGTTGGAACTGACGGAAAGCGTGCTTATGCAAGACGCGGAGGCGGCTGTGGTGACGCTGGCTAAGCTTAAGGCCATGGGCGTGCAGCTTGCTATCGACGACTTCGGCACCGGGTATTCGAGCTTTACGTATCTTCGGCGTTTTCCATCGGATGCGCTGAAGCTGCATCAGTCTTTCGTGCAGGAGATTACGGCTAACCCGGAAGATGCGACCATCGTAAGCGCCATGATCAATATCGGCAAAAGTCTACAGCAGCGGGTAATCGCAGAGGGCGTTGAAACTAGGCAGCAATTGGAATTCCTCAAGCGTCACGGATGCGACGAGGGGCAAGGCTATTATTTTAGCCGGGCCGTTGCCGCTGATCAGGCGGGCAAATTGCTTGAGGCCGGAATACGGGAACAGGAACAAGTGATAAATTAGCGATTGAAAAGTTATCGGACGCCGAAGCGCCCCGTACCCCAAGCAAATCCGCAGTGCGATAATTGAAAGAAAGCATCAAATGTTCAATAGCAGCTTCGGAGGAAGTAGCCACTTACTGTATCCGGCCTGACGGAAACGTGCATAAGGTCGTCTTGTTTTTCTACCATCTCCATCCAATCGTGGATTACAAAATCCATTTCACGCTCAAGAACGTTAGCGACCTTCACGTGGTCGCGGGCCGCGGCCCCGTTGTTTTTCTGGCGAGAGTTGCCCACCTCGCAGAGTAATCGCATCGGCTATCTCCATGACGGCAGCACTTCCATCGCCTACAACTTCAACCGCTCGTTTGGATTGGTCGCTGACTTCGGCGGTTATGACAACTGGTGGTCGCCCAACCATTCGCGCCCAACACCAGCAGCAGCTTCGATTTGTCTGTGAATCCCCCAGCTTCTTCAGCTTTTCAGCCGCTGGTTTTACTGTCAACTCGTCCAGTACGTTGCTCGATCCGTCGATATTTAGTTCCACTATTCAAATCGGAACCGACGCCATGGGAGCGATAGACGAATACAATATTCAGATACTATCGGTAGTGCCAACCGTCAGTTTCCAATCATTCAATGTGCCGCAATTTCAGGGTGATAGTTTCGGATTCAGCAACAATTCTGGCCATTTGCTTGGAGTGGGATTAGGGGCCGGAACTTGGACACAAGAGGCAGCCATCGCGACTCCGGAGCCGTCCTCGGTGTTATTGCTGGCGAGCGGACTCGGATTGCTGGCGCTGCTAGCAAAAAGAGCCTTGTAAGCTAAGACGTCATCATTCAAAATTGTCGGCGTCAAGTTAGCAAACCGTACTGTCGAACCCTTACGCCGGTTTCCGCCCGAATAGCAAGGTAGGTGGAAAGTTAAAGTAGTGAAGCCTAGCTTTGCTGAGATGCCCTTATTTCTTATGCATGTCTATCTCTTGCCACTTGCCATCTTTCTGGACTTCTGCCTTTTCAACAGCAATGGCACCATCGTGGTTAATTCCAGTTATGCGCACTTCTTGCCCCACGTAAGGCGCGAGTTTCAAGGAAGGCGCGACTAAGATATGGAACTGCTTCTCCTTGGTGAGCAAACCGCCTGGGTCGCCGCCTTCCAAGCATTTGGTGCCACAGCGTTTTTGTGTTCCCATATCATTTCCGGTTGGATGATCTTCGCTCCCAAGATAGCAAGCACTGGAGACAAGGGTACCTTCAAGAGTAACTTTTTCGTTTTCTGCCGCATTGAGGTAAGTGACACAAAATACGAACGCCACCAAAACAAGCAGTCGCGATTTCCACGGCAAAACCGGTAGTTGTGTTTTCATAATAATCTCTCCTAGCTTTGATTCAAAAACGGCGACGAATCATACACCCAAAAAGCAAACGCGCCCAATACCCGGTTTCCGGTACTGGCCCAGAGCGAAGTCATTTCATACTCGCCACCCAACACTTATTCCCCAGCCCACTTGTATTATCTGACGGTCAGCCTCAAAAAATATTCATCCCACTCTTCTAACATCACGCCATCTCTGGACGAATCCATCCAAATTCTTGTTATCCAAATGCGAGGGCGGAGGCCAAGACACAGAGAAATTACACTTAGGCCAGATGGGAATCGAAAAACGGGACCAGATAGGGCCGGGGGTGAACTTATTGAGTCCCGCGTAATATAGCGACATTACTGAGCCGCTGGCTCCTGCTCGGCCACGAACGGATCGGACATTCTTCCAATCAAAATGTACAGAAATCCAGAGCGCTGCGTGGAGGGAATGAAAAGGCAGTAAGGCTGTCGTTATGGTTTTGGCGATATCGCCCAAATTGAGCGTTAGTTCGCTCGCGTAACGCTAACTTTCAGTCGAAAGCCACCGCAAGGCAGCGGTGACGGCGACGCCGGAAATCGCGATTCGGCATGGTTGAGGACTCGTGCGAACAATAGCGTGCGAGCACATGCCGACGGGCCCTCCCCAGCCTCTTTAGCGCTACTTGCCAACCAAGACGCCATCCAAAAAGATTGTGTCATTCGTGCCAGTGTTGCTGAACTCCAGCTCCCCGGAACCACTGAGTAATTCGTTCACAAACTTACCCGTGTTCTGCGTCTGGTCGAGGACGTATGTTCCAGCATACGTCGAATTCTGAAGCATAATGGCGGCAACATCCAACGTGAAGCTGTTCCCGTCCTCGTCGGTAAAAACTAGAGTGCCATTGGCCGCTGGTACTCCTCCCTTAGGGGCCGCACCGGGAGAGAGAAGACACAGATGGTAGGTTCCAGTACCGACAACATTTCCCCGGATCGAGCCGGTCATAGCCACCGGTGAGCTGCATGTCTCCGCCGCGGCCGTGCCCATAGCTTCGAACTGTTTGAACCCGCTGAGGGGGTCTTTGGCGATTACCGACACCGCTGTTGCAACCAGCAACACGCAGACAACAGCCGTACCAATTACCTTGGTCTTTGTATTCATTTCATGCTCCTTGGATTCACGAACGTGCTGATTGCTTTAAATTGAACAGTTTCTCCGACCATCGTCAAAGAGGCGCTACTTGGCGTGACTTGTATCACCGACAAAGCAGGCGAGGATTGACAGCCATTCGATGCCAAGACAACGACAACCGCGAGCAAACACAGGACGGACCCGATCATCGAACGTGCTCCGATCTGTTATTCAGAGAGTTATTTTTTAAATAATGAAGCAGTTCCCGGTCCATACTTCAAATCCGTTAGTTTGCATATACTTGCGAGAAAAGATACCGGTGTTCGTAGAATGCGGTGCCCTCAATCGTTGCTTTGGCTGACCACTATTGGTTACGCTTGCCAATGTTTCCAATGCCGAACGCTTATCCAAATTGATCGCAAAATGCATCATATCTATGTGCCCTTGCCTTGCATGGACACAGCCCAACTTTCCTTGGTCCGCGAGCGGTTCGATCACCCCGATTACCTCTTCGAGTTGAAGCGCGACGGCGTCAGGGCTCTTGCCTACATCTCTGAAGGGCATTGTGCGTAGGCCACGAATGGCGGTTCCTAGTCCCGATATGTGCGCCTTCGAGCAGTCTTGATTATGAGACGGGAATCCGATAAAGATTCCGATGCATCGTAGTTTTCACGTAAGCAAATACGGCGGGTTCCGGTCCGGGCGCGATGAACCAGCCATCCAGCAGACGCGTGCCGGGAATTGCCTTGGCATCTTCCGGCCCGCGAATTCCCGAAGATGGCAGCTTGGGAAGCGTTTCTCCCGCCGGTACCGGAATCGCGAGCGTTTTGCTGCGAGTTGACTGTGAATTCGGCGCGACTCCGATATAGAAGAACTTCCCGTCGGGAGCCCAACCGACGGAACACCAGCTACAGATCCGCCGGGAAGAGCCTCCTCCGATTGGAAATGCCCTGGTGGCATCGTCATCGGGCAACGGTATGTCCACCACTATCCAGCGCTGGTCTGGCGAAACGGCAAGGAAAGCAGAGATCGGATACGGGAGCACCTTGGAGAGATCTGAGCCATCCTTTTTGATCTGGCCAACATAGTTGGCTTTTCCGTCCGTAAACTGAAACATGACTTCGGCACCAGGACCGAAATGGGGCGCCCGCACTCCACGAGAGGCAATCAGTCTGGGAGGGACGCTTCCGTCGACGTTAGCCAACCAGAGCTGGGAAGCCTTCCCGGGCGGCTGCGTCGAATAGACCACCTCCTTGGCGTCACTCGAAATGTCATATTCGACCATGGATATCCCGGGGAGAACGGCCTGGCTTTTTCCCGATCCGAGATTCCTTTGCCATAACTCGCTCGAAGATGAGGAAGAATCACGTCGCATCAGGTAGAAGAGAAGCTTGCCATCCGAGGAAAATCTCGCCGACGAAGGGCTCACAAACCCTTCGGAAGACAAGGCGCGGTCACCGTGTTTGTCATGCATCCAAAGCGAACTCTCGTGCAGGCCAATCGAAGTGATAATGGACCGTCCGTCCGGCGCCATGGCCAAGCCGTCCTCTTCGGTAGGACCGTACGTGAATTGCTCTGGCTGCCCTCCAGCAAAACGCTGACGCCATAAGTGATGACTCCCCTCCACTTCAGCGCCAAAATACATCCACTTCCCATCAGGTGACCACGCCGCCGAGGTGCATTGTCCTTGCGGGCCCACTTGACGGCTTTCCGATCTGCCCAGGAGCGAAATCAAGCGGCACGGCTGCCAGATTGGATCCATTTCGGCGACTATGGCCCACTGGCGATCGGGCGAAGCATAGGAGAAATGTGCCATCATGCGCTGATGCTGGGGAAAATAGAGCTTACTGTAGTCCGAGCGATTTTCCGTTGCCGTAACAACTCCCATGTGAGTGCCGGATTCTATTTCCGAGAACAGGACGCGATCTTGGTCTAACCAGCTGAGCCCAGCCGCGTTGGACAAGAGCAGAGCCGGTTCGCCTCCAAGCGGAGATACCATAAACGTTTTCCACTCGTCTGTTGCCGTGTTATATGTGGTGTAAGCGAGACGCGAGCCGTCAGGGGAAAATGCCAAGCCGTATTTGAGCGTTGGTTCATTGGTAAGCTGAACTGGTTCGCTTTTGGAGAGCCACTTCACGTAAATCTGATCGGGAGTGAGGAACGAGCTGTCGCTTCTGTAGAACGCGACCATTCGGCCGTCCGGCGACAAAGCCGGCGCAACCGCAGAATCGGTGAAGTTGGTAATTTGCGTGTAGGTAAGTTCCCGCTGCTCCGCTGTTTTTTTCCCCTGGTCGGGTTTTTGCCAAAGCTCCCAAATTGCCGCCGGCACCAGCAAAAGAGCCGCCGCGCCGAGCATTGCCCGCCGCGTCCACCACCGGGCGGTGACGGCGGCGGGGTGCTCTTGCAGATATTGGATTTGCTTCAGGCGTTCGCGGCCGTCGCCCCACCAAGCGTCGATTTCAGCTTTGTAGGCGTAAATCGCAGCCTTCGCCTTGTGCGGATGCCGGTGTACCGGGAGACCCTCTTCCTCCCACCTGCGGACCGTGCGCTCGCTGCACTTGAGGTAGGCGGCAATTTCTTTCCAAGAGTTCAAGCGGACTTCAGATGAAGGTTCCGCGGAGGCCGTTTCGTTGGCCATGGGCGTTCCGTGATTGGTGGACAAGACAATCTTGATGCGGATACTACCAAAGCAGACTCGCAGGGGCAACATTGTTACAAAAAGCGGTCAGATACGGTCATCGAGGACTTGGCCGCAATTGCCTATTGTTTGCTTTTTTGAGATCTGCTTAAGTTTCGCTCGTGATTGGCATTCAGAGCTAAACGTGTAGGTGACTTACGGGCTTTAGCATGCCTTTGGTGTGTCACGTTGTATGGATTTTTCGATTTATAGACAGGAGGTGCAGGCAATGCGATGGAGGCTCGTCGGGTATCTGCTGTTACTTCTCCTGACCTTCAGTGCTCCGCTGAAGGCGCAGATCGAACCAATACCTACTCTCAAAGTTCAACCAATTCCGCTGCCTGGTGGGGACATAGTTCCACCAACTCCGCTTCCTGGCGGAGGCATATTCCCATCTTACGGCCTTTTCAACCAGTTCTTTCCCGGCCCGCCCAACCAAACTCCGCCGTTTGATCCCATTAATGCGGATCCGCAAGGCATCACCAATTTCCGCGGTGTAACAGCAATGGGGTACACCGGCGGCTACACGCACGATCGGAAATTCGCTGTTGTCACTGACATCCGCGTGTATCAGGGGGACTACATCGGAGGGGAAATAGCGGATCCCAACACTGCGGGGGCGACTAAATCAGTACGTGCACACGGCACTTTTGTCGAGATATGAATCGATCTCTGGACATATGACCCCAGTTCGGGGTCTCTCATCAAACAAATTCATGACTTCAGTCCGTGGACTATGCCAAACGGCCTTTTCTGGATCGTGAAAGTTCCCGACAGCGCCGTGCAAATCAGCCCCGACGGCAACACTCTCACCATTACCTTGGAGAATGTGCCCGTTGTCGATGCAGTAAGCTTCCCTCCTCCTATTCCTAGCAATTTCGCCGCCGACGAGGTTGACATTTCGCCATACGAACTATTTCGAGCGAGGGCCTCCTTCGAGATCACCTACATGAAGAAAAAGGGCACCGAGCGTCGCATTCGGCCAGCTACAGATGATCCGCTTAGTCCGCTGAATTGGGCCGGCAAGATGTGGGAGGCCACGAACTCCGGGTCGTTTGCCGTGGCTTACGACGATGGAGCGTTTTCGGCGTCGGGCGCCTTTGATTCTTCAGGCAATTTCGGCGAGATGGGGACAGAACGCAACGGCTTCTTTGTCCACCACGATGAAGGCGAAGACAACGACGATGTAGAAGCAGGAGCGCTATCGGTCCCGCTTCAAGCAATCACAATGGGCCAACCGGCCGCAACCGCGATCAACAAAAAGCCCGCGAAGGTAGCGCTTCTCAAGGGGCGAGTCCCAGTGAAGGTCCCGGACTAGGGGCGACCGGACACACTAGCAAACACGAACGCTCGCGCTGTTTAGACACCATCGCAAAGTGATCCAGGTCGAGCGGTTTTAGTGAACTCCGCAGTTACGGGGCGGTTTGCTCGACAAGCTGCGGTGGCATAGCCAATCGAACCGATGACGGCTGAAACCAGCATGAAAATTACAGCTTCGCGTGCGACGGCGCGACGGCCAATGCTACTCACGAATGGTTCGCGTGCAGCCATTTCGCCGCTGCATCAATAACATTCGGGATGGGATGCTTACCCTTGCCGTAGCCGACACCGTAGATCGTGTTGCACAAACCCTTCTGGTCGAATGTACGCAACACCTTGAATGATCTTTCCGTCGAGCCTTACTGGCTTGGGCGTAGTACTAGAAGGAGTGTCACAAATCCACAGAAGACGCCATCGGCGGCCGACTAGATGAGTAGCATCGAGGCATTCTCGCTTGGCAATTCTGGGCTAGCATTTTTCGAATTGTTCGGTGGACACTAATCATTTTTCACGTGAGTTCAGCTGATCCAGCTTGCGCTTTAACTGTTCGAGTTTTTGCCCGGCTTCGCCAAGTTTGCCTTCCGCCGTTAGTCGCTGGTAGTCAGCGAGGTCTTTGGCCGCTTCGGCGATGATCGCGTTAAGATCGGTCCCGGTCTTGGCTGAGGTCCCTGGCGCAACCGTGCTTCGTCCCAATTCCGGTGGCGCCGCGGCAGCACTTAACGATGAAGCTTCTCCGCCAAAGAGGGAGCGCATGGCCGACTCAAAGGTCGGGCCATATGCGAGCCGATCTTGTAACGCCAGCACGACAAGGCGCAACTCCGGCATAGGGCTGCGCTCGGCCTGCAGATAAATAGGCTCCGCATACAACAACGCTCTCCCGCACGGAATCACGAGCAGAGCTCCACGTCGCACGTGGGAGCCTTGCTGATTCCACAGCGTCAATTGCCCCGACAGCTGCGCGTTCTGATCGATGCGTGCTTCGATTTGCAGTGGGCCATCGACTAGCCTGGTTTTTGGGAAATCGTAGACTATGACATTCCCGTACTGAGGACCATCGCTGCGCCCAGCTATCCAGCCAATCAAATTGTTGCGGTTAGCGGGCGTGAACGGAAGGATCTCCACGAACTCCACACCTGTTTCGTCCGGCAATTTCATGAGCACGAAGTTCGGCTCCATGGCCTGGGTCTTCTGTTGACCGTTTTCGTCCATTCCGACTTCGGAAGCTACGGTCCACAAGTCCTCACGGTTATAAAACACTTGCGGATCGCTCATGTGGTACAGGCCGTACACTGCGGCCTGGAGCTTCAGTAGCAACTCGGGATAGCGGACATGTTTGCGTAGCGTGGGCGGCATGGTCGCCGCATCCTTGAACAAATTTGGAAAAATCTGGCGATACGCCGATAGGATGGGATCCTGCGAGTCAAATACGTAGAACGTGGTGCTTCCGTCGTAGGCATCGATGACCACTTTTATGCTGTTGCGCATGTAATTGATCAAGTTATTGCCGAGCGCGTAGTGGGTCGCGTATGGAAAAGTTTCCGAGGTCGTAAACGCATCCATAATCCAGGATAGTCGGCCGTCGTCCCCTATAACAATGTACGGATCCAAATCGTAGGTCAGGAATGGCGCAAGTGCGGTCACACGATCGCGCACGTTGCGACGCATCAGCAGCCGACTCCGCGCGTTGATGTCGTCGCTGAACGGAACTTTCGTAAGGTCGCCGCGGTCTGCGGCGATCAGGACGCGCCGCAGGAATCCGCCGAGGAGGATACCGCCATTCCCGTCGTACGAGGTCAGGCTGTTTGTCTGCCCCTGCGGGTAGTTGAATTCCTGTTGCCGCGTCTTCACGTACACGTCAGTGTTGGTCAGTTCGCCGAAATAAATTTCCGGGCGTGTTACGGAAATACTCGGCACGGTGCTTTGAATCGGCATGTTACTCAGAATCAGTGTTGGCAGTCCTTCCGGTGTGAATCCATGCACGGGGTTCATGGTGATACCGTAGCCGTGCGTGTAGATAAGCTTCTCGTTGATCCAGTTGCGGCTACTCTCCGGAAGCTTGTCGACATTAAGCTCTCGCGCGGCCAGCATAACCTGACGCATGGTGCCATCGATCTCATAACGATCGATGTCGATGTCGGGAAAGTCGTAGTACGTGCGGATTTCCTGAATCTGACGTAGCGTGTCTTGAAGCGCGCGCCAATCCCAGAGCCGGATGTTTTGCAGCGTAGCCTGATTGTGCGCCGGGTCAGTAGCCTCGACGCTGGTCTCCGCAGGAAACTCGCGACTCGCAACGCGGTCCAATCCATAAGCCTGCCGCGTCATATCAATGTTGTAGGCGATGAATGGTCGCTCGCGAACCAATTCATTAGGCTTCACGATAAAGTTGCCTACGTACCAGGCGATTATTTGAACGACGAGATAACAGGCCGCGGCCGGAGCAACCGCGGCGACCAGCCACCGCATGCGCGGTGCTGATACGACATTGATAGCGGCAATCGCAGCCCCAAGAATTAGCCCAACACATACGACGAGCAGGCCTGTAAGCATGATGTGCGCGTCCGTGTAAGTCACACCGCCGAATATCGTGTGATCTTCGAACAGTCGTTCGAACCGGCCGATATACACGCGCATCGCAAGGCACAACAACAGGAATGCAAACGCAAAGGAGAATCCACGCCAAGGCAAGGGCAAGTTGCGGCCTGCGCGTCTCCCGGGCGCCGGTATACTGCCGGTAACAAAAATAAAGAAAATAGCAACTACGCAGGCAACCACGGCGAGCGTCAGTAGCCAACCGGTGATGAGTTGCCATGCGGGCAAAGTGAATAGGTAAAAGTTCAGCGGCCTGCCGAAGATCGGATCTACGATGCCGTTGGTGCGTGGCGCATACCAATAAAGTGCGAACATTAACCACTCCAACATCATGTTTGTACCGGTCACGAAGGCAATTCCGATTGAGACCACGAGCCCGATGGGTCGTAGCATACGCTCGACCGGCAATCGTAACTCCCGGCCTCCGACGAAAATCGGCCCGCCTCCCAGCAAGTGCGGCTGGTACGCCCGCCACAAAGCGAAAAACCAACCGTAGACAACAAGAAATGTAGCGGCGAAAAAAACCGCGAAGACGAACCACTGCAGGCTTATGGTCTTCCGGAATACTTCGGCGTAACCGAGTGACCCGAACCAGAGAGCATCGAGGTAATAAGACAAAACCGTGCGGCTACTGAAGAAGATGACGGCAAGAACGGCAAAGATAAGTAAAAAAACGCGCCGGCGCGGCGGCTGCCGTTGCCGCAGGTAGATCGACTCATTCATTCCATTTTGCTCCAAGTGAAACGTATTGTACCGTGAGTGCCGTCAACGTCGTGAACCGAATCGACGCGTAATTGACTTTATGAATTTCTTATTAATTGCTCACGACTTCCTGATAGATCTTCCGCTACCGTTGGCTGTAGCTCAATTCCTTGGCGCCTGGAATCGTGATCACCAAGCTGCCTGATCTCCACAGCGCTGAACGCAAGACCAACAGCGCAACTCTGACCGCGCCGGCCTGAACCGCATCATCATGGCTCAGAAAAACAAATCCCGTAATTCCTGCGGACTCGAGCGTCTTCTGAAAAGAAACGGTAGCGTTTTTCGTCGTTCAGGTTGAATTTTAAAAAACTCCCACTTGACATGAAGGCCAATCGCGCAAATATAGTTTGCGCTCGAAATCCGATTTACCGGAGGCGGTCATCAGGCTCTTTCTGGGCATTGACGTTGGAACCACCGGCACGCGCGCGCTGCTTATTGACGAAAGAGGCCGAGTTGTCGCATCCGGCACACATGAGCATCAACCCTTTGCATCGCCGCAAGATGGCTGGGCCGAACAACACCCGCTCGATTGGTGGCGCGCTTGTGGCGCAGCGGTAAAAAAAGCGATGCAACAAGCACACGCAACCTCCAATGACGTGGCGTGTGTCGGCTTCTCCGGTCAAATGCATGGCGCGGTTCTGCTGGACGCCGCGGGCGACGTCATTCGCCCGGCCATCATTTGGTGTGATCAACGCTCCGAAAAACAATCGCGGGAACTTGAAAAAACCTTTGGTCTCTCGCGCATCATTCAACTCACCTGCAATCCGCCGCTCACCAACTTCACGCTCACCAAACTTCTCTGGGTCCGCGAAAACGAACCGCAAAACTGGGCGCGCGTCCGACACGTGATGCTCCCGAAAGATTACATTCGCTATCGCCTCACCGGTGACCGCGCCATAGACATGGCCGACTCGTCCGGAACGCTGATGCTCGATGTGACCAACCGGCGCTGGTCCCTTGAAATCCTGACGGGCGCGAAAATCCCGCTGGAATGGCTTCCCTCTCTCTACGAATCTCCGGACCTATGCGGAAAGGTTTCCAACGAAGGCGGGGAGCACACCGGCCTAAAAGCCGGCACGCCAGTGGTCGCCGGCGCAGGCGATCAAGCTGCAGGCGCAGTCGGAATGGGAATTGTGCGCGCTGGCGCGGTTAGCGCGACGATCGGCACCTCCGGTGTCGTTTTCGCTGCAACGGATCGTCCCGCCCTCGATCCGCAAGGCCGGCTGCACACCTTCTGTCACGCGATTCCCGGCCGCTGGCACGTGATGGGCGTAACACAAGCCGCCGGACTTTCTCTCCGCTGGTTTCGCGATCAATTCGGCGCAGGCAAGGATGACAGTCGCGATCCCTACGATCGACTCTCCGACGAGGCATCCTCCGCCCCTGCCGGTTCCGAAGGACTTTTCTGGGCGCCCTACCTGATGGGCGAACGCACGCCACATCTTGATCCCAATGTTCGCGGCGCGCTGGTCGGTCTTTCTTCGTTGCATACCCGAGCGCACGTCATTCGAGCGATTCAAGAAGGCGTCGCCTTTAGCTTGAAAGACACTTTCTCGATTTTTGATGAAATGAAAGTTCCGGTGACGAAAATCCGGCTCGGCGGCGGAGGCGCACGTTCAAGTGTCTGGCGGCAGATTCAGGCGGACGTGTTTGGACGCGAAGTCGAATTGGTCAAAGCAGAAGAAGGAGCCGCTTACGGCGCCGCAATTCTCGCCGCAGTTGGCACGCGTCATTGGAATTCCGTGGACGAAGCCTGCGATGCCGTGGTTCGCGTCGCCGCGCGAGTCGTCCCGTGCCCGGACTCCTCGAAACTCATGCAGATTAATTACTCGATTTACCGCCGTATCTACCCCGCGCTTCGCAGCATCAACACCAGCGATTCCGTGTAGCAGTCGGCCCAATTTTCTAAGAATGCTTGGGATTGAACTTCAAGCAATAAATTGCTCCGATCACAACCAGCAACGCGCCCCACCAGATCGGTGCATGCAGAGAGAAAAGCACGACGGGATGCACCGGCGGACACCACAGCTCATACATCCCCGCGCTGAAAATCAGCACGCCATCCACCAGCAGCGCAATCCCAATGAAAAACCAAATGGAAATCAACCTCGCAACCTCCG
>Ga0210384_10005505_pt1 | contig 13746 bp, 10 predicted proteins | sample IncBWH2MmetaG_FD_160574 | JGI IMG/M metagenome (GOLD analysis project Ga0210384, IMG submission 160574) | Forest soil microbial communities from Barre Woods Harvard Forest LTER site, Petersham, Massachusetts, United States - Inc-BW-H-2-M | ecosystem: Environmental > Terrestrial > Soil >...
GCCACCGACGCCATGGATGGCCGGGATTTCCAACTCGCCCGGCCCGACCGGCTGGTAGAACGAGCGCGCTTTCAGCGCCTGCGCACGCGACAGCGCGCTTGCCGCATCGTCGACGTCGAGCGCGATAGCGCAAACGCCGGGACCGTGGGTGATGTAGTGGGAGTGCGCAAAGCCCTCCGGATCGCAGTTGATGACGAGCTCGATTGCGCCCTGCGACCACCGCTCCACGGCCTTGCTGCGATGTTGGCCAGTCCGGCGGAAGCCGAGCTGGTGGAACATCTCGGCGAGCGCCGTGGCCTTGGTCTCGTTGACCGCAAACTCCACAAAGCCGACGCCGCGGCTCTGCGCGCGAGGCACAAGCCCCTGCCCCACAGCTGGAAAGCTGCCGGCGAGCTGATCCTGCAACAGGATCAGCGAGCGCATGCCGTCCATCGCGGTGCGCGCGGCCGAGCCGGCGCGGAACTGGTCATTGAAGATTTCCAGCGATATTGGCCCGGCGTAACCGGTGGCGGCGACCGACTCCATGAAGTCCAGCACCGGCAGATCGCCCTGCCCCGGAAAGCAGCGGAAATGCCGGCTCCAGGAGAGCACGTCGAGATCGATCGTCGGCGCGTCGGCGAGCTGGACCAGAAAGATCTTGTCCGCCGGAATCGCACGGATCGCCGCGGTCGGGAAGTTCGGCGCCAGCGCATGGAAGCTGTCCAGGATGACGCCGATCGCTTCGTGGTCGGCGCGCCGCACGATTTCCCAGGCGTCGCGATAGTCGTTGACATGCCGGCCCCAGGCCAGCGCCTCGAAGCCGACGCGCAAGGACCGCTTCGCGGCAAGTTCACCGAGCGCGCGGAAATCATCCGCCGCACGGTCGATCCCGCCAAGCGCGGTCGGCGAGACATTGCTGCAGATCAGCAGCAGATCCGTCTGCAGCTCCTGCATCAGGTCGAATTTGCGTTCCGCGCGTGCAAAACCGCGCGCGCGTTGCGGCTCGGGCATGCCCTCGAAATCCCTGAACGGCTGGAACGCGCAGATCTCGAGGCCGAGATCGCGGCATAGCTGCCCCACCTCGCGCGGAGAGCCGCCGAACGACAACAGGTCGTTCTCGAAAATCTCCACCGCGTCGAAGTCGGCCGCCGCGATCGCCCGCAGCTTCTCGTCGAGAGCACCGGACAGTGAAACCGTGGCGATCGAACGCTTGCTCATACCGCGCTCCCTTGCATGGCGCCGCCCAAAAACAATTCGCCGATCCGCGGGTCGTTCAGAATCCGTTCGGCGCGGTCGACCATCCGGGTCTGGCCGAGCTCGAGCACGATGCCGAAATCGGAAATTTCCAGCGCCGAGCGCGCGTTCTGTTCGATCAGGAGAATCGTGACGCCGGCGTCGCGCAACTGTTTGAGGATCGCAAAAGTCTGCTGCACCATCAAGGGCGACAATCCGATCGACGGCTCGTCGACCAGCACCAGCGCCGGATCGAGCAGGAGGCCGCGCGCGATCTCGAGTTGCTTCTGCTCGCCACCTGACAGGGTCGAGGCCTGCTGGTTCGCCTTCCTGCGCAGCACCGGAAACTTGTCGAGCGCCGCCTCGATTCGCGCGGCAAGATCGATGTCGCGTTCGGCCGCGACGGCGCCGAGTTCGATGTTGTGGCGCACCGACAGCTCCGCGAAAATGTTGCGCCCCTGCGGCACGTAGCAGATACCGGCCGCGAGCAGCGCGCGCGGGCTCAAGCCCGTGACGTCGCGGCCCTTGAAGACGATTCTGCCCTCGCGCAGCTTCAACAGGCCGAAGATCGCCTTGAACACGGTGGACTTGCCGGCCCCGTTCGGTCCGATGATGGTGGTGATCGATCCGCGCGGCACCGAGAACGTTGTGCCGTTCAAGATCGTCATCTTGCCGTAGCCGCCGACCAGGTTTTTCACATCGAGAATTGCGTCGCTCATCGCTGCGCCTCAGTGACCGAGATAGGCTTCGACGACGGCCGGGTTGGCGCGAATCTCGTCCGGTTGCCCGAGCGCCAGCACCTTGCCCTCCGCCATCACCATGACGCGCGAGCACAGCGACATCACGAATTCCATGTTGTGCTCGATCACGACGAAGGTCGCACCTTTCTCGCGGTTCATCGCGACCAGGCGATCCTTCAAATCGGCGAGCATCGTCGGGTTGACGCCGCCGGCCGGCTCGTCGAGCAGCACCAGCCGCGGTCCGCCCATGAAGGCCATCGCGGCGTCGAGCAGTTTCTGCTGGCCGTAGGACAGGCCGCCGGCGGGCTCCGATGCAAGATGGTCGAGCTTGAAGAAGCCGATCATCTGGTCGGCTACCTTTGTCAGGCCGGCATCGGACGGACCAAACAGCCGGCCGAGCATGCTGCCTTGGTGCTCCTGGCCGGCCAGGATCAGGTTTTCTCGCACTGACAGCCGCGGAAACACCTGCAGGAGCTGAAAGGTCCTGGAGACGCCAAGCCGGTTGAGGTCGGAGGGCCGCAGGCCGGTCACCACCTGGCCGTCGATCTTCACCTCGCCCGCGCTCGGGGTAAGCTGGCCGAGAATGCAGTTGAACAGGGTCGACTTGCCGCAGCCGTTCGGACCGATCAGCCCCAGGATTTCGCCCTCGCGGACATCGAAGGACACGCCGTCGACGGCGGTAATGCCGCCAAAGGCCTTCTTGATCTCCTTCACTTCGAGGACCGCGGTCATCGCGCCACCTCCAGCTTGGGCTTGGCGACGGCGCGCAGCGCCGATGCCGCCTTGGTGCGGCGTTGCGTCAAATAGCCGTCGAGGATACCGAGAATGCCGGTGGGCGACCAGATCAGCAGCAGGATCACCGCGATCGCGTAAAGCATCAGATAGTAGCCCTGCGTGAAGCGCAGCCATTCCGGCAGCAGGACGGCGATCATCGCGCCGAGGAACGGTCCGAAGAAGAAGCCGGAGCCGCCGACGATCACCATCATCAACAGATCGAGCGAGAGCGACAGGTTGAAAGGCACGGGATCGATATATTGCGTGAGCGGTGCGTAGAGCGCCCCGGCCACGCCGCCGAGCGCGGAACCGATCGCAAACGCCATCAGCGTATAGCGGCGGGTGTCGACGCCGAGCGACAGCGCCCGCACCGGATTTTCCCTGAGCGCCATGAAGGCGCGCCCCCATGGCGAGCGAATCAGCCACCAGACCGCCACCGTGACGATCGCGAGCGCGCCAAGGCTGACATAGTAGAACGGCAGCGGCTTGCTGGTGGCGAGGCCGAAGATGTGCGGCCGCGGAATGTTGGAAATGCCGTAGATGCCGCCGGTCAGCCAGCTCTCGTTGCGGAAGACCAGGAAGGCCAGCGTCGAGAACGCCAGCGTGACGAACGCAAGGTAATGATGCTGCACGCGCAGCGCGGGGTAGCCGAGCAGCCAGCCAACCGCAAAGCAGAGCACGATCGCAACCGCGACGGCTGCGATCAACGGAAAACCCTGCGTGGTCAGGATCGCGGCCGCATAGGCGCCGATGCCGACGAACGCACCCTGCGCGAGCGAGACCTGGCCGGCATAGCCGAGCGTCAGATTGAGTCCCATCGCGGCAATCGTCATCACCGCCCACTGGCTCAGGATGAACAGGCCGTAGCGGTTGAAGGTCACAGGCATCAGGATCAGCACGAGGACCACGGCGACGCCGAACGCGACACGCAGATATTTGGCGGTCGCGGTCATACCGTGCGCTCCTCGGGCCGGCCGAGCAGCCCCTGCGGGCGGAACAGGATCACGGCGACCAGCAGGATCATCGGCACCGCCGCGCGATACTGCGTCGAGATATAGGCGGCGGCGAGATTATCGACGACCCCGATCAGGAGGCCGCCGACGATGGCGCCGCGCACCTGGTTGAAGCCACCGACAATGGCGGCGATGAAGGCCGCCTGCCCGAGCACCTCGCCGGAAGAGAATTTGGCCAGATAGATCGGCGTGATCAGGAGCGAGGCGAGCGCGACCAGGAAAGCGTTGATCAGGAAGGTCAGCAGGATCATCCGCTCCACGGGAACGCCGATGATGCGCGCGACCGTCGGATTTTGCGCCACGGCCTGCATCTGGTGGCCGATCGAGGTGCGGTTCAGCAGCGCCGTGAGGCCGACGACCGCGAGAATGGCCAGCGCCAGGACGCCAAGGCTTTGCAGCGACACGGCGCGCCCGAGGATCGAAACGTCGCCGGCCGGCACGATGGAGGGAAATGGGGAGGCCTCGGCGCTGAAAAACTGCTTCACCGCCTCCTTGATGCCGATCGCGAGCGCCATGGTGGCGATCGCGAGCGGCAGCACGCCGTGACGCAGCATGGGATCGACCAGCAGCATCTTGAAGCCGAGGCCGAGCAGCAGCATTGCAAGCAGGATGCCGACGATGATCGCGAGCCAGAACGGCGCGCCGGCATGCATCACCGCCAGCATCAGGAAGGCCGGCAGCATCACGAACTCGCCCTGCGCGAAATTGATCGTCTGCGAGGTCTGCCAGAGCAGCGTGAACCCGACCGCCACGATCGCATAGATCGCGCCGGTCGCAAGCCCTGCTATCAGGAGATCAAGCAGATTGGACATGATCGTGATGCCTCCAGCGCCGTCGTCGGCTCAAGGTCGATCGGACGAGCCTCTAGTGAAGCTTCGGCAGCACCTGCTTGACCACCTGCTTGCCTTCGATCACCTCGACCAAAAAGCCCTGGCGGTCGATGTCGCCGTTCTGGTCGAAGGTGACGTCCATCAGGATGCCGGGCTCGTCGGCGGCCTTGATGGTGAGGCCGTGCAGCGTATCGGCGAACGCCTTCGGATCGACCTTGCCCATCTTCTCCGTCGTGGCCTTGATCATATAGATGGCCAGATACCCCTTGATGCCGTTGTGATCAGGCACGTAGTTGTACTTCTTGGCGAACTTGCCGCGGAACTGCTTGATCAGTTCGACCGGCGCGTCGGTCGTCAAGCCCACATGACCGCGCGCACCGTTGGCGGCGTCGCCGGCGAGCTCGATCACCTTCTGGCCGACCAGAGTGGTTTCGCCGACCAGCGGCACCATGACGCCCTGCCGCTTCAGCTCTTTGAGGATGCGCGCGCTTTCCTCTTCGTTCAGATAGATGAAGACGGCATCGGGATTGGCAGCCTTGATCTTGGAGACGTCGGCCGCGAAATCGGCCTGGCCGGCCTCAGTCGAGATGTCGGCTGCGACCTTGATGCCGTAGCCGCCGAACTCCTTGGTGATGACGTCGCGGCCGCCGCGGCCGAAATCATTGTTGACCCAGACCACCGCAACCGACTTCGCCTTCACCTCGTCATTGAGGTATTTCGCGACCTTCGGCATCGAGGATTGCTGGCCGAACGAGGTGCGGAACAGAAACTTGTTGCCGGCCTGCGTCAGCTCCGCGGCCTCGCCGCCCATGATCTGCGTGATGCCGGCCTCAGCGACCAGCGGCGCCGTCACCTTCACCGATCCGGAATAGCCGGGGCCGAGCAGCACATAGGGCTCGCTGTCGAGCGCCTTCTGCACCTGCGCCCGCGCCACACCGGGATTGGATTGCGAGTCGGCGTGCGTGACCTCGATCTTGCGTCCGAGAATGCCGCCCTTGGCGTTGATCTCCTCGACCGCGAGGTCGATGCCGTTCTTCCAATTGTTGCCGACGGTCGCGCCGCCGCCTGAGAGCTCGGCGACGTCGGCCAGCTTGATCGGTCCCGACGATTGCGCGAACGCGGTGCTGGCCAAAATCGCCGCGAAAAATACGGCTGCCAAATTTGCTGGCTTCATTCTCATTTTTCCTCCCTTGTCGTGTCGGCCTTGTCGGCCCTTCTTGTGTTAAACCTGGACCGCGGTCTCAGGCTGCATCCGCGCGGCCGATCGTCGTTCCGTCACGGCATCGAATGCCTGTCCCATCTCGATAGACGAGGGTGTCAGCCCTGTGAACAGTTCGAAGGCGTCGGCGGCCTGATAGATCGCAAGCTCGCGTCCGGTCATGATCCGCGCACCGGTGGCCTTGGCGGCCATCAACAGCGGCGTCCAGAGCGGCGAATAGACCGCGTCGGCAACCCACAAACCGTCGTGCAGAAGCTCTTCCGGCACCGGCATCCCCAGATTGGGAAGCATCCCGACCGGCGTACCGTTCACCAACCCGACCGCGCCGTGCAGCGCATCCGCAACGCTGCCGGCAAGGGAGATGCCGCGATAGGCAGCGAGCAGGCTCGCGAGAGCCTCGGCCTTGGTGCGGTCGGTGTCGAAGATCCGCACCTCTGAAACGCCAAGCCGTGCCAGCGCGAACGCGATCGCCTTGCCGACACCGCCCGCTCCAAGGACCGCGACGGCCCCCTGGGCGGACTCGGCCACAAGGCCGGACGCGGCGCGTTCAAAACCAGTGGTGTCGGTGTTGTGCCCGATCAGCCTGTCGTCGCGGACCACGACCGTATTCACCGCTCCCATGTCGGCCGCGGGCGGCGACAGGTCGTCGAGCAGATCGACCACCGCCTCCTTGTAGGGGAAAGTGATGTTGACGCCCGAGAAGCCGAGACGCCTGACGCCATCGAGCAGCGCGCGCAGTTGCGCGCGGTCCGCGCCGGCGACCTCGATGAGCTGATAGTGGCAGCGCACCCCGAGCGCGTCGGCCGCCTGCCCGTGCATCGCGGGCGACGCCGAATGCCTGATCGGCGCTCCGATCAGGCCGGTCAGGAAGTGCCGCTGGTCGAAAGGTGGGCGTCTGGGCACGGGGTTTTGGTCTCGTGATGTCAATTGTCGCGCTGCACGGTCGCGACGAAACGACAAAAACGATAACGCGTTCGCGATCTAACACAATTACTCATTTGGTCGACAAACATAACATGATGTTATTTTTTCCGCAGCCGGATCGCCGAGGCCTTCGCGCCGCCCCTGCCCGGTTCGAGCGCACGCATTTCCGAGCGCAGCGCCTCGATGAAATATTCGACATGCAGCGACAACGGCGCGCCATGCTTCACCGCGATGTAGGTGTCGAACCGGGTCGGCTCGGCGATGCGCAAGAGTTCGACACCGGGATAGCCGCCATGTGCGACGGTGAACTGATCGATGACGGCGATTCCGAGCCCGGCCTTGACCAGCGCGCACACCGTTGTCCCGAAACGCGCGCGGATAGTGATGTTGTAGGTGAGTTTGTGGCGGGCGAACATTTCGGCCATGATCCTCCCATAGGGGTCATTGGGATCGATCCCGATCAGGGGATAGCGCGTCATCTCCGCCGCGGAAACCTGCTTGCGGCCGGCGAGTTCATGGCCCGGCGGCACGATGCAGAACAGTTCGCCGGAGGCGAGCGGCATGAAATCGAGGCCGGAATGATCGAGCCGGTAGCTCATCGCGACGCATTCGCCGCGTCCCAGCATCAGATAGTCGATTGCCTCCTCGATCTTCAGGATATTGATGTCGATGCCGAGATCCGGGTAGCGCCGCCGCACCCGCTCGATCGCGCGCGGCACCATGACCTGGGAAATGCTCGGCACCGAGCCGACGCGCAACTCGGACAGCCCGCCACGCCCGATCTTCGAGATGATCTCTGAGAGGTCGTCGACCTTCTTGTAGACGCCGTTGATCTGCTCAAAGATGTTTTCCGCCTCAGGCGTCGGGAAATAGCGCCCATTCTGCCGCTGAAAGAACCGGATGCCGAGCGACCGCTCGGTGTATTTGACCAGTCGGCTGATACCGGGCGCCGAGACGTTGAGCAGCTTTGCCGCGCCGCCGATCGTGCCCGTCACCATCACGGCGCGAATGACCTCGACCTGGCGCAACGTCATCATGAGCGCGAATCAAGGACTGACCGCCGGTGGCACCAGCACCATCGGCGGACGCGGCTTTGGCCTGGCGAGCAGAGGACTCGGTACCGGCCTGATCTCGATGGGCGGCGGCAGTGGCGCAACCTGCTGGCTGACATTGGGCCCCGCCGCTGCGGACACATCGGGCGCGCGCGGCGCCACCACCCTTGGCTTCGGCTGCGGCCGATAGGGCGCGGGGCCTGGCGCTGCGGCGTCGCCGACAGGAGCATCAGGCTGCGCCGCGGCACCCGGAACTGCCGAGGTGACCGGCGGCAGCACGACGGCCGATGGCGGGATCGACGTGGCCAGCGGCGGTGGCGTCTCGCCACGCTCGATCGAGTCGAGCCGTCGCGTCTCACGGTCGATGACGCGCACCGCGAGCCACGAGGAGAGCGAGGTGACATCAATGGTGCGGTTCAACCCATCGGGCGTGCCCACGGCAAAGAGCTGGATCTCGGGACGGCTCTTGTCCGAGCCGACCTCGGTCGAGGCGAGACTCGCGCGGATGTCGACCTGATCCGCGGGGATGTCATACCCGCCCGACACGATCACCCGCGCACCGTCAGCCTCCAACGTGGTTGCACCGACCCGAAGCCGGCCGTCCCTGACCGTGAACGGGACCTGCACGGAGGCAACCGACAGGCTGCCACCCGACAACAGCGGGTCGACGATCTGCCGCAGCCGCGTGTCATCGGTCACCTGACCCGCATCGCTGGCACGAAGCGCGGCATCAAAGGCGCGCGGATCGAGGCCGGCGATGCTGGCCGAGTTCAGCGTCGCGACACCATTTCCCGACAGCGCGCCGGTCAAGGCTGACACGCTGCGGCCCTGGCTCGTCAGCGTCATCTGTGCCGAAGCGCGGCCTGCGGGCATTTTGAGACCGCGATAACGCAGCGCGCCGCCATCGGCATTGGCGAGATCAAGCCGTGCGCTGAGCGAAATGCCGTTGGCGCCCGGCCGCGCGTCGAGACTGGCGGTCACCTCGCCCCCGGCGATGCCGGCCTTGACGTTGTCCAGCACCAGCGACTGGCCATCGCCCGTCAGCGTGCCGCCGACCGGGCGCAATTCGATTCCGCCCGGGAGCGTTCCGTGCAGCGATTGGAACGCGACCTTGCCGCGCCAGCCTTTCATCAGGCCGCCCCCGAGCGGTTCTGCCGCGTCACGGCCGGCCGCTCCGATCGCGAGCCCAAAGACCGGCGCAAGGTCGATCGTGTCGAGACCGACTTCGCCTTCGACCTGCTTCTCTTCGCCCAGTGTCAGCGCGACATGCCCGCGCAGCCGCGAGCCGGCGGCGACGCTGTCGAGGTCCTCGAATGTCAGCTTGTTGCCCGCGAGCGAAACATGCGAAAACAGTCTGATATTCTGCGCCGAGGCGTCCGCAGGCTTCAATCCGAACAGCGGCGCCAGATTGACGCTGCGAACCCGCAAGCCGACATTGGCCTTGGCGGGGTCCGCCCACGGCTCCGCGGTTCCCTGAACGTCGGCATCAACGCCCGTCCCCCACATCCGCATCGTGATCCGCTGCGGGGCGCGCCACGCCCCGCTTGCTGTTACCTCGAGTTGCGCCGGGCCATCGCCCCCGGCGATCAAATGGTCGATCCCCATCAGCGCGAACAGCGTCGCGCCACGCTCCGCCGACAGGTGAGTCTCGACGCCGATCTCGTTGCGACCGATCTCGGCGAGATCAAAGCCGCGAAGGGACGCGCTGCTGGGCTTTGTCGTCAGCGTGGCGGTGCCCTTCAACTGCGCCGAATCGAGGTCCACGACAGCGCGCAGACTGGTGCGGTCGGCGCTGTCGGCATTTCGGGCGGCGTCGAGCGTCAACTTCAGGCGCGCGGGTCCTGTGCCCGGGCCGACGGCTTCGAGGCGGGACACCAGCGCCGGTGCGACCGGCGCGAGCCAGGCATTCACCTGACTGAGCGAGGCCGCGCTTGCCGAAAGCGCGAGCCTGCCGGTCGCCTCACCGCGATCGAAGCGACCAGTCCCCTCCATCGCGACGCCGTTGGGCTGGCCGAACTTCAACTGATCGAGCGATAGCGTCTTGGCCGTATAGCCGACCTTGGCCGTGAATGGACGTAGCTCCTGGCCGGACCAGATGGCGCGGCCGAGGTCGAGCGACAGCTGCGCCTCGTCAGGCCAGTCGGGCGCGGGTCCCGCGAGCGACCGCACGACCGCGTTGGCGGCGTCGAGATCGAGGCGATCCGCCCTCAAGGTGGCTTCGAAGCGCGAGCCGTTCGACGACGGATGCGACAGGGCCAAGCGTCCCTCGACGGCACCGCCATCGATCTCGGCCCTCACCGCCTCGATGGCGACGCGATCCGCGCTGACGCGGAGGTCGCCGCGAAAGCGCAGCGGCTTCTGATTGCGAGGGACACTGTCGCCACGGCCCTGCAGCCAGGAGACCAGGACATCGGGATCGGTGGATTCGATATCGAGCGTGCCGGAAAACAGGCTGTCGGGCGGCGCGATCAATGAGTTCGTGAAGGCGACATGGGTCCCTCCGGGCGCCCGCACGTCCAGCCAGTCGAGCTTCCAGCCCGCGGCATCGCCGTGAACGGTCACCGCGATATTCTGCAGCGGCCGGCCGCCCAGCATGATCTGTTCGGCGCCGAGCTCGATCTGCGTCGCCATCGGGGGGCTCGGCAGCGTCGCCACCAGCGTTCGCAACGCCGGCGCCCATCGCTGCGGCTCCGCGACGTCTTTCGCCTTCGCATTCCCCTTGGCGTTTTCCTTGGCGTTTTCCTTGGCGTTTTCCTTGATCTCCTTGGAGTTCTCCTTGGAATTTTCCTTTGCGCTTTCCTTCGCGCCTTCCTTGGAGCCTTCCTTGCCGGTGTCCTTGGAGCCTTCCTTGGCAAAAAGCCGGTCGGCGTCGAGCTGGCGCGCGGACAATGTCGCGCGCAGTTGCGGCGCCGCCCCGAAGCGGACATCGCCGGCGCCGGTGGCGCGCAACGCGCGCTCGTCCGCGCCATAGCTGGCCTCGATTTGCTCCAGGCGCGCCGCGGCGGGATCGGCCTTGACCTTGGCCGAGATCCGCCAGGGTTGCGGCGCGTCGCTGTCCTTCCCTCCCGGCACGACCGCAGTGCTCAAGGTCATCGTGCCTTCGAAATGCGGCACCCGCTCCGCGAGGCTGAGCAGCCCGTCGAAATCGCTGGATGGCGTGCGTTCGGTGGCATCGATGCCCAGATGAACGCGGACGCCGCCGCCATCCGGGGTCTGTCCGGACGAGATCCGGAACGGATACCGGGTTCCAGCGACCGTGACATTGCCATCGCCGCGCAGCGAGCCTGCGAGCGAGCGGACATCGCCCGAGAAGGCGATGTCCTCGAGCTCGATCGTACGGCGGCTGGCGACGTCGTTCAGCGCGATCCGGCCGCTGAGGTTCAGCCGGTCGATCGCCAGCGAGGCCAGATCGAACGTTCCGCTCGCGGTCGGCCAATCGAGCCTGCCGCGCGAGTCGAGCCCGAGATCGAGCGCCATGCCGCCGATGGTGAGTTCATTGGCACGCCATTCGCCGCGCATCAGCGAGCCGAGGCTGAATTCGACGTCGAGCCGGTCGGCGCGCGCGCGGCCGAGATCGTTGGCGCCACCGAGCGTCACGGAACGCAAGCGCAGCGATGGCGTCGGCAACAGCCGCGCATCGAGCTTGCCGGAAACCCGCACCCTCATGCCGAGGATCTTGGTCGCTTCCGCCTCGAATTGCGGCCGGAATTGGTTCCAGTCGACGAAGTATGGCCCGATCAGCGCGGCAAGGAGCGCTATGATGAAGGCAATGGCTAGTCCGAGCAGCGTCGTCTGCACCGGGTCTCCCCTGCGACACACGCTCCGGCCGCGCGATGCCGCCGCCCACCGAAGCCAGGACCGCGCCGGAGCTGCACATATATAAGGGCAAGTATGACGGAGTGACAGCACCCTTGGGATGCGAACTCCGCCATCATCGTCCGCGGCGCGGCCGTGCCTGAGCCGAAAGTCTTACCAGCTCGCTGGCAGGCGCTTCAAGCCGCGCAGGACGAAGGTCGGCCGCCACTGCGGATTGACCGCGTCATCGAGCCGCAGGCCCGGAAGGCGCTTGAGAAGGGTGGAAATCGCGATTTCGGCCTCGATCCGCGCCAACTGGGCGCCAAGGCAGTGGTGAATACCGCCGCCGAAGGAGAGTGGGCGCACATTTGGCCTGGTGATATCGAGGCTGTCAGGCCGGTCGGGATAGACGGCGGGATCCCGATTGGCCGCGCCGAGCAGGCAGAGCACGTTGTCGCCCTTGGCGATGCGACTGCCGCCGAGATCCTCGATGTCCTCCAGCGCCACCCGCCCGGACATCTGGACCGACGAATCGTAGCGCAGAAACTCCTCGACGGCGTTCGTGATCAGGTCCGGTCGCGCCTTGAGCCGCGCAAGCTGATCGGGATTGCGATGCAAGGCGAGAAGTCCATTGCCGATCAGGTTCACCGTGGTCTCGTGGCCGGCGCCGAACAGCAGGATGATGTTGGCGGTCAACTCCTCGTTGGTCAGCTTGCTGCCGTCCTCTTCCGCCTGGACCAGTTGGGTGGTGAGGTCGTCGCCGGGCTCACGCCGGCGCAATTCGAACAGTTGCTCGAAATACATCTTCGCGATCGCATTGCTGGCATTGGCTTCCGCGATCTCGGCCGGCGTCAGCGGCACCGGATCGAGAATCCGCCCGCCAGTACGCGAACTGGTGTAGAAGACCTCGCGATGCTCCTCGGGAATGCCGAGCATATCGCAGATAATGGTCACCGGCAGGCGGAACGCGAAATCCGCGATCAGGTCGATCCGGCCGCGATCGATCACCGCATCGAGGGTCTGGTCGACCACCTCGCGAATCCGCGGCCGCATGTCCTCGACGCGACGCGCGGTAAACGCCTTCACCACCAGCCCGCGCAGGCGGGTGTGGTCCGGCGGATCCTGCTGCAGCATCCAATGGCTCATGCTGCGAAAAATCGGCTCGGCCATGATGTCGGGGCCGTAGCGGCGGATGCTGCGATCGACGAAGGCCTTGCCGAAGCGCTTGTCGCGCAGCACCAGACTGACCTCCGCATGGCGGCTGGCCACGATCGCGCCAAACGGCGTGACGTGCATCGGATCCGTGGCGCGCAGGCGCTCGTAATGCGGATAGGGGTCGCGGATGAAATCCGGCGACAGCGGATTGAACAGCGGCTCGGCTTGCGCTGCCTTCGCGTGCTCGTTCATGGGAACCTCGCTTGCGTTGCCCCGAAGACCCATCAATTCAATGCAATTCGATACATACTTGTATCGAGTTGCATTGTGACCTAAATTCCGCCGATGTCAAGAGTTCGCACCAGACCGACACGGGACGCGACCCGCGAAAAGCTGTTCGAGGCCGCGGCAACCGTGTTCGAGGTACAGGGCATCGGGGGCGCCTCCATCGAGGCGATTGCCGCCGCGGCCGGGTTCACGCGCGGCGCATTTTATTCAAATTTCAAGAGCAAGGACGAACTGATCATCGCCATGCTCGAGGACCATGTCGAGCAGTCGATCCGGCGCAATCTCGACCTGCTCGCAAGACACCAGAACCTTGCGGATTTTCTCGATGCGTTGAAGACGATGGACCGCAGCCGACAGGATCCGCTCGGCCGTTCGCCGCTTCTGCACATGGAGATGATCCTGTTCGTCGCGCGCGCCGAAAAGCGCCGGCCGGAACTCGCCAAGCGCCTGCGCGCCCGGCGCAAACTGATCGCGGAGATCGTCGAAACCACGTTGAAGAACAGCGGCAACACGCCCCGCAACGCGGAATGGACCGCCGCGATCGTGCTGGCGCTGGACGACGGCTTCCGTTTGCACCGGCTGATCGATCCGGAGACCACGCCGGCCGACAGTTTTCTGCGCGCGATCTCTGACCTGCAACGGGCGATCGGCGCCTCATCGGCCTGACCTGCCCGCGACCGCGCGCACCTTGCCGGGCGACGCCCGCCAGATCGCAAATGCCGAGAGCGTGCTGATCGCGATGGC
>Ga0210384_10005507_pt1 | contig 13744 bp, 13 predicted proteins | sample IncBWH2MmetaG_FD_160574 | JGI IMG/M metagenome (GOLD analysis project Ga0210384, IMG submission 160574) | Forest soil microbial communities from Barre Woods Harvard Forest LTER site, Petersham, Massachusetts, United States - Inc-BW-H-2-M | ecosystem: Environmental > Terrestrial > Soil >...
TTATACAGTTCATATCCTGTCTGCTTGATTGCATCATCGGATACTTCTTTGGCGAAATTCTTCAACAAGATTTTCTCGATGAAGCTGCCCAATGAATCGGTCAGATTGCCAATCGTCCATGTCAAGTATTCGCCGTTCTTAGACCGAAACACTCCGATGGCTCGCGTCGAATCGAAGTCGAAGAAATGCAATGAAGTCGCCGGGGTGTCCTTCTCAAGCGCAAGCGGCAAGGCATTGAGAGGATCACTGTGATACATGCCGTTAGCACGCACGAATTCACAGGAATTGGTGTCTCCTGCATCCGAAATACAGACGGGCACTAGGATTTCGTCGAGCGGTTTCTCGCCAGCCCACAACGAAAGCCCGATATACGCCATCCCATCATGATCTCCCGTATGAAAATCGAATTGGGCATTGCCGAATCGGAAATCTGATCTTGGGTCTTTCTGGAGAGCGAGAAAGGGTTCCTTGGGAATCTTGTGCTTTCCGCCGCCTAGATATCTCTTCAATTGACCAACATCAATATTGAACTTCTGAACGCGCGGCCCGCCTGCGGAAAGCATCGCCGGGTCGGGGATCATCAGGATCGTGAGGCGAACGTGCTCGTTCTTCTGCTGTTTGAGCCATTTTAGAAGCCCAGACCCGGCAGGACGAGCCGAAACGCTCTTATCGTTTCGTGCGTATTCAAAGGCCGCCAAGTCCAGCGCAAGTTGGTAATCACTCCTCGTGCGCACGGTCTCGAGGTGATGAAAGGACTGCACCGGGCCGGGTTCTTCCACCCAGGAATTCCAAGTAGCCTCGAGGGCCGGCGGACCAGCATTTACCGTGACTGGGCTGGTGATGGGGCCTATGGCAAGCACCACATTCACCGGGCTCGATTGCCCAATGCTAGCTAGTCCTTCGACTATTTGTTGTTTGAAGCCTTCCCGAGAAACTGTAATTACGTAGGCGCCGGGTGGCACGCCTGAGAAACCGAAACCGCCGTCATCCCTAGTGCGCGAAACGCTCTTGAAGTTTGTGTCCTTGATAGTGATAGTCACTTCGGCGTTCTGAATTGCACCACCGGATTGATCGTGCACAGTCCCGGTGATGGACAAAGAGACCTGTGCAAGGCAGGAGGCGGTCGTGAACAAGAGAAAAAGAGCAATTCGCCAGAGTTTAGAAAACATCGCACGTTTCTCCGAGTGACCAAGACCCGTTCTTTTTTACCCAGAATTGCAATCGAGACTTCGGCGCATCTTGGTAGGGAGATACCAGAATCACCGGGTAGCACGGTGGAAGATCTTCCGGTTGAAGAGTGAGGACGTTCTTGTCGTTCAGATGGTGGCTTTGTTGGATAACACTCAACTGTTCCGGAGTGGCAGTGCGCTGCCACGCGCCGGTGTTCACAACAAACGGATCCCACGCGGAGCCGTCCAGAGGGCGGAATCCGCGATCGGACTTATGCGTGTGGCTATAGACGAAAAGTTGGAATGGCCGCTCGCTTCGATTCGCTTTCGACAAACGCTTAAGTGTTTCATCAAAATGACTCTGGAATATTTTGCGGCGCGAACTGAGCAGTGGCTGAGTGATAGCGCCAAGCGTTGCCAAGGGGCAGGGCTCTACGGTAGGAGCGCGATGCTGCTTGGTGTCCTCGTCAAAAACAGCCTGCCGCAAATTGCAGATCTCGATGATGTCGTCGTCAGACAAATCGCTTACGGTCAGACCGAAAGTGCCGCGGCTTGTCTGATCCACGGCGGCATCGCGCACCGTATCGCCTTTCGGCACAGATTCACTGAAGAATGTGTCTCCCTTTTTCTTAATTTTTGGCAAATCCCAATCGGGATGATCGTCGTTTCCTCCAAGACTTGCCCCCAATTGGTCCCACGAGATCTGCGTTAGATAGAACAAAACGAATTGCCCCATGTCCTGAGGAACGGCTGCCGATCCCTCGGCCTTAAGGCCATATTTGACGCCGATGGAATCTTCGGAAATGTTGTCGATGATCGGGTATTTGTTTTCGAACGCGTTGTAGAAGCGTTGCACGAACTGCTCGCCCCATGGGCGTTGCAGATACTTCGTGCCTTGATAGTCCAGAAATGGCTGGGGCCAGCCGTCGAATTTATTAACTTCTTTCCCGATCTGATGCCCATGCTCTGCATAGATCAGGCTGTCGGGAGAAAGCCAATAACCTTCGGAGGCCACGCGGACCCGTCCCGGCGCGCTGATAGCAGCCAGAACGGCATTGGTGACAACTTCGAACAGCAGGGCCGCATCGTGATTTCCGGGCACGATCACCACCCGGTTGTCGCCGGATTTCGCGAACTTGCCAATCGCGGTCAGTTCCGGTTTGTGAAACTGAAGAACACGGCTGAGGCGTTTCATTGCGCCATCTTGGGTGCAACCCAGATTCTTGTTTGTGGCCACGGTGCAATCGTTGGAGTCCAGAGATTGCCACAGTTCGAAGGTGTCACCATTGAGAATCAGGTCGGCTTTGCCCTGCCCCATGCGATCCATTTCGTCGAGAAACTCGGCGAACTCCGGAGCCCATCGTGCGTCTTCGTAATTGTGCCAGTGGCCATCAACCTTGCCGACGCCGAAATGCGTGTCACTAATGAAGATCCGAAGGCGGTCGCTTCCTGGAGGCGTGGCCGCATGCGCGGCGGGCAAAGTCAGGATGGCGACTAGAAGGCTCAACCGGCGGAAACGCAAAATCATCATCTCAATTTTCCCTTCTTCGAAACTGTGCAGACTTGCAAATTCCCGTTTCCCAGGAGCGAGTACGCCAACACAGCAGGCCCATGGGGCGCCTGCCGGTGTTGGAGGGTTGTTTCGTTGCGGGAGCACGCAGGAGGTGAACATCGTCAGTTCCAAGAACGCGGTGACGGACGCAAAAACAATGATCGCAGTGTGGCATGGACGTGAACCAGCTGTCCCTGTAACCGGAGATGTATGGTGTGGCTGGAGTATATAAGAAACTAGGTTTTTGGCTGCATATTTTTACATCTTGTACTCGTCAACATGAGACCTGACACCAGAGCTCGTCTCAAGCGAGGCGTTGACGTCAGAGTGTCCTGTCGTTTGAGAGAGCAGCTCGCGTATCTGTATGAGGGACACGAGCCAATATGCTATGGCGTCTGTGCGTCTTCGGAATCAGCGAGCAAGATCCATCCCTGGCTCACCAGAAAATGCCCCCACAGCCTGTGCACTTCCTCCTTGCGCTCTAAGAAATAAGCGGACAATTCGGCTCTTTTCATCCCCTCGGAATTAAGTAGTGTACCGTCATGCGTGAGAAAGCGCGCATGTGTGCCGGGATGTCTCCGAACTTCGAGGCCACTGCACACTGGAAAGGCAAAACAGAATGACAACACAAAAGGGCGAAGGCCATTCAGTAGAGAGAAACGATGCATTGGATCTCGCTGTGGAATGTGCCAGACGATACGCGAGCGGCGTGGCGGCCCGGCGCGTGGGACCATCCGAAGCAGCAACAGCCGCGCTTGCTGGATTTCACGAGCCCCTTCCTGCGGCGCCGTGCGATCCGCAACAAGTCATCGCGCTGCTGGATGAAATCGGCTCACCCGCCACCGCAACCACAACTGGAGGACGCTATTTCGGATTTGTAATTGGCGGAATGCTCCCTGCAGCGCTAGCGGCAAATTGGATGGCCGCAGCCTGGAATCAGAACGCATCGCTTCGCGTGATGTCACCTGTGGCCGCGGAGCTTGAGGAAGTTGTCCTGGGCTGGGTTTGCGAGGCGCTGGAATTGCCGTCGGATTGCGCTGGAGGCCTGGTGACCTGTGCAACCATGGCCAATTTTTCAGCGTTGCTCGCTGCGCGCCACGCCGTTCTTGCCCGGGAGGGATGGGACGTCAACGAAAACGGAATGTTTGGTGCGCCGCCGCTAGAGATTGTGGTTGGAGCGGAAGTACACGCGTCTGTGCTGAAAGCATTGAGTCTTGCGGGGTTCGGGCGAAAGCGCGTCACGCTGGTCCCTACGGATGCTCAGGGCCGCATGCGCGCGGATCAACTGCCGCGCCTTTCACCGCGCACGGTAGTTTGCATACAAGCCGGAAACGTAAATACCGGGGCATTTGATCCCGCGCGAGAGATTTGCGAGGCTGCGAAGCGCCAGGGCGCCTGGGTGCACGTGGATGGTGCATTCGGTCTGTGGGCGAGGGTTTCCCAGAAGTACAAAGAGTTGACGCAAGGATTCGAGCTAGCTGATTCGTGGGCCACAGACGCGCATAAATGGCCCAATGTGGGCTACGACAGCGCTGTCGTCCTCGTCAGGGATGGAGCTGCATTGCGCAATTCCATGGGCATCGCCGCGGCGTATTTGGAGCCCGGCGCCCGCCGGGAGCCGATGCACCACACGCCGGAAGCCTCACGGCGGGCGAGGGGTGTGGAATTGTGGGCGGCGTTAAAAACACTTGGCCGTTCGGGGCTGTGTGCGCTGATCGAGAGCACCTGTGCCCACGCGCAGCGCTTCGCGCGGGAACTTCAGGAAGCTGGATTTGCAGTTCTAAACGAAGTGGTCATCAACCAGGTCCTGGTTTCTTTTGGCCGAACGGAGGTAACCCGAGAGGTAATCCGGCGCGTTCAAGAAGACGGAACCTGCTGGTGTGGCGGAACCGTCTGGCAGGAAATGGCTGCCATGCGAATTAGCGTATCGTCCTGGGCGACCACGGATGAAGATGTCGAACGAAGCGTTCAGGCGATTATCCGCATCGCTCGCGAATGCCAGTCAGCATAACCACTAGCTTACCCGCTAAACTTTATTGCCACGACGCTGCGGTTGAGGCGAATGGATTTCGTCAACGGTGCGCACTACGGAACGTCGTTCGTGCAAATGTCAGCGGTTGGGAGTGGCGCCGTCCGGCTCCAGCTGGCAAGAGTTCCGCTCTACCGAGATACGTATGGGAAAGACGATCGTGCCAGGTAAGTTCGTCTTCGTCCCACATAGCTCAAATGAAGCCGAGGAAAAAAGTTCCGGCCGACAAAATGTAGCCGAAAGCGCGCCAAAGCATTGTCGCGGCGACGGTGGTTCGCCGGAAAAATTTAACACCTGAAGATTGCACATCATCATGCCAGACATGGTGCCTCCGACGCTTTTCATACCGCGAGATGAGGGCGCCATTTACTCGTCCAAGCAGAAAACCGACCTCAGTTTGAGTGAGGCCTGATTGCTTGCGATAGCTTCGGAGATAGTTGTCGAGTCGTTGGATTTTCACTAACCGCTTTTGGTCTTGCTAATCGTCGACTGTCTTCGCAGAGTATAGGCAAACCAGTCACGTCGATAGAACGGTGGACTTGCCGCAAGCGGCAAGTTTGAAAAAGCGATTCGCGCCCCACCCTGACACTTCAGGATGGTCCCCAAACTAAGCTTTTCCTAATGAAGCCCTTATGAGAAGCGCAAAGTCGAGCCGAAAAAGTAAGGAAAACCGAGGCAATTTCGGCTCTTTCCCGGAGGCAGAAAACTAACGCACAAATGGGGATAACTGATTGTTGTGAAGATGGTTGACATCTCTTAAAGTTAATGGAAACGAACCGCAGTATTCCAGCCAAGTAGGAACTTCCCAGCCAAAGCAAATGCCCGACACGTCCAAGAAAACACACCACTTTCTTCTGTTTGCCGCTATCATCGCGGGATTCTTCTCTGTCACCTCACTTGCCCGCGCCGCCTACGAAATTCCCTCAAGCACACTTGTCCTCTATCACTTCGAGAACAATACAAGCGACACGCAAAGTCGTGCCAATCTTGATGTCGGCGCAAGCGGCGGCGGGTACGTCGACATGCTCACGAATCTCAGTAAAGCGAAGAATTTTGTAGCTCCCGGCTCATTTAATTCTTTAAACACAATCAGCCTGAACGGGGATACGGAAGCAACACTCGGTGCATGGATCTTGCCAGCTAGCGACCAGAAGCAAGTAGTGCCTTTCGGCACAGAAGCGGTGGATCTTTTTCAACAGATCTCGGGCTGGAAAATTCGCTGCGACCTTCCGGACTTTAACGACTACATTGGAAGTAGTCCGGTCGCGTGAAAGTGATTATCAGCGGCAGCAGTCATATTTCATGCGTAAGATGTACGCGTATGTTGGATGCCCAGGGCAAGCATAGCGAGCGATACGGCTTCGGGAATTTTCGAGTGGTCACCGTAACGCCGACAAGGCAACGCGCACTGAACCTTTGCGAGAAGCTTCGGAATGCAGGATTTGCCTCCAAGCGGTTCTGGTTCACGGATCTTTCGACTGTTTGTAGCCAAGACGGAGTTGGGATTCTCGAAAAGACATTTTTCACTCCGAAGGACTATAGGGAGGAAGCACTGTATGGCTTTTTCGACTAAGTGCCCAAATGACGGACGGATCAGTGAAGTCATCATGCCTTCTAACATGAAGAAGCACGACAGCCCATCGAGCGGCCATATTAGCTCGGACTGGAAGGAGACCAGTGTAGGGCACCCCGCTAATTTAGACAGTCAGGGCCTGGTTTTTAGTTACGACTGAGTTAGACCACGGTCGAAGCGGGCTCAACTCGTCTTGACCGCAGCCAACGACTTCAATTCCTTCACTCAAAGCACGACCAATACTCCTTGGGTACTCCCAGGGGAATCAGGTTACCCTTAGCGAGAATTGCTTTAAATCATACAATTGTTAACTATACTTATGATTAACGTGTTCCCGGAAAGCGAGTTTGCGATTATCAAGACTAGGAGATGCCGACGCGAACGGCAGGTTGCGCAGAATAGACTGGAATCGCGTGAGGTACGCTCCGTTCTAGTACTCGCCTAGTGGTGTCGTCGGTTGGACTCAAACTGTCCGGCGGGCACGAAGAACTTCTGACACCAGACTCTGACGTCGGGAATCGGAGCTCTGCCCGGAGGATGGAAAACAAGCCATGCACGCAGATCTAACCAATACATGCCTTGCCCGATATTCAGGCCCAATTCTTCGAAGAAAATTCCCGGACGTTTACCCATCATTAGACGCCAAGGTTGATCTTGGCTAAGAGCCACGCTGACCAAAAGCTTCTTCTCGCGAATTTCGTAATTCGTCAATTCATTTCCACCTCGAAGGGCAACATCAGGAAACTCCTTTGCGCTTTCATGGAACGTCGCGGGCTGAGCAAGCAATGTGAGCATCGTGCGAACTCGAAGGTCACCGCCATACCAGATCCACATCTGCCGAAAAAAACCGTAGGTTTTTTCGAGCCGTCTCCACCCCTTGTCGAGATCAGCCTTCAGCAGAACGGTTTTTCTATTGTCAGCGTAAGTAACGTCGTAATCAGCCCGCATGTAGCCTCCCGATCGCTAGACTCATAAATGTCCGGCATCGCCACCAGCCGTCAGGCTGACATTTTCTCCTTGATAAGCCCCATAAGAAGCTCGTCACGCCTCGCGAGGAAGTTTTCGAAGTCATCCTTAAGAAACGGGGGAGTCGTCGCCGGTGGGCAAGAGGTGGGTAATGAAGAGTTTCATCTGTCTCCTTCACCCCGTCTTTCTACCCCGCTTTGGATTCCGTTTCTTGATCTTCTTTCGGCCTGAGCTAGTCCCGTATGAGATTCGCTTTTGCTGCTCCTTGCCGCGACCGACTGGCGAAGGCCGCCGTGTCATGCCCGACGTCAAAACTTCGAGTTCACTCTCGTTGCGCCATTGTCTGGTAGCGAAGTCGGTGCCGAATTGAATCCAATATTTTATGCCAGTGTCTGTGGGCCGAATTTCTTCTATCGTATAGATTGCTGGCCCTTCGTTTTTGATCCGCACCTTGTCACGAAGTTGAAACATCACCGTCCTCGGAGCGGTTGCATTTTACCACGCCGCGATACCTTGGAAGGAAGAGTACAATCTGATAATGCAAGCCTCGACTCGGAAGGCGCTCATCGTCGCGGCTCCTTTCATACTGTTTACCGTTGGTTATCCGATCCTCGTGGACCAAGGCTGGTTTCGGTACAACTCCTATGTCCTTCCCTCGGTTGTCCTTTTCGCGCTCCTCGTTTACATCATTCTCGGTCTGGACACCGGTTCGTTTCGGAAGCGTTTCCGGTCGTTTGTTGAGCGGGCTCCGCTCCTCGTCTCGACTTCGTTATCCGTTTTGCTGTCCTGCGTGTTGCTTTTTGGTCTAATTCAAACCTTTCTGGTAGCACTCGGGATCAGCAAGAACCACATCGCTATTCTGCTTAACCAAGAAGTCCCGACACCAACACCGACTCCGCTGCCGTCGAGTTCACCTCCCGCGCCTGCTGTACCGCTGACTTTGGAAACTCTCTTCAACACCGATTTTCCAAACCTCGTCAAATATAAGCTTCCAGGAGACACCAAGTTCGAAGACGGCCAGCAAATCAATGTCCAGGCTCAGGAGTATGCGGATTTCGCCGGTCGCAGCAAATTCGTAGGATTCTATGTTCCTGAATCGCCGCTGGCTTTTAGGGTTTGCGTGAGACTCGGCAATTCAGTCCCTCGCACTCTGAATGAAATTGAAAGCCGTGTAGCGATGTCCGCCTCCCTCGATGCCGGCGAGACGATGACCTCACTAAAGCAACTTGTGTTTTCAGGAAGAGTTTTTATCTACCACGAAGCAATGCTGACGCTAAAACAAAAATCGGCGCTAGTGGATTATTACAAGCAGGCGAACCTGGACGTGCAGTTTCGAGGGCTTGCCTATCTTCAAAGCGAATTAATGGCACGCAAGCTGAGAGAAAATAAACTCAAGGAAGTTACGCCGAGTCGTGTCCCTATTCTCGTTCCTGAACCGAGTCTGCCGAACAAATTGGAGCCCGCAGCCCAGGCGCAAATTCAGAAACACCCGAAGAGAAATTCAGACAATATCCAAACCGATGCGATTACCACGGGACCTTGCAGCAATGTGCAGATCGGAGGAACCAACAACACGGCAGCCACGAACTGCGAGTTTACTCCACCGGTACGCAAGATAAAGCCGAAGGACGCAGAGATCGAGGATCGCCGGTATGAGCACGCGCGGCAAGAACGAGAGGACAAAGCGATCGAGAACTTTCGGAAGTGGAATCCTACAACAGAGTGTTGGCTGATGTGACTGCCGGTCCGAGGACCAAGGAAAATCTAAACTTCAGCTCCGGCATTCTGCTTCAGGGTGTTGAATGCCATCGAAAGAGCAGGTCCAACGCAATTGCGATTGCCTGATGAACGTTCTCAAAGATCCGTCGTTGCGACTGTTTTCCGGTATCGTGTCGTTTCTTAACGAAGCCCTTGCGATCAAGACGCTCGCGGAAAAGCGCCCCGACCAGGCTAATCTCGAATTTAACGACTTGGTGGATCGCCTTCGCAAAATCCCGACGGTGCCGGCGGGATGATTTGGAACTCTGACCGATACAAGAGATTTTGCGATTCCTCACAACCAGAGCCGAGACAATCTTAAGTTGACGCGAGCGATAGTCCGTTTCCTCTGACGACGCCTTACAGCCGTCGGGCGGCAGGGTCTAAATCCGTAGCCATTCACCGCTCTTGGAGGTTCCGACGTGTTTTAATATCCCGGCATCTCTAGCATGACGAATTGCCCAACGGATGTCGTTCTTCCACCTAGGTTCGTTCGGAAGGTCGCCGCGCTCGGCACACTTCTGTAGCTCATGGCAGAGGGCAACTACGTTGGGCGGTGCGCCTGAAGGCGCTCCCATCATCAGAAGATTCTTAACCTTTTTGTAGATTTCGGGAAGCCTGATCGTGGCTCCAGGCGGTTCCTCCCGGATTGCGAGAAGGATGAATGTCTGCAAAAGCGTTTTGTTGCCCACGCGAACCTCTTTGTTTCTTCACTGTACTGTACGGCTCCACAAGCGAAAAGGGAGTCTTTGTATGCGATCCACCGGGTGTGTCGCACGCGGCGCAATCGGAGGAATTTCCAAACCCGTCCGCAATTTTTCCGGACAAGGACACGAGCAGAAAATGCTTAAGCTTTGAATCCGTGCGCGGACAGCGTTGCTTCCGACACGTCCGAGGACGGGGAATATAAAAGCTCTTTCGGGCCTATCTCAGAAAGGAGTTGCAACTTGCGGCGCACGTCTTCCTCAGGGTGCTATCCCTCCCAACGCCAAATACCTTCAATTCGCCGAACGAATGTCCAAGCCAAGGGCGGCGAGCTTTTCAGGTTGGCCTAGCAAGATATTTCTTGCTTCCGGGGAATTGGCCATCAGTTTAGAAGCAGAATCTTGCAGAGCGGCAACAGCCTCGGGATGATCTGATAGCACTTCCACCATTAGGCGGATAGTTTCGGGTGTTTCACTAAGCAAAGAAGGGATGACCTCATCCGGTCGGATGGGCGTGTCCATTCTCCGCAGTTGAGCGACAAAGGAATTGTTGAACAGCCTGCGTCGTTCTGCCGAAAATGCTAGGGCTACACGCAATTGTTTTTCCAGGTCATTGTGGTCGTACAGGGAGGCGAGAATATCGTGCACAACCGCTTCGTACATCTCGAAAAGTTTGGGAACGACTTCGTGAAGTGGACCGCCAATTTCCGCTGTTCTTGAAAGTAAATTGTCAAATTCCTTTCTGACATTTAGGGCTTCCCCACAGGGGACAGACGCGTCCCGATCCCTAACCCTATGCAGAAGGGACCAGAATCTTTGTCTGACCTCTTCAGCTTCCAGAGAATCTTTCACGCGAGCTTGGTCTATCTGTTCCTGTGCCACGGTCGGCACATCGGGCGGGAAAAGTGGATTCCTATACTTTCGCTGAAGGTGCCGCTCAAAGCAGCCGGGATTTTGGCTCCAAATCAATTTGTTTCCGCCGAATCTCCATCGAGCCATCTATCGTCCCTCGGCAGAGCGATCGTATCATAGAGACATCAGAGCGATGGCCAACGGTGAGCAGTGCGCCGCAATTGTGGACAGGCGCGCGGCGTTTAGCTATCGCCCCAACTTCAGAGCCACGCAGGTATCGCCGCTGCTTGCCTTCCAAAATCAGTTGTTTTCGGAACCCCTCAATGGCCACTCTGCCAAGACTCATTCTTCGCGATTTGCGATGGCGGACCAATCGATGACTACGTCCTGTGCCAGTGCCGGCGCAACGTTCACGATGAAACAAGTCAGCCCGAATAACAAAAAAAAGAGGCCACGAATGCGGCTGCCCGCAACGAACGTCGAATGATCCATGGTCGATCTCCTGTGCTGACTGAAGGAAAGAACGACAGAGCGAAAAGAATCCCTTTCGCCCCCCCCCGAAAATCCGCATGACAAGCTGACGCTTGACAATGCAACGAGCTTCTCAGCGACTCGTATATAGTTATATGTCCATTACCTTTAAGAGACTGATGTACAATCGTGAGACCTTGGAGCCCGGCCTGACGTGAACTACTCGGCCCTATCTTCGGAAGACCTCGTGGTGGCCTGTTTGCAGCACGGCGATGAGCAGGTCTGGAACGAGTTCATCCGTCGCTTAAATCCAGTAATCGCTCGCAGCGCAATTCGGGTTGCGACTCGCTACGGATTTTCCGATAAGTCCGTGGTCGATGATCTCGTCCAGGAGACCTATCTGAAGATTTGTGCGAACGAGTGCAAATTACTCCGAACTTTTACGCCACAGCATCCGGACGCCATCTTTGGATTTGTGAAGGTCATCGCGGCGAGCGTGGCCCAGGATTTCTTCAAATCCCGTCTTGCGGTGAAACGTGCCCCTGAAGCCAAGGCCGACTCGATTGAGGAAGAGTCTGCCACGGCGAGCCCTGAATCTGCAAAAGGCACTCTCAACACAACGGAACGGTTCGTTCTAATCGAGCAGATCGACCGGAAGCTGAGCGCAGTTGTTCCGCCAGAGGAACTCCAGCGCGCTCGGACTGTCTTTTGGCTTTACTACCGATCGGGTTTCTCGGCGAGTGCGATCGCGTCATTGCCTGGACTAGACCTGACAACGAAGGGAGTGGAGAGCCTGTTGTTCCGGCTCACTCGACTCATGCGGGAGAAACTGTCCAATGTTGGGGAGCCAGGCACTCGCGGCGAAAAAGGATTTCAGCAAGCAGAATCGTTCTAACGCAGGAGTGTAAGTGCAACGTCTTGGTGATGGACATCTTACGGAGCAGGAACTCGAGGCTCTTGCTGCCTCCGGGGTTTTTTTTGCCGGTGCGTCACCGGGCATCGAATTGGACAACCTCACACGACACGTGTCGAATTGTCAGGATTGTCGCAACTGGCTTGACGAACGTCTGCTTGAAAACAGGAAGCTTCAGGGAATCAGATCCAGTTCCAGTGCGGAACCGGGACCATCGTGCCCCGAGAACGAGGAGCTGATGAAAGTGGCTGCTGGCATAGCAGATCCGGTCACAGCGCGCCAAATGCTGGGGCACGCGTCGGGTTGTGACCACTGCGGTCCAATCCTTAGGACCGCGGCAGAAGATTTTGCCGATACTTGGTCGTCCGACGAGGAGCGCCTGCTCGCTAGCCTTACGACCGGTTCGCCGAGTGGGCAGAGCCAACTGGCGGCGCGCCTCAGCGTCTCCGGGAGCAGTCGGCAGTCGAGGGAGGGTAGGAATGCTGTCTGGAAGTTGGCGACATGGCGTTTGGTGTTCGTTTCATGTGGAGTCGTTGGTCTCATTGCGCTCATATTATTACTTCCACTTTTAAATCGCGAACGCTCGATTGATCAATTACTTGGGCAGGCATATGCCGAGTCCGGGAACTTGGAGATCCAAATTCCCGGAGCACAACGAAATGTCGCGGGAACCCGGAGTGGAGGCACGAAGTCTCTGGTCGAACGATCCGCGCTTGCTGCCGCCATTGCCAAGATTACGAAGGAACTTGCTGCTCATCCGGGCGACCCGAAATGGCTGGAAGCGAAAGGGCGTGCCCAGCTTCTTGCCGGGGATCCTGATGGAGCAATCGAATCATTTACGAAAGTGCAGGAGCTAGCTCCGGATCTGCCGTTTCTTCTTACGGATTTCGGTGCTGCATATTACGAGCGCGCTGGGAACGGCCCTAGTAAAGATTGCACTAAGGCGATCGACTATTTGAGTCGCGCAAGAGCGAAAGATCGAAATGACCAAGCGGCTTTGTTCAATCGTGCCTTGGTCCTTGAGAAAGCACAGATGTTGGGAGATGCAAGAGAGGACTGGGAGGAGTATTTGAGATCCTTCCCCGACAGCGAATGGGCTTCCAAGGCGAGAGAAAAATTGCAGAAGTTGCCCCAGTCGAGTGATGAAAAACCGAGGAGTAGCCTGTTAGATCCAAAGGATTTGACTAGCGCGAAGGGCAGCACCGTCGACACGTTAATCCTTACACATTTGGACGACTATCTCGATATTGTTGCTGCCGACTGGTTGGTTAGCGCGGCGGACCACCGCGACTATCAAGCCCTCACGACAGCTGCACAGAAGGTAGCTCATATTGCGGCCGTTAAGGCCGGTGATGAATGGCTTAAGGAATTGCTGAGTGAATCCTCAAATCCAGAGGTACTGGTTGGTGCTCGAGCTTTGGCGAACTCAATTCGTTCAAACAGAAAGGGCGATTTCACGCAGGGTCTTATGGAAGCCCGGCGAGCGCGTTTACAGTTCCACACGCTACACAGCACGGCTGGTGAGCTGCGAGCTCGGTTAGAAGAGGCATATTCGTTGAAACTGTCCGACGAAGGGCAAGCTTGTGTCACCACTCTCGGTGAAACCGAGAAACAAGCTGCCTTTCGAAAGTACAGGTGGATTGCGATTCGGTTGGGCATCGAAAAGGGCGATTGCCTAAGTATCACAGGTGACCTTGGAGGGGGTCTTGCGGTCCTGCGCGAGGCTCAGAAAGCGGCAGAGTTGGCGCAATTCCCGA